>Ga0209166_10000090_pt1 | contig 121206 bp, 109 predicted proteins | sample Coa_R1_3_FD_187151 | JGI IMG/M metagenome (GOLD analysis project Ga0209166, IMG submission 187151) | Surface soil microbial communities from Centralia Pennsylvania, which are recovering from an underground coalmine fire - Coalmine... | ecosystem: Environmental > Terrestrial > Soil >... | reverse complement strand
CGCGTGCGCCGCCGCAGCGCGCAGGGTACGCGACCGCGACAGCGCCGCCGATCATGGTCACGGTGAAGGCGTACGCCACGCTGGGCGAGAACTGCGGCGCCTGGCGCGCCGTCTTCGACGACTACCAGCAGCCTACGGCCCAATGAACCTGAAGGCGGCGGGCGATTTCGCATCGCGCCGTCGCCACCTTCGCACAGACGACCCGCTCGGCCGATCGGGCGAAGCTCGATCGGTCAGGCGCGGTCGATCTCCAGGCCGGCGAGGCTGCCTTCTCGACGCCACTCGTCGAGCAGCCGGCCGAAGGCGATGATGCCGGGGCCGTAGCTGCCGTTCTGGCGCACCAACACGCTGTTCGGCTGCCCCTCGTTGTTGTAGTAGCCGGGCGTGCACGCCTCCAGGAACTTCACGCTGTCGATCGAGCCGGCGATCACCTGCTCTACCCAGCCGGCCTCGGCCTCTTCCGACACGTCGAGGGCGCGCACCTCGCGCTCCCGCGACTGCTGCACGACGTAGGCGATGTGCCGGCTCTGTTCTTCGAGCATGTGGGGGAAATTGGCGCTGAACCCGACCTGCGCCATGCTGACGATGAAGCAGTTGGGAAAGCCGCGCGTCTGCATGCCGAACAGCGTCGCGATGCCGTCCTGCCACTTCTCGGTCAGGGTCTGGCCGCCACGGCCGTAGACGTGGTAGCCGTTGCGCCGTTCCAGCGGCGTGCTCCACTCGAAGCCGCTGGCGAAGATGATGCAGTCCAGCTCGTACTCGACGCCGTTGGCGATGATGCCGCGCTCCGTCAGGCGCTCGATGCCGCGGCCCTGCGTATCCACGAGCGTCACGTTCGCGCGGTTGAAAGTCGGCAAATACTCGTCGTGGAAGCAGGGCCGCTTGCAGAACTGGCGGTAGTACGGCTTCAGCGCCTCGGCCGTCTCCGGGTCTTCGACGATCGCCTCGGCACGGGCGCGGACCTGCTCCATCTTCTCGAAGTCGGCCAGCTCGACGTTCAACGCCGCCTGTGCCGGGTCGGTTGCGGCGTAGCGGCCGGATCGGCGCGAGAGGATGCCGAAGATCTCGGTCCAGCCGTCCATCACCAGGTCCTCATCGGCGCGGCCGCCCGAGATCAGCGTGGAGAAGTTCTCCATCCGCCGCTTCTGCCAGCCCGGCTCAAGCGAGGCGGCCCAGTCCGGGTCGGTCGGCCGGTTGCCGCGCACGTCCACCGAGGATGGCGTGCGCTGGAATACGTAGAGGTGTTTGGCGCTCTCGCCGAGATGGGGCACGCACTGCACGGCCGTGGCGCCCGTGCCGATGATGCCGACGCGCTTGTCGCGCAGGCCGGTCAGGTTGCCGTAGCTGTCGCCGCCGGTGTAGGCGTAGTCCCAGCGGCTGGTGTGGAAGGTATGGCCCTTGAACGCCTCGATGCCGGGCACGCCGGGCAGCTTGGGGCGGTTGAGCGGCCCGTTCGACATGCAGACGAAGCGCGCCCGGAAGCGGTCGCCGCGGTCGGTGCAGACCGTCCACACGGCGTCCGCGTCGTCCCAGCGCAGCTCCGTAACCCTGGTCTGGAAGGCGGCGTTGCGGTAGAGGTCGTAGTGTTCGGCGATGCGCCGGGCGTGCGCGAGGATCTCCGGCGCTCTGGCATACTTCTCCGTGGGGATGTAGCCGGTTTCCTCGAGCAGCGGCAGATAGATGTAGGACTCCGTGTCGCAGGCCGCGCCGGGATAGCGGTTCCAGTACCAGGTGCCGCCGACGTCGCCGCCGTCATCGATGATGCGCAGGTCGTGGACGCCGGCCTCGCGCAGGCGGGCGCCGATCAGCAGGCCGCCGAAGCCGCCGCCGATGATCGCCACCTCGACCTCGTCGCCTAGCGGCGCACGCTCCGCCGGCTGCGCGTAGGGATCCTCCATCAGTCGAGCAAACCTGCCGGTCAACTCCTGGTACTGATCTGTGCCATCGGTGCGCAGCCGCTTGTCGCGCTCCTGCCGGTATTTCTCCCGCAATGCGTCCGGATCGAAGGGACGAGCGGCGGTCTCGCTGGTGCCCATGAAGGCGTCCTTTCGGCCGTGCGCGGCGGCTTCAGCGGCGCAGCAGAATGACTTCGGCACAAGGCGGCAGCCGGCCGTCACGGCGCCGGGCCGCGCTTCACCTGACCGTAGCATCCCTGCCCGCATTCGTCACGCGCTCCGCGCAGCGGCGAGGTCCGCCCGGCCGGGAAGGTAGCCCGACTTCGAACTATTCGCAGCACCATTCACAGTGTGAGCGTGGTCAGCCCGGCGACCTGGGACATGACCGTTACCGTTTACGCCTACGCCGTCTGCCGCGGCCTCTCTGCAGCCGTGCAAATCGCGGGTGAAACTCGCCAGAAATTCTTTTGTCACAAGCGTTGAATACCTTCAGCCACCTGCCTATACTCCTTGAACCACAAGCGCCGAACCATAGAACCACAAGCGCCGAACCATAGAACCACAAGCGCCGAACCACAAACGACGGACCTCAGACGATGGACGAGGGAGGAACGACGAAGCACATTCGCAGACTCGCGGAACGACGAACCACGAAACTGTGCGGCTCGCCCGTCCCGGCCGTGACACGGCGGGATCGTGCGCGGCGTGCGGCAGCGGGGAGGGAAAACGTGGACCGATATAGGGGCTTGATTCTGGTGCTGGCGGTGACGGCGTTCGGAGCGCTGTCGCTCACCGGCTGCAGCAGCAGCAGCAAGGGCAAGAAGATCGCTCTGCTGCTGCCTGAATCCAAGACGGCGCGCTACGAGACGCAGGACCGGCCCAACTTCGAGGCGAAGCTCAAGTCGCTGTGCAAAGACTGCTCGGTCATCTACAGCAACGCCGACCAGGATGCGAACAAGCAGCAGTCACAGGCGGACGCGGCGCTGACCAACGGCGCCAAAGTCCTGGTTCTCGATGCCGTGGACGGCAAGGCTGCGGCGGCGATCGCCGACAAGGCGAAGGCGCAGAAGGTGCCGGTCATCTCCTACGACCGCCTGGTTACCGGCACGAACAACGTCGACTACTACATCTCCTTCGATAATGAGAAGGTCGGGCAGTTGCAGGGCACCTCGCTGCTGCAGGCGCTGGAGGGCAAGCAGAACGCGTCGATCGTGATGATCAACGGCGCGCCCACCGACAACAACGCCTCGCTCTTCAAGAAGGGCGCCCACAGTGTGCTCGACGGCAAGGTGCAGATCGCCAAGGAGTACGACACGCCCGACTGGAGCCCAGACAAGGCGCAAGACGAGATGACACAGGCGCTGACGGCGTTGCAGAACAAGGTCGACGGCGTCTACGCCGCCAACGACGGCACCGGCGGCGGCGCGATCGCGGCGATGAAGTCGGCCGGCGTTAAGCCGCTGCCGCCCGTCACCGGCCAGGACGCGGAATTGGCCGCCATCCAGCGCATCCTCGCCGGCGACCAGTACATGACGGTCTACAAGGCGATCAAGCCGGAAGCCGAGGCCGCCGCCGAGCTGGCGTACGACCTGGCGCAGAACAAGACCATCCCCTCCGGCCTCGTCAACGGCAAGACGAACAACGGTAAGAAGGACGTGCCCTCGGTGCTGCTCAACCCCATCGCCGTGACCAAGGCCAACGTCAAGGACACGGTGGTGAAGGACGGCTTCTGGTCTGCCGCGCAGATCTGCGTCCAGGCCTTCGCCGACGCCTGCAAGCAGGCCGGAGTTCAGTAGGCCGAGCCGCGGGCCGGGGTAACAGCCCGTTGCCCCGGCCCGCCCGCACGCGAGGCAGCATGACGCAGACCGACCACGCCCCGGTTCTCCAGCTGCAAGAGATCAGCAAGCGCTTCGGCGCCGTGCAGGCGCTGTCGCGTGTCGATCTGGACGTGGCCGCCGGCGAAGTCCTGGGACTGGTCGGCGACAACGGCGCCGGCAAGTCCACCGTAATTAAAATCATCTCCGGCATCTATCAGCCGGACACGGGCGAGATCCGTTTCGCGGGCCGGCCCGTGGCGATCCACGGCCCCACGGACGCCACGGCTCTGGGCATCTCCACCGTCTACCAGGACCTCGCCCTCTGCGACAACCTCGACGTCGTCGCCAACCTCTACCTGGGCAGAGAGGCCGTCTCGCTTGAGGGGGGGCCGCTGACCGTGCTGAACGAGGTGTCGATGGAGCAGCGCGCGATCGGCGTGCTGCGCGACCTGGCGGTGCGCATCCCCAGCGTGCGCATCCCCGTGGCCTCCCTCTCCGGCGGCCAGCGGCAGAGCGTGGCCGTGGCGCGTGCCGTGATGTGGAACAGCCGCGTCGTCTTGCTGGACGAGCCCACAGCCGCGCTCGGCGTGGCGCAGACACGTCAGGTGCTCGACCTGATCCTGCGGCTCAAGCAGCAGGGGCTCGGCGTGCTCGTGATCAGCCACAACCTGGCCGACGTGTTCGAGGTCTGCGACCGCATCCACGTGCTCTACCTGGGCCGCAGCGTCGGCACGTACGACGTGAAGGGCGCAAGCCGCGAGCAGGTCGTGGCGGCGATCACCGGCGCCGAGTTCGCCGAGGAGGAGGCCGACGCCGCCGCGCTCGCCGGCGCGATCGAGCCGTCCGCACAGCCGGGAGACGCGTCGTGAGCACGATGGTGGACGATCCGCGGCTGCTGCAGGAGCAGCCGGGCCTCGCCGGTTTCTTCACCGGCCTGCGGCGCCGCGTATCACAGGGCGAGCTCGGCGTGCTGCCCGTCGTCGTCGGGCTGCTGGTGATCTGCGTGATCTTCCAGATCGCCAACAACAACTTCCTCAGCGCCCGCAACCTGACGAACCTGGTCTTGCAGATCGCCGCCACCGGTACGATCGCCGTCGGCGTCGTGCTGGTGCTGCTGCTGGGCGAGATCGACCTCTCCGTGGGCGAGGTCAGCGGCCTCTGCGCCGCCGTGATGGCCGTGCTCAACGTCAACGCCGGCTGGCCGGGGCCGCTGGCGATCGCGGCCGGCGTGCTCACCGGCGTTGGCGTCGGCGCGGTGCAGGGCCTGTGGGTGACGCGCTTCCGGGTGCCCTCGTTCGTGGTGACGCTGGCCGGGCTGCTCGCCTGGCAGGGGCTGCGCCTGAAGGTGCTGGGCGGCACGGGCACGGTCAACCTGACGGACGCGACGATCACCGACCTCGCCAACCGCTTCCTGCCGAACTGGGCGGGCTGGCTGGTCGGGCTGCTCTGTGTCGCCGCCTATCTCGGCAACCTGGCCATCTCGCGGCGGCGGCGCATGGCGGCCGGGCTGCGCACCCCGTCCTGGGGCGCCTTCGGCGGTCAGATCGCCATCGTCGTGATCGCCGTGCTCGGCGCGGTGGCGATCCTCAACGCCGATCGCGGTGTGCCGCTGGCGGTGCTGTTCTTCCTCGGCTTCATCGTCGTCTTCGACCTGATCCTGCGGCTCACGCGCTTCGGCCGGCACACCTTCGCCGTAGGCGGCAACGCCGAGGCGGCACGGCGCGCCGGCATCAGCGTGGACGGTATCCGCCTCAGCGTCTTCATTCTCGCCTCGGCGCTGGCGGCCTGCGGGGGAATCCTGGCCGCCTCACGCCTGCTCGCGGTCAACCAGTCCTCCGGCGGCGGCGACGTGCTGCTCAACGCCATCGCCGCCGCGGTAATCGGCGGCACCAGCCTCTTCGGCGGGCGCGGCTCGGTCTGGGCGGCGCTGCTCGGCGCCCTGGTGATCGGCGCGATCTCCAACGGCATGGACCTGCTGGCGCTGGCCTCCTCGGTGAAGTTCATGATCACCGGCGGCGTGCTGCTGCTGGCCGTGACGATCGACGCCGTCAGCCGGCGTGGACGCGAGGCCGCCGGCCGGGCGTAGCAGCTCGCCCGCGGCGTCGAGTCCAGCGCGCCGAAGCCTGATTTCAGGGGCTTCGCAGTTCACGCCGGCAGGCGGCTTCAACGCGCCTTGTCCGCCTGGCGGGCGCGCGGTGCGAGTCTGCCTGGCGCCGTCCGGCCCGCCCGCACCGCGCACCGTGCCGGCGCGCCGGCTGCACCTGTGATCATTGCCACAGCAGCTTGATCCTTCCTGCCAAATAGTTGCGATTGGGTGATCCGCGCCATTCGGACGCGCGTAGTTCTGGAATGCAGCGCTGCTCCGCTCCGGATCCCGGTTCGCGTTGTTCGTGGTTCGGCCGATCGGCCAAGTGCAGGAGGGAAGAGATCATGGCGGACCATTTGGATGCGCCCGGCCTGAAGTCGCCGCACGGCGACCCCAGCACCGACATCACCGATATCTTCGCCTTCCAGAAGCCGGGCGATCCCGGCAAGTCGATCCTGATCCTCAATGTCAACCCGCTGGCGCCGACGCTTGCCACGGCCTTTCATCCCGGCGCCGCCTATGACCTCCTGGTGGATACCGACGGCGACGCCCGCGCCGACATCAGCTTCCGCATCACCTTCTCCGAGCCGCGCAGCGGGACGCAGTTTGCGCTGGTCGAGCGCACGGTGCGCCGGCCGGGCAACAACGCTGCGGATGACGGCGACGATCACGGCCACGACGGCGAAGAGCACCAGGTCATCGTCGCGCGCGCGCCCGTCTCCTTCGGCGCCCAGGCGATCGTGAGCGAGGGCCGCGGCGAGGGCGAGGGCTACCGCTTCTTCGCGGGCCTGCGCAGCGACCCCTTCTTCTTCGATCTGCAGGCCTTTCTCAACGGCCTGGCCTTCCACAATCCCGGCTCCGACTTCTTCAAGGACAAGAACGTATTCGGCATCGTGCTCGAAGTGCCGAACCGCCGCGGCCTCGGTCCCAGCTCGAAGGTCGGCGTCTGGGCGCGGACGCTGCTGCCGGTGCCGGGCGAGGACCACGCCCTGGGCCAGGACGACCAGATGGGGCGGCCGGCGATCAACACCGTCTTCAACCACGGCGACGACAAGAACCTGTTCAACGCCACCCCGCCCGACCGCCAGCGAACGACCACGATCGGCTCCGGCATCACCTTCCTGCAGAGCTTCGAGCAGACGCTGAGCGCCTTCGGCTACGCGGCGGCGCAGGCGGAGGCGATCGCGAAGATCCTGCTGCCGGACATCCTCACCTACGACTACGCCAGCGCGGCGGGCTTCTTGAACGGCCGGCGGCTGCAGGACGACGTCATCGACATCTCGCTCGGCCTCGTCACCAACGGCGCGATCAGCACGGACTTCGTCGGCCCGCACACGGACTACCTGGCCGCGTTCCCCTTTCTCGGCAATCCTCATATGTAGCTGTAGCTGTAGCTGTAGCTGCAGCTGCAGCGTGTAACGCACAGGAGGCGCCCACCCATGCAAACCGTGAATCGGCGCAGGTTCCTCACGTTGGCCGCCGTCGGCGCGGCCGGGGCGGCGGGCGTGGCGGCCGCCGTGCCGAGCATCGTCGGCGCAACGCACCAGCCCGCGGGCGGCCTGCAACTGCAGGCCAGGGCCGGACTGCCGCCCAGCCCGTGGCCGGCCTACGCCACGCGGCTCATCGAGGGCCGGCTGGATCTGAAGCGCGGCACGGGGCTGCTGACCAGCCGTGTGCTCGCGGGACATCCGGACAATCCAAGCGCCGTGAGCCTGCCGGGCATGACGCGCCTGATCCGCATCACGTCTATTGATGCGTCTGAAGCGCGGGGGGATGCGCTGCGCCTGCGCGGCCTGATCGAGGACCGCTCGCAGCTCGCGCCGGGCGAAAGCGCCGAGGTCGAGCTGATCATCGACCACGCCAGGGGCGAGTTGCGCAGTAGTCAGAACGGACACGAGACGGTACTGCGCCTGGTCTGAACGGCGCTGCAGACGCCGGCATCAGCCCGGCGGCGCGCGGGCGGTGGTCACCTGTCTGTCTCGCGCGCCGCCTCGGATCACTGTCCGCGTCGATGGCGACGGCGGCCGCGGCCTGGCGCATGGCCGTCGCGCTTCCCCGCCGTCTGCTATGATCGAAGTGTCGCCGCGGGCTTGCGGCCGGGATGGTTCGGCCTTCCGGCCGCGTGGCGTGTCCTGGTTTCCGGCGCGCTGCACAGGCGCCTCCGGACTGGAAGGGAACCGGCAATGCGCATTGTCAACGGCCGTCGCATCACCGAGGTCGATATCGGCTAACTCGAAACCCTCCGCGCCCGCTTTCCCGAGGCCGTGCTTGACCTGGGAACAGGTGACGGCCGCCATGTGCTGGCCACGGCCGCTGCCTGCCCCGACCGGCTCGCGATCGGCGTCGACCCCGCCGCCGCCGCGATGGCGGAGGCATCGCGGCGTGCCGCGCGGCGCGGCGGCCTGCCCAACGCCCTGTTCGTGGCCGCCGCCGCGGAGGCGCTCCCCGCCGAGCTTGACGGGATCGCGGCGGCGCTGACCGTGCACTTCCCCTGGAGTTCGCTGCTGCGGGGCCTGCTCACTGCCGACCCAAGCATCCTCGCCGGCATCACGCGTGTCACCCGGCCCGGCGCCACCGTCACGCTGCTGCTTTCGCTCACCGAGCGCGACCATGTGGCTGGCATGGCGACCCTCGACGATGATGCGGTCGCACGGCTCGCCTGCCGCTACGTCGTGTACCGCCTCTCTCTGATCGAGGGCCATCCGGCCACAACGGCCGAAGTCACGGCCAGTCACTCGACCTGGGCCAAGCGGCTTGGCGCCGGCGCCCGGCGCCCCGCCTGGCTGCTGCGCTTCCGGCGTGAGGACGAAGGGCAAAGGTAAGAGGAGGAAGCGCGGCCCCTCTGCCTGCCCCCGCACACATGCGGCGAGGCGTCTCCACGGGCTATAGTGGCGATGCGCCGCGGCGCGCTGAGCGTACACGGACGCCTTGCCCTGGTTGCCACGCGCCGGCGAGTGACGAGTGACGAGTGACGAGTGAGAGAAGCGCGGAAGTGACGGCAGACGGCGGCAACGGCCGCAGCGGCGAGCCGCCGCCGCGGCCGCCCTTCCGCCTCGGCGTCTTCACGCGCCTGGTCGAGGAGATCGCGCCCGCGGCGCTGTACGCACGGGCGCTTGAGCTGTTCGAAGCGGCCGAAGCGTGCGGCTTCGAGACGGGCTGGGTGGCGCAGCACCACGCGGGCAACACCGGCGGGCTGCCCTCACCCCTGGTCTTCCTCGCCGCCGCGGCCGCGCGCACCCGGCGCCTGCGCCTGGCGACGGGCATCATCACCCTGCCGCTGGAGCAACCGCTGCGTCTGGCCGAAGACGCTGCCGTGCTCGATGCCCTCAGCGAAGGGCGGCTGGAGCTGGGCTTCGGCACCGGCGGCAGCGAGATCGTCTTCCCCCTCTTCGGACGGGAAGTCGAACGCCGGCAGGAGGAGTATGATCGCGCCTTCTCCGTTGTGCGCGACGCGCTCGCGGGCAAGGAGCTTCTGCCGGGCGGCCCGGCGCTCTTCCCGCCGGCTCCGCGGCTCGGCTCGCATCTCTGGGAAGCGACGTTTGGTGTGGAGGGCGCGCTGCGGGCGGCCGAGCACGGCAGCGGTCTGCTGCTGGCGCGCACCGCGGCCCGGCCGGCGTCGCCGTCTGGCGGCACGGACGCGCGCCTGCCGTTGGGCGAGGCGCAGGCGCCGCCGGTCGAAGCCTATTTGGAGCGCTTCCGGGCCGCCCACGCCGGCTCAGAAATCGCGCCGCGCGTCGGCCTCTCCCGTTCGCTCTACGTCGCGCCCACGCGCGCCGAGGCGCTGGCCGACGCCGAGACGGGCATGCGCCGCCACGCCCGCCAGATCCGCCGTCGCTTCGGCCTCGGCGTCGACGCGAGCGTCGAACAGTTGCTGGCGGCAAGCGACGTGCACATCGGCAGCCCCGCGGACGTGATCGCCAGCCTGCGCGCCGACAGGCTGCTCGCCTCCGCGACCGACCTGATCCTGCAGGTGCACCCTGTGGATCCGCCGCAGGAGAAGATCGTGCGATCGCTGCGGCTGGTGGCGAGTGAAGTCGCGCCGGCGCTCGGCTGGCGGCCCGCGCCGCGGGAGCAGGGCCGCGACCTGGCCGCGAGCACCCTCCGTTGAACCGCCGCCTGTGCGGATGAGCAGCGCATGGAAGGCAGCAGCAGATGACACAATCGAACACGATCGGCAGCGGCGTGGCACACGGCGACGTGCTCAACGCGTTGCTCGGCGTCGAAGAGGGTTCATCCCTGGCACGGCTGCGCGCCCGCCGCCCCGAGGCCACCAGCCATACGCAGGGCAGCTACCGAGCGCTCTTCGGAGAGAGCCCCGCCACTGCCGTCTCGCCTGCCGAACGGTTGGCTACGGCGCTGGGTGTGGCTGCCCTGCACCAGGAGCCGGCGCTGATCGACCACTACCGCGCGCGGCTGAGCGCCGTGCCCGGCGTCTCTGAAGCGCAGATCGCCGGCGTGTTGCGCGGACCCGATGCTGCCGGGCTGCCCGCGCGCCTGCGGGCGATCCTCGCGCACGCCGACCTGCTCGTGATCCGCCCGTCCGCCGCCACGCCGGCCGATCTGCACACCCTGCAGGCGGCCGGGCTCTCGGACCCGGAAATCGTCACCGTCTCGCAGCTGATCGCCTTCGTCAGCTTCCAGGTACGGGTCTTCGTCGCACTGGCGTTGCTGCGCGGCGACGATCGGCCGGCGCCCGCGCAGCACAGCGGCCCGCGGGACGCGAACACCAGCGGCTTCACCCAGGCGCAACTCGGCTGGGCGCCGTGGATCGAGCCGTTCGCGGCGGCGGACGCGACGGCGGAGCAGCGCGCGGTCTTGCCGGGCCAGCGCCTCGATTCGCCCTACTTCCGCCTGCTGGCGCTGGACCCGCCGGTGCTGGGCGAGCGCACGGCCACCGACATGGGCATCTTCTACACGCACGAGGGGCTGCCGCGGGCCGACCGCGAGCTCTCGGCCACCGTTACCTCGCGTGTGAACGGCTGCACCTACTGCGCCTCCGTGCACAGCCGCCACGCCGCGCAGCTCAGCCACCGCACCGACGAGGTGCAGCGCTTGCTGGACGAGGGCATCGGCGCAAGCCTGGACGAGCGCTGGCGCGCCGTCACCGACCTGGCCGCGGCGCTGACGCTGACGCCGCCGGCGGCCACGCAGGCGCACCTGAAACGGCTGCGTGCCCTCGGGCTGGACGAACTCGACCTGCTCGACGCGATGCAGTCCGCGGCCTTCTTCGCCTGGGCGAACCGGCTGATGCTCACACTCGGCGAACCCGTGCCGCCCGCGGGCGCGGGAGGATAGCGCGGCATTCGGCCCTCACCTCATACCACATACCCCTCTCCCAATCCTGGGCGAGGGGCGATCCGGCGTCGGGCGTTCCGATTGCTGACCGGTTAACCCGACGCCCTCCGATTCGAGCAACGCCGGATCGCCCTTCCCCCAGGAATGGGGGAAGGGAAGGGGATGAGGGCCGAAGCGCGCACCTACGCCGCGGTGACGCGGTGCGCGGCGCCGTTTTCGCGCGGCTCCTGGCCGGGCGGCCAGACCCAGAGGTAACGGGCCACTTCCGGACCGATCGCCACCAGGCGGCCTTCCAGGTCGACGGTGAGCGGCCCGCCCAGCAGGCCGCGCTCGCGCACGCGCAGGCGCACGCCCGGGCGGAAGCCCTGCGTCTCGTAAAAGGTCATCAGCTCGTGGTTGTCCTCCGCCAGCTCGGAGATGCGGCGCAGGCGCACCTCGGCGCCGGCCGCGACGCCGTCCAGCGAGACCAGCGGTATCCGCCGCTCCACGTCCGTCTGCGGACGGATGGGATTGCCGTGCGGGCAGGTGGTGGGAAAGCCCAGCGAGGCGGCGATCCGTTCTTCCACCTGCGGTGAGACGGCGTGCTCCAGCCGGTGCGCTTCTTCGTGCGCCGTGGCCCAGTCGAGGCCGAGGCCGTCCGTCAGCCAGCGCTCGATCAGGCGGTGGCGGCGCAGCAGCGTGTCGGCGATCTCGCGTCCCTGCGCCGTCAGCTCCACCGAGCGGCGGGGCTCGATCCGCACCAGTCCGTCGCGCTCGAGCCGCCGCGCCGCCTCGCCCATCGTCGGTGCGCTGACGCCGCAGAAGGCCGCCAGCCGGGCAAGCGTCGGCTGCTCGCCCTCGTCGGTGAGGGTACAGATAGCGATCAGGTAGTTCTCGCTGGTCATTGTGGTCATGGGGTTTCAATCCTCACCCGGACGCCGCTGAGCAGTGGAAGGAGGCCGGGTGCGACGCGCCACGTCCGCGCGGCGGCGCGCAAAACGTGACGTTCTTCACCAAGTATAGCAGCGGAGGCGGAGGCGCCGCGGATCGCGCTAGAAGAGCCGGCCGTCGATGCCCCAGGTCGTGCCCGCCGCGGTGAAGAGGATCACGATTTCACTGAGGATCATCATCAAATTTTGGCCCTGCTCGCCCTGGTCCGTGAGGCCGGCGAGCAGCAGGTAGTTGGTATTGAGAAAGAGGCCGACGATCGCGCCGACGGGCGTGAGCAGCCCCAGCGCGAGACTGACGCCGACGGAGAATTCGCCCAGCACCACCAGCCAGGAGGTGATCACGCGCCGCCGCCTGCTGCTGAGTGAGACGCGGCGAATCGCGTTGGCGAAGCCAGGGATGGGGTGCTTCGCCGTCAGCGATTCGACCCAGTTCATGGCCGAGCCGCGCAGGAAATTTGGCAGGTCTTTGTGGCGCACGCTCTCCAGCCACCACAACCCCACGCCGATGCGGAGGATGGCGAGCCACTCGCGCAGCGTCAGCCAGTCGAGCGCGTCCTTCACGAGGGTATAGGGTAGAGGGTGTAAGGTTTTGGGTACAGGGTTTAGACGCGTTCACGACATGCTGACCCTTTACCCCACACCCTCTACCCTTCCCCGAAGGAGACGGCCATGCTGCGCACCCGGCTATGCGACCTGCTCGGCATCGAGATCCCGATCCTGAACGCGCCGATGGGCGGCGGTCCGGCGAACGGAGAGCTGGCGGCGGCGATCTCGGCGGCCGGCGGGCTGGGCCTGATCGGCGGCATGGCGCAGGGGCGCGAATGGTTGCGCGGGCAGATCCGGCTGGTGCGCGAACGCACCGACCGGCCCTTCGGCGTCGGCTTCATCAGTCACTGGCTGCCCGACTTCCCCGGCCTCTACGAGGTCGCGCTGGAGGAGGGCGTGCCGGTGATCGCGCATTCGTTTGCCGACCCGGCGCCGTACATGGCCCAGGCGCGGGCGATCGGCGCCAGGGTCATCTGCCAGGTGCGCGCCGTCGAGCAGGCGCGGCAGGCGGCGCGTGCCGGCGTCGATCTGATCGTGGCACAGGGCGGCGAGGCCGGCGGCCACACCGGCACGCTCGCTACGCTGCCGCTGGTGCCGCAGATCGTGGATGCCGTCGCGCCGATCCCCGTGATCGCGGCGGGCGGTATCGCGGACGGCCGAGGATTGGCAGCGGCGATCATGCTCGGCGCGGAAGGCGCCTGGCTCGGCACCGCCTTTTTGGCCGCCGCCGAGTGCGGCGTCTCGCCCAACCGCCGGCGGCGCGTGCTGGAGGCCGAATCGGCGGATACGGTGTACACCTCGGTCTTCGACATCGCCGACGGGCGCGCCTGGCCGCAGGGTGTGGCCGGGCGCGTGGTGCGCAACCGCTTCAGCGAGCGCTGGCACGGCCACGAAGAGGAGCTGCGCGGCCAGCGAGAAGCGGCGCAGCAGCAACTCGTTGCGGCCTGGCAGGCGGACGACCCGGAGATCGCGGCCGTCTGGGCGGGAGAAGCCGTGGGCCTGGTGCACCGCGTCGAGCCGGCGGGCGCGATCGTGCGCCGCATCGCGGAGGAGGCCGAGCGCACCCTGCGCGAGCGAGCGGTCGCCGTGCTGGGCACCGTGACGGCGTAGCGCGACCGCTCGCTGCGTCCAGCACGGCGGAGCATGGCGGCTGGAGGGCGCCACCCCCTACGGTTTAGGTCCTCCATCCCCCTGGTCCCTGTTCCCTGTTCCCTGTTCCCTCATCTCGTGCCGCGCAAGGTGGCGGCGGCTGATGAAGCGGGTCAACGGCGTGTAGGGCACGAGTTGGCCCGCTGCGCCGTCGTGTGGGGCGCTGGCGAACAGCACGGAGAAGGGCGTCACGAGCCAGAGCGCCAGCGCGCCGATGCCGAAGGGCAACGCCGGCCCGGCGAGCTGCGACAGCAGGCCGCCGAACAGCGGGCCGGCCGCCTGGCCTAGCCCCTGCACCGCCATCATGCCGCTGAGCAGCAGGGCGCGGTGTTCGGGCCCGCCCACTTCCAGCAGCGCCACGTTCGAAGCCGGCATGGTCAGGGCGAGGCCGGCGGCGCCCAGCGCGGCGCCGACCGCGGCGTCGATCGGATCGCCGGCAAACGCGAGCTGCGCGAAGCCGATCGTGCCGAGCACGGAGCCGAGCAGCAACGGCGGCAGCCGCCCGGCACGGTCCGTGAGCCAGCCGCCGAAGGGCAGCGCCGCCACGCCCGCGACCGCCGCCGGCGCCAGGTAGGGCACGAGCTGGTGCAGCTCGCGGTGCAACCGCCGCACGCTGTAGAGGCTGATGTTGGGCATCACAAGGTTCATCGCCAGGGCGATCAGGAACAGCGCGACGAAGAGATCGATCGCCCGCTCGTCGCCGAGCGCCCGCCAGGCCAGCGCCGCCCGTTCGCCGCGGCCGGCGCGCACGGGGCGCAGCAGCGGCCAGGCGCCCAGCGTGAGCAGCGCCAGCGAAGCGCCGTTGGCGGCCGCAACGGTAAGAAAGCCGGCGGTTGCCGGCGCCAGGTCCGTGAGGAAGGCGCCGCCCGCCAGCCCGGCCACCAGCCCCGCGACCTGGCCGAGATTCAGCATGGCGATCACTCTGCCGCGGCCCTGCACGGAGACGCCCTCGGCCAGCGCCGCCGGCAGCAGCGGGTCGGCCAGGGCGTGGCCCGTGCCGAAGAGGACCGCGCCCACGAGAATCAGCTGCGTGGCGGGCGTCCAGCAAAGCAGCCCGCCCAGCGTGACGGCGCCGTAGCCGAGCGCAACCGAATGCCGCCGGCCAAGCCGATCGGCGACACCGCCGAGCGGCAGTTGCGTGATGAGCCGGGAGATACCGTAGGCGGCCAGCACGTAGCCGGGGAAGCCGGCGCCCAGCCCGCGGTCGAAGACCAGGTAGCGCTGCAGGAGCGGGAAGAGCAGCAGCGCATAGGCTAACTCGCCCAGCAGCCCGGCGGCGAGCACCGCGGCGATCGCCAGCCGCCGCCTGCCCGCGCTCTCGCTCACACCGTTCTCCCGCGGCTGCCGGCCACGCGCCCTTCAGCGCAGCATACGGGGGTGAGGGAACAGGGAACAGGGAATGGCAGCGGACGTTCGGGTCGGCGCGATTGCAACGATTGCTCTAACTCCGGGACCGGAACAGAATGGGCGCGTCCGGCATTTCCTTTATGTTCTGCAGATCTTCCGCCGCTGCCGCTCCGCGGCCCTTCTGAATCGAGCCGGCGCCATCATGTACAGGCATGCAAACGTCCTCCACCATCGTGCAGCCGTCGTGCGACCGGGCGCGTTCGCGGCCTTGCTCGCTCTCGCGCTCTGGCTCGGAAGCCTCGGCGGCCCGCCGCGGTACGTCGCGCGCGGGGATGCGCTCTTGCCGTCGCTTGCCAGCCTTTCGCCTGCCACCGCGCCGGCGGGCGGGCAGGGGTTTACGCTCATCGTCAACGGCAGCGGCTTCCTCGACACCGCGACGGTGCTCTGGAACGGCTCGCCGCGCAGCACGTCGATCGTCTCCCCGGCGCAGCTCACGGCAGCCATCCCCGCCGGCGATCTCGCGATCGCCGCGCCGATCGCCACCGTCGATGTGGCCGTGGACAACAACGACGGCTCGGGGCCGAGTGCGCCGCTGGCGTTCGTGATCAGCGGACCGTCCGTGCTCGCCGCGCAGTCCACGGTGGTGCCGCCGGCCGGTGCGGGCGCCCTCTCGCTGGCGTCCGTTGGCGGCGCCGGCGGCCTCAGCGGCACGCTTGTCAATGGCGGCGGCCGGGGCTTCGCCACGCTCACCTTCGCCAGCTACGCCGGCAACCCGACGTCGGTATCCGTATTTGCTCCAGGCGCGCTGTTCTTCGACGTGCACGTCGCCGGCACGGCGCTCGCCGGCAGCCTGACGGCGACCTTCCAGTTCCCGTCCGGCAGCCCTTTCGTCAGCACGCTCTTCTTCTTCGACAGCGGCGCCCGCGCCTTCCTGCCGCTGCGCGGCAGCGGCCAGGCGCTCGGCTCGTACGTCGTGAACCAGGCCGCGGGCACGATCACGGTGATCTTCGATGGCACGAGCGTGCCGGCGCTGGGCAACCTGACCGGCACCGTGATCGCCGCCGACACGCTGACGGCCACGGGATCGGCGGCTCCCACGGCCGTTGCCGACACCTACACCACGCCCGTGAACACCGCGCTGGCGATCGCCGCGCCGGGCGTGCTGGCCAACGACGTGCCCGTCGCCGCCGATCCGCTGAACGCCGTGCTGACCGCCGGCCCGGTGAACGGCGCGCTGACGTTCAACGCCGACGGCTCCTTCGTCTACACGCCGAATGCCAACTTCAGCGGCATCGACAGCTTCAGCTACGTGGCGCACGACACGGTGACCGGCCTCGATTCGGCGGCCGCGCTGGTGAGCATCGGCGTGGGGGTGAGCCTGCCACAGAATCCGCCCCTGAATCCGGCCGCGTTCGGCGTCGTGCCGCAGGCGGCGCAGGCAGGCGGCGCGGGCGGCGGCGGGGTGTCGCCGCTGCCGGTGGTGATCTTCGTCCCGATCTTCACGCTGACCGTGGACGCCAGCGGCTGTGGCTCGGTTTCACCCGGCGCGGGACCGCATGCCTTTGGCGACACGATCACGTTGACCGCCACGCCTTGCGCCGGTTCGACCTTCGCCCTGTGGAGCGGCGGTCCCTGCGCGGGCTCGGCGATCAATCCCTGCGCCGTCGTCATGCCGCCCACCGACCTGACGATCACGGCCGTCTTCCAGCCGTAGGGCGGCGCGAGGAACGAGGGAACCCGCCTCCGCATTCCTCGCCTTGCGCGGTTGGCCGTGCCGCCGTGCTGGCGGAGCATCGCCCCCATCTGTACCCTGTGCCGCATGAACGAGTACACCCGCGCGAACCTCGCGCACTGGGATGAGCTGGCCCGCATCCACCCCGGTACGGAGCGGTACGGTCTCGCCGCGTTCAAGGCGGGCGCGTCCAAGCTCAACGCGCTCGATCGCGCCGAGGTGGGCGACGTGCGCGGCAAGACGCTGCTGCACCTGCAGTGCCACTTCGGCCTCGACACGCTCTCCTGGGCACGGGAGGACGCGACGGTCACCGGCGCCGACTTCTCCGGCGAGGCGATCGCCGCCGCGCGTGCGATCGCGGCCGAGTGCGGCCTGCCGGCGCACTTCGTGCACTCGACGATCGACGAGTTGCCGGCCAGCCTCGACGGCCAGTTCGACATCGTGTACACGGGCCGCGGCGCCCTCTGCTGGCTGCCCGACATCCGCCGCTGGGCCGCGGCCGCCGCGCACTTCCTGCGGCCCGGCGGCGTCCTCTACGTGCAGGACACGCACCCGTACCTTTTCATGTACGACGAGCGGCCCGGCGACACGGAGCCGCGGCTGCTGTACAGCTACTTCCACTCCGAAAAGCCTGATCGCTTCGAAGCACCCGCCTCCTACGCCGACCCGAACGCGAAGCTGGAGCACACGACCGAGTACATCTGGAGCCACCCGCTGGGCGAGATGATCGACGCGCTGATCGGGAACGGCCTGCAGATCCAGTTCCTTCACGAGTTCCCGTACACCTACCACAACTTCTTCACCTTCATGTAGCGCGACGGCGAGGGCTGGTGGCGCCTGCCCGGCCCGCAGCACTTGCCGCTGATGTTCTCGCTGCGGGCCGTGCGCCCGGTCTGAGGAGCACAACTCCAGGCTGTGCCTGTCCGGTGTACACTCGCGCGGGAACGAGTTGCTGAAGACACGGGAGCAGGGACGATGGTGCAGGCAACCGAGCTGGCGTACCTCTCGATTCGCGAGGCGGGGGAGCTGTTCCGGCGCAAGGAGCTGTCACCGGTCGAGCTGACCGAGGCGCTGCTGGAACGCACGCGCCGCGTTCAGGAGAAGCTCGTGCCCTACGTCACGCTCACGCCGGAGATCGCGCTGGAGCAGGCTGGCCGCGCGGAGGCGATCTTCGCCCGGGGCGGGCCGGAGGCGGCCTCGCCGCTGCTGGGCATTCCGATCGCCTACAAAGACATTGTGATGACGAGGGGCATCCGTACGACCTGCGGCTCGGCGGTGCATGAAGACTGGATTCCAGATATCGATGCCGCGGTGGTCGAGCGCTGGCAGGGCGCCGGCACGGTGATGCTCGGCAAGCTCAGCACGCACGAGTTCGCGCTCGGCCTGCAGCCGCCCGGCCACATGCTGCTGCCCGCCCGCAACCCCTGGAACCCGGCGCACATTCCCGGCGGCTCCAGCAGCGGCAGCGGCGCGGCGCTGGCCGCCGGCCTGACGCTGGGCGCGATCGGCACCGACACCGGCGGCAGTATCCGTGGCCCGGCTGCCTTCTGCGGCATCTCCGGCCTCAAGCCCACGTACGGCCGCGTCAGCCGCTACGGCATCGTCACGCTCGCCTGGTCGCTGGACCACGCCGGGCCGATGGCGCGCTCGGCCGAAGACTGCGCCATCCTGCTCAACGCGCTCGCCGGCCACGACCCGCGTGACCCCGCCGCCGCCGCCCAGCCCGTGGAAGACTACACCGCCTCGCTGGACGCGGGCGTCAAGGGGCTGCGCGCCGCGATCCCCACCAACTACTTCCACGACAAGCTGAGCGACGAGGCGAAGGCCGGTATCTACGCCGCGGCCGATGTGCTGCGCGGCCTCGGCGCCACGGTGGAGGAGATCTCCCTGCCGCACGCCGAGCTGGCCGGCGCCCTGCTCGGCGTGATGTTCCCAGAGGCCTATGCCTACCACGCGCGCGACCTGGCGGAAACGCCCGAAAAGTACCCGACGCCGCTGCGCAACCGCCTGCTGAGCGGCGCCCTGTTCACGGCGAACGAGTACGTGCAGGCGCAGCGCGCGCGGAGCATTATGCGCGCCGCCTTCGCCGAGGCGATGCGCTCCTACGACGTGCTGCTCACCTCGTCCACGCAGGCCGACGCCGCGACCTACGCCGAGTCGATCTCGCCCTCGACCCGGCGCGGACCGAACTACAACGGCGCCTTCAACATGACCGGTCAGCCCGCGATCGCCATCCCCAGCGGCTTCTCCGGGCGCGGCCTGCCGCTCAGCCTGATGATCTCCGGCCGGCCGTTCGCGGAGGCGACGGTGCTGCGCGTGGCCCATGCCTTCCAGCAGGCCACGGACTGGCACAAGCGCCATCCCGACCTCGATGCCGCGCTCGCCGCCTCGCTCGAAGCGCCCGCAGCGGAAGCGCATGCGGACGACCAGGCCGACGCCGCGGCCGAGGCGCAGCCGGACCGCGCCGCCGTCGTCGCGGCGCCGGTCGATGAGGAGACCGTGCGCCGGCGCGCCGCGCTCGCCGGCGTGTCGCTGGATGAAGAGTGCATTCCGGAGGCCGCGCTGGCGATCGAAGGGGTGCTCAAGACCCTGCGCCGGCTCGATCCGCACGCCATCCGCCGCGTCGAGCCGGCCGTTGCCTTCACGGCGCTCGGCGGATAGCAGCTCGGCCCTCACCTCATACTACATACCCCTCTCCCAATCCTGGGAGAGGGGAGATCTGTATGCCAGATGGTTGCGGCTGAAGGCGTGGCTGTTGGATCAGCCGTTGGGGCGCACGGCGTGCGCCCTTTGCGCCGAAGGCGCGACCAGCAACACTCGGCTAGCCCGACGCCCTCCCGGAACTTGCTCCCCCAGGATCGCCCCTCTCCCTCTCCCAGGATTGGGAGAGGGAGAGGGGCCACACAGATGAGGTGAGGGTGAGGGCCGACACGCCGTCGCCGGTTTGCCACGAACTTGCAGTAAGGCGCTTACCTTTATGCCGGGGCTTTCGCGTACACTGCGCGTGAGCGGCCGGCCGTTGCCAGCGCAACGACCGCCGCGGGCGCCCCGCTTCAGATCACAGCTTGCAGGAGATCTTGATGACCACACAGACCGCCGTCAGCACCTGGGCGATCGACGACGTACACTCCGCCGCCTTGTTCTCGGTCGAGTACATGGCGATCGCGCTGTTCAAGGGCCGCTTCTCCGGCGTCGCCGGCTCGATCTCGCTCAACGAGGCCGATCCGCCCAAGTCCTCCGTGAACGCCACGATCGACGTGAAGAGCATCGACGTGAAGAACGAACGGCTCTACGGCCACATGATGGGCGATATGTTCTTCGACGCCGAGAAGTTTCCGCAGATCACCTTCAAGAGCACGAAGGTCGAGAAAGTCAGCGACAAGCGCTGGAAGATCGGCGGCGATTTGAGCATGCACGGCGTCACCCGCCCCGTGACGCTGGACACCGAGTACCTGGGCCAGGGGAAGCACCCCTTCAGCGGCCAGATCCGCGCCGGCTTCCGCGCGAAGACCACGATCAACCGCGACGACTGGGGCCTGAGCTGGAACGCGGCGATGGACACGGGCGCCAAGTACGTCGGCGAAAAGGTCGAGATCGCGCTGGATATCATCGCCGGCAAGCAGGAATAGGCAGGATCGCCCGCCGTGCGCGGCGCCGGCAACACGACGGCGGGGCGCACAGCGGGCAGACGTGGTATGAATAGCGGCGGCCGGATGCTCGCGGGAGCGGCGGCCGCCGCAGCACGTTTCGGAGGAATCGCCCGCGATGGAGTACCGACATCTGGGCCGCTCCGGTCTGCTTGTTTCCGCCGTCGGCATCGGCTGCAACAACTTCGGCGGCCGGCTGGACGAGGCCGGCACCGCCGCCGTGGTCAACGCCGCGCTCGACCTCGGCATCACCCTGTTCGACACGGCCGACGTCTACGGCAACCGCGGCGGCTCCGAGGAGCTGCTGGGCAAGGCGCTTAAGGGCCGGCGGCGCGACGCCGTGATCGCCAGCAAGTTCGCCAGCCCCATGGGCGAAGGGCCGCTCTGGAAGGGCGGCTCGCGGCGCTACATCGTCGACGCCGTGCACGACTCGCTGCGCCGCCTCGGCACGGACTATATCGACCTCTACCAGATGCACTCTCCAGACCCGGAGACGCCGATCGAGGAGACGCTGCGTGCGCTGGATGACCTGGTGCGCGCCGGCGACGTGCGCTACCTCGGCAACTCCAACTTCACGGCGGCGCAGGCGACGGAGGCGGCCTGGGTGGCAAAGACCGAGCACCTGACGCCGTTCATCTCCGCGCAGAACCAGTACAACCTGCTCGACCGCCGCATCGAGCACGAGCTGGTGGGCGTTTGCGGCAAGTACGGCCTCGGCATCCTGCCCTTCTTCCCGCTGGCCAGCGGTTTCCTCACGGGCAAGCACCGGCCCGGCCAGGGACCGGCGAAGGGCACGCGCCTGGAGGGGCCGATGGGCCAGCGCATCCTCACCGAGGGCAACTACGACACGCTCGTGAAGCTGGAGCAGATCGCCGACGGCGCGGGCCGTTCGCTGCTGGAGCTGGCGATGTCGTGGCTGGCGCAGCAGCCGCAGGTGGGCAGCGTGATCGCCGGCGCCATGAACCCCGAGCAGGTGAAGCAGAACGCCGCGTCGATCGGCTGGAAGCTCTCGCCGGACGAGCTGGCGGCGATCGACGCCGCGACCAGGCGCTCGTAGGCCGGCGCCGGCTCAGGCCAGAACGCGGGCCGTCGTCGCGAAGTGCAGCTTGGCGACGTCGCCCAGGGCCGCGCGTCCGCCCTGCTGCACGATGCGCCGGCCCGCGTCCACGATCGCCGGGTTGGCGCCGCCCTTGGGCAGGCGCACGCCGAGCCGCGCGGAGGCGTCATCGAGCCAGGTGAGGAAGCGGTCGCGCGCCAGGATCGAGGCGGCGGCCACGGCCACGTTCGCCTCGGCGCGCGGCGTTTGCAGCAGCCGCGGCAAGGGCGCGCCGCGTCCCTTCAGCGCCGCGCACAGCCGTTCCCGCACCAGCCGCTCGTCGGCGAACTGATCGGCGATCACGCTCAGGCCCGATGGGCCGGCCACGCCGCCCCGCGCCAGGATTGCGTCGAGCACGAGCACGTGCCGCTCGGCCAGCAGATGGTTCAGGTTCTGACCGTCCGCCTTCAGCCTGGCGTAGCAGGCATTGTACTGTGCCGGCGGCAGCAGGTCCTCGGCGAAGGAACCAGCGCAGAGGCGGCGGATTTCGGCGGCGACGCGATGGGCGGCCGCGTCGTCCAGCAGCTTGCTGTCGCGCACGCCCGCGGTCCTCAGCGTCGCCTCCTGCTCCGGCGCGACGAACACGGCCGCCGCCGCCAGCGGGCCGAAATAGTCGCCCTTGCCGGATTCGTCCGAGCCGATCCACGGCCCCGGCCCGAAGTTTTCCCGCGTGGCCGCGCCGCCGGCCTTCTCCAGCGCTGATCCGCTGCCGCCACCGAGAATCTGCTGTGCGATGGCGCCGACCGCGGTATGCAGCGGTGTGCCCGCGCCGACGACGACGATGCGCACGCCCTTCTTGCCGCCGTAGATGTTGACCAGCAGGCGCGCCGTGCCGTCGCCAACGCCGAACTGCCGGCCGTAATCGATCGGGCGGGTGGCTCCGGCTTCGTAGCCGGCGGCGAGCAGGGCGGCCGTGAGCCGCGCAACGGTGTCCGCCAGCTCGGCGGCGCGCTCAGGCGGCTGGGGCATGGGCGTAGGCGAAGGGTGCTGCCGTCATGCCTCCAGCATAGCGGGACGTCCGGCGCCGCGTCGCGCGGTCGCGCTGCCAGATTACGGCGTGAACCGACATAAATCTGCGAGCCGCGTGACCGTGCGGTGGTCCTGCCATCGCGTTACGATACGCCAGCATACCGGAATTTTGTTGCACTGCAACGATTTCTGAGAGGAGTTGCCCCACATGCCTCTGCACGCTGGCCTGAAGCTCCCTGCGCGGCTCCTGCAGGGCGTTACGGCCCTCGCGTTCTTGGCCGGAGCCGCCTTCTCGGCCGCCGTGCCCGCCGGCGCATCGCCGGCGGCCTCGCCGCTCTGTGTCAATCCCGGCGGCAGCGGCGGCTGCTCGGCCAGCATCAACGCCGCGATCGCCGCTGCCAGCCCCGGCGCCGTGATCACGATCCAGCCGGGCACGTACGCAGAGAACGTGGTCGTCAACAAGGCCGTAACGCTGCAGGGCAACGGCAGCCCGGTGGTCGTGCCCGCCGTGTCCAATCCGACCTGCGGCAATCCGAACGATCCCTCCTCGATCTGCGCCGGCGCGAGCATCGTGATCTTCGTGCAGGCCGACAACGTGACGATCGACGGCCTGACCGTGGACGGCGACAATCCGGCGCTGAGCGACGGCGTGAACGTCGGCGGCGCCAACGTCGACGCCCGCGACGGCATCGAGGCCGACCCGACGGTGACCTATCACAACCTCATCGTGCGCAATACGACGGTGCGGAACGTCTTCCTGCGCGGCATCCAGTTCCAGGTGCTCAACTTCCTCGTCGAGAACGACACGATCCGCAACGTGCAGGGCAACCCGAACTTCGCGGTCGGCGTGCTGGCCCGCTTCAGCTCGGGCACGATGCGCGGCAACACCGTCTCCGACAGCTCCGACGCGCTCAACTCCAATTGGTCGTTCGGCATCCAGTTCCTGAACAACACGATCACGCGCTCCGGCAGCGGCGTGCACACCGACAACGCCGGCGGCGGGGGACCCAGTGTCGCCGACCTGATCCAGGACAACACGGTCAAAGACTGCACGCCCGGCGGCTACGGCGTCTGGAGCTTCGTCTCCTACGTCGCGCCGGTCTTCGAGAACAACACGGTGGGCAACTGCGACATCGGCCTCGCCGCCTACGGCACGCAGCAGCCGGTGACGCCCGCCTTCTACGACAACACGGTGAACGGCAGCGGCGCCGCCAACACGGTCGGCGCCCTGCTGACCACGGACACGCTCGGCTTCGGCGATCTGCCGCTTTCCGCCTTCCTTGCCGGCAACACGATCGCGCGTGTCGGCACCGGCGTTCACCTGCAACTGACCGCGGGCAGCGGCCACCCGCTCACGGCGCTGCTCGACGGCAACCGTATCTCCGCCAGCGGCACGGGCATCGACGTAGAGGGCGGGGCGCTGACCCTGCTGGAAAGCTGCCTGCAGCGCAACACCACCGGCCTGCTGGTGCGCAACAACGGCACGGCCACGGTGCACACCAGCGTCTTCCAGAACAACACCAGCTTCGGTCTGAACAACACGACCGGCGCGGCCGTGGATGCCCGCCTGAACTGGTGGGGTTCGCCCGGGGGCCCGGCGCCGGCTGGCGCGGGCGATCGCATCAGCGCCAACGTGAGCGCGACGCCGTTTCTGACCAATCCGTCGGCGGCGCAGCCCTGCGGCGGCAACGGCTGAGGCGAGGCTGGGCGGCCCTCACCCTCACCCCCCAACCCCTCTCCCTCTCCCAATCCTGGGAGAGGGAGAGGGGCGATCCTGGGGAGGAAGTTCCGGGGTGGGATCGGGTTAGCAATCTCGTGCAGGAGCATGCTCCAATGGCTGTGGAGCAGCCATCTCCCATCAACTGCGCCTCCGCGCCCGCGGTCTCGCCCAATCGGCGGGCCGGATCGCATTTCATCGGCGGTTCGGTTGCAGGCAGGAGCGAGGCTTGTTCGATGCCTGATCGCGCGCCGCGTGATGGCAGTCCGGATCCGCTGCTGTCGCCAGCTTCACAGCGGCGCCGTGGGATGCACGATGCCGGCCGGCCGACGGAGCGCGGTAGCCTGATGTCACCGGGGTAACCGCAGATGCGCCACCCGGAATCTGACAACTACCCGGCGATCACGCCGGTGGAGGAATACCTTATGTGGTATCACGTACGCTACGGCGACACTCTTTCCAACATCGCCTACCGTGCCTACGGCAACGGCGCGGACTGGACCTACATCTACGCCGCCAACTATGGCCGCGTTTACAACCCGAACCTGATCTACGCCGGCCAGTGGCTCTACATCCCGGCGTAGGCTCGGCAGCCCAGACAACAACACGCGGGGCCGGAGGTGCTTCACCGCCTCCGGCCCCGCGTTTGCGCGCCCGCCCGCCGCGCTTGACAGCGGGCGGAGACCGCCCGGATACTGCCTTTGCAGGCAGACCAGCGTCGGGTGTTCTCTCTGCCGGGAACGTGAAGGAGCGGGCGATGCAGCCGATTGCGAGTGGCAGCGGCGCCGCGCGCGCAAAGCGCTCACGTTCCCGGATGGGCGGAGGGTAGCCGGCTCTTCCTGGCTCCAATCGTTCACCAGGCCGCGGACGTGATCGCCCGCGGCCTTTCTTCATGCGAAATGCGCAGCCAAAGCCAGCCTCAGTGAACCGGAGGATAAGTAACCGCAATGACCGTCGAATACCGTCCCGTGCGCGCCGATGAGTTCCGGCGCTTTCTCTACAACGACCAGATCGGCTTCGGCGGCTCGACCGCCGATGAGAACCTCGACTTCTGGCTGGAACACGCGCTGCTCAAGCCCGAGGAGACGCTCAGCGCCTTCGAGGACGGCGAGCCCGTGGCGCAGATGGGGACTTTTCCTCTCACGATGCGCTGGAACGGCCGCGAGATCGGGTGCGGCGGCGTCACCAGCGTCAGCACGCTGCCCTCGCACCGCCGCCGCGGCCACGTGCGCGAGCTGATGACGCGCTCGTTCGCCGTGATGCGCGAGCAAGACCAGCCGATCGCGATGCTCTGGGCCAGCATGGCGGCGATCTACCAGCGCTTCGGCTACGGCGTCTGCTTCACGCGCTGGCGCTACGACTTTGATCCGCGCACGTTGCGCTACGTGGACGAGATTTCTACGCCCGGGAACGTGCGCCTGCTGAAGAGTGAGGACGCCTCTCCGCTGCTCGATGCGCCGTATCGACGCTTCGCCGCGCCGCGCTCGCTGATGCTCACGCGCACGGAGGAGATCTGGCGCAAGGGCGTGCTGCAACCCTGGCGCAAAGACATGGCGCCCTTTCTGATCGCGGTCTACGAGGAGGCCGGCGAGATCCTGGGCTACACGATCTACATCGTCGAGCGCGGCGCGCAGGCCGGCGTCACCCGCTTCCTCAACCTCACCGTGCGCGAGCTGGTCTGGCAGACGCCGGCGGCGCACCGGGCGCTGGTCAACTACCTCGCCGGCTATGACCTGGCCGCCAGCGTGCGCATCTTGCAGTTGCCGAGCGACGATCCGCTCTTCTACATGACGCAGGAGCCGCGCGAGCTGCACACCGACGCGCTCGACGGCACGCTGGTGCGCATCGTGGACGTGCCCGCGGCGCTGGAAGGGCGCGGCTACGACGCCGACGGCTGCATCAGCTTCGCCGTCGCCGACGATCTGTGCCCGTGGAACGCCGGCAACTGGGAGCTGACGGTCGAGGGCGGCTGGGGCCGCGTGCGCCGGCTCGGTACGACCGATGAGGGGGCGCTCTGCCTTAACCAGCGGGCGCTGGCGATGCTCGTCTCCGGCTACACCGGCGCCACCCAGCTCGCCCGCCTGGGCCTCGTTGCTGCAAGCGACGCCACAGCCCTGCGCCGCGCCGACGACCTCTTCCGCACCGCCTGCAGCGCCCTCTGCCTCGACATGTTTTAGAAGTTCGGAAACAGGGAGCAGGCAACTGAAAGGACGCCTTACCCCCTCCTGCTCCCTGTTCCCTAAATGGGCGAGATGCCGTGGTACTTCGGCGGGCGGGTGTCGCTGCGGCGCGGAGCGGCGCGGCCGAGCGCGTCGATCAGGATCGGGCGCGTGTCGCGCGGGTCGATCACGTCGTCGATGCCGAAGCCGGCGGCGGCGCGCAGCGGGTCGATCTGCGCCTGGAAGCTCGCGATCAGCTCCTGCCGCCGCGCCGCCGGGTCCGGCGCTGCCTGGTAGTCGCGGCGGTAGGCCACGTCCACCGCGCCCTCGATCGACATCGCGCAGATCTCGGCCGTGGGCCAGGCCACGCAAAGGTCGGCGTCAAAGGCGCGGCCGCCGCTCATCGCCAGGTAGCCCAGGCCGTAGCCCTTGCGCAAGATCACGGTGCAGCGCGGCACCGTCGCCTGCCCCAGCTCGTAGAGCAGGCGGCCGCTGCGTCGAATCAGCCCCGTCTTCTCCGCGGCGCTGCCGATCATGAAGCCGGGCACGTCCACAAACTGAATCAGCGGCAGGCCGAAGGCGTCGCAGAGCGAGATGAAGTGGGCGCCCTTCTCGCAGGCGGCGGCGTCCAGCGTGCCCGCCAGGCGCCGCGGCTGGTTGGCGATGAAGCCCACCGGCCGCCCGTCGAGCCGCGCCAGCATCGTGACGAGGTTCTGCGCGAAGGCCGGCTTCAGCTCGAAGACGCTGTCGCGGTCGGCCACCAGCTCGATCGCGCGTCGCACGTCGTAGGCGCGGCGGCCGTTCTCCGGCACCAGGCTGAGCAGCGCCTCCTCGCGGCGGTCGGGCGGGTCATCGCAGGGCACGACCGGCAGCGGCGCACGGCAGTTGCTCGGAAAGTAGCCGAGGAAGCGGCGCACCGCGGCCATGCACTCCTCCTCGGAGTCCACGGCCAGATCCGCCATGCCGTGGCGGTCGGCCTGCACCTCGGCGCCGCCGAGCGCTTCCTTCGAGATCTCTTCGCCGATCGCAGCCTTCACCAGCGCCGGGCCGGCCACGCCCATCGTCGCCGTGCCGCGCACCATCACCACAAAATCGGCCAGCGCCGCGTAGTTCGACGGCCCGGCGAAGCCCATGCCGAGCATCGCCGCCACCATCGGCGCCCAGCCGGAGAGGCGCGCCTGGTTGTGGAAGAAGTCGCCGCTGCCGTGGGCGAAGTGGCGTGAGTCGAGCCCGTCTTGAATGCGGTGACCGCCGCCGTCCAGCAGCATCACCAGCGGATAGCCGTGCTGCAACGCAAGCCGCGCCTGGCGCTGCACTTTGAGGGCGCCGGTCTTGCCGTTGCTGCCGCCGAGCACGGTGAAGTCGAAGGCGAGCAGCCCAACCGGTCGCCCGTCGATCCGTCCTGTGCCGGTGACGACGCCGTCGGCCGGCGCGTCGAGATCCTCGCTGAAGGCGTTCTCGCGCGCCGGCTCGGCCAGGGCGCCGAACTCGCGGAAGGAGCCGGTGTCGAGCAGCATGGCCACGCGCTCGCGGGCCGTCTGCTTGCCCAGCGCGTGCTGGCGAGCGACGGCGTCCGCTCGCGCCGCGTCCTGCACAGCGCGGCGACGTGTTTCGATGCGGGCAAGCGGGTCAGTCACCTGGCCTCACCCCCTGGCCCCCTCTCCAGAAACTGGAGAGGGGAAAGGCATGAAGGGGATTGTCGGAAAAGGTTGGGATTCCCCACCGTTCTCTATTCCCTATTCTCTGTTCCCGATTCCCGGTTCCCTGCGGAAGACGGCTTCGATTACGGACAGACGGGCATCGGCGAGGCCGCGGGTCATGTTGGCGACGCGGGCGGGTGCTTCTGCGCCCAGCAGCAGGTGCAGGCCGAAGGGCGGCGGGGCGCCGGGCTGCGGCCGTGCCTGCAGGCGCTCGAAGAAGGCGAGCGACGCCGCCGTCACATCCTGCCAGACCGTCTCGCGGAAGCCGGCGGCGGTGACCAGCGATCGGATCTCGGCCGGCGGGCGCAGGAAGCTCAGCGCGGCGTCGTCGGCCCAGGGAAGCGGGTATCGCGGCTCGCCGGCGGCGCCGGCCATCACCTCGTGCAGCGCCAGTGTGCCGCCGCGCCGCAGCACGCGCCGGACCTCGGCATACAACCGCTCCTTGTCGGCGATGTTCATCGAGCTGTGCTGCGTCCAGGCGGCGTCGAAGCTGGCGTCGGCAAAGGGCATCGCCAGCGCCGAGCCGTGGCGGTGCTGCACACGCTCCGCCAGGCCGGTGCGGGCGGTCAGCAGCTCACCGGTGCGGACGTACTCGTCCGTCAGGTCGAGCACGGTGACGGTGCAGCCGAACTCCGCCGCCAGGGTGCGCGCTGGGCCGCCGATGCCGCCGCCCACGTCGAGCACGCGCATGCCGGCGTGCAGGCCGGCCAGCTTTGCCAGTTCCACGGTCGCCGGCTTGCCGCCGATATGGAACTGATCGACGGGCGCCAGGTCGTCGGGCGTGAGCGCCTCGGGATTCTTGCCGGCTGCACGGACGGCGTCCAGGATCGCTTCCGCCAGGTCGCCCCGGCCGTAATGGCGGTTGAGGGCTTCGTTGTTTTCCTGCTCGCTCATTGCACTCCCTGCACTCCCTGCACTCCCTGCTCGCGATCGGGCGGCTTCGCCCAACGGGCATGGGCAGGGCCTGGCGCGCAGCTTGCACAGTTGCGCCGCCGGCGCATCGACGTACTCATCCTGATGCGCGCCGCCCGCTGCCAGCGCAGGGTCGAGCGGGCTGGCATGACGGTAGCTGCGGCGTGTCATCTCGGCGTCGAGCGCCGCGTGCCGGGCGTAGAGCGCAGCCAGCTTGCCGCGCCAGCGGCGGGTTTCCGGGTGGTTGGCGTAGCCGCGCTTGCCCTGCGTGAGGATGTTCCACAGCCCGTGCAGCTCGCGGTGCTCGCCGGTCAGGTGCTTTTGGCAGAGCAGTGCCGGAGCCACGTCCCAGATGCGCATGGCATCAGCCTACAGGGCGAGCCGTCCGTGGCGCAGCACGCGGTCTCGGGGTCCTCCCGCGCCGCCGTGACCCGCAGCCCAACTGTGCGGCGCCGTGCCACGCCTCGGGGCGGGCGAGCCGATCGCGCCATGCTATGCTTTGCCCGCGGCGGGTGTGCATCCAACTGCCGGTTGGCGCCGTAACTTACAGACGGCTTCAAAATCGGCGCGGGTTCCCGCTTGCCGGTGCGCGATGGCACGTGAACGCCGGTTTTGAAACCATGTCTTCGGCGTGATGTGCAAAAGGGGACCAAGAACAGCCTATGGCGGCTGACCAGGCAATGGCGTTCGCCGATCTGCTGCGTCGCAAGCGCGTCGCGGCCGGCCTGACACAAGAGACGCTGGCCGAACGGGCCGGACTGAGCACGCGTGCGATCTCCGATCTCGAACGCGGCCTCCATCGCCATCCACACCGCGACACCGTGCAACTGCTTGCCGAGGCGCTGCTGCTGCCGGTGCACGAGCGTGCCGAGCTGGCAGATGCGGCGCGGCGCCGGCCCATGCCCGCCGCCATGCGCGAGGAGCTGCCAGTCGAGGCGTCTGCCAGGCCGGATGCCCGCCCGCCCCTGTCCCTGAATTTGCCGGCGCCGCCCACGGCGTTCGTGGGGCGCGACGCAGATCTGGCGGCAGTGGTGGCGCTGCTACGCGATCCAGGCGTGCGCGCCGTGACCCTCACCGGACCCGGGGGCGTGGGTAAGACGCGCCTCTCGCTCGCTGCCGGGGCGGCCGTGGCGGCCGACTACCCGGACGGTGTCGCGCTGGTCGAGCTTGCCGCCGTCAGCGATCCGTCCATGCTCGATGCCGCCATCGCCGCCGCGCTCGGCGTTGAAGAGAACGTGCAGGCGCCGTCCGGCCAGGCGCTGCGCGAATATGTGCGCGGCAAGGCGCTGCTCTTGCTGCTGGACAACTTCGAGCAACTGATCGCGGCGGCCCCGCGCGTGGCCGAGCTGCTGGCCGATTGCCCTGGCCTGAAGCTGCTGGTCACAAGCCGCGCGGCGCTGCGGCTGCGGGGGGAGCGCGAGTATATCGTGCCGCCGCTGGCCCTGCCTGCAGCCGGGCGCGCCGCCACACCGGAGATGCTCGTCCGGTACCCCGCCGTCGAGCTGTTCCTGCGGCGGGAGCAAGAGCTTCGCCAGGGCTTTGCGCTCACGCCGGAGAACGCGGCGGCGGTGGCTGAGATCTGCCGCCGGCTCGACGGTCTGCCGCTGGCAATCGAGCTGGCCGCGGCCCGCACCACCGTCCTGCCGCCGCCGGCGCTGCTTCGCCGCCTGGAGAGCGAGGGCGCACCGTCGTTGCGGCTCCTCACCTCCGGCCCGCGCGATCTGCCCCAGCGCCAGCAGACGCTGCGCGACACGATCGCCTGGAGCCACGGTCTGCTGGCGCCGCGCGTGCGCGTGCTCTTCCGCCGGCTCGCGGCCTTCGCCGGCGGGTGGACGTTGGAGGCGGCCGAGGCGGTTGCCGGCGATGCCGCCGCGGAGAGCGGCCGTGGCGTGGCGGCGGCCGCGCCGGAGGAGGCTCTAGGCCCGGCGTATGTGCTCGACGGGCTCTCCGAACTGGTCGATCAGTCGCTGGTGGTGGTCGACGAGCGCGAGGCCGACGTGCGCTACCGCATGCTGGAGACGATTCGCGAGTTCGCCAGCGAGCAGCTCGAGGCGGCCGGCGAGCAGGGCGAAGTGCAGGGGCGTCACCGCGACTGGTTCCTGGCGCTGGCGAAGGAGCCCATGCCGGAGTGGGAGGGCCACCTGCACGCGAACTGGCTCGCGCGGCTCGACCTGGAGCAGGATAACTTCCGCGCCGCGTTGCGCTTCTGCGAGCGCGAGGGGGCGGGCGAACCGCTCCTGCGCCTCGCCGCCGCGCTTGGCCCGTTCTGGCAGGCGCGCGGGCAGCTCAGTGAAGGCAGCGCCTGGCTGGAGCGCGCCCTGGCCGGAGCAGCCCCGGTGCACGACAGCCTGCGGGCCGCCGCGCTGTTGCAGGCCGGCAAGCTGGAGTACGTGCGCGGCGACTTCGAGCGCGGCGCCGCGCGGCTTGAGCAGGCGTTGGCCCTGTTCCGTGCCTTGCAGGAGCCGCGCGGCGTCGCGCAGACGCTGATGGCGCTGGGCGCGCTGCTCGATCTGCACGGCAAGCAGGAACAGGTGGTGGCGTTGCTCGAAGAGAGCCTGGCGCTCTTTCGCCAGCTTGGCGATCAGCCGGGCGTCGCCGAAACGCTGACCAACCTCGGCTTCGCGCACTTCTTCCGCGGCGGGCTGGATCGGGCCGAAGCGCTGTGTGATGAGGCCGTCGCCCTCTACCGCGCCTACGAAGACCGGCAGGGTATGATCGCGCCGCTGCTGACGCTGGCGCGCGTGGCGATGCTGCGCCGCGACTTCTCACGGGCGATGGGACTTTACGATGAGGCTGTGCACCTCAGCCGCGCCGTCAGCCCGCGCAAGAGTCTGCCCAACGTGCTGGTGGAGGCGGGCATGCTGCTGGCGCGGCTGGGCGAGCTGGACCGCGCCGCCGCCTATCAGCGCGAAAGCCTACAACTCAACCTGGAGCGCGGCGCACGCTACGGCATCTACAGCTCGCTGGGTGTGCTGGGCAGCACGCTCTACGCGCAAGGGAGGGCCGAGCGCGCCGCGCGTCTCGTCGCCGCCGCCGAGGCGCTGCGCGAGACGCTGGGCGCCTCGCGGCCGGAGGGCTACGGGCCGCTGCATGACCGCTTGCTGACCGGCCTGCGTACGCGCCTGGGTGAGGCCGCCTTTGACGACGCCTGGGCCGCCGGCCGTGCCATGCTGCTCGACGAGGCGGTGGCGGAGGCGTTGGATGAGGGGTAGCCGCGCGCCCGGCCCCGCCGCGCTCAGGCTCGGCGGGCATACGTGACGTGGAGCGGGCCGCAGCGCGAGCGGATGGTGCTGGCGGCAGCGGCGCGGTTTCTGCGCGAGCACACCAGCGGCGCGGCGCAACTCGCCTTGTTGCGCACGGCGCTGGAGAAGATCGGCGCTCACCTTGCCCGGCCGGAGCCACCACCCTTCTACCTGAGCTGCGTGCACGTGCCGCTGCTCGTCCATGCCGCGATCCGCGCTGAACCGCCGCCGCCGCTGTCGCTCGCCGTCGCTTGCGCCTTTGTGCATGCCGGTCTGGACCTGCTGGACGACGTGATGGACGGCGATCTGCCGCCCGGCTGGCGCGAGCGGCCGGCGCAGGCCGTGCTCGCCGGCGCCACGCTCACCGGGGCGCTGGCGCCGCTCGCGCTCTCCGCAATCGAGGCCACACCGCGCACGCTGCTGGCGTTGCTGCGGCTGCTGGCGGAGGCGGGCCTGCGCCTGAGTTCGGGGCAGCAGGCCGACGTCGCCGCCGCCGGGGCCGCCGAGGTTCCGAGCGGCGTGGAGGTGGCAGCGCTGGCGGCGCGAAAGACCGGCGCCGAAGTCGCGCTCTACGCGGCGCTGGCGGCGCGGTTGGCCGGGGTGCGATCCGCGTCCGTGGCGCGCTGGGCGGCCTTCGGCCGGGCGTTGGGCGCCGCCCGGCAGCTGCGCTCGGACTGCTTTGACCTCTTTGCCGCGGAGCAGGGGAAGGACCTGGCGGCCGGCACACGCACACTGCCGATCGCGCTGTATCATGAGCAATTGCCGGCCGAGCAACGGCCCGCGTTCATGGCGTTGCTGGCGACGGCCGAGCACGATACCGCCGCTCAGCGGACAGTCCGCGAGAAACTTGTCGCGGCAGGCATCTTGCAGTCGTGTGCGGTTGTCGTAGAAAGTTACTGCGTGCGGGCGCACGCGGCGCTCGTGGCGGCGGGCGCATCCGAGCCGGCCGCCGGCGAGCTGCGGGCGATGATCGACGATGGTTCGTTCTTCGCTGCGCCTCCGTCAGCAACGCAGGGAGCGTGAACGTGGGTCTGCAGACGATGGAGAACCTCGCCCGGCACTGGCGCCAGAATGCAGCCTTCCGCGCCGATGTGCGCCGCACCAGCCCGCACGAGGCCGCGGCGGCCCACGGCTTCCAGCTTGACGAGGAGGATCGTCAGACGCTGAGCAAGGTTGACTGGCGCCTGAGCGACGAGCAGATCCTGGCCAGGAATCACAAGCAAGTCACCGACTGGGGCTGAGACCGTTCGGCCCTCGCCCCGTCTAGCTCCCTTGCTCGCAGCCGTCGCGTGCTGGAAGCGGGAGCGGGGCGATCCGGGCCGCGAGCGTTGCCAGGTGCGTCGGGCCAACATCCGCCGGCAGGGGCGCACTTTCATGACCCTGGCCGCGCCGGGGGGAGTGCGCCCCTGCGGCCAAGCCCACGCCCTTCACCGTCCGCGCCCGCGACGCCGAGCACGCGAAACGCCCGGGCCGCCGCGTTAACTTCAGCAGAAGCCGCGCAGCCGTGTCTTCGGTACCGCGACGCGCTCCCGCGTAGCCGTTACACTACCGGCAGATCGAGCGGGACCGGTACGGAAACGCGATGACAACCGAGCAGCCGGAGGAGCGCAGCAGGCCGCGCGCGGGCCGCGAGTGGCCGCCGCCGGGCGGCTTTGTGCCGCGGGGTGTGCCCGCCGTGCCGCGTCGCTCGCGCCATCGCGAGCGTGACGAGCTGCCGATGGGCACCGTCACCTTTCTGTTCTCGGACATCGTCGGCTCGACACCCGAGACGCAGCGGCGTGGCGACCGCCGCGCCCGCGCCTTCTACCGCATCCACGACGGCGTCGTGCGCGCCCTTGCAGGCCAGCGCGAGGGGCACATCGTCCGCCAGGACGGAGACGGCTTTTTCATTACCTTCCGCAGCACGCGCCAGGCGCTGCGCTGCGCGATCGAGATGCAGCGCGGCCTGCAGAGCGCCTACGCCGAGCTGGATGAGCGGGCGCGCATACGCATCGGCCTGCACGTCGGCGAAACCGTGGAAGAGGGCGGCGATTACTACGGAACGGCCGTGAACCTGGCGGCGCGCGTGCGCGGCGAGGCGGGCGCCGATCAGATCGTCGTCACGGCGCTGGTGCGCAGCCTCGCCAGCGGCGAGCCGGAGTTCCAGTACCGTTTCCTGCGCGAGGCCGAGCTGCGCGGCATCAGCGGCCGTGTGCGCCTGTACGAGCTGTTGTGGCGCGAGGAAGAGATCGCGGCGGCACAGGCCGCCGAAGCCTCTGCCGACGCTGCTCCCGCGATGCCCGGCATCTCCACCGAGGCCGGCCTGCGCGACTACGCCGCGACCCTGGCCAACTGGTGCGCGGGGCCGGACCTCTCCGAGTGGCGGGGGCGCTACGTGCCGCTCACGGCGCGGCTCCTGCAGCCGCGCAGCCTGCTGCTGCCCGCCGCGCGCGCCGGTTCCAGCGACCTGCAGGAGTTGATCGCCGAGAATCATCGCCTCGTCGTGATCGGCGAGGGCGGCAGCGGCAAAACCACGGCGCTGCTGGAGGCGACGCGCCGCGCCGCGCAGGCGCTCTCCGAGACGCCGTCGGCGCCGATTCCCGTGTTCGCGCCCCTGCGCGCCTGGCGGCCGGAACAGGACCTCGTCGATCTCGTCGGCGAAAGCATGGCCGTGCACGGCTTGCGCCGCTCGCGCGATGCGGTGCTCGAGTTGCTGCAGAGCGGCCGGCTGCTGCTGCTGCTCGACGGCGTGAACGAGATCGCCGACACGATCCTCGATCGCGTGGCGCTGCTCGAGCTGGACAGCATCGCCCGCCGCTTTCCCGGTTGCGGACTGGTGATCTCAACGCGGCAGCACCGCGCCTCGACCCAGTTCACGGAGCTGCCGGTCGCCGCCTTGCAGCCGCTGCGGCCGCACCTCGTCTTGCAATATATCACGCAGTACGCCGGCAGCGCCGAACGCGCCGAGGCGATCTTCCGCAGCCTGGGCGGGCGCGACCGTGCGGCCTGGCTGGAGAGCGGCTCACTCGTCTCGCTGGCCCGCAGCCCGCTGATGCTCAACGTGATCATCAGCCAGGAGCTGACGGGCGGCGGCACCTTGCGGCCCGCCCGCGCCGCGGTGATCGAGGCGTATGTGCGCCAGGTCTTCCGCGTGGACGTGCAACGCGGCAGCCACCTCGCGCCGGAAGTGAAGGAGGCGCTGCTGGCCGCCGTCGCCTATGCCGCCACGCTGTCGGAACGTACCGGGCCGCTGGCGCGCGGCGACCTGGCGCAGATGGTGGTGGAGGCGCTGACCGAGCTGCGGGCCGAGGCGCTGGCGCCGGCCGATCTCGATGCGCCGCGCGTGCTGGCCGAGATCGATCGGCGTTTTCTGCCGCCGCTGCTGCCCGACGCCGAACAGGCCCTGCAGTACGACTGGGCGCACGCGCTCTTTCGCGATTTCTTCACCGCACTCGACCTGCGCCGCCGTTTCTTCCCGCCCGGCCGCACAGCCGATCGGGCGCCGCTGCAGGCGCTGCTCGCCGGCGATGGGTGGGATCGCTGGAGCGTCGCCTGCGTGTTGCTGGCGGAACTGCTGGACGACGCCGGCCTGCTGGGGCTCGTGGAGACCTGCCTGCGCGCCGATAACGAGCTGCTCGCCTGCCGCTGCTTCGGCCACAGCGGGCTGGCGCGGCGCCCGGCCGGCAGCCTCGCTCCGGGCAGCACTGTGCAACGCCTGGCCGAGATCCTGCGCCTGCGCAGCGAGACCGGGGTAGACGGCGCTGCGCTGCAAGACCCGTTCGCCGTGGTCTGCGAGGCGCTGCTCGAGCGCCAGCCCGCGCCCGACGCCGGCGCCGAGGACGAGCCGGAGCCGGTGGCGCCGCTGGCGGCCTGCGCCGGCACGGCGCTGCTCGCCGCCGTCGCCGACGTGGATACGGCGGGCGTGCTCGCGGCGCTCTCGCTGGGCCTTGCCGAGCCGGAACTGCGGGCGATCGCCTGGGCCTTCGGGCGCGACAGCCGCGATGTGCAGGCGACGCGCGCCCGCCTGCAGCGGATCTGCGCCATGCCGGCCGCGCCGGTTTCGCCCGAGCAGGGGCAATTGCAACAGGGGTTGCTGCTGGCGCTGGCCGGCTCGCCGGAGCTGTTGCTGCTCGCACTCTGCCGGCGGCAGGAGGCGATGATCAATGCCGATCTGCTGCCCGCGCACGACGCGCGGCGGCTGGCGCGGCACACGGCCGGCGTGCACGCGCCGCTGGCGCGCCGCCTCTTGCTCTTCCGCCTGGCCGGCCGGCTCGACGACCTGGTGCTCTCCGTGCTGGACCACGAGCAGTACCGCCAGGCGATGGCGCTCTCCGAAGAGCTGCGCCTGATGCGGCGCGAGCATCGCCTCGACTGGCTCAGTGACGTGCTGGACGAGCGCCTGCAGCGCCTGGGCATCGAAGCCGACGTGCAGACGGCGATGCCCAGCTTCAGCGGCATCGCCGCGGAGGTGCGGCGGCTGGGCGAGCTGCATCTGCCGCGCGCGGCGCTGCGCGGCCTCGGCCGCATCGCGATCAACGTGCCGGACGAGCAGCGCCTGGAGCGGGTGGAGGCCGTGCTGGACGAAGTCTGGCCCGGCATCACCGAGGCTGAGACCGAGGAGGTGCCGCTCACACCCGCCATCGCCCGGCCCGGCCGGCGCGAGCTGGTCGCCTATCCGCCGGAAGGCGGCTTCGTGCGCGTGCTGGTGCAGACGCAGCGCCCGGACGAGATCGACTACGCGCGCCGTGCCACGGAGGGCGGCCCCAACCGGCTGGCGCTGCACGCGCGGATGCGCCGCCTGCTCGCCGAGCTGGCCAGCGCCGGCGAAGACGAGCGCGTCTTCGTGCTGACGGCCAGTGGCGAGGTGGTGGCGCTGCCCGAAGGCGCGACGGCGCTGGATTTCGCTTACTATCTGCACACGCAGCTCGGGCATCGCGCCGCCAGCGCCAGCATCAACGGCCGTGAGGAGCCCCTCTCCTACTGCCTGCGCCACGGCGACCGCGTGACGATCACGCTCGATGCCGGCCGCACCCTGCCGCCGGCCGAGTGGCTGGAGCGGCCCGGCCTGCTGCGCACGGCACGGGCGCGCAAGGCCGTGCAGCAGGCGCTCGATGCGGCCTGGCGCGCCGATGCCGTGAGCGTCGGCCGCGAGATCGTGGCCGCCGAGCTGCGGGCCGCGGAGGCGCCGCCGCAGATTGCCCCGCGCCTGCTGAAGACGCTCGGCTTCCAGCGCGAGGAGCGGCTGTACGAGGCCGCCGGTTTCGGCGAGTTCGCGCGACGTGAGATCGCCTACACGATCGCGGTGCTGATGGATGCGGCAGCGTCGCGAACCCACGGCGGCGAAGACGATCCGTTCGCGGGCTGGGTGCCGGTGGCGCTCGCCTCGGACGATAGCCTGCGGCCGCGCTACGCCCGCTGCTGCCGTCCGCAGCCCGGCGATTCGCTGGTTGCCTGCCGTTCAGGCCAGACGGCGGTGGTGCATCACGCCGCCTGTCCGGAGGCGGCCGGCTGCACCGGCCGCGCGGCGCTGGCGGCGCACTGGCTGCTGGAAGCGGTGATGGATCGCCAGATCGTGCGGGTGCAGACGCGGCGCGGGCGTGAGATCGTGCCCGCGATTCGCCGTGCGGCGCAGGAGAGCGGCCTCTCGCTGCTCGATCTCTCCAGTGGGCGTGAGGTGGCCGGCGCGGTCACGATTACCCTGGAGCTGCCGCCGGCGGCGCCGGCCGCGGTCGAAGCGCTGCTTGCGGCGGTGCGCAGGCTGCCCGACGTGAGCGCGGTGGCCCTGCTGGAACGGGCGAAGAGCGCCGGACCGGTGTAGCGTCGCGGCCACCGCATGCTCAGGGTAGGGCGATATCCCAAACGTCGGTGTCGCCGCCGTCGATGCTGCCCAGCTCCATCGCCCAGTACCAGCTATACGGATCGCCCGGGCCGGCGCCCTGCACGCGCTTGATGCCCACCACGCTGAAGGCAGGGTTGAGCAGGTTGGCGTTGTGCTGCGGTGAGTTCTGCCACTGGCTCAGCGTGGCGCTGCCGTCCGCATAGCCCGCCGCCAGGTTCTCGCCGATGCTGGCGCCCAGCGAGAGGTAGTCGTAGCCGCAGTCGGAGAAGCGCTGTTCCCAGGAGCGGAAGCCGTCGTCGTGCTGCATGTAGGCGTGCATGGCGGTGTCCGCGGCCTTCCAGAGGGCGATGCGCTGCAGGGTCCAGGAGAGTTGCAGGGGTTGCAGGCCGTACTGGGCGCGGTAGGCGTTGGTGGCGTCGAGGATGTACTGCTCCTCAGCGTCGAGGGCGAGGCGGGTGGGATCGACACTGCAGTTGACGGAGTGGGCGGCGCCGGCGGGCGGTTCCAGCCCCTCGGCGCGGGCACGGATCGGCCTGGTTTGCGTTAGCTGGAGGCTCCCGGTGAGCAGGCCCGCGACGAAGGCGAGCGAGGCGGCGAAGGTGACGCTCCGGGTGGCGGTCCTGAGACAACGCAGAAGACACGCTCCATTCGCATCGCGGGGCCGGCGATGGCAGATCGGATCGTTGTGCGGTGCGGCCACCGGCGACGCTCAGCGGCGCGGCTCAGCGGCTCGCCAACGGCCCCTGGCCGGCGCCCGTTGCGGCTCACTCCTGTGCGGATTGTCAAACGACACCCGCTATGCGCGAATGCTGCGAATCGCCCGCCGGCCGTCGCCGCCCGCAAGGGTAGTACAGCAAGGCGTACGATGGCAGCGGCGATCTCGAAGCGTGATAAACTGCCGCGACTCTGTATGGCCCGCGTAAGCGTTTGGCAATGCTCGGCGTACGACGGGCGATGGATCGTTGGGGAGGAACCGCGTGCCACAGCCGCTGAAACTTGGCCTGTTCTCGATCAACATGTACGCCTGCAGCGTGCCGGAAGTGGCCGCGCAGGTGGCCCGCGCTGCGGAAGCGGCCGGCTTCGAGTCCGTGTGGGGCGGCGAGCACGTGGTGCTGCCCGATCCGCAGGCGCCGCCCTCGCCGATGGCGCCACAGGACCGCGCCCTCGACCCGCTCGTGGCGCTCACGTACATCGCGGCGCACACCAGCCGCGTGCGGCTGGGCACAGGCATCATCATCCTGCCGCAGCGCAATCCGCTGGTGCTGGCGAAGGAGATGGCGAGCCTGGACGTGCTCTCCGGCGGCCGGCTGATCTGCGGCGTGGGCGCCGGCTATTTGGAGCCGGAGTTCCGGGCGCTGAACGCGCCGTTCGAGCACCGCGGTCCGCGCACCGTTGACTACATCGAGGCGATGCGCGCGATCTGGACGCAGCCGGCGCCGGCGTTTCAGGGCCGCTACTTCAGCTTCGCCGGCGTGCAGTCGCACCCGCACCCGCTGCAGCAGCCGCACCCACCGATCGTGATCGGCGGCCACTCGCCCATGGCTTTCCGTCGCGCCGTCGAGCACTGCAACGGCTGGTACGGCTACGCGCTCGACCTGGCCGCCACGGAGCGCTGTCTCGACGGCCTGAAGCGGGCCGCGGCGCGCTATACGCGTCCCGCCGAGCTGGGCGAGCTGGAGATCACGGTGACGCCGCGCGGCCGCATCGACGCGGAGACGGCGCGGCAGTACGCCGCTCTCGGCGTGCAGCGGCTGGTGTTGCTGCCACCCCGCGGCGCCGACGCGGAAGCGATCGCCCGTTTCGCCGCGCACACCGGCGAGCAGCTCGCGGGCGTGGTATGAGCCGGCAGTTTGGATCTCGGCGTCGCGCGAACGCCGCACAAAGCTGGCGCTCGTCGGACTGCTCGCATCACTCCACCATGCGGCGCACCACGCCGAGCAGGATCTGCAGGCCGAGGCGCAGGCTTTCGACCTGGATGCGCTCGTTGTGGCCGTGCACCGTGCGGCGCTCGTCCTCCGTCGCCAGCGTGGGCGAGAAGCCGTAGGCCGGCACGCCCAGGCGGCGGAAGGTGCGCGAGTCGGTGAAGCCGACGCAGACCGTCGGGATCACCAGCGCCTCCTCCATGTGCTCGCGTACCACGGCGCGAATCGCCGCCACCAGCTCGCCCTCGATCGCCGAGGATGGCCCTTCCGCGGCAAAGATGCGCTCGATCCGCACCTGCGGGTCGTCGATCTGCGCCCGCAGCTCCTCGATGAACTGCTCCGCCGGCTTGCCGGGGAGCAGGCGGCAGTCGAGCGTCGCCTCGCAGACGGCGGGAATGACGTTGGTCTTGATGCCGGCCGTGCAGCCGGTCAGGCTGATCGTGTCGAGCGTAAGCGCGTTGACCAGCGGGTTTTCCTGCGCCACGCGCTCGGCCGCCGCCACCGTCTCGACCGGCTCCAGCACGCCGGCCGCGGCCAGCGCGGCGAAGAAGGGTGCGACCTCGGGCACGATGCGGCGCGGCCGCTGCCACTGCGTGACCCTGAACAGCGCCTTCACCAGCCGGTCGAGCGCATTGTTGGCGTGCGGCATGGAGCCGTGCCCGGGTGGACCTTCGGTGCGCAGCCGCAGCCAGAGGGGCGACTTCTCCGCGGCCGCGAAGGCGAAGATCGGCCGATCGCTGCCCATGAAGCTGCTCATGCCGCCCGCGCCCTCGTTGATCACGACGCGGGCGCGCAGCAGCTCCGGCCGCTGCTGCGCGAACCACTCGATGCCGTAGGCGCTGCCGGCCTCTTCGTCAGCCACGGCGAAGAAGACGAGGTCGCGGCGGTGCGGCAGACCCAGCCGCTTGAACAGCAGGAAGACCATCAGCTCGAGAATGCCGAGGCCCTTCATGTCCTGGGCGCCGCGTCCCCAGACGCAGCCGTCCTTGACCAGGCCGGCGAAGGGCGGCTCGCTCCAGTAGCCGGCCTCCACGGGCACCACGTCCGTGTGGTTGAGCAGCATCACCGCTTCGGCGTCGCCGCTGCCGTCGGAGCCGGGCAGGCGGGCGATCAGGCTGGCGCGGTTCGGCGCGTGCTCGTACGTGGTGCTCTCAATGCCCTCGCGGCGCAGCAGATCGGCGAGCCAGCGGGCGGCGAGCGCCTCGTTTCCCGGCGGATTGCTGGTGTCGATGCGGATGTACTCGCAGAGCAGCTCGACCGTTTCGCGCTCGAGCGCGTCCCAGTCGAGCGACAAGGCCGCCGGCGTGCTGGCCATGCTCGCCTCCGAGGTGACAGGTTACAGGTGACAGGTTACAGGGGGTAGGGAACAGAGAACAGGCGAATGCGGCCCGAACGCTCGCAAGCGTTCGGGCCACACGCTGATGTTGGCGGTTGCGCCTCAGGCGTCGGTCATCTGCGCTTTGACGGCCGCCAGCAGTTCGGGCGTCGGCTCGAGGCCGTGGCTCTGCTTCGCGTGCTCGGCGGCGAGCCGCAGCGCCTCTTCTTCCGTTTCGCCGCGGATGATGTGGCCGCAGCCGGAGGCCGGGTTCACCTTGCCGCAATCGATGATCTTTGCCATCTCGTTGCTCCGGTTCGCTCGCGTTCCCGTCAGTCGCCGGCGGCCGCGGCCTTCGCCTGCTGGCGGGCGCCGGCCGCCACGAAGCTCACCGCGGAGACGACCTTCAGGCAATCGATCACGCGGCCGGCCGCCGTCCACTCCGGCATCTTGGCGCCGATCGCGCGGCTCACCGTCTTCGTATCGTCCGTGTCGAGTTCGTAGACGGCGAGGTACTGCGCCTCGGGCTCGGTCTTGCTGGGCTGGCCGGCCAGCTTGTAGCGCTGCGCCCGGATCACGCCCGGCACGCTGGTTACGTCGGGGATGTGCACGTCGTCGTACCAGCGGTTGAACTCGGCGTCGCGCGCCGGGTCGGCACAGGCCGTCTTGACCAGGAACACCGCCTTCGCCGTGTTGGTTGAATCGGCGTGCTTGCCGATCTGGCGGAAGGTCGTCAATGAGCTGGCCTGGATGCAGTCGATCATGCGGCCGGCAGCACGCCACTTCGGGTCGTGTTCCTGCAGCGCCGTGTTCGTAACCGCTTCCGGCGTCTCGGAGTCGATCTCATAGATCGCCAGGTACTGCGCGTCCGGCTCTTTGGGGTTGGCCGGGCCGCTCAGCTTGAAGCGCCGCGCCGCGGTGATGTGCGGCACCGAGAGCAGGTCCGGCAGGTGGGTGCCGTCGTACCAGCGGTTGAACTCCTCCTCGCGGGCCGGGTCTGTACACTTCGTCGCGACCAACCAGACTGCCTTCGGCATCGCTCCGCCCTCCTGCGTTTCGAGGTTCCGCTCCTGTGTTTACCATCGCGCCCGCCATGCTACCACGGCGGGGCGCAGGGCGTGGCTGCCAGGTTTCAGGTTTCAGGCGTTCGGGATTAGCTCCCCCTTGCCCCTCATCCCTGAGCCCTGAACCCTACAACCTGTTCCCTGTCCCCTGTAACGTATCACCTGTCACCTCACGCACCGGAGCGAAGCATGGCAAGCGCTGCACACGTCTCGGCCCGATCCGCGGCCGCGCCGGTCGGGCCGGAGCAGCCCGGCGGACAGGGGCTCGACCCGAACCAGTTCGCCTCCGGCGATCGGGCGATCATCGCGGCGCTGACCGATCCGGCGATCGCCGATCAGGTCGAGTTCGTGATCACCTACCGGGCGCCGGCGTACGAGGTCTGGTCGAAGCGCGGCATGGTGCACTTCTGCCGTTTCTACGCCGCGGGCGGCGGCTACCGCTACGACGTGATCGAGCAGATCGGCGAGAACCCGATCGCGCGGCAGGAGCACGATGCACTGATCACGCTTGAGGAAGAGTTCGCCGCCGCCGAGCGCTCCGGCTCGCCCGCCGGCGATGGCGCCCAGGCCTTCATCGCCGGTACGGAGCTGAGCTATCCCTTCGCCTACGAGCGCATCAGCCAGCTCTTCGACTCGCCCGACGCGCCGGACCTGGTCATTCATCCCACCGCCTTCGCCGCCGGCCGCCAGCCGGGCCAGCACGGCAACCTCGACGTGCTGCAGTCGCGCTGCCCGCTGATCCTTTCCGGCCCCGGCGTGCGGCGCGGCGTCTTCAGCGAGGCGGTGAAGCAGGTGGACATCGCGCCGACGATCGCGCACCTGCTGCGCCTGCCGCTGGTGGACGGCCGCGACATCACCGGCCGCACCGCTTCCGCGCGCGGCGTGCCTCCCGACGTCTACCTGGCGCGGCAGGACGGCCGCGTGCTGGACGAGGCGCTTGATCGGCAGGCAGCCGCACCGAGGCGAGCCTACATCTTCCTGCTCGACGGCCTGCACAACGGCGAGCTGCTGGCGCGGCTGGCACGCGACGACGGCTCGTTGCCGAACCTGCGCCGGCTGATCGGGCGCGGCGCCCTGTACCGCGCCGGCGCCGTCTCCAACTATCCCAGCATCACCTGGCCGGGTCACAACGCGCTCGGCACGGGCGCCTGGTGCGGTCACCACGGCTTCGTCAACCCGACCTTCTACCGCCGCGCCAGGCGTGAGATCGCCGACCCGCAGGGCCGCCAGTTCGAGACGGAGCGCGAACTGAGCCACGAGGTGGACACGCTGTATGAGGCGGTGCACATCCGCCACGGCCAGTGGACCGGACGTCCCGGCGGCCGTGGCGCCCTCACGGCGGCGATCAACGAGCCCTGCAACCGCGGCGCCATGCACGCCTCGCTCGAACGGCGGCTGCTGGGCGACCGCGAACGGCTGAAGGCGCTTACCAACGAGTTGCTGGCGGATGTCTCGCCGCGCTGGCTTGAAGACGGGCAGGAGGCGGTGCGGCGCGAGGCGGTGATCGACACGCGCGGCACGGCGCAGGCCGTCTTGCTGTTCAGCGACCCCGAGATCCCCCCGCCCACATTCGCCTTCCACGAGCTGGTGCTGACCGACGGCGCCGGCCACGACTACGGCCCGCACAGCGACGGCGCACGCGCCGCCCTGGACGAGAGCGACCGGCGCATCGGCCGCGTGCTGGCGGCGCTGGATGCGCGCGGCCTCTTCGAAGAGACGCTGTTCATCGTCACCAGCGACCACGGCATGACGGCGCAGAATCTCGACGTCTCCGGCCACCAGGAGGCATGGCTGGTGGAGCACGGGGTGCACGGCATCGCCTGCCTGCGCTTCCTCTACCAGCGCGACCTGGACGTCTCGTTCGAGGTGGACGGCGACCAGCTCAGCGTCACCGTGCGCGACAACGACGCGGACGAGTCGGGCGAGCGGCCGCCACTGGCCGGCGCTGAAGTCGTGGTCAGCCGGGCCGGCGGCGGCAGCGAGGCGCTGATCACCGGCGCGGCCGGCCGCGTTACGCTCCGTGGCCACGAAGCCGAGGAGCTCCACATCCTCGCTGAAGGCTTCAACGAACGCCGCTTCCGCCCCGACGGCACGGAGATCCTGCCCGATCTGCGTGCGGTGCTCTACGGCGGCCGGGCGACGCATGAGTGACGCCGCGCCCGCGCTCGACGACCTGTACATCGGCGAAGGCGAGCCGTTCGACGCGGTCAACGAACGGCTGTACCGCGCCGGCCTGACGGACGGCCTGCCGGTTGTGCCGCCCACACCGGGCCGCGTGCGTCGCATGTACGGCGAAGCGCGGCTCGACCCGACGGCCTACGTGGGTGAGCTGGAGCCGGGGCTCGTGCCGATCCGCATCTACCAGATCGCGGTCTGCGCCGTGATGGCGGGCTGCGAGCCGGCGCACCTGCCCTTCCTTGTGGCCGGCGTGCTGGCGCTGGGCGAGCCGGCCTTCAACCTGCTCGGCATTCAGACGACGACGGGCAGCGCCGCGCCCGTGCTGATCGTCAGCGGGCCCGGCGCCCTGGCCGCGGGCATCAGCGGCGGCGCCAACTGCCTCGGCGGCGGCGTGCGCGCCAACGCCGCGATCGGCCGGGCGCTGCGGCTGGTGCTGCAGAACCTGGGCGGCGCCCGCGCCGGCGGCATGGACATGGCGACGATGGGCCAGCCGGCCAAGCTCGGCCTCTGCTTCGCCGAGAACGAGAATCGCAGCCCCTGGCCGCCGCTGCACGTCGAGCGCGGCTTCGGCGCGGGGGAGACGGTGATCACGGCCGCCGGCATCTCCGGCACGATCGAGGTCGTGCACGGCAGCAACAGCGTGCCGGAGGAGATCCTGCTGACGCTGGCGCACTCGATGACGATCGCCGGCAACATGGGCAGCGCGGGCTATCTCGGCGGCGGCGAGCCGCTGGTCGTGCTCAGCTACGAGCACGCGCAGGCGCTGGCCGCGGCGGGCCTGGACAAGGCGGCGGTGAAGCGCTTTCTCTGGCGGCACGCCCGCCTGCCGCTCGGCCTGCTGGGCAACGAGACGGCCGCGCAGATCCGTGCGCATCGTGCGCCGGAACACGACGTCGATGCGCTGCTCGTGGCCCGCACGCCGGAGGAGATCATGCTCGTCGTCGCCGGCGGCGTCGGCATCAAGTCGACCTACATGCCCACCTGGGGCGGCGGCACGCGGGCGCAGAGCGCGCGGGTGCGCGTGTAGGGCATGGGCCACTGCCCCCGGCTCGGTACTCTGTACCGGGCGCCCGCTGCTCGCTACCCTCTGCCCTGGCCCCTGCTCGTGGCACAATAGGACCGAGTCCGATGCGCCAGACGCGAGAAACGGCAACAGGGCGAGGATGACCAGCACAGCTACCGTTCGCGAGAGCCGCCGCGACGAGATTCTCGTCGCCGCGATCCGCTGCTTCGCCTCGCGCGGCTTCGAAGGCACTTCGACACGCGAGATCGCGCGCGAGGCGGGCGCCAAGCAGCCGTTGCTCTACTACCACTTCGGCAGCAAGGCCGACCTCTACCTGGCCGCCGTGCTCGACCAGCTCGACCGCCTGCACGATGGGCTCGGGGCGGCGCTCTGCAACGAGCACAGCCATCTGCGGCGGTTGCGCACCTTCGTGCGCACCTACTACGACCACTTCACGATCTTCGAGCCCGGCCTCACCGTCTGCCTGCGCGAGCTCTCCGGCCTGCCCGGCGACCTGGCCGAGCAGATCAGCGCCGCGCACCGCCGGGTGGCCACCGGCGTCTTGCAGAGCATCATCGCCGGCGGCATGGCGGACGGCGTCCTGCGTCCGCTCGACGCCGAGGCCTGCGCCTACGCGATCATCGGCATCCTGCATGGCTTCTTGCGTTTGCGGCTCGGCGCGCGCCAACGGCTGGGCCCGGACGCGCCCGTGCAGCAGGTGCTGGACGTCTACCTCGCGGGGCTGGTTGCAGATGCGGCACGGGACGGCGATCGGTGAACCGTGCGGCCGGATCTGCTTTACGGCGCGGCCGCGGCGGCCGCGCTGGGCGCATAGCGCCGACCTTCGCCTGGGAGGTACGCGTTAGAGGCGCCGAGCCGGCGCCAACCCTTGGATCTGGAGAGGACCGTAGCCGCCATGCGTCCTTGACGCGCAGAGCCGGCGGTGATATTCAGAAGGAAATTTATCGCTCGCTCAGTCAGACGCTCCGCGTCGGTTCACAACCGGCAATGCCACGCCGAGGAGGCAGCGAGATCATGACGACGACCGCCGATTCGCTCGAGTCCCTGCGCAGCTACGGCGCGGAGCGCGGGTACGACATGCGCTGGCTGGAACGGCGCGACGTCTGGGGCCAGCAGCTCGATGCCGGCGAGAAGAAGGGCGGCCTGCTGCTGCAGGACGTGGATGGCGGCGTCGCGGCCGAGGTGCCCGACGAGAGCAAGAACATGACCGGCCGCACGCGCGGCTCGATCCCGCGCGCCGGCGTGCCGCGCGTGGGCAATTACCCGGTACGCACGAAGGCCGACATCTGGCTGCGCAACGGCGCAGAGCTGTACGAGGAGGCCGTGGCGCGGCAGTGGTCGTCGGCCACCGATATTCCCTGGCACACGCTCAAGCCGCTGCCCGACGAGATCGAGCGCGCTGAGTGCCAGCTGGCCACCTTCCTCACGGAGGTCGAATTCGTCGCGGGCGACGTGCCGGGCAAGTGGATCTCCTCGATCACGCCCGATTACTACGAGCCGCGCATGTACCTGCTCTCGCAGGTGATGGACGAGGCGCGGCACCTGGACGTCTTCCGCAAGCGGGCGCTGGCCAACGGCGGCGGGCTGATGCGGCGCAACGGCACGGTGCTCGGCGTGGTCGGCGGCAACATCGACTCGGCGCGCGACTTCACCGAGATGTCGGCGCGGCTGCACATCAGCGGCGAGGGCTCCGTGCTGACGCTGTTCCGCATGGGCGAACTGATGGCGCAGAACCCGGCGGAGAAGATGATCTACCGCCTCTGCGCCCAGGACGAGAGCCGCCACGTCGCCTTCGGCGTGATGCACCTCCAGTACCTCGGCAGCATCGACACCGACCGTCGTGAGGAGATCCAGTCGTACCTGGACGAGGCCGAGCGGGCGCTGGTGACCGGCGCCTCGGGCCAGAACCCGGCCTCGCGCGGGCTGGCGAGCAATGCGGCGCTGGCGGTGCTGCTGGGCGGCGGCGAGGATACGATCGACGAGGGCATGAAGACGCTGCTGGCGCTGCGCCAGCGCCAGGTGAAGGAGTACGTGCAGCGCGTGCGCGTGGCCGGCTTCGGCGAGCGCTTCGAGAACGGCCGCGCCAACCCGACGCTGGAGGCGTACATTCACGCGAACTGAGCCGGAACCGCCCTCATCCTCACCCCCTCCCCTCTCCTTCTCCGCAAAGCAGGAGAAGGAGAGGGGCGATCCGGCGTCGGGCGTTCCGGGAGGGTGTCGGGTTAACCGTACCGGCTCCGGATCGCCCTGCTCAGGATCGCCCCTCGCCCAGGATTGGGCGAGGGGCCGGGGGTGAGGGCCGAACGGCGAGCTACCCCGCCACAAGTGAGGACACAACCCCATGGTCCAGGAACGCGCCAAAGACGAAACTCCTGCCGCGGCCGCCGCGCCGCCGCGCCCCGATCTGAGCTGGAAGAGCATGACGATCCAGTGGGGCACGCGGGCGCCGGTGCACCCGCAAGGGGGCCTCACGCTCGGCGCGCTCAACGTCGGCGCCTACGGCGAGATCCCCGACTACTGGGAGGACCGCTCGCGCATGCCGCGCGGCTCCTTCAGCCCACCCGGCACCGCCGGCGCGCCCGTCGGCGGCTACTACCTGCGCAACAAGTCCGACTTCTGGGCGGACAACGCCGCCGAGCTGTACGAGGAGGCGATCTCGCGCCGGTGGGCCTCGGCCGACGGCCTCCCCTGGGCAGAGTGCCGCGGGCTGCGCGACGACGTGGAGCTGGCGATCTGCCAGGTGGCGACCGAGCTGAGCCAGCAGGCCTCGATCGAGGTCGAGGTCGTCTCCAGCTGGCTGCAGCTCATGTCCTACGGCTACCACGAGGTCAAGGTCTTCCTCGCCACCGAGAACTTCGACGCCGGCCGCCACTTCGAGGTCTTCCGCAAGCGGGCGATGGTGAACGGCGGCGGCCTGGGGCTGGAGAGCCCCGGCCAGGTCAACCGTTTGCTGCTGGAGAGCCGCGCCGGCTGGACCGAGACCTCGCTGCTGCTGCACATCCTGCGCGGCACCTTCACGCGCACGCTCTACCGCTACCTCGCGGCCTTCGCGCCTACACCGGTGGAGCTGCTGATCGGCCGGCGGGCGCTGCAGGACGCGTCGCGGCACATCGCCTACGCCATGCAGCACCTGAAATACGCCGTCAACCACGTCACCGGCCTTGCCCGCAACCTGAACGTGGGGCTGGCGCAGGCCGAGGCGTTCGCCGGCCGCGACGACGCGGATCCGGTCTTGTGGGAGGCGCTGGCCTGCCTCTTCGGCGGCGGAGTGCAGGGCATGGACGCAGGCATGCAGACCGTGGCGCGGCTGCGGCGCGACTACGTGCGCGACTACCTGCGCAGCCTCGACTGGATCGGTGTGGACCGGCGGCCGGGGCTGGCGTCGAACTTCGCGGCGCTGCTGGGCGGCTGAAGCCGCCCCTACGCCGGCTGAGGCGGAATTCGGGAGCCACGATGCCGATCTACGTCTACCAGTGCAGCCGCTGCGAGGTGCGCACCGAGGTCTTCGAGCGGCGGCTGAACAGCGGCCGCACGGTGCAATGCGAGGCCTGCGGCTCGGCCGAGCTGGAGCGCGTGTTCACGCCTTTCGCCATCTACCGCTCGGAGCAGACGAAGCTCGAACAGCTCGACCCGAAGTATTACCGCAAAGTGGACGAGGCGATCCGCAACACACCGGAAGCCGACCCGATGCGCCACCTGCAGCGCATGACGCCCTTCGACCGCGCCGCCGACCCCGGCGATCCGATCAACTTCTGACTGATTCCCGGAGCAAGACGATGCCCGTGTTCCCTTCCGTCGCATGGTTCCAGCAGGTCGCGGACCTGGCGATGGCCGACGAGACCTACCGCAAGTTCGGGCGCGTCGACGCGATCGTCGGCTGCCGCATCGGCGAGCGCAACTTCAGCCTCGTCTTCGATGTGTTCACGATCCGCGACGTGCGCGAGATCGAGACGGACGAGCTGCGCGACCTCGACTTCTACCTGGAGATGGAGCCGGCGCGCTGGCAGGCGATGATCGAGGACATCAGGCAGAACGACGGCGCCGGCCTGGACTGCACGCTGAACACGCTCGACCTGAAGCTGCCGGACGGCCTGGCGATCAACGCGCTGGGCGACGGCTACCGCATGGACAAGTTCTTCCGCTTCAACCAGAGCCTGCAGCGCTTCTTCGACCTCTCGGCCCGGCTCGAGACCAGCTTTGCGCTGCCCGCGCCCGCCGCCGGCGGCTGAGTCTCTATTGCGCCGCTGGCCGGACAGCAAACGCCCCGCGCTCTTGCGGCGGCGCGGGGCGTCGATCCTGGTAGCGCAGATGTTTGCGCGAAGCTACTCGACGGCTTGGAGCCGGCCGGTTTTCACGTCGTAGATGAAGCCGGAGATCGCGATCGCCTTGTCGATAAAGGGCGATGCGCGCAGCGTGCGCACGTCCGCGCGCACGCTCTCCGCCAGGTCGGAGAAGGGCAAGAAGTCGATGCTTGAAGCGTCGGCGCCCGTCTCCTGCTTGAGCTGTTGCTGCAACTGCGCGTTCGTGAAGGTCAGCATGCCGCAGTCGGTGTGGTGAATCACCAGGTACTCGCGCGTGCCCAGCAGCGACGAGGAGATGATCAGCGAGCGGATCGCGTCGTCCGAGGCGCGGCCGCCGGCGTTGCGGATCACGTGCGCGTCGCCGATCGCGAGGCCGAGGAACTTCGCCGGGTGCAGCCGCGCGTCCATGCAGGTCAGCACGGCCACATGCCGCGCCGGCGGCGCCGGCAGGCCGCCCTGGTCAAACGCTGCGGCAAAGCGCTGGTTGGCGTCCAGCATGACATCACGTTCGGGCACGGCGCCGTCCTCCCGTAGCGGCGGGGCGTTCTCGCGTAAATGGTAGTATATCGGTCGAAGATGTCAACAAAGCCCGCGCGGCGGCGGCCGGCCGGGCACCTCCGTGCGGCGCGACGCGAGGGCTTACTGCCGCGCGAGAAAGGCGGGCAGGCCGGCCGCCTCGCGCCCGCGGAAGGCGACGGCGATGCGCATGCGCTCCAGGCTCTGGTCGAGGCGCTTGCCGGCGCCGGGCACGCTGTGCGCGGCGAGGAACGCCTCCACCCGCGCCGCCAGCTCCGGCGTGCTCAGCGCCGGAATGCCCTCGACGATGCGGATGATGCTGTTGTCGGGGAAGCGGCGCAGCATTTCGTCCCAGTGCTGCTCGATCCAGTCCCAGGCCGCCGCGCTCGCGTCCGTGTTCAGCAGCAGCGAGTAGAGCACGAAGGGCGCGTCCTGCGTGCGGATGCTGCCGTCGAGCAGGTGGCCCAGCGTCCGCTCGATCAGGGCTTGCTGCCGGAAGCCGGCCAGCGAGAAGAGGTAGCGGCGCTCGTCCTGCGGGTTCTTCGCCGTGCGGAAGCGCTCGAAGAAGTCGTCGTAGACCGCTGCGTCGCCCGCGTTGGCGGCGATGCCGACGCAGGCCGCCGCGACCTCTGGATCGACCGCCGCCGGGTCTTCCGTGAAGCGGCGGTGCAGCTCGCGCGCCTTCTCGATCGCGGCCGCGTCGTTGCCCAGCGTGCCCATGGCGCCGAGGATCTGGCCGCGCCACTGGCGGGTGAGGTCGCTCTCGCCCGGAGCCGGCTCCCAGCCCAGCGTGGCGTAGGCTTCCGCAAGCCGACCGCGCACGAAGCGCTCGAAGTCGGGCAGGGCGGCCTCGGGCAGAATGCGGCGCACGCCGGCGAACGAGCCGATCACGATCGACCAGACGTTGCGGTCCGGCTCGTTCTTGAAGAGGCCGGTGAGGTCAAGGTACTCGGCCAGCGGCGTGTAGCCGGCCTGCACGTTGGCCCAGCTGTCGTTGACCAGGTTGAAGCGCTCGACGGCGGAGAGCGTGCCCTGCACGTCGGCCGTCAACTTCGCCAGCAGGCCGGGAGAGTAGCGCACGCGGTAGACGCCATTGCCGCCCGCGTTCGCGACGACGGCGCCGGCGCTCGCGGGCAGCGGCAGCCTCGCCTCGCCGTCTTTGAGCAGCACCTTCTCCTCGCGCGCCCCGCCCGGCGCCGCGATGCGCAGCGCCACCGGCGCCTGCCACTGCTGCGTCAGCGGCTCGCCCTCCTGCTGGTACACAAAGCGCTGCTGCGAGAGTACGAGCTCTCCGCCGCGCTCTTCGACGCTGACCAGCGGATATCCGGGCTGGAAGATCCACGAATCGGCGATCGCCCGCACCGGCTCCTCTGTGCTCTCTTCCAGCGCGTCCCAGAGGTCGGTCGTCTCGGCGTTGGCCCACTGGTGCTTGGTCAGGTAGTTGTTGATGCCGCGGCGGAAGTTCTCCGGCCCCAGATACTGCTGCAACATGCGCAGCACCGCCGCGCCCTTCTCGTACGTCAGCACGTCGTACATGCCCTGCGCGTCGTCGGGGCTGACCACGGGATACTCGATCGAGCGGGTGCTGCGCAGGCCGTCGATCAGCATCGCGCCCGCGCGGCTGATGGCGAAGCTGGTCCAGATCTCCCAGTCGGGGCGGAAGTCGTCGACGGCGAGCATCTCCATGAAGGTGGCGAACGCCTCTTTCAGCCAGAGGCCGTTCCACCACTGCATCGTCACCAGGTCGCCGAACCACATGTGCGCGATCTCGTGCGCCTCGACCGTCGCCACGCGTTCCAGCTCGTTGTAGGTCGCCTTGCCCTCGTCCAGCAGCAGCAGCGCCTCTCGATACGTGATCGCGCCGAGGTTCTCCATGGCGCCCGAGGCGAAGTCGGGGATGGCGAGCATATCGAGCTTGGCGCCGGGATAGGGGATGCCGTAGTAGTGGATGAAGAAGGCGAGCGCGTGGGCGCCGGCCTTGATGGCGAACGGCGTCAACGCCTGCTTGCCCGGCGCGCACCAGACGCGCAGGGGGATGCCCTCCACGTCCACGGGGTCGCTCGCCTCGAAGGCGCCGACGATGAAGGCGACGAGATACGTCGACATAATGGGCGTGTCGTGGAAGACCACGGTCTTCGTGCCCGCTGCCGCATCGACGCTTTCGCTCTTCGGTGAGCCGTTGGCGATGGCGGCGTGGTCCTTGTCGATGATCAGTACGACGGAGAAGACGGCCTTGAACGCCGGCTCGTCCCAGCAGGGAAAGGCGCGGCGGGCGTCGGTGGACTCGAACTGCGTGGTGGCGATGGCGTGTTCGACGCCGTGCTCGTCCTTGTAGGTGCTGCGGTAGAAGCCCTTGAGCTTGTCGTTCAAGACGCCGGTGAAGCGGAGTCGCAGCTTCCATGCGCCGGCGGCCAGCTCGCTTGGGAAGGTGAGCGTGGCGCGCTCCAGCTCTTCGTCAAGAGCCACACTCGCCGCGAGCGGCGCCAGGCCGTCGTGCAGCGCCTCGGCGGACTGGATCTGCAGTTCCTTGGCGTTGAGCACCACGGTGCGCGTGGGCCGGCGGACTGCGACGGTGATCGTCTCCTCGCCGGAGAAGCGGGCGTTGGCGATGCCGGGCCGCAGGGTGAGGTCGTAGCGGCTGGGCACAACGTCATCCGGGAGCCGGTAGCGGCTGAGGTCGGCCTGCGTGGCGCTGGTCATGGCGGCGAAACGCCTTTCGCGGGCAGCGCGCGGCGCGCCGCCGGCTAGATGGGATTGCGTTCAGCCTACCATAACGCCGGCGGTGGTCTGACCAGCGAACCTTCGATGCAGACGACCGGACAGAACTGGCTCAGGAGCGGACGAGTTTGTCGCCGTTTCTCTGGACGGCGCGCCCCAGAGGCCTCGGCTTCGAGAGGGAAGCCATACCCGCTCGCGCAGGCGATGCGGAGATGGATGCACAGACGACAGGCCCACTACACGGGCGCCCGCTGTGGGGAGTAGTGCGCGCCGAGAAGGCGCGCGACCAGCTCGCGGCGACTGCGCACGCCCAGCTTCTCGAACATCGCCTTCAGATGCTGCTGCACGGTGAGCGGCGAGATCACCAGCGTCGCCGCAATGGCGGCCGTGGAGCGGCCCGCGAGCACCAGCGTCGCGACCTCCCTCTCGCGCGGCGTCAGCGCGTACGCCGCCAGCACGAGCGGCGCCATCTCCAGGGGCTGTGCGGCCTCCAGGATCACGGCGATCTGACCGCCCGGCTCGACGCCGCTCCCCGCCAGCCGGGAGGCGTGCACGACGAGCCAGCGGCCGGCGCGCGTCTGCATGCGCACGCGCGGCAGCAGGTCGTACGGCGCCTCGGCATCGCGCTCCAGCCGCTGCAGACACGCCGCCACGGCCGTAATCGCCTGGGGCAGCTCGCGTCGCAGCGGCCAGTCGGCGATCTCCTCGACCATCGCCTGTGCCGCCGCCGTCATGGCGACGACGGAGAAGTCGTCGGCCAGCAGCAGCAGCCCTGGACCGGCCGCCACCGGAGCGGTGTCCACGCTCCCCAGCAGCACCGCGGCGCGCAGCCCTTCGGCGAGGTGGGGCGCCAGGCCATGAAGCAGGGCCTCCTCCTCCTCGCTGAAGCCCGTGGGGGACAGCTCCCGGTGGAGGCAGAGCACTCCCCAGCAGCCTTCGCCGACGCGCAATGCGGCGCGCAGTTCGTCGCCCAGGCCCATGGGCGCCAGGATATCGCGGTAGCGCGGGCTAACCACCGGTGCGCCGTCGGTGGCGGCATAGAGGCTGTGAACCGTCACCGGCCCGCGGGCGAGCCTTCTGAACTGATTGACATCGTCGTCGAGAAACTCGTTGGCCATGAAGAGGGGCGTGGCCGCCTCAGGGATGCCCTGCACGACTGAGCCGGTGAACAGGGCCGTCGCCGGGTCGGTGGTCGCGGCCCAGAACGCCTCCAACGGCACGGCCCGCCGCAGCCGCACCAGCGCCTCGCGCAGGAGCGCTCGCCCCTCCAACCCCGAGTGGCTAAGGCGGATGAGGTCGCGCCGGGTGCGCTCAGCGGATTGATGCAGCGCCATGGCGGTATCCTATGCCGCGCTACTAGCCGCCGGTATACCAGTTTTCTGGAATGGTGATGCCCGGGTGGTTGGCGGACAGTGCTACCAGACGGCCGCACGGTACGGCCGCGTCAGCCGCGAGGGAGGCACACGTCATGTCCGAGGCGAACAAGGCGCTGGTGGTCCGCTTCGTCGACGAGTTTTGGGGCAAGGGGAACCTGGCAGCGGCGGACGAGTTGATGACAGCGGATGTCGTGATCCACCAGCCGGAGGTGGGCGGCATCGCCGGCCTCAAGGCGTTCAACACCGTGCTGCGCAGCGCGTTTCCAGATTGGTATTCCACGCCGGAAGAGCTGATCGCGGAGGGGGAGCGGGTCGCGGAGCGCTGGACGGGGCGGGGCACCCAGCGCGGGGAGTTCCAGGGCATTCCGGCCACGGGGCGGCAGGTGACGGTGCCAGGGGTGGTGTTCTACCGCATCCGCGACGGCAAGATCGCGGAGTTCCGTGGGTCGTTCGACACGCTGAGCATGCTCCAGCAGCTCGGCGCCGTCCCGGCGCCCGCGCTCGCTGCCCGCTGACCATTCGACGCGCCCACCAGCTACGGGGACCGGTGGGCGCGTTCCGCGCGGAGCCTGGCGGCTCGTCCCATCGGCCGCCGACAGGTTATGCCGCGCGGCCTGCATGAGGCTCTTCCCGCAGCCAACTCCTGAGCAGTTGGCCCAGCGGCGCGCTGCGCTGGAGAGAATTCGCGCGCGGCGCGCGGAGATCGGGTCAATCGCACCGCTGACTGCGGCCGATCTTGTGCATCTCGGGCGAGCAGCGGCCGACGAAGCCGAGAGCCAGGCGTTTATTGAGAGACGCCTGCGCACTGAAGTGTAACCAATCGTCGTCCACCTCTTGCTTCCTGCCCGTATGACCCCGCCGCTTTGCCCGGCAGACGAGGCAAGTGCGGCTTCGCTACGATCGGATCGTCGCGCGCAGGCGCGAGCGAACTTCGCAGGAGGCCGCGATGGCTGAGGCAACGACTGTTCCAACCCTGTTCGAGTGGGCCGGCGGCCTGCCCGCCTTCGAGAAGCTGACCGCGATCTTTTACGCGAAAGTGCCGCACGACTCGCTGCTTGCGCCGGTCTTCGGCGCGATCTCGCCCGAGCACGCCAACCGCGTCGGCCACTTCATCGCCGAGGTCTTCGGCGGGCCGCCGCTCTACACACAAGCGCGCGGCGGCCACGCCACGATGATCCACGAGCATCTGAACCGCCGCCTGAGCGAGGCGCAGCGACAACGCTGCTTCGATCTGCTCTGCCAGAGCGCCAACGAGGCCGGCTTTCCCGCCGACCCCGAGTTCCGTTCCGCCTTCGTCGCCTATCTGGAATGGGGTACGCGCATCGCCGCGATCACCTCGCAGCAGGGCGGCGACGAGAGCCCCGACACGCCGATGCCGCGCTGGGGCTGGGGCGTGCCCGGTGGTCCGTACCGGCCGTAGCTCGGCCCATCCTGGCGGGCTGGGCCGCTCAGCGCGCCCCGTTCGTTCGTCCAAACCGCGATTCAACGAAGATCGCGCTGCGCGCGTGCGGCGCGGAAATGCGCCTTGTTCGAACGCAACTTTTCCGTTGACAGGCCATCCCCGCCCTTCTAGATTCAGGACGGTGCACCCCGTTCACGCGCCGGGCCGGCGGCCGCCGGCCTCCATTGCCGGGCAGGGGCGGCGATGTTCGCCGCGCCGATTCGCTCCGGCGACATTCCCAATGCACGCACCGCGTTTCACGGCACCCGCAGGCATTGCAGCACCAGAGGAGTGATCGGTCATGAACCTCGATCTGGAGAAGGTCCAGGAGGCCCTGCGCTGGCTGGCGGACACGTCGGGCGGCGACCAGGCGCTGGCGGCCCTCTCGGGCGCCTTCGAAGCGCTGAGAAGGGCGCTGCCCACGCAGCTGGACAACGCCGAGATGAAGTACGTGCTGGAGCGGCTGGTCCAGCAGCGCAGCCTGGAGGGCTGGGACAAGAAACTCGAACCGGCCGAAGTGGCAGGCTACACCGTGCAGCCGTTCGCCGCCCTCTTCCCCACGCTGACGGGCATCAGCAGCGCCCAGGTGCCGGCGGAGCTGAGCCAGATCGCCCGGCCGGTCAACTACGGTTTCCAGATCCGGGCCTCCGTGCCGCCGACACGGTTCTGATACGGGCGCCGGGCGTAGGGCGCAGGGGCGCGGGCTCTTCGCCCTGCGCCCTCTCGTCCCTATTCCCGGTTTCCTGTTCTCTACTCCCTATCTCCAGGTGGTCGCGGTGATCAACGCCCGCAGATACGAGTGCTTCTGGACCGATCCGCGTGAGCGCTGGCTGTTCGCCGGCAACACCTCGGGTCAGATCTCCGTCATCGACATCGACACGTTTTCGATTGTGCGCGAGGTGCAGGCGCACAGCGGCGTGCTGCGCGCGATCGCCGTGCACCCGTCGCTGCCGTATCTCGCGGCCTTCGCCACCGACCGTTGCCTCTCGCTCTGGACGTATGGCGAGGACGGCTCGCTCGCGCCGCTGGCCTACGCCTCGGTGCGCGACATCCCCTGCGCCAACGACGAGGGCTGCGTGCCGCCCATCCTCTCGCACAGCGTCGCCCTCGGCTTCCACGACACCGAGCGGCGGCTGGTGACGCGCAACGGCAACGGCGGCGTGCTGGAGCTGGAGTTCGACGACAGCGGCGCGCTGCGGCTGCTCTCCTGCATGCGGCTGCATGGCGACTGGGACGTGCAGATGACGCGCTACGTCAGCGGCACCGACCTGGTGCTGAGCGGCGGGCGCGACGCCACGCTTGTGCTCAGCGATCGCGGCCGCGAGCTGCGCCGCTGGACCTTCTGGGACACGGTGGCGCACTGGGCCGACCCGATTGAGGGCACCACGTACCTGATCGCCAGCGACGCGGGGCGCGTGGCCCGTGTCGACGTCTGCTCGGACGCGGAGCCGATCAGCGGCGACCGCTTCGCGCACGACGAGATGGAGTACGTGACCTACAACAAGGTCTCGCGGCGCGCCTTCGCCACCAGCTTCGACCGCAACGTCTACGAGATCGACCCCGAAACCTGCGAGGCGAAGGGCGTCGTCTACAGCCCCGGCTACAAGTGCATCTGGGCGAAGACGCTGGAACGCTCACCATCCACACTGATCGTGCATAGCCGCAACGGCGGCCTCTACAAGGCGAACGTCGACACCGGCTGCACGCTGGCGGTGATCAAAGAGACGCCGGCGGCGCTGTGGAGCATGGTGAGCCTGCCCGGCGGCGACATCGTTGCCGCCGGCGAAGGGTCGGATCTGGCGCGCTTCCGCCTGACCGGGATCGACCCAATCGCGCGCACGCCGCGCTACGAGCGCGAGCGCATCGAGACGGAACTGCCGGCCGACACCTACACCAAGCGGATGGTTCGCCACCCCGCGAGCGGTGAGCTGATCCTGGCCCGCACGGACGGTGAGATCTGGATCGGCAGGGACGGCGCCTTCAGGCGGCTGATCGCCCTCGGCTCGGCCGTGCGCGACATCGCCGTGGACCCCGCCGGGCGCGACCTGTTCGCCGTCACAGAGGACGGGCGGGCGCTGAAGATCGACCTCGACTCCGGCACGGTGCAGCTCACCTATCAAACCGGGGGCGAGCCGTTCCCGCGCCCGCTCTGGGCGCTGGCCTACAACCATACGCACAACCTGCTGGCCGTGGCCGAGTTCTCCACCAAAGTCCATATCCTCTCCGCCGCCGACTTTTCGCTGGTCGAGACCTGCGAAAGCCAGCGCGTGAAGCGCATCCGCTGGGTCGATTCGCAGACGCTGCTCTTCGGCAGCTCGGACGAGATCTGGCGCTACACGCTCGGCTCGGGCACGCCCGTGCCGCTGGTGACCGGCATGCAGAACACGGTCGAGGACTTTATCTGGGACGCGCGCCGGCAGTACCTGCTGCTGATCTGCTACCAGTGCACGATCGCCCTCTGTGACTTCAATACCGGCGCCAGGCTGGACGTCGTGCGCGACCAGATCGACTACTCCAAGGGCATCGCCTGGCTCGACGCTACGGGCGACGCGCACCTCTATCCCTGGGACTTCATCACCTGGGGGCGCTCGGGCGCCGCGCACCACTTCCGCATCCACGACGAGCGCATCCTCGCCCTGGGCCCGCTGGCGGTTCCTTGCGCCTGAATTCACTTGCGCCTCTCTGCTGGCGCCGCGGCGCTGATACACTATGCCCTGCAGCAGCCGGCTAGGCGTCGCCAAGGGAGTCCTGCATGCGCAGCGCGATATCCACCATCACCGACGACGGCATGGTCGCTCTCCCGCCCGAAGTGCAGCGGCAGTTGGGCGTGGGCGCCAATGACCCGGTGGAGTGGCTGATTGACGATGACGGCAGTGTGCGCGTAATCAGGTCGAACGGTCCGACACTGGAATCAGTGCGCGGTGCCGCCGGCTCACTGAGCAAGCCGCTGCCATGGGATGAAGTGCTGAAAATCGCACGTGAAGATGCCGCCTGCGTCACGTCTGGCGGACATGGTGGCTGACCCCGTCATCGACACCGATGTAATTGTGCGCCTCTTGACTGGCGATGATGCTGCAAAGCAACAGGCGGCATTCAATCTATTCAACCGTATCCGCGGTGGCGAATTGACCGCGATGGCGCCTGAAACTGTCATCGCCGACGCGGTGTTCGTGCTCTCTTCGCCGCGACTGTACAATGTCACTCGGGCCCATATTCGAACGCTTTTGCTGCCCATCCTTTCGTTGTCCGGCTTCTGGATCGAGGACCGCGAGATCGTGCTTGCCGCACTCAATTTGTACGCGAACTCGACGTCTGGTTTCGGCGATGCCCTGATCGTCGCCTACATGCGGCAGCGAGGCTCGACGACGCTGTATTCGTATGATCAGGGCTTCGACCGCTACCCTGACATCCAGCGGCGCGAGCCCTGACGACCTGCACCGTCGCCATCCTGTTCCCTGGTCCCGATTCCCTGTACCCTGTCACCTGTTACCAGTGAGCTGCTATTTACCAGCGAGCTGCTATCTAGCCCGGAGTCAGCCATGCAGGTCGCCGACATCCCCGGCCTCTCAGGCGAGATCAACGATATTCGCCGTCGCACGGCCGCGATCGTGGACGGCGCGGTCATTCCGGCAGAGCCGCGGCTGCGCGGGCCGGGGCCGGAACGGCAGGCGCTCTACCGCGAGCTGCAGCAGCGGGTGAAGGACGACGGCCTCTGGGCGCCGCACCTGCCGAAAGAGTACGGCGGCATGGGCATCGGCTTCCTGGGCCACGCCTACATGAACGAGGTGCTGGCCTGGAGCCCCTACTCCGGCGGCATCTTCGGCGTGGTTGCGCCCAACTCCGGCAACGAGACGGTGCTGATCAAGTACGGCACGGAGGAGCAGCAGCAGCGCTGGCTCTGGCCGCTGATTCGCGGCGAGATCGAGTCCTGCTTCTCCATGACCGAGCCCGACCAGCCCGGCTCCGACCCCTACGCAATCCAGACGCGCGCCGTGCGTGACGGCGACGACTGGTTGATCAACGGCCACAAGTGGTTCACCTCAAACGCCCGCCGCGCCGCCTTCGCCATCGTCGTCTGCCGCACCGAGGACGACGATGACGGCGCCGGCGCACGCGAGCGCATGACGCAGATCATCGTGCCGACGGACGCACCCGGCTTCAACATCGTGCGCAGCGTGCCGGTCTGGGGCCACGAGGGCGGCGACCACTGCGAGATTTTGTACGAGAACGTGCGCGTGCCGCTGGCCAACCAGCTCGGCCGGCGCGGCAGCGGCCACCAGGCGGCGCAGGACCGGCTGGGCGCGGGGCGCGTCTTCCACTGCATGTCCTGCGTGGGGCAGATGTGGCGCGCCTTCGACCTGATGGCCCGCCGCGCGATCACGCGCCAGGTGCACGGCGGCATGCTGGAGACGAAGCAGTTCATCCAGGGCTTTCTGGCCGACAGCTACATCGACATCCAGGCGGCGCGGCTGATGACGATCCAGACGGCGCAGAAGATCGACGCCGGGCTGGACGTGCGCACCGACATCTCCGCGATCAAGGTCTTCGTGCCCGCCTGCCTGGAGCGGGTGGTGGACCGCGCGATCCAGGTCTACGGCGCGATGGGTGTCTCCAGCGACACGCCGCTGGAGGCAATGTACCGCGGCGCCCGCACGCTGCGCATCGCCGACGGGCCGGACGAGGTGCACCGCATCGTCGTCGCCCGCAACATCCTCAAGCGGTACCACGAAGGGATGAGCTGGGACTTCGGCGTGTGAGGGAAGGTGAAGGGTGGAGGGTTTAGCTTGCCCGTCTACCCAGTACCGTTCCCGATCACCGTTCCACCAGGTACACGGCCATGGCGCCGGCGATCAGCAGCGCGATCGCGCCGCCGAGCCATGAGCCGTTGCGCATCTGGGCCGGCAGCGTCGGCAGCGCCGCGAGCAGTAGCACCAGGGCGATGGCGATGACGAAGATGGTGACCATGACAAGACCTTCCGGCACTACGGCGCGCCGCCGCACAAGAACAGGGTAGCAGACACCCGCGATTTTTCGCATAGCTCCGGCGGCGGGCGCCGGCCACGGCGGCTCAGTCGATCCGCAGGGGGCCGCGGCCGATGAACGCCCGCACCTCCGCCGGCTCCCCCGGCCGAATCCACCACTGATACCAGGTGGCCCCGGCGGCAGCACTCTCCAGCAGCCGCTCGCGCTCGACCGTGCGCTTCGGCGCCGCGATCTCGCCGGCAGCAGCGGTCCGCTGTCCGCGGCGCTGCCGGGTGCGGCCGCCTTGTAGAGGCAAGCGGCGTCCCAGCGGGCGGCACGACGGATGGGGCCGACGCTCCTCAACCTTCGCTGCTTTCGCTCCCAGAGTGCATGGTGAAACACGACACCCGCCGTCGTGTTTCGACGGCCCGAGGCCGCGACACCGGGCACTTCGTGTCTTGGCGCTCGCTACTCATCCCCGGAGCGGGGATTCACCGCGTCCGAGCGGTCCTCGCGCCCCGCTTCGGCCAGCAGCTTCCCGAAAGCAGCACGCAACGTCCGCGCCTCTTCGTCACTGAGGTGGCGGGCAAAGTGCTCGCGGATGCCGCGCAGGTGCACGGGGCGGGCACGGCGCAGCGTGGCGGCGCCGGCGGGCGTGAGCGCTGCGATCGTGCCGCGCAGGTCGGTGGGGCAGGGGCGCCGCTCCACCAGCCCCGCCTGCTCCATGCGGCTCACCAGGCGGGTGAGGCCGCTTTTACTGAGCAGCACGGCGCCGGCCAGCTCCTGCATGCGCCGCTCGCCGCCGGGCGCCAACGAAAGCTGGAAGAGCACGTCGTACCAGGCCAGTGGCAGCCCACGCTCGGCCAGCAGCTCCGCCTCGAGCCGGTCGGTAAGCACCGAATGCGCCGTGAGAAACGCCCGCCACGCCTCCAGCCGCTCATCGGAGGGCGCAGGGCGCAGGGCGGAGGGAGCAGGGGCCGGCACTGCGCCCTGAGCCGGCACGGCGCCTGGCCGGCCGTTGTCGTCGCAACCATCCATACGGACAGGTTACAGGTGACAGGTGACAGGTGACAGGGGTGGGGACTGTAACCTGTCACCTATCACCTGTCACCTCGTCTGTTCCCGGTTCCTTCACCGCCACCTGGCGCCGCGGCATGCGCGCCACCTCGCGCAGGCCGGACACATCGATCGGCGGCATCTCGAGTTCGAGCGCCTTGAGCACGCCGTTCGCCAGCTCGTTGTAGCGGCTGAAGCGGGCGCGGGCCTGCGAGCGCCAGGCGGGAATGCCGCCGTTGCAGTGCAGCTCGAAGGCCGACTCGCGGCCGTCGAGGCCGGAGGAGATATGGTCCCAGGTGAGCTGCAACAGGGCCGAGCGCTGCAGGGCGGTGTAGCCGCCGCCGCCGAACGACTCCTCCAGCCCGGCCGCCATCTCCGGGTCGGCCAGGTCGCTGTCCGCCGGCGCGACGACGAGCGAGGAGCCGGGCAGGATGCGCAGGATCTCCGTCAGCCGCTGCCGCGCCTGCTGCATGGCGATGCTGCCCGTGGCGATGTGCAGGTTGTTCGGCTTGGCGTAGCCGGCCACGCTCACGTCCGGGTCCAGCTCCGCCGCCGTGAGGCAGCTGCGCACCGTTTGCACGTCCACCAGCATGTCGGTGAGATACTCCTGCGTCGGCTGGTCCTCGCGCAGGCCCATCGCATCGATGCAGGCCAGCGCCAGGCCGAGCGCGAACTCGCCCTTCGACAGCCAGCAGTAGAGCTGGTGCCAGAACAGCCACTCGGCAATCGAGCCGCGCGGGTCCGGCCGCCGCGGCTTGTCCGGCTCCGGCGCCTTCTCGGTGAGGAAGAAGCGCTCCCAGGGCACGAACACGTCCTCCAGCCAGAGCTGGCCGTCCAGCTCGTCGAAGCGGTGGCTGAGCGGCGCGATGAAGCGGCTCGTGTGCCGCGCCGCGATCTTGCGACAGACGACCGTAACGCCCGGCGCGTTGACCGGCACGACGAACGTGGCCATGTGCTCGCCGTACTGCACGCCGCAGAAGCTGCCGATGTAGATGTCCTCGGCGAAGGGCGGGCTGGTGTGCATGCCGACTTTGCCGCGCAGCACCACGCCGCCGTCCGTCTCCTTGACGATGCGCAGGGCGGCGCGCTCGGTCGGGTCTTCGCGGAAGCGATAGCCGATCGTGGCGCCGCCGGCGGAAAAGGTGAGGAAACGGCCGGTGCGGGCGATCAGCTCGCGGTAGGCCGTGGCGTTGGCGATCTGCTCCTCCGAGACGTGCATGCGCTGCGTGGCGTCGAGAATGCCCAGCGCGATCAGGTTGCCGTAGGCGGCGTCGTGCGTGATGTTGCCGGCGCTGAGCAGCAGCGTCTCCGAGAAGGCGCGGCCCATGCGCCGCAGGTCGTCGGCGCACTGGGGAATGATGTAGGCGAGCGGCGTGCGCTGGCCCTCGGCAACGGGCGGCGTGAAGAGGATCTCCTGCCAGGCCGGGTCGAAGTGGCGGTCGTACCAGGCGACGTACTCCGCCACCATGCCGCGCGTCGCCGGGTGCATGGCGAGGTCGTCGATGCGGCCTTCGCCCATGACCCAGACCTTGCGCCCGTCGCGCAGGCTCTCACGGTACTCAGCGCCCGTTCGCACGGCGTCCTCCTGAGATTACAGGTGACAGGTTACTGGTTACAGGTTACAGTCCCCTCCCCCCATTCACTGTCACCTGTCACCTACCCTGGCCCCAGACCCGGCGGGCCGTTTCTACCAGCAGATCCAGCTTGCGCCGCTGCTCGTCCCAGGTCAGCAGGTTGCCCTCGGAGACGGAGGCGAAGCCGCACTGCGGCCCAAGCGCGAGGCTCTCCAGCGGCACGTATTTCGTCGCCTCGTCGATGCGGCGTATGAGGTCGTCCTGCCGCTCCAGCTCCGGCGTCTTGGTCGAGATCAGGCCGAGCACGACCGTCTTGCCGCGCGGCACGAAGCGCAGCGGCTCGAAGCCGCCGGCGCGGGCGCTGTCGTACTCGAGCAGCAGGCGGTCGAAGTTCAGGTGCGGGAAGACGGCCGCGGCGATGCGGTCGTAGCTGCCCTGCGCGAACCAGTGGCTGCGGTTATTGCCGCGGCACATGTGCAGGGCGAAGGTCACACCGTCGCGCTGCTGGCCGGCGATCACGGCGTTGTCGGCGCTCACGTTCTGCGCCACGGCCGCGTCCGGATCGACGCCCGCCTCCTGCCACTCGCGGCGATGCGTCTCGTCGGCGAAGTCGAAGACGTAGCGGATCGAGTCGAGCTGGATATAGGGCACGCCTTCCGCGACCAGCGCCTGCACTTCGCTGCGCACGATGGCGACGAGATCGCCGAGCGCGTCCTCCGCCGTGGGATAGGCCGCGTCGGAGAGGCCGCGCTGGTAGGAGCGCAGGAACCAGGTCGGGCTGGGCATCGTGATCTTGTACGGCCCCGGCGCGTGCTGCTTGAGGAAGGCCGACTCGACGCCGGTGAAGCGGCCGCGGGCGCGCAGTCTGCCGCCGATCGCCCAGCCCGTGGCCCGCGAGGAGGCCGAGAGCTGCGGCCGGTCGATCTCACCCGTCTTGAGGTCGCGCCAGTCGCCGATCAGCGGAATGCGCCCGGCGACGAAGCCCTCGACCGCCGCGGGCAGGCCGGTGAGCCACATCGCGCGGCGGTACTCGCCGTCGGTGAAGATCGGCATGCCCGTCTGGCGCTGCAGCTCCAGCGCCTGGAGAATCGCCGCGTCCTCGCGCTCGCGCAGCTGCTCGTCGCCTAGGCGGCCCTCCGCGTGGGCGATGCGGGCTTCGAGCAGCTCGGGCGGCCGCAGCAGGCTGCCTACCTGGTCCGCGCGAATCGAATCGGCCATGGCACGTTCCATCTCAGGGAGTAGGTTTCAGGGGTTAGGGGCCGACGTCCGCACATCCTACCCCCTAACCCCGAATCCCTAACCTCGCGCCGTGCGCAGGTCGGCGGCGGCGCCGGCGGCGATCAGCCCCATGTCGCTGCTGATCGTGATCATCTTGTAGCCGGCGGCGACGTGCTTCGCCGCCAGGCCCGCGTTGGCGTGAATGCCGGGAAAGACGCCGTGGCCCGCGCAGGCTTTCGCCACGCCGAGGCGGATCTCCTCGAACTCGCCGCCGTTGTCCATGCGCGGCTGCAGGCCGAGCGTGATGCTCATATCCGCCGGCCCGACGTAGACGGCGGTGATGCCCGGCACGGAGAGGATCTCCTCGATGCGCTGGTACGCCTGCCGCGTCTCGATCATGGGGATGCAGGCGACTTCCGTGTTGGCGTGGGCGAAATAGTCAGGGCCGGCGTACAGGCCGGCGCGCACCGGGCCGAAGCTGCGGGCGCCGTCCGGGAAGTAGCGGCAGGCGGAGACGGCCAGCTTCGCCTCTTCCACGCTGTTGACCATGGGAATGATCACGCCCATGGCGCCGGCGTCCAGCACCTTGCCGATGATGCCGAAATCGTTCCAGGGCACGCGCACGAAGGGCGAGGCCTCGCCGACGCTGATCGCCTGCAGCATGTGCACGGCCTCTTGATAGTCGATCGCGCCGTGCTGCATATCGACGGTCACGTAGTCGTAGCGCTGCCGGGCGATCGCCTCCGCCGAGAGCGAGCTGGGAATCGAGAGCCAGGCGCCGTAGGCCGGCTCGCCGGCCCGCCACTTCTCCAGGGCCGCGTTTGCGCGCATGCCATCCTCCATCAATTGGGGTAAATGGCGAAGGGTAGAGGGGACTTCACCCTTTACCCTTCACCCTCCACCCTCGACTTCGCCCCGCCAGCGCCGGATCCAGCCCGTGTGCTGCGCCTCGTGCCGGCTGACCAACCCCGCTTCGCCGTAGCGTGAGGCATCGAGGCCCCGCTCGCCGGCGGCCGCGATCGCCGCCAGCAACCGCTCGTGCGAGCGCGCCAGCTCCCAGCGCGCCTGTGCGGGCGAGAGGCCGAGCCGCAGTTCGTGCGCCAGCGCGTTGTAGACCGCATCCTGCTCGCCCGCCATGCGCCAGGCGGAGTCGTGCCCGGCGGAGATGCGCTCCACCTCGCTCGCCCGCAGCTCGTCCCAGAGGGCGAGATGCAGCAGGTGGTCCTTCACCGACCAGCCGTCGAGCGTCGCTTCGCTGAGCCGCGCGTCAGAGAGGCCGTCGATCGCGGCGAGCAGCTCCGCCCGCATCTGCCGGTAGTGCTGCAGCAGCGCCTCTCTGTCCTCGGCCATGCCTCACCCCGCGTCAGGTGATAGGTGACTGGTTACAGGTTACAGGGGGGATGGCCGGGACTGTCACCTGTCACCTGTAACCTCTCACCTGAACGTGCAGCTGACCTCGCCGAGCTGGTCGAAGACGGCGGTGAGCGTGTCGCCGGCGCCGAAGGGGATCGCCTTGATGAACGAGCCGGAGAGCACGACGTGTCCGGCGGCCATGGTCACGCCGAACTCGTGCAGCTTGTTCGCCAGCCAGGCGACGGAGTTGATCGGGTTGCCCATCACGGCCGAGGCGACGCCCGTCTCCTCGATGTCGCCGTTCTTGGCCAGGCTGGCGCCGATGCGGCGGATGTCGAGCTGGTCCAGGCGGCGCGGGTTGCCGCCCAGGACGACCAGGCCGCAGGAGGCGGCGTCGGAGACGCTGTCGATCACGCCGCGGGTGCCGCGCCGGCTGAAGCGGCTGTCCACGATCTCCAGCGCCGGCAGGATGAAGTCGGTGGCGCGGATCACGTCGGCCGCGTTCACCGAAGGGCCGGGCAGGTCGTGCTTGAGCACGAAGGCCAGCTCGACCTCGACCAGCGGCCGGTTGAGGCGGGCCATCTCGATGATCGAGCCCTCCGCCACGAACCAGTTGTCGAACATCGTGCCGTAGTCGGGCTCGGTGGCGTTGTTGAGTGAGCGCATCGCCTTCGAAGTGAGGCCGACCTTATGCCCCTTGATGCGCCGCCCCGCGGCCAGCTTCAGCTCGGTGACGAGCATGCCGATGCGGTAGGCGTCCTCGATGTCCGCCTCTTCGTAGGTCGCCGTGATCGGCTCGATCGGGGTCCGGTCGCGCTCCGCCGCGAACAGCGCCTCCGCGGCCTTCCTGTGCTGCGCGTCGTTCAGTTTCATCGCTTCCCCCGTGCGAGTGAGCGTTCAGGGTGCAGGGTGAAGGGGTGGGCGTCCAAGGTAAGCCGTCACCCTCGACCAGCTACCCCCTCTATTCCCTGTTCCCTATTCCCTGCACACGGCCAGTAGACGAAGCCGCAGCCGGTGAAGGTGCAGTGCGCCGGCACGTACTCCACGACTTTCGCCGGCCGCGCCATCGCCGCCGCCACGCTGATCCAGGCGCGCACCTCGCCCGTGCCCGAACGCAGGCTGTCTGAGTCGAAGGTGAACAGGTGCTTGAGCGCGTTCAGGTCGCCCTGGTCGTCGCCGATCAGGATCAGCGCGTCGGGGCGGTAGGTCTGCACCTGCTCACGCAGCGTGGCGAAGGCGGCGTGCATGCGGCGGTAGTAGTCCTGCCGCAGCTCCAGCGACGCGATCTCCTGCCGGGCCGTCTGCGGCAGCGAGTTCCTGATCTCATCCGGCATGCGTTCGAGAAAGTGCGTCCACTCGGAAGGCGGCCGCCACATGCCCGGCGCGTGGGAAGAGGCGAGCCCCAGTCCTAACATCGCTGCCCTCCGTTTGTGGCTCGTCGATTCGCGGCCCCAGTATGGGAACGAGGAAATCGGGACGAGGAAATAGAAAAGAGGGGTACGAGCGCGAGGTCCGCCGGCTATTTCCTATTTCCTTCATTCTATTTCCTGTCTCCTCCTATTTCCTCGTTCCTCCCCGCCAGCGCCCGCTGCAGGTTCAGCGCGAACTCCTTCACCAGCGCGTCGGCCTTGCGCTTGATCAGCGGCTGGCCCAGCTCGGCGAGGCGGCCCGAGAACTGCATGTCGGCCGAGATCTGTACGGATGTGCCCGGCAGGCTCGCGGCCTGCGCCGCCGGCAGGTCGTCGAGGCTCGCCTCGATGCGGGCGACGACACCGGCGCCCACGCGCCGGTCACGGCCCTCACCGTGCAGCTGCCAGCGCTCGCTCGCTCGCTCCAGCCGCGCCTTGCCGGTGAAATGAAAGCCGACCGGGCCGAGCTTCATGCCCACGCGGCCCTCGTACCAGCCGTCCTCAAGCGGCTGCAGCTCTTCCAGACCGGGCAGGCAGCGGGCGGAGCGCGGCACGTCGTCCAAAAAGGCGCGCACGGTTGCCTGCGGCGCGGCGATCTCGACACGGTGTTCGAACTTCACGCCGTCAACCCCAGCACGCGCTCCAGAGCCCGCCGCGTGAAGACAACGGCCATCTCGCGCTTGTAGCCTGACGAGCCGCGGAAGTCGTCCAGTGGATCGACGGCGTCCGCCACCGTCTCGGCTGCCGCGCGCACGCTCGCCGTGGAGACGGCCCGTCCTTCCAGCGCCTGCTCGACCGCCGTCGCACGGATCGGCGTCGGCCCGGCGGCGCCCAATGCCACGCGCAGGTTGCGACAGACGCCGTTCTGCCGCTCGGCCCGTGCCGCCACGGCGACCGTCGCGTAGTCGTCCTCCGTGCGCGGCAGGAATTTCAAATAGGCGAACGCCGCGCCCGACGCGGGGCGCGGCACGATCACCTCGGTCAGGATCTCGTCGGGCCGGATCACGGTCTCGTAGTAGTCGCGGGAAAGCTCGGCCACGGGCAACTCGCGCTGGCCGCCGCGCGAAACGAGGCGCACGCGCGCGTCGAGCGCGATGAAGCCGGGCGGCGGATCCTGCGCCGGGTCGGCGTGGGCCAGGCCGCCGCCCACCGTGGCCATGTTGCGCACGCGCACCGTCGCCACGCGCCGGTAGACCTCGCAGAGAAACGGCGCGAAGCCGCGCACCACGGGCGAGGTTTCCACGTCGTAGTGCCGCGCCAGGCCGCCGATGTGCAGCTCGCCGCCCTCGACGCGGATCGTGTCCAGGCCGGGGATGCGCGCCAGGCTGACGATCTGCTCGGCCTCTACCAACGACTGCTTCATCAGCACGACGAGCGCGGTGCCTCCGGCCATCGGCCGCGCCGCCTCGCCGTGCTCGGCCAGCAGCGCCAGCGCCTCATCCAACGTCGCGGGGGCATGGAACTGGAAGTCGCGCATCTCAGCCCCCCGCCGCCGCTTTGGCGATCGACTCGACGATCTGGTAGTAGCCGGTGCAGCGGCAGAGATTGCCCATCATCCAGTCTTTGATCTCGTCCTCGCTGGGGTGCGGGTTGCTGTCCAGCAACGCTTTCGCCGCCACGATCTGGCCCGGCGTGCAGATGCCGCACTGGAAGCCGCCGTGATCGATGAAGGCCTGCTGCAGCGGATGCAGCTTCTCGCCCTCGGCCACGCCCTCGATCGTGGTGACCCGCGCGCCGTCCACCTGCACGGCCAGCGTGATGCAGGAGGCGACGAGGCGGCCGTCGAGCAGCACGGTGCAGGCGCCACAGACGCCGACGCTGCACGCCTCCTTGGTGCCGGTGAGGCCGAGGTCGTAGCGCAGCAGATCGACCAGCGTGCGCCGCGCCGGCACGCTCGCCTCGCGCGGCTCGCCGTTGACCGTGAGCCGGATGCGGTATGGGCTGATCGCTTCCACTACTGCGCACCTCCCCGTGCGGCCGGCTGCGCGGCTGGCTCGGTGGCACGGCCTCGCTGCTTGAGCGCCGCGTACACCTTTTCGGCGGTGATCGGCAGCTCGCGGATGCGCACGCCGATCGCGTCCTCGACCGCGTTGGCGATCGCCGGCGCCACCGGCGTGCACGGCGCCTCGCCGATGCCGCGGATGTGGTACGGCCCGTCGCCTTCACTTGACGGCAGCACCACCGTTTTGAGCGGCGGGATGTCGCGCGGCGTCGGCAGCTTGTAGTCGCCGAAGGAGAGCGTGGTCACGCGCCCGTCCTCGATCGTGATCTCCTCCATCAGCGCGTAGCCGATGCCCAGCATCACGCCGCCGTTGATCTGGCCCTGGAAGCCGATCGGATTGACGACGGTGCCGGCGTCGTGCGCCGTGGTGAAGTTGAGCAGCTTCACCTCGCCCGTCTCCGGGTCGACCGAGACTTCCGCCACCTGGGCCACGAACGCCGTGGTGTGCGAGCGCGGCGCCACGACGTGGCCGCGGCCGCTCACCGACTGGCCGGTGCGCTTGAGCAGATCGGCCCAGGGTACCGCCTCGCCCGTGTCGGCGCGGCGCAGCTCGCCGGCTGAGAAGCCGATCGCCTCCTCCGGCCATTCGAGCTGCCGCGCCGCGAGCCGGATCAGCTCCTGCTTCAACGCCTGTGCCGCCTCGCGCGCGGCGCTGGTCTGGATCAGCGTGCCGTGGCTGCCCGCCAGGCCAGCGTCCGAGGGGATCACGTCAGTGTCCCAAACCTGCAGGCGGATGCGCCGCGGCTCGATGCCCAGCTCCTCGCCTACGACCTGCGCCAGCGTGGTGTAGGTGCCGGTGCCCTGGTCGAAGATCGGCGTGGCGAGCACAACGCTGCCGTCGGGGTTGAGCCTGATCTCAGCGGTGCCCTCGCCGCCGCCGGTGCCGCGCTCGCCCACGGCCACGCCGCGGCCGCTGTGTGCCGGCTTCGGCTTGTCGTAGCCCGAGGCGTCGAGCGCGGCCTGCAGCGTCTCGACGGCGCGGATGTGCTCGAACTGCTCGCCCCAGGGCGCTTCGTCGCCTTCCGTGATCAGGTTCTTGAGCCGGAAGGCGGCCGGGTCCATGCCGAGGCGCCGGGCAATCTCGTCGATATGCGACTCGATCGCCCAGACGCCCTGCGGCTCGCCGGGGGCACGCACGAAGCCGCCGGGCAGCAGGTTGGTGTAGACGAAGGTCGACTCGATGCGGCAGTTGGGAATGCGGTACGGCCCCGCCGCTTGATTCGCACCGCCGATGCCGCCGAACGGCTTGAAGGCGGCGTAGGCGCCGGTGTTGACCGTGTAGTTAACCTGGTGCGCGGTGATCGTGCCGTCGCGCCTGACGCCGCTTTTGAGCCGGATGATCACGTGGTGGCGCGGGTTGCCGGCCAGAAACTCTTCGAGGTAGTCCGAGATCATGCGCACCGGACGGCCGCTGGCTTTGGCCAGGTAGTAGGCGATCGGCGTGATGCGCGAGTTGCCCTTGCCGCCGAAGTCGCCGCCGATGAAGGTCGGGTGGAAGACGATCCGCTCTTCCGGGATGCCGGCCGCCACGGCCAGGGCGCCGCGCGTGTTGTGCGGGACTTTGTTGCAATGCCAGACGTGCACGCGGCCGTCCGCGGGGTCGATGTGCACGAGCAGCGCGTGCGGCTCCAAATAGCCCTGCGACTGGCGCTGCGTGACGTAGGTGTTCTCGACGATCAGATCGGCCTCGGCGAAGCCATGCTCCACGTCGCCGCGGTCAAGCCGCGTCTGCAGGTGGATGTTGGAGGGGGTCTCCTGCTTGTACTTGAAACCGAAGTAGGAGTTGAAGTCCGGGTGCAGGATCGGCGCGCCGGGCTGCAGCGCCTCGAAGGGATCCATGACCGCCGGCCACGCTTCGTACTCGACCTCGATCAGGTCCAGCGCCTGCTGGGCGATATCCTCGTCGTCGGCGGCGACGGCGGCCACGCGCTCGCCGATGTAGCGCACGCGGCCGTAGGCGAGCACGGGCGCGTCCTTGACGCCGCGGCCCCAGAGTCCGCCGTCGCGCGTGTCCTCGCCGGTGATCACCGCGTGCACGCCGGGGACGCGTTTCGCCGCGGAGGTGTCAATGCGCACGATGCGGGCGTGCGCATGCGGGCTGTGCAGGGTCTTACCCCAGACCGTGCCGGGCAAGGTGTAGTCCGCTGCGTACTTCGCCCGGCCGGTGACCTTCTCCGCGCCCTCGAAACGCGGCGCCGGCGTGCCGATGACCTGGTACGCGACCATCGCCAATCCTCTTCATCATGCGAGCCGGGCGCGGCGACGCGGCCGCCCCGGCGCACCACTGCAGCCTACGGCGGCGGCATCACACCGCGCATCGTATGGCGGGCACAAGATCCGCCGAACCGCTTCCGGTGCGTGTCACCGAGAAGGTACACCAGCGCGGCCGGCTTGTGCGGGGGAATCAGCCTGCGTCGCTACCGCTCGCCGGGCAGGGCACGGTAGACCCGCTCGGCGGTGATCGGCAGCTCGTGCAGGCGAGCGCCACTGGCGGCCGCCACGGCGTTGGCAATGGCGGCGGCCGGCGCGTTGTTCGCCAGCTCGCCGATCGCCTTCGCCTCGTAGGGTCCGGCGCCGCCGCTTGAAGGCACCAGCACCGTCTCGAAGGGCGGCACGTCGCGCACCGTCGGCAGCTTGTAGTCGCCGAGATGGCCGTTGATGATGCGGCCTTCCTCCGAGACCAGCTCTTCGGTCATCGCCAGCCCCAGGCCGGTAACGAAGCCGCCGTTGATCTGCCCCTGGTGCGTAATCGGGTTGATGATCGTGCCCACGTCGTGCGCGGAGACCACCCGCTGCACCGCAACCTGCCCCGTCTCGGGGTCCACTTCGACCTCGGCGATCTGGGCGCAGAAGTAGGCCACGTCTCCCGGCTGCGGCGCGTCGTGCTGCACGCGCACGGTCACGGGAAGCTGCACGCCCGGCTCCGCCAGCCGCTGCTTCAGCTCGGCGCAGGCCCTGAGCGCCGCCTGGCCTTCGGTGTAGGTCACGCGGCTGGCGCGCGGGCCTTCGTCGAACGGCGCGCTGTCGGTGTCGCCGGCGTGCACGCTCACGCGATCGACGCTCACGCCCATTTCGGCCGCCACGATCTGCTGCACGATCGTGTGCGTGCCCGTGCCGACGTCGACGGTGGGGCTGAGCACGCTGTAGCTGCCGTTCGCCTCGGCGGTGAGCACCGCGCCGCCGGCGCCCCCGCCGATCTGCCGCCCGAAGAGGCCGATGCCGCGGCCACGGTGCGGCCCCGGCAGCGGCGTGCCCCAGCCGCTCGCCGCGAGCGCCGCCTCCAGCACCTCTTTCGCCTTGATGCAGCGCAGCCGCCTGCCGACGGCGTCTTCTTCGCCCTCGCGCAGCAGGTTGCGCAGGCGGAACTCCGCCGGGTCCAGCCCTAACGCCCGCGCGATCAGGTCCGTGTGCGATTCGAGCGCGAAGGTGTACTGGTGCGCCCCCGGTGCGCGGAAGTAGCCGCCGGGCACGGTATTCGTGTAGACCTGCAGGAACTCGAACGAGGTATGCGGAATGCGGTAGGCGCCGCCGACGTAGTGCCAGGTGGAGAGCGACGCGTTCGGCTTCAGCGCGCCGTAGGCGCCGCTGGCGTGCACCGCCCGCACCTGCCGGGCGACGATGCGCCCGTCGCGCATGACGCCGGAGCGGATCGTGATGATGGTGGGGTGCGTGGGGTTGCCGGCGGTCAGCTCCTCGGCGAAGCTCATCACGATCTTCACCGGCCGCCTCGCCTGTTGCGCCAGGAAGTAGGCGATCGGCAGGTCGCGGGCGTCGCCCTTGCCGCCGAAGTCGCCGCCGACGGAGACGACGTTGACGCGGATCGCCTCTTCGGGAATGCCGAGCGCCTGCGCGAGCTGGATGCGCACGCGGAAGGGCGCCTTGCTCGAACACCAGGCCTGCACGCGGCCGCCATCGTCGATCGCGAGTACGCTGGCGAAGGGCTCCAGGTAGCCCTGGTGACGGCTGGGAACGCGGAAGCTGTGTTCGAGCGCCAGGTCGGCCTCGCGGAACCCCTGCGCGACGTCGCCCTTGCTCCAGGCGAGGCGTGTCTGGCCGTTGTGCAGGTCGGTCGCGAGGATGGCAACCGGCGCGCCGGCGTAGGCCGCGACGTTCTCGTGCAGCAGCGGCGCCTCGGGCCGCAGCGCCTCGATCGGGTCAAAGACCGCGGGCAGCGCTTCGTACTCGACCTCGATCAGCGCCAGCGCCTCCTCCGCGGCTTCGGGCGTCTCCGCCGCCACCGCCGCCACGCGGTCGCCCACATAGCGCACGCGCTCCCAGCAGAGCACGGGCATGTCGCGCAGCACCTTGCCGATGTAGTGCCCCGGCACGTCCAGCCCCGTGACCACGGCGCGCACGCCCGGCAACTTCCGCGCCGCCGAGGCGTCGATGCCGCGGATGCGTGCGTGGGGATGCGGGCTGCGCAGGATCTTGCCCCAGAGCATGCCGGGCAACGAGATGTCGGCGGCGTACCGCGCCCGCCCGCTGACCTTGTCGGGGCCTTCGATGCGGGCGACCGGCGCGCCGATGACCTGAGCGCGAGCTGACACCACCGGATCCTGTTCGGGCGGATTCTGCATGCGGGCACAGGCGAGCCAGTCTATCGTATGCCGAGGGCGGGCCGCGCCGCCACCTCTCTGCACGCGGACGCCGCCGTCCCGCCGCGCGCCATGTACGCGGGCTACAATCGGCCACAGAACAGCTTGGGGACCGCGGCTGATGTATGCGTCGGCCGCACGCGCGTAGAATGACGCGTCGGACCCGTTGGAATCGAGGCGCGATCCCGCCTTGGCAGCCGCCGGCTCCGACCGCAGCGCCAAGAACCTCCCGTCGGTGCAACGTGTCCTGGAGGGTTTAAGCGATGGCCCCAGCGTTTCGCGCCGACCATGTGGGCAGCCTGCTGCGGCCGCCGGAGCTGCTCGCGGCGCGGCAGGACTTCGCCGAGCAGCGCATCGGCGCCGAGCGGTTGCGCGAGATCGAGGACGCCTCCGTGCTGAAGGCGCTTGACCTGCAGCGCGAGGCCGGCATCGACGTCTTCACCGAGGGCGAGTACCGCCGCGCCGCCTGGAGCTCCGCCTTCCGTGAGTCGGTAGAAGGGCTTGCGCCCGACCCCGACCCGCCGATCCGCCGCCTGCTCGGCGCCTGGCAAGGGCCGCACAGCGACGTGGCCAACGCCACCGTGGCCGCGATGCCCAGCCTCGTCGCCAGCGGCAAGCTGCGGCAGGTCCGCCGCCTGGCCGGCGCCGAGGCCGCCTTTCTCAAGCAGCACGCGCCGGGGCCGTGGAAGATCACCACGGCCGGGCCGCTGTCCGTGTCCGGGGCGCTGTACAAGTCCGGCGTCACCGACAAGGCCTACGCGACACGGGCCGAGTTCGACAACGAGGTAATCGGCATCCTCAGGGGCGAGCTGCAGACGCTGATCGCGGACGGCGCCTCGTACCTCCAGCTCGACTCGCTGCACTACGTCGAGCGCGTGGCGGACAAGACGATCCGCGCCCGCATGATCGCCGAGGGTGAAGACCCCGACGCCTACCTGGAGACGCTGATCGCCGCCGACAACGCCGTGCTCGAGGGGTTGCGCCGCGAGGGGCTGACCGTGGGCATGCACATGTGCCGCGGCAACAACCGCAGCGCCTGGCACGCCGAGGGCAGCTACGACGCGATCGCGGAGCAGGCCTTCCCCCGGCTCAACGTCGACCGCTTCCTGCTGGAGTACGACACCGACCGCGCCGGCAGCTTCGCGCCGCTGCGCTTCGTGCCGCGGGACAGGATGGTGGTGCTGGGGCTGATCAGCTCGAAAGAGCCGGCGCTGGAGTCGATCGACGATCTGCGCCGTCGGATCGACGAGGCGGCGACGTACGTGCCGATCGAGCGGCTGGCAATCTCGCCGCAGTGCGGCTTCGCCTCGACCGCGGCGGGCAACCTGCTGACCTGGGACGAGATGCGCCGCAAGCTGGAGCTGGTGGCGAAGACCGCCCGCGCCGTCTGGGGCTAGCGCCGGCGCGCGATCCGGGTGCGCAAGGCGTATCATGCTGCCGAACTCGTCGACTGTTGCGCGGCCGCGCAGAGGGATCAATGCAGGAGGCAGGCCGTGACCACCTCGGTTCAGGCGAAACACGATGTCGGGGGCGTGTTGCTGGACCGCCCCTTCAAGATCCGGCGGCTGGGCCACTTCGGCTTCAACGTCGCCGACGCGAACATGGAGGCGTGCCGGCGCTTCTACTCGGACCTGCTCGGCTTCCGCATTTCCGATGAGATCGACTTCGCCAGCCGCCTGCCGGAGGAGCAGCGCGGCGGCTTGCAGCATCCCACCGGCTACTTCACCCGCCACAACACCGACCACCACACCTTTGTGCTCTTCAACCGCGACGTGATGGACCGGATGGCGCAGCTCGGCCAGCGCCGCGTCGTGCCCGGCGTCACGATCAACCAGATCACCTGGCAGGTAGGCAGCCTGGCCGAAGTCGGCAACGGGGCGAAGTGGTTTAAGGAAGAGGGCGTGCCGATCGTGCGCACCGGCCGCGACATGCCCGGCTCCAACTGGCACACCTACGTGCTGGATCCCGACGGCCACACCAACGAGCTGTACTACGGCATCGAGCAGGTGGGCTGGGAAGGCTTCAGCAAGCCGCGCAGCCTCTACCACCGCGGCTTCCAGCAGCCGCCCGAGCTGCCGCAGATCAGCGAGATCGACGAGATCCGCAACGAGCTGGCGCAAGGCACGGACCTGCACGCCGGCTACCACCAGCACGATGACCTGCCCGCGACCTACGACGTGGACGGCATCCTGCTGCCGCGGCCGTTCAAAGTCGTGCGCATCGGCCCGGTCAGCCTCTTCGTCGCCAATGTCGCCGCGGCCACGGCCTTCTACCGCGACCGGCTCGGCTTCAAGGTCAGCGCGGAGCTGGACTGGCACGGCTACCATTGCGTCTTCCTGCGTGCCAACACGGAGCACCACGCGCTGGCGCTGCTGCCGGTGCAGTTGCGCCCGACGCTGGGCATGAACGTGCACACCACCTGCGCCGCCTTCGGCATGCAGGTGGCGAACTATCGCCAGCTTCGCGCCGCCGTGCAGTTCCTGACGGAGAACGGCTGCCGCCTGCTGGACAGCGTGCCGCCCGAGCTGTATCCGGGCATCGACTACGCCGCGCACGTGCTGGACCCGGACGGGCACTGCATCCAGCTCTACTACTACATGCAGCAGGTGACCGGCGACGGCCGCGCGAGCACATCCCTCGAACGGCTCGGCGCGGGCGCCGACCCGGCGGGCTGGCCGGAAACCGTGGAGGCGCGGCCCGATACCTTCGCCGGCGAGCCCTTCCTCGGCCCGTGGGGGTAAGCGGCCCTCACTCCCCCTTTCCCCTCTCTCCCATACACACGGGTCTTGTAGACCGCGAAGCGCTTGCGGCCTGTATGGAAGAGAGGGGCGATCCGGCGTAAAGCGAGCCGAGGCGGTGTTGGGCTGACCGGTGCGCTGCTGGTCGCGGCTGGTGCCGCGACGGGCTGTTCGCGAACGGCCCCTACCCAACGCCGGGTTAAGTGGTGCAGCCGCCAAGTGGGCTACCGTGATGGTCACGCACGCCGGGAGGTGCGCCATGCCCCGCCGCCTTCGCGCACTGCGCGGCGCGGACCCCCGTGCCGTGCGCCCGCTGGCGCCCGCGTGGGCGCCTGCCCGCCGGCGCCTGGAGCAGCGTGCCCGGCGCCGGACGCGGGCCGCCCGCTGGCCAGGCGGCGGGCCTGCCTGGGCACGGTCCCGGCCTGGCTGCCGCAGGCGGTCGGGCCGGACTCCGCCGTGCGGGCCAAGCGCCGCACGCAGCGCGCCGGCGCCGTAGGGTCTTTTGATTCTCGGCTGAGCACTGCGCTGCCTTCCGGCTGGACGGTGGCACCGCCCGTGGGCGTCCTCCAGCGGTTGGTAGGGGCCGTTCGTGAACGGCCCGTCGCCGCGGAGCGGCGAGCGCCAGCGCCGCGATCTGCCGCGACAGTTGCAGAATCAAAAGACCCTGAGGGGCCGACGTCGCCGACGTCGCCGGATAGGCGTCCAGGGCTGGTTCACCGAGCACGCAGAGCAGTAGCGGGAGCACTCATCCCGCCGATTCTCGGGTATCTCAGGGCGCCATCGGTCAGGCGCCCTGCCCAAATATGTAAAGCATCATTGGCTATGTGTGTAATACCATAGCAATTCTCAATCATCCACGGTAAACTGCTGCGCGGGAGTCAGCGAAGAAGAGCTGCAGCGGCAGCATCAGCCGGCGGCCCGCAACTCCACCCGCCACACTCAGGCCCGGGCTGTTAGTCGGCCGCTGACTGCCATCCCAGCTGCTGCCTCGCATTCTCCCTCCACCGGAGGATAGCATGTTCAAGCGAGATGACTGGCCCAAACGGTTGGCCTGGATGGGGCTCGTCGCTTGTGCCGTGCTCGTGACTGGTACCTACCTTGGAGGCAGCAAGCCCGGCCGCGTGCTGGCTGTAGCGACTGCGCCGTCGCTGGGCACCGCCCAGAGCTTTGCCGTCCTCGCCGGCTCCGCGGTAACCAATACCGGCCCGACGGTCGTCATCGGAAACCTGGGCGTCAGCCCAGGTACCGCGGTCAGCGGCTTTCCTCCGGGCATGGTGACCGGAGGAACGATCCATGCCGCCGACGCGGTCGCGCTTCAAGCTCAAAACGACGTGACGACCGCGTATAACGTTCTCGCGGGCGAGCCGTGCGACGTCGACCTGACCGGTCAGGATCTCGGCAGCCGAACACTCACGCCAGGCGTCTATTGCTTTTCGTCGTCGGCTCAGTTGACGGGAGCACTCGTGCTCAACGCCCTGGGTAACCCCAACGCGGTCTTCGTGTTCAAGATAGGAAGTACCCTCACGACGGCAAGCAACTCGTCTGTTGCCGTGATCAATGCCAGTGCCCCTCAGGGTTGCAACGTATTCTGGCAGGTGGGTAGCTCCGCGACGCTCGGTACGGGCACCACGTTCGTTGGAAATATTCTCGCGCTCACGAGCATTGCGCTGGTCACCGGGACGAATGTGTCCGGCAGAGCATTGGCACGAAATGGCGCGGTAACGATGGATACCAACCACGTCAGCCCTACCACCTGCTCGCAGGTAACTCCGACCCCGACCACCAGTCCGACGGCAAGCCCAACCACCAGTCCGACGGCAAGCCCGACCACCGTTCCGCCAGTGTTCATCCTGCCAGTGACCTTCCCAAGCCCATCCCCTGTTCCAACAGGGTTCGTCCCAATAGCCACTGCGCCGCCCACGACGGCGCCGGCTGCGGGGCCAGCGGCTATGGCGACCGCCAGCGGCGCGGCGGCTACATCGACCGCCAGCGGCGCGGCGGCTACACCGACGGCCAGCGGCGCACCGGCCAGCGGCGCGGCGGCCAGAGGCGCGACCGCGACAGCGACGGCTATGGTGACGGCCGGCGGTGCGACCGCTACACCGACGGCCAGCGGTGCGACCGTACCTCCGACCCCGATCGTCCCGTCGCGGCCTCCGAAAACCGGCCTCGGTGGCAGCGCTGTTCAACTGGCGTCTGGCGCGCCAGTTGGCGCAGCTCAGCGACCGGCCGCTCCAGCGATTGCGGGTGGCACGGCTGCCGCAGCGCCCGCGGTTGCGCTGTCTCTGCCGAATACGGGCACTGGCGGGCTAGCCAATTCGAAGGACGGCACATTGATCGGCCGGCTGCTTCTCGGCGGCCTCGCCGTGCTCTGCGCAGTCGCTGGCGCGATGCACGAGGAGTAGAAGGCGATCGCCGACGCGGGTATCGTCGTGCAGATCGACGACCCCGACCTGCCGGACGGCTATCACGTCCACCCCGAGATGGACGTGGCCGCCTACCGCAAGTTCGCGGCGCAGCGCGTGGAGGCGATCAACCACGCGATCCGCGGCATTCCCGAGGAGCGGGTGCGGCTGCACGTCTGCTGGGGCAGCTTTCACCATCCGCACACGCAGGACATCCCGCTGCGCGACATCATCGACCTGATCTTCTCGGTGAAGGCGCAGTGTTACTCGATCGAGGCGAGCAACCCGCAGCACGAGCACGAGTGGCAGGTGTTCGAGGACGTGAAGCTGCCGGCGGGCAAGATCCTGATGCCCGGCGTACTCGGCCACTGCGCGCCGGAGTTCGTGGCGCACCCGGAGCTGGTGGCCCAGCGGCTGCTGCGCTACGCCAACCTGGTTGGGCGGGAGAACGTGATCGGCGGCACCGATTGCGGCCTCAGCCGCGTGGCCGATGCCTCGATCCAGTGGGCCAAGTTCCGCGCCATGGCCGAAGGCGCCCGCATCGCGTCGAACACACTCTGGGGCCGGGCGTAGCTTCGGCCCGCACCCCCGTCCCTCTGCCAATCGTCCAGATCGCGCGGAGCGCGATCTTGTATGGAGAGGGGCGATCCCTGGTTGCTGAAGCGAGAAGGCGTCGGGTTAACCGTTTTTCGATCGGCACGCTCACCACAGGATCGTCTCCTTCTCCCAGGATCGGGAGAAGGAGATAAGAGAGGTTGAGGGCCGAACGCCGCGGAGGCTTGCATGATCACCGGCTTCAGCCACGTCTACCTGCCCGTGCCCGATGTCGAGGCGGCGATCGGCTTGTACACCGAAACGCTGGGCTTTCGTTTGCAGCGGCGCTGGCAGACGGCAGACGGCGCGGCGGCCGCCTATCTCGAACTCGGCGGCGTGCTGCTCGAAGTTCTGCCGTCTGTCGCCGGCGTGCAGGGCGAACGGCGCTTCGGGCTGGTGGTGGACGACCTCGATGCCACGCTGGCCGAGCTGCGCGGCAAAGGCGTCGAGATCGCGGGCGAGCCATTCACGCCGCGCAGCTTCTGGGGCCGGCAGGCGACGATCCGCGACCCCTTCGGCTACGTCGTCGCCCTGCGCAAGTGGCGAGCGCCCGACGGCCCGCGCTTCGCCGGCTGGCAGACTGCGGCAGGGGAAGCAACTCCGTCTGGCTGAGCGAGCAATGCTCTCGGGCTATTTGCAGATTCGCGGCAAGGCCAGTTCGTTGGAGATGGTGAACAAGCCTGCATCACGTGGCTCACGGCGTGCGGAGTGCCTGGCCAGGCAAGGGATAGCCGGCGAGTGCCTTGACCCAGGGCGCGCGCGTGCCCAGCTCGCGGATGAGGCGGGTGTCGGCGGTCCACAACTCCACGCTCTCCAGCTCGGCGAGAGCGACATACAGGGCATCGTAGACGCTGGACAGGCGCAACCTGCGGGCAAGCGCCGCGGCTTGGGCATAGAGGCCCGTTGGCGCACGCTGCTCGACCTGAAACAGCAGGAAGCCGGCCAGCGCGGCGTCCGCTTCTGCATCGATCAGGCGTTTGTCGGGATCGGCGCTGCGCCAGCGCTGGTGGAGGGCGTTGGTAACCTCGCCGCTGAAGTGCGGCGGAGCGAGCAGTGGACGCCGGGCGGCGATGCTGTCCGCCACAAGTGCCCGCGCCTGCGTGCTCAGCGGTTCCAGCACTACCCACTTGACCGCGACGCTGGCATCGACGGCAATAGCGTGGTTCATGCTTGCTGGCGCGAGCGAGCCGCGCGGGCGACGCGGATCAGGGGCCAGGACTCATCGAAGGGTTTGCCGCCGCGCCGCGCTGCCTGCTGCGCGAGCAGTTCGGCCGAGGCCGCGAGCGCGGCCTGCTGCGCCGCAATCTCCTCGTCATCGAGGGGTGCCAACGTCGTCGTAAGACTATCACTCGCTGGTTTTGCCGCCGTCGTCCTTTGATCGTAGGGTGCAATGACCTGCGCCAGGTCTATCCGGCGAATGCGCACTGCCCGGGGACCGATGTGGTGCGCGGACAGCCGACCCTGCCGGAGCCAGCGCTGTATGGTGACGGCGCTGACCCGCAGGATTCGGGCCGCTTCGGCAACGGTCACGAGATCGGAGTCGTAACTTGTAGCCATGTCATAATGCTTTGAACAGCTACCCTTCAATATTTAGGCTCGTATGCCGTCGCATGCCATCAAATCATATCACTGCCATGCCGCAGTGCGGAGTGCGTGGCTCCACAGCGGCGGCCGCGAAGCAGCCTCCCGCACGGGCTACGCGGGCACGAGCGGCAGACCTTCTTCCGCGCGGATCTCGTTGATGATTTCGAGCACGCGCCGCGGGAAGGGGGCGTACTGCACCTCGAACTCGCTGAGCAGGCGGGTATTGTCCATCAGGTAGTTGCCCGAGCGCTCGCGGCCTCCCTCGGCCTTGTCGAACCCGATCTTCGCGTCCGGCAGGTAGCGTGTCACCAGGTCTGCCAGCGCACCCAGGCTGATCGTCTCGCCGCCGGAGTTGTAGATCGGGTGCCGCGTCGCCTCGGCCAGCGTCACGCGCGTGAAAACTTCGGCGATGTCTTCCACGTGGATCGGCAGGCGCATGGCGTCGCGGTAGGGGAAGTGCACCTCCTGGCCGCGCGCCGGCTGGGTGATGCACAGCACGTGGTCCATTGAACCGCGGACTTTGTCCGGCCCGGTGACGTTGGCCGGGCGCACGCCGGTGATCTGCATCTGGTAGGCGCGGTTGTACCACTCGGCCTGGTGCTCGTTGTAGATCTTGGAGGCGGCGTAGACGCCCGTGCCCAGGCGCAGATCGTCCTCCGTGAGGGCGCGCTCGCCGAAGTGGCGCTGCTGGCCGTAGACGGCAAGCGAGCTCGCGTAGATCACCCGCTTGATGCCGCAGAGGCGCGCCGCCTCGAAGCAGTTATCCATACCGAGGATGTTGAGGCGCACGGCGAAGTGCGGGTCTTCGTCGCCGGAGCCGAGCAGGTAGGCGAGGTTGAGCACGCGGTCTGGCTTGCTCTCCAACATCGCCTCGATCACGTCGTCCATCAGCGTGACGTCGCCGCGGGAGAGCTGGACCTTTTCCCGCAGGGCCGCCAGCAAGGGCGAATTCGTGTTCACGTCCATGCAGGCCACGTCGTGACCGCGATCGAGCAAACGCCGCATCACACGCGGGCCGATGAACCCGCCGCCGCCGAGCACTAAGATCTTCATGAGAGATCTCCGCTGGTCATAGGGGGCACGCCCCCTGTCACCCCCGAATGTGAAGTCCGCTGCGCGGACGATGATTTCACTGCGGGCCTTACGCTTGCCTCGAAGAGCTCTGCTGGTCGTACGGGGCGAACCCCCTGTCACCCCCAAATCTGGCGCGGCCGGTGGCCGCGGTGCTTGCACCGTCGGGCTTCCGCCCTTCGCCGGCCAGCTCCGCTGGGCGTAGGGGACACGCCCCCTGTCACCCCCGCTGGGGTGGCTGGCGTGGTGATGTGACTGCGAGTGATCCCCCAGTCTCTGAGTACTCCGATGGTCATAGCAGGCAGGCTTCGGTTTGAGATGGGGCTCTACTCCGCCAACACCGCCATGAACTCGCACTGGATCAGCGAGGCGCCGCCCAGCGCCTGCGTCATCGTGTGGCGCGAGGGCCGGCTTTCGGCGTCCGGGAACATCTTCACCCACTCGGCGTTGATGAACTCGCGGTACTGGATGTCTTTGACCCAGAAGGTCATCGCAACGATGTCGTCCGGCGAGCCGCCGGCCTTCTGCATCACCGCGCGCACGTGCTGGAAGATCAGTGCCGCCTGCCGCTCCGGCTCGGGCGGCATCGCGTGCGTGGCCGGGTCCATGCCGAAGATGCCGCCGGTGCGCACGATGTTGCCGACCTTCGAAGCGAAGGGGATCGGGTTCGAGTGACCGATCCCTTCGAGGTCAATGGACTGCCGCCGCTTCGCCATGCGCCTTCTCCTCGTGCCGGCAGGCCCAGTACGGCCCGCCGCGTTCGCCTATCCCTGCCTTCGCAGGCGAAGGCTGTCCCTATCCTACGAAGGCTGTCCCTTTCCTACGAGGAAAGGGATATCAGAGGGCTGCCGGATCGCCTCGACCCCCACCCTTCCCGCGTCGGGAAGGGAAATCCGAGCGCCCGCGCGAGGGAGGCATAGGCCCGCGGCGGGGTTAGGCCCGCGCCCGCATCACCTCGCGCACGCCTTCCTCGACCTCCACGTCCTGGCCCAGCACGATCGCCACCGAGCGCACCCGATAGGCGTCGCCGTTGCTCGCCTCCGGCGGCGCGATGCCCTGCTGGAGGTTCTTCACCGCGCGCAGCAGCCGCCGCCGCATCGCGATTACGGCCAGGTCGGTGGTGCCCAGGTGTTCCTTCCAGCGCCTGGTGACCGGCCCCCACTGGTCGGACTGCACCGCCATGTCCTGCTCGCGCACGCCGTAGATGCCGGTGAAGGTCTTCGTGCGCTGCGAATCGCGGTCGATCAGGTAATCGTTGGCTTTGTTGGCCAGCGTGTCGAAGCCGCCGGGCAGCAGCCGCACATGCGCGCCCAGGCCCAGCTCGTTGCGCTTCAGCTCCTCTGCCGTAAGCGCCCGGTCCGGGTGCCACGTTGCCGAAAAGCCGTACATATGCGTGTCGTCGATCGGCACGGCCGCGGTGAAGGTCTGCGGCGCACCGGGGTCGTTGGGCACGATCGTATAGGTCGGCATCATATACGGCGTGATCCGCCAGTAGAAGCCACCCTCGGACGCGTTGCGCCGCGCGGTGATCATCAGGCCGTAGTCGGTCGTCTTGATGCTGAAGTGCGGGGAGCGGTCGAAGGTAAAGTTGCCGCCCACGGCGCCGGTTCCGGGCGTGACGCCGCCCGAACCGACCATACTGTGCAGGAACGAGACGTGGGCCGAATCGACCTCGCCCTCGACGTTCTGCAGGTAGTTACACTCCTGGATGCGCTTGGAGACGATGCGATGGCTCGCGGGCACGCGCGTCCACTCCAACTCCGGGAAGACGGCGCTGGTGCCCTTCGGCCCCATGTAGACCCAGACCACGCCGCCGCGCTCCTCGGTCGGGTAGGCGACGGTCTGGACCTTGTCGCGGAAGCGGTGCTCGGCCGGCTCGTTGGGCATATCCATGCAGTGGCCCTGCACATCGAACTTCCAGCCGTGGTAGACGCAGCGCAGGCCGCACTCCTCGTTCCGGCCCCAGAAGAGGCTCGCGCCGCGGTGCGGGCAGTAGCGATCCAGCACGCCGACGCGCCCTTCGCTGTCGCGGAAGGCGATCAGGTCCTCGGAGAGCAGCGTCAGGCGCACGGGCGGGCTGTCGGGCCGCGGCAACTCGCTGGAGAGCAGCGCCGGCAGCCAGAAGCGGCGCAGCAGGCCGCCCATCGGTGTCTGCGGCCCGGTTTCCGTCAGCAGCCGGTTCTCTTGTTGCGTAAGCATGCGTTACACCTCGCCTTTCCCCTCTGCCGTCCGCCGGCAGGGACGTTCGTGAACGGCAACCGTCCTGCGCGCCGGCGGGAGGTTCGTTCCTTCGCTCGCCGGTTCAGCCGCCGCGCAGGCGCGGGTCGAGCACGTCGCGCAGCGCATCGCCCAGCATGTTAAACCCGAAGACGGCCAGCGAGATCGCGATTCCCGGCCAGACCGCGAGCAGCGGCGCCCGATTGATGAAGCGCTCCGCGTTGCCGCTCAGCATCTGCCCCCAGGTGGGGATCGGCGGGGGAATGCCGAAGCCGAGGAAGCTGATGATCGACTCGATCAGGATCACGGTGCCGAGCTGCACCGTCGCGATCACCACGATCGTCGGCAGCACGTTGGGCAGCACATAGCGAACGAGCATGCGCGGCGTGCCGATGCCCAGCGAGCGCGCCGCCTCCATGTACAGGTTCGTGCGCATCGCCAGCACGGCGCTGCGCACCACGCGCGAGAACCCGCCGGCCAGGATCAGCCCGATCGCCAGGATGATCTGGAACATGCGCTGGTCCGCGGGCTGGAGCCGCAACGTGAAGGCGCCGAACGGGATGCTGAAGTCGCTGGTCGGCGTGCCGAACATGGCGGCGAAGACGATCAAGAGCAGGATCGCCGGGAAGGCGATCCAGACGTCCACGAGCCGCTGCACGATCAGATCGACGCCGCCGCCGTAGTAGCCCGCGATCACACCGACCACCGTCGCCAGCGTGGTCGAGAGCGTCACCGTGCAGACGCCGACGATCATGCTCACGCGCGCCCCGTAGATGATGCGGCTGAACATATCGCGGCCGACGTCGTCCGTGCCGAGCAGGTGCGCGGGCGAGAAGCCGCTGAGCAGCGAGGTGTAGTCGCGCGCGTCGTAGCCGTAGGGCGCGATCAGCGAGGCGAACAGCCCGGCGATGAAGAGGGCCAGCACCAGCACCCCGCCCACCGCGCCGAGCGGCTTGCGGCGGGCAAAGCGCAGGACTTGCCCCGGCCAGGCGGCCACGCCGGTCTGGTCGTGCGCTTCGCGCGCGATGGCGAGACCCTCGCGCAGCGGTGCGGTGTTCGCCATGGGCAACTGCTCCTGTTTGGGCAGCGCTACCAGTGAACCGGCTCTGCCGAAGCCTGTGCCTGGCTCACCGGGCGCCGGATCGTCCCCCACGATCCGCTCATGCGTATTCCACCCTACGCCCTACGCCCTACGCCCTCATCCATAGCGGATGCGGGGGTCGAGCAACGAGTAGGTCAGATCCACCAGCAGGTTCGAAAGCACCACCACGAAGGCGATCAGCAGCACCACGGCCTGAATCACCTGGAAGTCGCGGTTGGTCACCGCCGTGATCAGGTAACGGCCGGTACCCGGCACACTGAAGATCTGCTCCAGCACCACCGTGCCGCCAAAGAGGAACGGCACCTGTAGGCCGATCAGCGTAATGATCGGGATCGCCGCGTTGCGCACCGCATGGCGGCGCACGACGGAGCGTTCGCGCAGCCCCTTCGCCCAGGCGGTGCGAATGTAGTCCTGCCGCAGCACCTCCAGCATCTGGGCGCGCGTCAGGCGCATCACGGTGCCCGAGAGCGCGAGCCCGAGGATGAACGAAGGCGGCACGATCGTTTGCAGGTTGGAAAACAGATCGTCCCAGGGCTTCACGTAAGTGAGCGGCGGCGCGTAGCCGAACCAGCGGGCGCCGAAGGTGATCACCAGCGTGCCGATCCAGAAGCTTGGGATCGAGAGCGCGGCGATCGCCAGCGATCGTGCGGCGTAGTCGCTTACCGTGTCCTGGCGCACCGCGGAAAGCACGCCGACCGGCACGGCGATCGCCAGCGAGAACAGCAGCGCCAGCCCGCCCAGCTCCAGCGTCACCGGCATGCGCGCGGCCATGTCGGAGCCGATCGAGCGCTTGCTCACCACCGAGGTGCCGAGATCGCCGTGCAGCACGCTACCGAGCCAGGTACCGTACTGCGCCAGGATCGGCTTGTCGAGGCCAAGCTCGTGGCGCACGGCGGCGAACTGCTCGGGCGTAGCCGTATCGCCGAGGATCGCCGTCTCCACGCCGCCCGGAATCACGCGCAGGATGGCGAAGACGAGCAGCGAGACGCCGAGCAGGGTGATCAGCATCAGGCAGAGACGCTGTGTCAGGTACGTTCCCATGCGCTGTCCCCAGTTGACCGGGCCGGCTCCGCGCTGGCGTCCGCACACCGCCAGGGACGAACGGCCTGCCGCCAGTCTACGCGCCCGCAGCCGGTGCGCGCCGCCGGCTGGCGGCGCGCAGCGGCCGGCTCCGTGCTACGAGGTGAGCCAGAGATTCCCCCAGACGTTCGGCCCGGGGCCGAACAGCGCGTCGGCCACGGTGAAGTTCGCCACGCGCGGCTGCAGGAAGGTGTAGCCCACACCGTTCACCATCGCCGTGAGGCAGTAGACCTGGGCCATCAGGTACTGCTGCACGTCCTTCGATGCCTTGAGGCGATCGTCTTCGTTGAGCAGCGTCCGCGCCTTGTCGATCATCGCGTCGAGCTTCGGATCCTTGAGCTGGGAGATGTTGGTGCTGCCCTTGGAGTGCCAGAAGCCGTACAAATACTCGTCCACGTCCGTGCGGATTGCCAGCCCCCACCAGGCCATCGAATCGACCGGCACGCCAGCGTAGAGGTAGCCCTTGCCGCTGTTCTGCCAGTCCTTGATGTAGTCGATCGGCACGTAGGTCATCTTCCAGGGCAGGGCGCTGAGCATGCTGTTGACCGTCTCGCTCTGGTTCTTCAAGAGCGGGTCGGCCGGGCTGCCCACCGGCATCAGGAACTTGGTCGAGAGCTTCGCGCCGCCGGCCGCGTCCATCAACTGTTTCGCCCGCTTCACGTCCACGTCATACCACTGCTGCACGTCCTTCGGAATCTCCTCCCAGGTGATCACCCATTTGCCGAAGTCCGGCGTCACCAGGAAGGTGCGGATGTACTTATCGCCGTAGTAGACCTTGCCGTAGGCGTTGCGGTCCACGGCCAGCGAGATCGCCTGGCGCACGCGGATGTCCTGGAAGATCGAGCTCTTGTCGCCCAGCGGGTAGAACATGATGCCGTTGCCGTTGCCGATGTTCTGGATGATCTCGGCCTTCGCGTTCTGCTTGGTCATCGTCGGCACGTCGTCCTGGAGCACGCCCACATTGTCCAGGTTGCCGGCCGAGAACTGCGCCAGCCGCTGCGCCGGATCGGGAATGATCACCTGTTTCACCTGGTCGATGTAGGGGCGGCCCTTCTCGAACCAGTTGGGGTTGCGCTTGAAGATCATCGAGACATCGGGCGTGTAGCTGTCCAGCGTGAACGGGCCGCTGCCGATCATCTTCTTCGTGGGGTCGAAGCCGCCGTTCGACGCTTCGCGCGGCATCACCCAACCGAAGATCGAGGAGGCCATCGTGCGGGAGAAGGGCGCGTAGGGATAGTTGAGCTTGAAGGTGACCGTCGTCTTGTCCGGCGTCTCGATCTTGGTCGGGTCGATCATCAACAGCGAGCCGTGGTTGGCTGACGTCGGATCGACCGCCCGCGTGAACGACGCTTTTACATCTTCCGAGTCGACGACACGGCCGTTCAGCGGATCGACGTTGTGGAAGGCCGCGTCCGGACGCAGCTTGTAGGTCCAGGTTTGCGCGTCCGGCGCCTCGAAGCTCAGCGCCAGGTCCGGCTCGATCTCCTTGTTGTTCGCCGCGGCGAGATCCCAGGGCGACTTGAAGCGGTAGAGCCGGCTGTAGACGGCGCTCGCGGCGCCCATCGTGTTGGCGGAGTTGGTCTTCAGCGGGTCCAGCGTCGGCGGGTTGGCGAAGATCGAGGTGACGTAGGTGCCGCCCTTCACCGGCGTCTGGCCGGCGGGGTTCTTGCCCGTGCGGTTGATCAGGCCGTTCAGCGAGGTCGGCGTATTCGCCGTCTGTGCCCCGGCCGGCGCCGGGCTGCCCGATCTCGCCGCGCCGGCCGCGTTGCTCGGCGCCGCGCCGGCCGCGTTGCTAGCCGACTTATTGTTCTTGGACGAGCTGCAGGCGATCGCCCAGGCGCTCATGAGCCCTGTTCCCGCAAAGGCGGCACCGCGCAGGAAGGTGCGACGGCCGTAGCGCCGCTGCGCCGAACGGGTCCAGTAGTTCTCTTCCTGACCGTTCATCGATCCCTCTCTCCTCACACGGCCGCTGCCCGCTGCCGCTAATCACCGATCGCAATGGCCGCATCCGCGCGGCAGCGCTTGCCGGCGGCGCCACATCCTCAAATCACGCTTGCTGCCGCACCTCCTCCTCGATGGCCCTCACGTCATCTCCTCCGCCCCGCTCCCACTCGTTGCACGATGGGCGAGGGGCGATCGCGCGTCGGGAGTTCCGTGGCCGGAACGGTTAATCCAGCGTCGATCGGGCCGAGCCCCGCAAGATTCCCTGCACTTTCACGGTTCCGAACCGCCTTCAACACCCCATACGCTTGCGCCGGCCAACCGGTTTCACCCGCCCCACACCCGCCGCGCCGTCTGCACCACGAGGCGCAGCTTCGCCTCCTGCTCGGCGGCGGTGATCGGATTGCCCGCTTCCGCCGAAGCGAAGCCGCACTGCGGGCTGACGGCCAGTCGCGCCAGCGGCAGGAACTGCTGCGCCTCATGAATGCGCGCCGCGACCGTGTCCGCGTCCTCCAGGTGGCCTTCTTTGGTCGTCAGCAGGCCGAGCACCGCGCGCTGCCGCGGCAGCAGCTCGCGCAGCGGGCTGAAGTCGCCGGCGCGCGGCGTGTCGTACTCCAGCAGCAGCACGTCGACGTTGCTCAGCAGCGGGAAGAGTGGCGCGGCGATCGCGCCGTAGCCGCCCTGCGCGTTCCAAGCGCCGGCGCCGTTGCCGCGGCAGATGTGCATGGCGCGGGTGATGCCCGCGACGCCGTCGAAGACCGAGTTGTCGAGTTCGCCGTCGAACTGCAGGTCCGCGATCGCGCCCGTGCGCCCCTGGCTCTGCATCAGCGCCTGGAAGTCGGGGTCGCAGGCGCGGCCGTAGTTCGGCGCATCGAGCTGAATGTAGTCGCAGCCCATCGCCGCCACGTCGCGCACCACCCGGCGCGTGAAGTCGCGGATCTCGGCGAGGAACCCCTCCACCGTGGGGTAGGCGGCGCTGGAGTGCTGCTCGTGCCAGTGCGTGCGGTAATAGCTCGGCGCGGGGAAGGTGTACTTGGTGCGGCGGTGCGCGTGCGCCTTGAGAAAGGGATACTCGGCCTGTGCCGCGTCGCTCTGCATCTTCACGCGCTGAGTGACGAAGGGCCACGAGCCGCCGCGGTCGTCGCGCACCTGCGCGTGTTCGGCGTCGCCGGTGCGCCAGCTGTAGCCCGATCCGCCCTGCATGGCGCTGAAGCCGGAGAGCACGGTGCGCAGCGGCGAGTTCCAGCCGGCGCGGCGCAGCTCGCCGTCGCTGATCACGTCGAGGCCGAGGCGCTCCTGCAAGGCGATCGCCTCGATCACGGCGCGGTCCTCGACCTCGCGCAGCTGCGCCCCGTCCAGCCTGCCCTCGCGCGCCGCCTGCCGCGCCGCCTTCAGATAGTCGGGCCGCAAGAGGCTGCCCACGATCTCCGCCCGCGCCACACCGGTGCGCGTCTCTGCCGTCATGCTGGAGTCCTCCTGCCGGTTGCGCGGCCCGCGCCGCTCCTTACAGATGGTTGCAAAACCCGCGTCCGGCCCACGGGGCATACTCACGCCATTCACCCGCCAGCGGGTTTTGCAACCATGTCTTAGCGCGCCGGCCTACTGGTTCAGCCACATCTCGACGCGGTACATCGGAATCGTTGCGGGCGTGACCTCGTAGTCGCGCACGTACTTCCAGCGAGGCTGATAGGTCGTGGTGTTCTGGGTGTAGATCATCGGCGTGTACTTTTCCAGCAGGGCGATCTGGATGTCCTTGACCAGCTTGATGCGCGCGTCCTTGTCCAGTGTGATCTCCGACTGGTCGATCAGCTTGTCGATCGCCGGGTCTTTCAGCCCGGCGTACTTGTGCACGTGCCGGGTCTCGGTCGCCTGCAGCCGCAGCGGCACCTGCGGCGAGTCGTAGCCCGGCCAGTAGGCGACGAACGTGTCCCAGTTGCCGGTCACGATCTTGCCCTGCAGCCACTCCGCCAGCGGCATGGGCAAGACCTTCGATTTGACGCCGGCCTGCGAAAGCTGCTGCTGCAGGATCTGGCAGCCCTGGTCGTTCTGCGGCGTGTCGATCGTGCTGATCTCGATCTCGTGGTTGAAGTCGAAGCCGGCGGCGTCGAGCAACTGCTTCGCCGCTTTTGGATCCTGTTGGAAGTACTTCTGCGTGTCCTTCGGATCGAGCTGGTAGTCGGCCAGCCCCGCCGGCATCGGCCCCGGCGGCACCACGCCCTCGCCCCCCTGGATCAGGTCCAGGTACTGCTGGCGGTTCGCCACGCGGTACAGCGCCTCGCGCACGCGCGCGTCGTTCCACGGCGGCCGCGTGACATTGGCATTGATCGTCTGCATCGAGAGGCCGAGATACTGGTCGATCTCGATCTTGCTGCCCAGGTCGCGCTTGACCGGGTCCAGCATGTTGTTGACGGGAATCAGCCAGAGATGGATCTGCTCGCTGCGGAACGCGGCTTCCTGCGCGGCCGAGTCGGTGATCACCGTAAACTCGCGTTCGTCGATGTAGGGCAGCCCCTTGCTCGCCTCGTGATAGCCGGCAAAGCGCCGGTAGAGATAGTGCACGTTCATCTGGTAGTCCACCATCTCGTACGGGCCGCTGCCGACGGACCAGGCCATGTCGAGGTTGCCGATCAGCTCGCGCGGGAAGATGCACTGCGCTCCGGGATCGGCGAGCTGCGTGCCGGAGAAAAGGTAGGCGTTCGGCCCTTTCAGCTTGAAGACGACGGTCTGCGTGTCCGGCGCCGTCACGCTGTCCATCGAGCCGGTCTGAAAGGCGTTGTTGCCCGCCCGCTTCTCGTCGCGCACGTAGATCTCGCTCTTCACGACGTCGTCGGCTTCCACGGCGCGGCCGTCGACCGGGGCACGGTTGTGGTAGGTCATGCCGGGCTTCAGCTTGAAGATCACCGTCGTGGGATCGGTCAGCTCCACGCTCTGCGCCGCCTCCAGCACGTACTCTTTCGCGGTGTCCTTGTTCAGCCGCGTGGAGATCAGCCGGTCCCAGACGTGCATGGCGCCCAGGCTGAGGCGCTGCCCCGAGTCCGTCACCGGATTGAGGCTCTGCGTCGAGTTGACGTAGGCCTGCTTCAGGCGCCCGCCGCGCTTGGGAGCGGCCGTGGCCGCCTTGGCGGCGGCGCTCGCGGCGGCGGACGCGGCGCCCGCCGGCGCAGGCGAAGCGCCGCCCGTGGTGGCGGTCTGCGCCGGCTGCCTGGCATTGTTGTTGCTGCCGCTGCAGGCCAGCAGCCAGGCGCCGGCCGAGCCGGCCATCACACCCACGCTGCCACGCAACACCTGCCGGCGGCCGTACCGGCGCAGCCTTCCCAGCACTGGTTGATACCGCTCCATCGCTGCCTCCGATGAATCCTGCTCGTCGCCGTCGTTCTGCCTGATCTGACCCGCGGCCCGCCGTGAAATCCGCCTGCCTCGGCGCCATGTTCTACCCGAACAAGCGGCCCCGGTCCCGCGGTTATGCGGGCTAGCCGGATCCGCGCAGCCGCGGATCGAGCCGGTCGCGCAGCGAGTCGCCCAGCATATTGCAACAGAAGATCACGATCATCAACGCCAGCACCGGCGCATAGAACAGCCAGGGCGCCAGCACCATGTAGGTGCGCCCCTGAATGCTGATCAGCCCGCCCCAGGAGGCCGCCGGCGGCGCCACGCCGTAGCCGAGGAAGCTCAAGCCCGCCTCGGCCAGGATCGCCATGCCCACGTTGATGCTGGCCAGCACGATGGCGATCGGAAACAGGTTGGGCAGGATATGCCGCACCATGATTCGCAGCGGGCCCGCCCCAAGCGAGCGGGCGACGTCGATGAACGGCTGCGCCGTGACCGTCAGCGTCGTGGCCCGCAGGATGCGCGAACCGATGATCCCGGCGAACAGGCCCAGCACCAGACCGATGGCGAGCACGCTGCGGCCGGCAATCGCCACCAGCGCCAGCAACAGGATAATGCCCGGCAGCGCCTGCACGACCTCCACCACCCGGCCGACCGCGTAGTCCCAGGGACCGCCGAAAAAGCCGCCGGTCACGCCCAGCAGCAGGCCCGCGATGCCGCTGACCACCATGCTGACCAGGCCGACGGTCATCGAGATGCGCGCCCCGTAGATGATGCGGCTGAGCTGGTCGCGGCCAAGGTTGTCGGTGCCGAGCAGGTGCCTGCTGTTCGGCGACTGCAACTGCTCCGTCAGGTGCGTGGAGGTCGGCGGGTACGGCGACAACCGCGGGGCGAAGAGCGCGACCAGGCAGATCAGCACCAGCACGACGGCGCAGGCTGAGCCCAGCGGATTGGCACGCACGATGGCCGTGAACGTGCGCACGCGGCCGCGCTCCCGCGGCGCTCGCTCGCGCAGCAGGGACGCCGCACCCAGTCCGCCGGCATCGCCCAGCATCGATCTACCCCACACCGCTCTGCGACACTTTGATGCGCGGATCGATGAAGCCGTAGGAGATGTCCACGAGCAGGTTGACCAGCATCGTCCAGAGGCCGACGACCACGGTGATGCCCTGCACGATCGGCCAGTCCTTGGTGTTGATCGCGCTCACCGCCAGCGTGCCGATCCCCGGCAGACCGAAGATGCTTTCGATCAGCACCGAGCCGGAGATGACCCCGGCGATCTGCAAGCCCAGCACGACGACCACCGGGATCATGCCGTTGCGCACCGCGTGCCGCACCACCACGCTCGGCGCCGAGATTCCCTTCGCCCGCGCCGTGCGGATGTAGTCCTGCCGCAGCACCTCCAGCATCTGCGTGCGCACGATGCGGGTGACGGCGCCGATCACGCCGACGCCGAGCACCGCACAGGGCAGGATGAACTGGCTCAAATGCCCGATCGGGTCTTTGGAGAAGGAGATGAACGTCACCGGCGGCGGATGATGAAAGTAGATCGCCGGCAGCAGCACCACGGCCGTGCCGAGCGCGAAGTTGGGGATCGTCAGCCCCACCACGGCGATGCCGCGCAGCCCCCAGTCCAGCACGCCGTTCTGATTGACCGCCGCCAGGATGCCGAGCAGCGTGCCGACGCTCCAGCCGATCAGCAGGCCGCCGGCGGTCATCACCAGCGTGACTTCGATGCGCTCGTTGATCAGCCGCGTCACCGGCCGCGCGTTGTAGAGCGACTTGCCCAGATCCCCCTTCAGCAGCCCGCCGGTGTAATTCAGGTAGGTGATCGGCAGGGGCTGATCCAGGCCGAGGCGCGCTTCCAGCTGGGCGCGGCTGGTCTGCGAGGCCTTGTCCTCGCCGAGAATGATATCGACGGCGCTGGTGGGTGTCAGGCGACCGAAGATCACTACCGCGAGCACCAGCAGCAGCAGCGTGGGCACGAAGGCGAGCAGCCGCCGCACGATGTATCCCGTCACCCGCCCGCCGCCTTTCCGCCGCGCTCAGCCACCACGGACCGGCTCAGGCGAACCAGAAGTCGGCACAGAGGATCGCCGCGTCGAAGTTGCTGACCGTGCCGTAACCCGGGTTGAACGTTTGCACACCGCGCACGTTGGGCAGCGTCAGCATCACCGCCTTCTGCTGGTTCATGGGGATGATCCACATCAGGTCGCGCAGCTTCTGCTGCAACTGATCGATCGTCTGGTTGCGCGCCGTCGCGTCTGCCTGTGTGTAGGCCTTGTCGATCAGCGAATCGACGGTCGGATCCGTCCATTTCGTGTAGTTGCGCGAGCCACCGGTGTGATAATGCAGGCTCGCCTCCAGGATCGGACTCGGCGGCGGCGAAGAGATGTAGTTGACGATCTGATAGTCGGCCTTGCCCAGCGTCGCGGCGAACTCACCGTTGTCCTTCGCCTCGCGGATCGTGAGCTTGGCCTCGGGGAAGGCCTTGCTCCACTGGTCCTGCACGATCGGCGCGTAGCCGGTCGAGCCGGTGAGCGGCAGCGTGTAGATCTCCAGGTTGACGCCTTTGCCGTTGGCGAAGCCGGCGGCGGTCATCATCTGCTTGGCGTTGGCGAGATCCTGCTGCTTCGTCGCCGGATTCCAGCCCGGCTGCTGCGCGACCTGGTCGGCGGTCCAGGTGCCGGGGAAGCCGGCCGGCAGCGGCCCGGAGTAGTTCCAGTAGTTGGGCTCGATCACGCCGTCGTTGAGCCCCTTGTAGTCGAGCGCCAGAAACATCGCCTGTCGCACGCGCTGGTCGCCCAGCGGCGCCACGTTCTGGTTGAAACGCAGATAGTACCAGCTGATGCCCGGATAGACGTACTGCTTCGTATCCGTCTTCTGCTGGAGGATGGTCTTGCGCCGTGAGGCGACGATGCCGAGCCCGGAGGAGATGCTGAGCTTGCCGCCGATGAAGGCGGCAATGTTCGAGGCCGTGTCGGTGAAGGCGAGAACCTGCGCTGCATCGAAGTACGGCTTCCCCTGGCGCCAGTATTTGGGGTTGGCCTTGAAGTGCGCCTCGCCGGTGAGCTGGTCGTAGGTGTCCCAGATGAAGGCGCCGGTACCGCACAGTCCGGTGTAGTTGGAAAAGTTCGGGTCCGCCTGCACCAGCTCCGGCGGCACCGCCCAGTTACGCCAGTCGGAGATGCCGTTGAGGAAGAAGGCGTTGGGGCTGCTCAGCGTCACCTTCGCCGTCTTTTCGTCCACCACGTCGGCCTTGCTCAGGCCGGTGAGCGTGGCGGCGCGCTGGAACTGCCCCTTGCGGTCCGGATTGAGCAGGCCGGCGATGCGCTGCAGGTTGAAGGCGATGTCGTTGGCGTTGAAGGCGCGGCCGTTGGTGACCTTGCCCTCGTGCCAGGTCACGCCCTGGCGCGGATGCAGGATCACCGTCGCCGCGTCCGGCGTCTCCCAGCTTTCGACCAGGGCGCCGCGCAACGGCTCGATCGTCTGCTGGTCTTGCTCGATCAACTTGTCGCCGATGAACGACCAGTAGGCGTTGGAGCGGAACAGTGAGGTGTGCGGATCGGGCGGTTCGGTGCTGGCCGATCCGCCATCGATGATATACGTCCCGCCCTTCTTCGGCGTGCCCTCGGCGGAGGCGCTCGTCACGCTGGCCACGGCGCCGGGCGTGCCGCTCGCCGGCGAGGCGGCGCCGCCTGCGCTTGTGGCCGCCCGCGTGGCGGCGGTGCCGGCCTTGTGATTGTTGCTGCCGCTGCAGGCGAGCAGGAACGCCCCGGCCGTACCCGTGGCCAGCGTGACCCCGCCACGCAGCGCCTGCCGGCGGCCGATGCGGCGCGCCGGTTGTCGTAGAGGCTGGTATTCGCTCATCGCTGCCTCCGCCCGAACTCTGCTCCGGCCTTCGACGATCTCTCCGGGAATTCTGAGCACGCGGCTGCCGGCGCGTACGCGACCACGGCGCGCGGTCCGGCGCAAGCCGGTGCGGGTGGGCGGGAGTATAGCCGACGTGGGCGCGGCCGTCTTTGGGGGTTCAACACAGGATCGGCGGCCGGCGCGTTGGCATGACGACACAAGCGCCGCACGTTGCTGCGCCTTGTGCACGCCGCACAAGCCAGAGAGAGGCGAGTTTGGCGCCGCGGCCTGATGTATCGTGGCGCCGGCGAGCGCAGACTGGCTGCGACTCGGCAGGCGGCGCAGCCGCGGCTGCGACCGGCGGCAGTGCAGCGCCGCGCGGAGAAGGTGAACGATGGGCGAGATTCTGGGCATCGGCACCACCCACTATCCGGGGCTGGTGGGCGTGGACACCAACCTGGCGGGCCTCGTGCGCACGATCATGCAGGATCCGGGGCTGCCGGAACGTTATCGCGACCCGGCCAACTGGCCGCCGGAGATGCGGGCCGAGTACGGCGACGACGGCGGCGCCGCCTCGGCAAAGCAGCACCGCGCCGCGATCGTCAGCCACTTCCGTCGGGCGCGCGAGGAGCTGGACCGCTTTCAGCCCGACGTGGTGATCATCTTCGGCGACGACCAGTACGAAAACTTCCGCGAGGACATCATCCCGCCCTTCTGCGTCGAGGCCTACGACGAGATCGTGACGCGGCCCTTCGCCCATCGCCAGGGCGCCAACGCCTGGGGCGAGCCGCAGGACACGGAGTTCCGCTACAAGGGCAACCGCGAGGCGGGCAAGTATTTGACGCGGCGGCTCCTGGAGCAAGACATCGACGCCGCCTACGCCTACCAGCCGGCGCACGACGCGCTCTCGCACGCCTTCACCAACACGCTGCTCTTCCTCGACTACGACCGCAAAGGCTTCCCCTACGCCGTCCTGCCCTTCCAGGTCAACTGCTACGGCAGCAAAGTGATCAGCCAGCGCGGCGGCCGGCGCGCCCTCTCCGACCCGGCGCGCGAGGGCGATCTCGATCCGCCTTCGCCCAGCCCGTCGCGCTGCATGCAGGTGGGCGCCGCCGTGGCCCGCGCCATGCGCGAGAGCCCGTGGACGGCGGCGCTCGTCGCCTCCAGCAGTTGGTCGCACGCCTTTTTGGTGGACAAGAACTACCAGCTTCACCCCGACACGCCCGCCGATCGCCGCCTGTTCGAGGCGCTGAGCGGCGGCAATTACGATGTCTGGCGGCAGACGCCGCTCAGCAGCTTCGTCGAGTCGGGCGAGCAGGAGATGCTGAACTGGGCGATGCTGGCCGGCGCGATGGACGCGCTGGGACGCAAGCCGGACGTTTGCGAGTTCGTGCAGAGCTGGATCTTCAACTCCAACAAGGTCTTCGCCGTGTTCCGGCCGTAGAATGCGCCCTGCTATGCTGCTTCCGGCCGCGCGCCGGCGGCGGCAGGAGGCTCGCTCGTGCCCGTGATCGACCTGCACAACCACATGATCGCGCCCGAGGTCGTCGCCTTTCTCGAGCGCGAGGGCAAGCACTTCGAGACGCGCATCATCGAGCGCGACGGCGGCCGCTTCTTCCTGATCCAGGAGACGGCCACGCGGCCGATCAACGACAAGATGCTGCGGCCCGAGGTGCGCCTGCAGGACATGGCGGCCGAGGGCGTGGGCGTGCAGGCCGTCTCCTGTGTGCCGTTCATCATGTATCCCGACGTGGCGCCGGAGCACGGCCTGGCGATCGCGCAGGTCAACAACGACGCGCTGGCCGCGGTCGGCGCCCGCGATCCGGCGCATTTCCGCCCGCTGGCCTCGGCGCCGCTGCAGGCGCCGGAGCTGGCCGCCAAAGAGCTGGAGCGGGTGGCCAAGCTCGGCCTGCGCGGCGTGGAGATTCCGCCCAAGGTGGGCGAGCAGGGGCTGGACGAACCGCAGTTCGAACCGTTCTGGGCGGCGGCCGAGGCGCTGGATCTGCTCGTCTGCATTCACCCCTTCGAGGCGGCGCCGCGTGGGGCGCTGACCCGCTACAACTTCGGCAACCTGGTCGGCAATCTTTACGACACCGGCCTGGCGGCGGCGCTGCTGATCTACGGCGGCGTGCTGGAGCGCCATCCGCGGTTGCGCGTCGTGCTCTTCCACGCGGGCGGCGCCTTTCCCAGCCTGATCGGCCGGCTCGACAACGGCTACCGGCTCGGCGCCGGGCGCGGCCTGAAGATCAGCCGGCCGCCCTCATCGTTCGTCAACCAGTACTGGTTCGACACGATCGCCTACAATCCGCCGATGCTGGGCTACCTCGCGGCGACGTACGGCTCCGACAAGTTGGTGCTGGGCAGCGATTACCCGCTGGGCGGCGGCCCGCCGCACCCCGTGGATGAGGTGCGGCGGGTTGGGTTTGCGCCCGCGGTTGAGGCGGCCGTGCTCGGCGGCAATGCCGCGCGGCTGCTGCAGATCGAGGCAGCGTGACGGCGACCAGGACGCAGGTGGGCCGGCTGCAGGCGCTGACCTCGCTGAGCAACGAAGAGTTGCGCCGGCCGCTTGGTGACGGTTGGACCGTGGCGGCGAAGCTGGCTCACCTCGCCTACTGGGAGGCACGCCAGGTCGGGGCGCTGGAGGTCTGGCAACGGCACGGTCTGCCGCCCGCCTGGTGGACGTTGCCTGAGGCAGACGCGATCAACGCCGCACGGCTGCCGCTCTGGCTGACGCTGCCGCCACGCGAGGCGCTTGAGCAGGCAATCGCCGCCGCCGCGACGCTGGAACGCCTGATGGCGGCGCTGCCGGCCGCGGCGCTGGCGCAACTGCCGCCGCGGCGGCGCGTGCACACGGCGCATCGCGGCGACCACCTGGACGAGATCGAGCGGGCGCTCGGACAGGCTTGAGGGAAGCGGAGGAAGCGATGCCGGCCACGAAGAACGCAGCCGAACGAGCGATCCGCATCATTTCCGCCGACTCGCACACGCTCGAGCCAGTGGACATGTGGCAGCGGTATCTCTCACCGAAGTTCCGCGACCGCATCGCGATCATTCACGAGTGGAACGGGCAGAAGGGCGACTTCGTCAACGCGCCGCCGATCCGCCCGGCCACGGTCGCCACCTTCGGCTGCGCCGGCATCCCGGCGGAGAAGATCGAGGAGTGGGGCCGGGGCGGCTACGCCGCCGTGCGGCGCGGCGGCTGGGACCCGGCCGAGCGGATCAGGGACATGGACGCCGACGGCGTGGACGCCGAGGTGCTCTTCGCCGGCATCACCATGTTCATGTATCAGCACCCCGACGCCGAATTGCAGCGCGACGCCTTCCGCGCCTACAACGACTGGGTGGCCGAGTATCAGTCGCACGACCCACGCCGGCTGCTGGGCATCGCCTCGGTCGCGATCCGCGACGTGCACGAGGCGCTCAAAGAACTGGAGCGGGCGGCGAAGCTCGGCCTGCGCGGCGTCCTGATCTCCTCCGACCCGCCGCCCGAGCTGCGCTACACCAACCCTGCGTGGGAGCCATTCTGGGCGGAGGCGGAGAAGCTGGGCCTGCCGGTCTGCATGCACATCCTCACCGGCTCGCAAGACAGCGGCCTGACGCAGGACGTTATCACCAGCTACATGAACCTGCCGCGCATCATCACGACCACGATCATGGAGATGATCGTCGGTGGCGTGCTGGAGCGGCACCCGCGGCTCAAGCTCGTCTCGGCCGAGAACGACATCGGCTGGCTCGCCAACGCCTTCCGGCGGCTGGACCAGGCCTACTACCGCTGGGGCAACCGCTATCCGGCGATGCAGATGTCGGCCACGGACTACTGGCGGCGGCAGGTCTACTGCACCTTCCAGGACGACGTGGCCGGCGTGCGCACGCGCGACCTGGTCGGCAGCGACAACCTGCTCTGGGCCTCGGACTACCCGCACTTCGACTCGACTTGGCCGCGCAGCCAGGAGTTCATCCAGAAGAACTTCGGCGACATCCCGCTCGATGAGAAGGAGAAGTTCCTGCGCGGCAACATGATCACGCTCTACAATCTGGACCTGAACTGAGACGGCCGGAGAGAGCGAGGACGCGATGGCATCGATCCTGATCAGCCCCGAAGGGCACTCCGCGGAGCGCTGCGCCGAGCTGGCGCCACGCCGGCTCGCCACACTCGACGGCGCCACGGTTGGCCTGCTCGGCAACTCCAAGCTCAACGCCGACGCGATCCTCGGCGCGCTCGGGGCGTTGCTGGCCGAGCGTTACGGCCTGGAAACGGTCGTGGCCCGCACTAAGCCGAGCTTTTCGTTGCCGGCGCCGGCGGCGATCGTGGACGAGCTGGTGGCCAAGTGCCAGGTGGTGATCGCCGGCGTGGGCGATTGAGGGTCATGCAGCGCGGCCAGTGTGGCCGACGGCACGATCTTCGAGAAGCGCGGCATTCCGGCGGCGGCGATCGTCACCACGCGCTTCGTGCATACGGCGGATATGATGGCCCGCCGCCACGGCTTTCCCGGCTACCGCTACGCGCAGGTGCCGCACCCGATCGGCAACCTGACCGCCGCGCAGGTGCGCGAGCGGGCGAGCGAGGTCCTGCCCGACGTGCTCGCCATCCTCGGCCTCGACGGCGGCAACGCAGCGGCCGGCACGCGACCGGGTTGAGGCAGCCGCTGGCCGCCGTCGGTCTTACGACGCCGGGTTCCAGCTCGTGTTGGCGCTGACGCAGATGAACGACGCTTCCGGCGAAGCGCTGGTGGCGCCGTAGTCTACCGGCGCGCCCGGATCGCTGAAGTAGCCGGCGCGCAGCGTCTTCAGGCTGTTGTCGAAGCGCCAGATCGAGGCCACCAGCGCCGGATCGGCCAGACGCTGCAAGATGTTGACGATCGGTGTTGCCACCGGCAGGTTGAAGATCACCTGGTTGCAGCCCCGCGTCAGCGGCGCCGAGCGCAGCGCGTTCTGATCGGTGAGCCGCACCGATGTGAAGGCCTGCACCTCGTTCGCCGGGCTTGGCGCGATCACCGCGGGCAACAAGCCGCCCAGCACCAGCGTGTACGCGTTCTGGCCCTGCACCGCCAGCGCCCCGATCGAAGCGATCGGCGACTGCCCGCCGGCCGGATAGACGTTCACCGTGTAGCTGCCGGGCTGCAGCGCCGTGTAGTCGCTGGCGTTGCCGTAGCTCAGTCCGCCGGCAAGCGTGAAACCGGCGTCGGTCCGTACGTCGAAGCTGCCGGAGCCAGGCGAGGCGTTGACGATGCGCAGCCGCGGCAGGCCGTCGGTGGCGAGGCCGGCGTTGTCGCTGAGCTGCACGTGGCGGGCGATCAGCAGGTCCGGGGTCACCGCGATCGTGACATCGGAGGTGGAGACGAGGCCGGAGATCACCCAGGTGTAGCTGCTGCCGGCGTCGATCGTCGCGGTGTCGCTCAGCAACTGGTCGAGCCTGCCCGACGCCGTGATCTGCACGTGGTGGCCGCCCGGCGCCAGGCCGAAATACTCCGAGGTCTCGCCGAAAGCGAGGCCGGTGATCGCCCGGCCGCCGTCGATGTAGACGTCCAGCGCGGGCGCATCGGCGGAAAGATGCAGGAAGCTGATCCGGCCCGAGGGGCTGGACTGCGCCACGGCCGCGTGGCGGGAGGGCAAGAGAGCGCCAAGGACGGTGACGAGCGCAAGCAAGGCCAAGCGGCCGCGCTCGCCGCGGCGGTGCGGCCGCGCCGCTGGTGGCAAAGGGTTCCTCCCGATGCTGCGGTGGAACGGACGGTCACGCCGGGCACGGGCGCCCGTTCGGCTTCAAGAGGCGATGATAGCACAGCCCCCGACGCCTCCGACGCCGCGGCGCGGCCCGACGCCGCACGCGCCGCGCAGATCGGCCTCAGCCTCACCAGGGCCCTTTCCCGTTTCGGCTGGTCAGGAGATTCGGGAGGTTTGAGGTCTTTTGAGGTCTTAAGGAAGCGGATCGTTGGCAAGAAGCTCCGGGCAAGGATTGGGTTAGCGATCCGGGATAAGGCAGGATGCCGCGTACGGCGCCGTGCGCGGCATCCTGCCGGAACTGCGTCGCGAACCTGTCACTTCAGTAACAGTTTGGCGGGAATTGTTCCTAACCCTATGCCCGCGCGATCTTGCACCGATATTATCGGTGGAACACTTCAGCAATCGTTGCCCCGTTCAGCACGTATCCGGGGATCACCCCGAAAAGGCAAACCCGCCGAAAGGCGGGGGCGCAAAGCCACGGGCCTACCGCCGCGTCAGCGGCCACGGCAGCCGGGCCGCCGAAGGCATGGACCCCTGGTGTCCTCCCTCTTCGTGCGAGCCGCTGCCGATCTCTCCCGGCAGCGGCTCGTGCGTTTGAGGCGAGAACCCGATGTCTCTGGTCCGCTCCACCGCTTTCACCAGGCGCGGCGCTCAGTGCACGCACCGCCCTCACCGTTCCTTGCACCGCTTGCTCGGCGCGGCGGCGCTGGCGGCCGCCAGCCTTGGTGCCGCGGCCTTCGGCGCCGGTGGGCTGTCGCACGCGGCCATCTCCGCTCAGCCCGCCGCGGCACGGGCCGAGACCGCGGTACAGCGTCACGTCGTCGCCTACTTCCCGATCTGGGCGCGTAACAGCGGTTACAGCGAAAACGACATCGACTTCAACGTCGTCACAGACGTGGCGCACTTCGCCGTCACGCCGCGACCGGACGGCACGATCCAGATCCCTGACTGGGGGCCGTTCCCCGACCCGGCCCTGATCGTGAAGACGCACGCGGCGGGGGCGCGCATCGTGCTGGTCGTGGGCGGCGACGACGAGGCGGCCCGCGCCGGCTTCAGCGGCCTGGCCGCACACGAGAGCACGCGGCAGGAGTTCGTGAGCGACCTGCTGCGACTGGTCGATGCCAACGGCTACGACGGCGTCGACCTGGACTGGGAGTTCCCCAACTCGGCGGCCGACCGCGACAACCTTACGGCGCTGATCGCCGCTCTGCGCGCGGCGCTCGGGCCGAACCGCTCGCTCTCGCTGGCCGCGGCGCCGACCGACTACCGCGGCCAGTGGCTCGACGTGGCCGCGATCGTGCCCGATCTGACCTGGTTCTCGTCCATGACCTACGACATGGGCGGCGCCGGCTGGAGCCACTACGCGGACGACAACGCGGCGCTGCACCCCGGCCGTCCCGGTGAGGACAACGTCGCCGACAGCGTGGCCTACTACCTGGGCCGCGGTGTGCCGGCTGAAAAGCTGTTGATCGGCCTGCCCTTCTTCGGCCAGCGCTACGACCAGGCGACCGGCGTCTACGCGCCCCTGGCCGCGCCGACGAACGGCAGCTCGCCCGACTACAAGGACATCGCCATGCTGGTCAACCGGGGCTGGACGCAGGGGCGCAATGCGCAGACGCAGACACCCTACCTGCAGCGCCAGGACGGCCCCGGCGTGATTACCTTCGACGACGCGGCCTCGATCGCGGCGAAGTGCCGGTATGTCGTCTCTGCCGCCATCGGCGGCGTGATCGTCTGGCGGCTGGGCCAGGACGTAGTGGCGAACTCGCAGCCGCTGCTGCATGCCGCCGGCGCCTGCCGCTGAACCGACGGGAGCGCGAGCGGCCGCGCCGGCGCAACGCCGCCGGCTTCTTCAGCGTGATGCGCTGATTCTGCCAGCTCACCACGCCGTGAGCCCCGACGCGCTGCAACTGGCGGCCGCTGCGCCCACGCTCCCCGCCGCAACGACGGGGGGCGCCGCCGAGCAGACGAACACGCACCGGCACCCAAGTACACTCCTTGGCGAACCCTTTCCTCTGGCCCGACGAAGGGAGGGCTAGTCGAGAGCTCCCGAAAGTCCTCGAACCGCGCCTTTGCTCCCGTGACTCCTGTGACTCCGCTGATACGTGACATGAACATGAGGGGAAGGGACAGCCGAGCCTCTGCGAGGCAGGGAACGGCGCGCGGCTCCGGCCCGCCGAAGCGGGAATGCTATAGTTGAGACAGATTGCCGGGGCCGCGGGCGCGGCGTTCGGCGTGAGGGCAGAGGATGCAGTCAGACGTCGAGCGCACGCTCACCCGTGTGCCCCTCTTTCGCCAGCTCGGCCGGGCGTACATGCTGGACATCGCCCACAACGCCGACCTGCGCGACTTCGATGCGGGCGAGACGATCGTGGCCGAGGGCGACCCGTCCGAGAGCTTCTATGTGATCGTGCGCGGCTCCGTCGAGGTGCTGAAGGAGCGGGAGAAGGGCGCTGCCCGCGTCGTGACCACGCTCGAAGACGGCCAGTACTTCGGTGAGCTGAGCATCTTCGACAACCAGCCGCGCTCCGCCACGGTGCGGGCGACGAAGGCGACGACCTGCCTGGTGATCCCTCGCTGGGAGATCCTTCAAACCGTCGAGGCCTCGCCGGAGGTCTCCAAGCGCATGCTCGCCTATCTGAGCAGTCGCCTGCGCGCCACCACCGACGCCCTGCCGTTCGATTAAGCCGGCGCCGCCTCCTCCACGGTGAGGACGTGGCTCGTGCTCAGCAGGACGGGCAGCCGTTCCAGCGTCTCGTGCCGCGGCTCGGGCACGCTGAGGAAGCGCGGCAGCACGGAACAGGGCAGATCGCGCAGGAAGCGGCACTCCTTGAGCGCCGCCTGCACGGTGTGGCGATCGCCGCCGTAGGCGAGGTAGTCCAGCCGGCCCAGCCAGGGCGCCAGTTGCGCTTCGGCCGCGGCGCAGAGGCCGCCGAACAGCTCATGCACCTGCTTCTCGCGGATGCGGTCGAAGCGGCGCTGGCTCTGACCGCCCTTGCGATGGCGATTCTTGACGAAGCGGGTGTCGTTGCGCGACTGCACCAGCGTCTCGCCGTCATAGACGCCGATCGCCCAGCCGCCCAGCCGCAACAGCACCGCGGCGATGCGCGGCGCCGAGGCAAGCAAGTCCCGCAGCGGCGCGGTGCGGCCGCCCGGTTCGCAGAACGAGGCGCGCAGCGGATAGGGCGGCACGACGAGCCGGCCGCGGCGCTCGCCGAGAAAGAGCACGGCGCCGGATTCGGCACGCTGCCGGTATGCTTCCAACAGCGCCGCGTGCGGCACTGCGGCGACCGCCGGCGGCAGCGGCTCGCCCGGCAGCAAGGCGGCGGTGAGCGCGATTTCGCCGGCCGCGCTGTCGATCGCGTCGAGCAGGCGCAGCAGCCGGCCGCGAGTGAGGTCCGTGTGGCTCAGCGTGGTGGTCATCGGCAAGGTCCGCCGTCGCGGATTGAGCCGCCGCCGTGGATCGGCGAGAGCGCCGGGCGGCGGGCGCTGCTCGTGGACGGCGTGGTGCAGTCGGTCGACCCCGACGACGCGGCCAGCGGCTACTGGCAGGCCATGATACCCGACCAGCGGCCGCGCAGCGCCCTGCTGCTGGGACTGGGCGGCGGCACGGTGGCGCACCTGTTGGTGCGGCGGTTTGGCCCGCTGCCGATCACCGGCGTGGACACCTCCGCCGAGATCATCGGCCTCGCCCGGGGAGAGTTTGCTCTGGCGCAACTGCCGCTGACGGTGGTGCGGGCCGACGCGCTGCAGTACGTGCACAGCACGGACGCGCGCTTCGGCTACGTGGCCGTCGATCTGTACCGGGGCAACCGGCTGACGCGCGGCGTGCTGGCGCTGCCGTTTCTGCGGGCGCTGGCGGCGCGGCTGCTGCCGGGCGGCACGGTGGCCTTCAACCTGTTCGCCGATGCCTATCTGGACGGACGCGTGCCGCGGCTGGAGCGCGTCTTCGAGCGGCTACGGCTGGACCTGGTGGGCGCGAACGCGATCTTCCACGGCCGGCCGCGACGGCCTCAGCGATGACGCAGCTTGCCGCCGCCGCCGCCGTAGCGGTACGACTCGGCCCAGTACGAGGCGGAGCGCAGCAGGTCGCGCTCCAGGTTCTCCTTGCGCAGCCGCTCCTCGGCGCTGATCGGCTCCGCCGGTGTGGGCGTGTAGTTCGCGGCCAGCAGGCGCTCCTGATACTGGCGCCGGGCGGCGCGCAGGGTGCTGAAGCTGGCGATGACGGCGCCGCGCTCGACCACGTGATAGCGATGGTCGCAGGGGACGCGCTCGGTGCCGCGCTCGATGAACAGGTCGATGGCCGGCACGCCTTGCTTGTAGCGGCCGCCCAGCGGGGCAGCCGACTGTTGGGACGTCATCACACCCTCCCCACATCCGCCGGCACGAGCGCCGCGGCGCTCATGCTCCCGCCAGCATCATAGCCGGTCGCACGGCGATCCGCCGAATGCCGTTCACAACGTCACGGCCGAATGTGACGGAATCCACATGCGGAGGGCGCTCGCTTTCGGGCCGGCGCGTGCGCTGGAAGCGTTGGCGCGGGCGTATACTCGGCTTGCCTCGCCACTGCTGCATGTGTGCGTCTTGCGTTCGGTTCACGTGCGAAGGAGACGGCGATGAGCGATCGGTACGATGCGGACGCTTACTGGCCGCGGCTGGCGGGCAGGCGGCTGAACCGGCGCCGGCTGGTGCAGGGCGGCGCGGCGGCCGCGGGCGTCGCGGCGCTGGGCCTGGCGGGGTGCAGCAGCAATAACAACAAGCGTGCAGCCACCACCGCGCCCGCGGCCTCCACGAGTGCGGGCACGGCCGCGGCATCCGCTACGCGCGCGGCGGCGAGCAGCAGTGCGGCCACCGCCGCGGCCGCCGGCACGCCCGGTGCGGCCGTGCTGCCCACGGCGCAGGCAAACCTCAAGACCGGCGGCACGATCCAGGGCGTAATCGTGGGCACCGCGAACCTCGATCCGGTGGCGAACACGACCTACCGTTCGCAGTGGCTGGCCGGCTTTCACTACGGCCGGCTCTTCCGCTTCGCCGCCGCCGCCGACCCGCAGATCACCCTGAACCGCACGCCGGTGCCGGATCTTGTCCAGGGCTACGAGGTCTCGCCGGACGGCCTGACCTACACGATGAAGCTGCGGCAGGGGGTAAACTTCCAGCCGCCGCTGTCGCGTGCCCTCACCTCGGCCGATGTGAACGCCAGCTACCAGTACTTCACGGGCAGCGCCAAGAACGTGAACAACGGCGTCTACAAGCCGATCGTGGACAGCCTGACCACGCCCGACGACAGCACGCTCGTCTGGAAGCTGAAGCTGCCCTATGCGCCGTTTCTCAACAAGCTGGCCAATCCGCAATACTTGTGGATCATGTCCAAAGACGCGGCCACGGACGGCAAGATCGATCCGTCGCAGCAGGCGATCGGCGTCGGCCCCTGGATCTTCGCCGGCGCCACGCCCACGGCCTTCACCTGGAAGAAGAACCCAGACTACTACCTGAAAGGGCTGCCCTACGCCGACGGCGCCGTGCTCGACATCATCCCCGACAGCTCCACGCAGGAGGCGCAGTTTCAGGCCGGCCGCATCGACGTGCTCGGCGTGCAGCCCGCGGACGTGGATACCATGAAGAAGGCGGTGCCAAAGGCGCACGTGGACGAATACGACCCCGACGGCATGTCGCTGCTCTTCTTCACCAACGTCAGCGACGCCTCTAGCCCCTTCAAAGACGTGCGCGTGCGCCAGGCGGCCTCGCTCGCCGTCGACCGGCAGGCGCTGATCGACGCGATCTACAGCGGCCGCGGCGTCTGGGACAACCTGATCAATCCCGGCCTGGGCAAGTGGTACCTGGACCCGCAGGGCAAGGAGATCGGCGAGTCGGCGAAGTGGTTCAAGCACGACCCGCAGCAGGCGAAGCAGCTAATCGCCGCCGCCGGCCACGCCGACACCCAGTTGAAGTACATCTATCCGAACAACGCCTACGGCGACCTCTACAACGCGACGGCCGACGCGATTCGCGGCATGCTCGCCGACGCCGGCTTCAGGCTTCAGGTCGTGACGGTGGACTACCTGAAGGACTGGATCGACCCGGCGCACGGCTACGCCTTCCAGGGCCTGCCGCCGAACAGCATCGGCTACGCCTTGCAGACGCCGTTCACCGATCCGGACGACTTCCTGACGGGCATGTTGACGAAGGACGGCAACCGCAACGCCGAGTTTGTGGACGACGCGGACCTGACGGCGCTGGTGAAGAAGCAGCAGGTCGAGCTGGACGAGAGCAAGCGCCTGCAAGAGGTCTACGACGTGCAGCGGGCGCACGCGGACAAGATGTACTACCCGCCGATCATCTACACGAAGGCGTATTCGTTCCAGCAGCCCTGGGTGCAGAACTTCTTCGTGGTCGACAACTACAACTTCGGCACGGAGCAGTACGCCAATATGTCGGTGAACAACAAGTAGGCGAATGGCGGTGAACGCGGAGCAGATCGCCTTTCGTCCGCTTCAAGCCGACGATCTTCCGAGGATGTACCGCTGGATCAACACGCCGCACGTGGCGCGCTGGTGGGATGCGGCGCCGTCGCTTGCCGCGGTGGAAGCGGAGTATCTGCCGCGTATCACCGATTCCGGGCCGACGCAGTGTTACGCGATCCTGCTTGCGGGCGAGCCGGCCGGCTTCATCCAGACCTATCTGATCGACGACCATCCCGAATACGCCGCGGCGGTTGAAGTCGAGCGCGGCGCGGCCGGTGTGGATCTGTTCATCGGCGAGGCCGAGCATGTGCACCGCGGCCTGGGGGCGCTGGTTCTGCGCCGCTTCCTGCGCGATGTGGTCTTCGCCCGCGCGGGGGCGGAGGCCTGCATCATCGGACCGGCGGCGTCGAACGCGAGCGCCATCCGTGCCTACGAGAAGGCGGGCTTCCGCTATCTGAAGAGCGTGCGCGTGCCTGGCGAAGCCGAACCGGAATACCTGATGCGGATCACGCGGGCCGAGGCGCTGCACGACCGCTGACGGAGGCGCCGAAGCTGCCCCTGGTGTACCGTAGGCGCCGGACGCTCGCGCGGAGCGGGAGGGGGCGATGGCGACGGGGCTGCTGACGGATCTGCGCGTGGTCGAGCTGGCGAATGCACCGGGCGCGGCCTACTGCGGCAAGCTGCTGGCCGACGCCGGCGCCGAGCTGATCGCGGTCGAGCCGCCGGGCGGCAGCCGCCTGCGCACGCTGGCGCCCTTCGTGCACGCCGTCGTAGCCATCCGCGGCGACCAGCGCGGCCACCGCGGCGACGAACGCCGGGCGCAGCGCCGGCTGCACGACCGCGGCGAAGCTCTGTGCGGTCTCCGGCCGGTCGTCGCCGACGACGAGCACGCTCGACTCGCCCTCCGTGTGCGCGGCTGCCGCCGACGCCGGATCGGGGAAAGGTCCCCAGACGGGCGGCGCCAGGGTGCCATCGCGGCGTGGCGGGATAGCGAAATGGGCAACGGTGTTCACCACGCCGAAGTCGATCTGGTCGGAACGGTAGCCGTTGCCGCGTTCCGAAGTAAGTGTACATAAGTTCTTGGTGCCCCGCCGCGGCCTGAGCGATGCTGGCCCGTGGTCGACAAACTGCCAAGAACTTTTGCAACCCTACTTAGGCGGGAACGTAACCGACGATGCGGCGCGGCGTCGGCGGCGATTCGGCGCGCATGTTGCATACGGTGACGGCGTGCAGCGGAAGCAGCAGGGTGGCCGCTGCCACGAGTGCGGTTGCAAGCTGCCACCGTCGCGCTTCCCACCGGGAAAATGGGTGTGAGAGCCTGGACATCGCCATACCTCGTTCACGAGCTGCGATGGCGAGTACTGTGCTGGGGGCGGGGCGCCTGCGGTGCGCGGTGGATTGGCGGCGCCCGTGCGGGCACGGCGCTGTCGGGAGGGCCGCCCGTAGCATGTCCGGAGTCGCAGATCAACGACGCGGTGGACGGCCCGCGGCGCCGGTGCGGGACCGGCGCCGCGGGCCGCGACGGCTTTAGGTGCGCCGCATCCGCAGCAGGGAGAGACCGCCAAGCGCCAGGCAGCAGGCAGACAGCAGCAGGGCGTAAAGCACCGCGGCACGCCGATTCTGCTGCCGGTGGAGCAGCCCGCCCGTACCGGCGTTTGGCAGACGGAGCGAGGCGGGTGCTGTATGCGGCTGCGCCCGCGTTGCCGGCAGCGCGATGCCACCACCGGATGCGCCACCAGCTGCCGCTCCGATCACGAACATCGGTCCAGGCGACGCGGGCGCAGCCGGCAGGCCCGGGCTCGGAGGCGCGATCCCGGCGCCATTCGTCGCCGCAGCGCCGCCGTTCGTCGCTGGTGCGCTTGCCGCGGCGGCAAACGCTACGGGCGACGATGGAGAGGACGCACCGACAGGAGGCAGCGCCGGTATTGACGCGATGGGCGCCGGCGGCGGCGGCACAGTCGGGAGCACCGTTTCGCTCGGCGGCGTCGTGCTGCCGGGCGGCATGGTTTCGCCCGGGGGCGGATTGCTGCCCGGAGGCGTGGTGCTGCCGGGTGGGGTGCTACCACCAGGCGGCGGATTGTCGTCGGGGGGTGGTGTGGTGCTCGTCGCGGCGGCGCAACTCGTGGAGCTGGCACCGCCGAGCAAGCCCACGGCGGCCGGAACGCAGAGCGAAACCGGCGCCTGCACGAGAGGCAGCAGCCCTTCGCCGAGCTCTCCGTCGCTGCCGCTGCCCGTGGCGCTGCTGCCGCCCGTGGCGCAGCCGGCCGAAGCGCCGCTGCTGACCAGGGCGGCCGCCACGGGAACGCAGCCGTTGACCGGCGCCTGCACGGACGGCGCCAGGCCCGCCGGGGCGCCGCTGCCGTCGTTCGTGGCGCTGGCGCCGGAGGCGGCGCTCGCCGAGCATGCCGCCGAGCCCGTCCCATTCAGCGCACCCGCGGCGACCGGGGCGCAGCCATTCACCGGCGCCTGCACAACCGGAGCGATCAGGCCGCCGTTGCCGCTGCTCGTGGCCTGCGCGCCGGCGGAGGCCGAGCAGGACGCAGCGGCGCTGCCGTTCAGCGCGCCGGCCGCCAGCGGCGCACACCCGTTGACGGGAACCTGCGCCACTCCGCCGATCAGCGCTGCGCCGCTCGGGCCGCTTCCAGCGGAACGAGCGCCGCCGGTCGAGCAGGCGGCTGCGCCGCTGCCACCGGCGACGCCAGCCGCTACGGGCAGGCATGCGTTGACGGGCGCCTGTACCACGGTGTCAATCGGTGCTGGCACGCTGCCCGATTGACCGGTGGCGGTCGCCGCCGCGCCACCGCTCGCCTGGCAGCCGCTGCCGGCGGTACCGCCCAGCGCACCGACGGCGACCGGAGCGCAGCCGTTCACCGGCGCCTGCACCACGGGGGTGAGCAGGCTTGCGCCGTTCGTTCCGGCCGTGCCGCTGCTGATGGCGCTACTGCCGCCAGCCGCACAGCCTGCTGCGCTGCTGCCGCTCAGCGCCACTGCCGCCGGGATGCAGGCATTGATCGGCGCCTGCACGGCCGGCGCAACCGCGGGGGCCGTGTTGGGGCTTGCCTCGGCGCTGGCGCCGCCGGCCGCGCCGGCGCAACTCGCCGCGCTGCCACCGCCCACCGCCACGGCCACCGGCACACAGGCGTTGATCGGCGCCTGCACCACCGGGCTGAGCAGCGGCGCCGGAGCCGCCGCACCGCTGGAGCCACCACCGGTCGCGGCGGTGCTGGGTCCCGCCGAGGCCTGCGCGACCGCCGCCGCCGCCGGGGGCTGTGACACCGTAGCGGCCGGTAAGTGCGCGGTCACGGAGGCGCTCGCCGGCACGACGGGCGCCGCGATCTGCGCACTTGCCTGAGCGGGCGCGGCGGCCGGGGCGGCGCCGGGTTGTCCGGCGCTGAGGTTCACCGAGATGGTTACGCCGAGGGCGCCCGCCGTCTGCCCCGGCGTGGCGTTCACTGACTGCGGCGGGCAGACCGCCACGAGCGCCGAACCGCACGCCGCGGACGCCAGCTGTGGCGCCGCCGCGAGCAGGCCGATTCCCAGGATTCCGCCGGTAGCCGCTGCGGCCGCCGCGCGGATCCACCGTTTGCAATGCACCGCGATCCTCCCTGCCACCGCCGCGAGGGCGGGGCACATCCCATCGTCACGTTGCGGGAGATGGGGCGGCGTCCCGGCACCCGGAAAGAGCGCGGCGCATTCTGTGGCGGGCGGATCTGACCGCGCCGCCGCGCACTTTGCCCATGGGTGAAAGGACGCCGGAGAGTCTCAGCCAGGAGGAGTCAGGGGCGCATACACCAGCGAGAAGGGGCGCCGCAGCGCCCGGAACACGCTATCGAGAAAGGCTGCCAGAGCGGCGATCGCAAGCAGTCCCACCAGGGCGGCCGCGGCGGTTCCGCCCGGCGCGTGGCCGACCGCTCCGCCTGCGCCCGCAAGTGGCGTGCCTGCGCTGCCCGCGGCGTTCCCCGCCGGCGACGCCGGAATGAGTGCCATCGGATGCAGCGCCGCCTGCGAAGCCGTCGCGGACGTCGCCTCCGAGGGGAGGCTCGCAGGCGCGGCGGTGACGCCGAAGGCTTGCGTGCTGACGTGCACGGTGGGATGAGCGCCGCCGGCCAGCCCAGCCACCGAGGCATGGGCGCCGTTCGCCGCGGATGGGACGCTTCCGCCCGGCCGGGCAGCGCCATCGTCGTCGCTGCTCACCGTGTCCGGCTCGGCGGCCGCCGGCGCGATCGAAGGCGGCGGCACGACCAGGGCGGGCTGTGCGACGGCCGGCGCAGCGGGCGGCGCGGCAACCGACGTCACTGGCGCCGTCGAGGCCACCGGATCGGCGACCGGCAGCGTTGGCGGATCGTCGGTCGCGGCCGCGGTGGCCGCTACCGGCACGGGCGTGACGGCTTGCGCCTGCGGCCCCGGCGCGGCGCTATCGGGCAGGAAGCGGGCGCCGCTCGGCGGCTGCGCCGTGGCCAGCGCCGGTGGCTCGGTGGCCGCCGGTGGGGCGACGATCGGCGCCGTGAGGGGCGGCGTTGCCGGCGGAGCGGCGACGGGCGGTGGGGGTGGGAGCGGCGGCGCGCCGCCGACGGCCGTGACGATCGGCGCGATGACCGCGTCCACTGTGTCTACGGCGCCGAACACCGTCGGCCGGATCGTCTCCACCGGGTGGTTGAGCACGGGCTGTAGGGGCTGCAGCAGCGGCGCCGCAGCCGGTACGACCGTCGTCACCGCGTTTGCGACCGGTGCGGCCACGGCCTGTAGCGGCGTCGCGGCGGTTACGCCGGTCTGAAGCGCCTGGGAGACGGCCGCGGTGGCGCCCTGTGCGAGCGGCGCGGCCGCGGGTAGCGGCGGTACCGAAACGGGCGGCGCACTGGCGCGTACGGCTGGCGGCAGCGCCACCGGCGGCGCTAGGTAAACGGTCACAGCAGGCGTCGTGGTGGCGCCGATTGCCGGTACCGGCGCGGCCCCGGCCATCGGCGCGAGCACCGTTGCCACGGCAGGCGCGGCCGCGAGCGCCGCGAGTGGGGGTGGGGCAAGCACGGGCAGCGGCTGGCTCGGCAGCGGCACGCCGGGGCCCTGGGCGTGCACGGCAGCCGTACCCGCCAGCGCACAGAGCGCCGCAAGCGAAGCCGCACCGGCTCGGGCGAGCCTGTTCATGGCCTGGCGAACCCTCTTCCGTGCAACAATCCTGCCCTGACCTGCTCCGCACGCCTACGGAGAATCCCGCCAATGTGTACGCATCTTTCCGTGCGACGCTGGCGGAAACCCGCCACGGTCTGGCGCGAGGTCGCCACCATGCGTACGTGATGGGATTCGGGCGTCATCCAGCGCTCACGTTCGCTATGAAGGAAGCGCCCCGTACCGCCGGGGGCAGGCTCAACCCACGAGGCGCAACGAGGCGGCCTTCATCCCGAGTACGAAGGCGGAGGGCGCCTCGAACTGCGCCTCCAGCATGGCGACGATGCGCTCCACGGTGCGCAGGCTGAGATGTTCCGCCGCGGCGATCTCCTCGCGGGCCAGGCCGGCGGCGAGGCCGCGCAGCACGGCGTGCTCGCGCTCCTTGAGCGCGGCCGGCGGCGGCTGCGCGACCGCGGGAACGCTCCGTTGCCAGGCTTCACCGCGGGCTCGGGCGACCTCCGCCGTCGTCACCACCAGGTTCGCCTCCAACACCGCGCGGAGGCAGAGCTGAACGGCCGCGGCGTTTAGGCCGTTCAAAAGGAGGTAGCCGGCCACGTGCGCGGAGGCGTACACCGGCAGCTCATCGGTCTCGACCGTTTCGGCCAACACCATGACCCTGGTCTTCGGCCGGCGCTGATTCAGGTCCAGCGCCAGCCCCGATGATGGCCGCCCTTGCAGCGGCGAGCAGAGCAGCACGGCATCCGGCGCCGCCGCCGTCGCCGCATGCACCGCGCCGCGCGGATCGAATGCCTCGCCGATGAGCTTCATGTCGGGCATGCGGCTCACGATCGTGCGGAGTCCGTCCCAGGCCAACGAATCGGCCCCGATTAAGAACAGCCGGTGTTGCCCCATTTGCATCGGTATCGCGCGCCGACGGCGCTCCCTTACCCACTCAGCTATCGCCGAGCAGTGAACGTGGCCACCGTACAAACGACTAACTCCAACCAACACATTCAGCACAGCGAATATGCCGCGCGTCAAGAAAATCGGGTAACGGAATGGGCAAGACACGGCGAATCCGCCAGCGCCAGCCGCAGGGCTGCGCTTGAATCGCGGCCGTTCGGTCAGCATGAATGTGCGCTCGCCGTGAGCGGCAGCCGCCCGGCGGCGGGGAGTGATTGACGATTCGCGGCGGCGTCAGAGCCGAGCGAGCGCCTGCATCAACGAGCGCATGCCCGGCGCGTCGGGGTGGCCAGGGCCGAACAGCGCCAGCGCCAGCCAGCCCACGATCAGCGCAAGAAAGACCCCGCTACGGCGGTGCTAGAGGTTGAGCGTCCAGCCGGGGCCGGAGCGCCGGCGAATCCAGAGCGCCGGGTCGAGCCGCGCCGAAAGTGCCAACCCCAGCCAGATCACGGCCACCATCAGCAACGTGAAGATGAGCGGGCCGGCGGTGGGCAATCCGGCGGCATGCATCTGTGCTGGGGTCGGCCGTGGCGAACCGGCTGCTCCCGCTCCCAGCCGTCTGGGAACGCCCGCACAAACCGATCGAGCAGCGGTGGCTCATCGCTGCCAGGCAGCAGCAACGCCACGCCGGCGATGCGCACGGGCCGCCGCGATCGTGCATTTTGCAGCCAGGATACGCTGCCTGGGGCGCTGTCCCGGTTGCGGAGTGGCCGCCGGCGCGGCGCATGTGCCATCTGAGACGATGTGGAACGTGGGGCCTGGTCTTTCTACCTCCGGCAGCATGGGCGCCTCACCGCGGCCCGCTGCTACGATGAGCGCCGCAGATCAGCCAGCCGAGGCGGCGGCGCGATGGTGGCCGTGCAAAACCTGCTCGACGAACTGGCGGTGGTGGCGCACGCTGACCCTGCGCCATCTGCTTACCCACACCGGCGGCTTCTTCGGCGACCGCTTCGAGGATCACGGCGCGGACGCGGGCGCCCTGGCGCGGGCCGTCGCCGGCTTCGGCACGCTGCGCCAGTACGCGCCGCCCGGCGCGGTCTGGGCCTACTGCAACCTCGGCTTCCAGCTCGCCGGACGCATCGCCGAGGTCGTGCTCGGCCAGCCGTTCGAGACGGCCGTGCGTGCGCGCGTGTTCGCGCCGCTCGGCATGGAGCACAGCTTCTACTTCGCCGATGAGGCGATCACCTTCCCGCTCGCCGCCGGCCACAACCTGCTGCCCGATGGCACAAACGAGGTCGCCCACGTCTGGGCGCGGGCGCGCTGCCGTGCGCCGCAGGGCGGCGTGACGTCGTGTGTCGGGGACCTGCTGCGCTTCGCCGCACCGCACCTGGGCGACGGCGCGAGCGACGACGGTCGCCGCGTGCTCTCGCCGGAGAGCGTGCGGCTGATGCAGACGCCGCTGGTGGAGGCGACGGAGCCGCCACACTGGGGGCTGGGCTGGTCGCTGGACAGTATGGACGGCGGCGCGGCCTGGGTTGGGCACGGCGGCGTCACCAACGGCTTCCAGGCGCAACTCTCGCTGCTGCCTGAGCACGGCTTCGCCTTCGCCGCACTTTCCAACGGCAACCAGGGCGGCGCCGTGATCCGCGCGATCGAGGCATGGTTGCTCGATCGCTGCCTCGGTCTGCGCCGACGCGAGCCGCGCGAGATCGCGCTTGCTGAGGCCGAGCTGGCGCCGCTGGCGGGAAGCTACGACGGCCCGCTGGCGCGCTACACGCTCAGCGTTGCAAGCGGCGGCCTGCGCATCGAGGAGGACCGGCTCAACCCCTTCACCGGCACGCGCTCGCCCGTCGCGCCGGCGCAGGCGCGGCCGATTGGCCCGCGCCGGTTCCGCATCCTCGACGGCGCCCAGGCCGGCGCGATCTTCGATTTCCTGGGCGGCCGGGCGGCGCAACCGCGCTGGCTGCGCATGAACAACCGCCTGGCCGACCGCATCGCCTGAGACGCTCGCGACGCAGCGCCGTACACTGAAGGCGCAAGGCACGCCGCGTTCCGCCGGAGAGGCCGCCATGACCACCGAAAAGACGCTCGTCACGATCAAAGACGTCGAAGCGAACCCGCCGCCGGGCCGCTGGGAACTGCTCGACGGGGAGGTAGTGCCGATGCCGCCTGCCGGTGGGGAACACAACTGGGTGATGAACCGCTTCGACGTGCGCCTCACGACGTATGTGGAGGCGAACGATCTCGGCGTAGTGCTGCCGGGCGACACAGGCATTATCCTGGGGCGCAGGCCCGACCGCATCCGGGCACCGGATCTCTGCTTCTTTGCGAAGGGCCGATTACCCGGCGACCGGCCGCCGTCCGGCTATCTGGAGATCATCCCTGATTTTGTCGTCGAGATCGTCTCGCCGGGTGACCGCGCGGGCGAGATTCAGCAGAAGACCGACGAGTGGCTGAACGCGGGGGTGCGCTTGGTTTGGGTCGCGTACCCGGAGTCGCGCACCGTGGTTGTCAGCTCAGGATCGGACACGCAACGGATCTACCGCGTCGGTGACGCGCTGACAGGCGATCCAGTCCTTCCCGGCTTCAGCACGCCGGTGGCCGCGCTCTTCGCCTGAGCCATCCACTCCTGCGCCACGGAGGCCCGCCGCTCGTGACCACCAGCAACTTTCCCGACCTGAGCCAGATCGAGACACCGGAATGCTGGGCGCCGCTGGCCGCGCACCGCGAGCTGCCTGACCTGGGCAAGCCGCTGCACGACCAGAACCTGGCCGACGCCTTCTACGATCGGCTGCGTGAGTACATCGAGAGCGTCTTTCAGCATCTGCAGACCGGCCAGCAGCTCGAGATTTACTTCTTCAGCGCCGGCGGCGGGCCGATCCTCGTGACGCAGCTCGGCTACATCAATCCGAACATCATCGTGATCTACGGCCTGGATGTGGACGGCAACCCCTGCAGCTTCGTCGTACACATGAACCACGTCGAGCTCGAGGTGCGCATCCGCGCGATCGAGCAGCCGGTCAAGCGCAACACGATCGGCTTTATACATCCCGCGTCGCCCGCGCAGCGCGCGCCGAACGACCGGTCAACACCAGTGGCGCCGCCCGCGGGCAGCGGACCGGCGAACCCACGCCCGCACACGGGCTGAGCATGCCCGCGGGCGGGCGCAAGACGACTGGGAAGGAGACCGCCGCGAATGGCCGCCATGACCCCCGCGCAGCGCGACGCCTTTTTGCGCCAGCCGCGCATCGCCATGCTGATCACGCTGTACGACGACGGCGCCCCGGCGGCCGTGCCGGTCTGGTTCGAGTGGGAGGGCGAGCGGGCGCGGATCTTCACCGGGCGCGGCTCGGAGAAGATCCACCGCGTGCAGGCGAACGCGCGGGTGGCGCTCTGCGTGGCCGAGCCGGCCGGCGTGCCCGAAGCCTGGGTCACGATCGAGGGCACGGCCGCGGTCCTGGACGGCGGCTGGGCACTGGCGCAACGGCTGGCGCCGCGCTATTACCGGGCCGGGCAAGCGGCGAAGGTGCTGGCCGAGTGGGGCCGGACGCCGGAGCAATGGGTCGTGATCGAGATTACGCCGCGGCGCATCCGCTCGCTGGCGCCGTGAGCTTCGGCTACGCTGGGGATGGTCGCCGGGCCGCGCGGGCGTCGGCGCCGGCGCGAAAGGTGGAGGCATGAGCAGCTGGCAGGAGCGCCTGCGGCCCACCGAGCCGGGCGACCGCGAGCGCATCGAGGCGCTGATCGCGCGCTGGTGGGGTGCGCCGGTGATCGTCTCGCGCGGGAAGACGCACCGGCCGGCCGAGCTGGAGGGGTATCTGGCGGAAGCGCGCGGCGAGATCGCCGGTCTGGTAACCCTCTACCGCGAAGGCGACGAGTGCGAAGTCGTAACCCTGAACAGCGAGGAGCCCGGCTCCGGTCTCGGCGCGGCGCTCATGCACGCCGCGATCGAGCACGCCCGCGCCCACGCCTGCCATCGCCTCTGGCTGATCACCACCAACGACAACACACACGCGCTGCGCTTCTACCAGCGACTCGGCATGCGCATCGCCGCGGTGCGCATCGGCGCGGTGGACGAGGCGCGGCGGCTGAAGCCCGAGATCCCGCTGACGGGCCACGGCGGCATTCCCATCCACGACGAGATCGAGCTGTCCGTGGCGCTCTGATCAGCGGCTACGGGGCAAACTTGAACTCATCCAGCGGGTAGAAGCGCAGCCACGCCTTGCCCTTGATATTGTCGCCGCTCACCGGCCCCCAGAAGCGCGAATCGGCGCTGTTGCCGCGGTTGTCGCCCAGCACGTAGTACTGATTCGCCCCCAGCGTCACGTCGCAGTACTGTCCGCCGCAGGTCGTGGTCTGGCCGTGCACGTAGCTTTCGCTGAGCGCCTGGCCATTGACGCTCACCGTGCCGTGCGCCACCACGACGTGGTCACCGGGCACGCCGATCACGCGCTTGATGTAGTCGTCCGGGCTTTGCACCGGCGGCTTGAAGACGACGACGTCGCCGTGTGCGGGACTGCCGACGAGATATTTGGTAATGAAGATGCGCTGCCCCTGATGAAAGGTGGGCTGCATGCTGGGACCGAGCACCTCGCGGCCCTGCGCCACTTCGCGCGTACCGACGAAGATCACGGCGACGATCGCGACGCTGAGCAGCGTCTCACGCAGCACGGGCCAGAGGCGGCTGCGTCGGGGCGTCCGCGGCATCGCGGCCGGCGCGGAGTCCAGCGGCGGCTCCAAAGAGGTCAACTCTGCATAGGCTGCTTCGGCGAACGCCGACTTCTGGCCGGCCGTCAGGTCGGAGGCCGGCTCGTGGCTGTCCGTGGTCATGCTCTCCTCGCGCGGCGCCCGTGCCGGCGCGCCGCTCCTTCTCAGTATCCATCATGCCGTGCCGCAGCTTAAGCGAAACTGAGAGTACCACCGCGGCGGGTTGACCGCGGTGCTAACGTGCCGGTGTGCAGGGGACGCCGGCGGCCAGACCGACCGCCGCGGAGGTGACACGGCATGGCGGCGAGCGAAGCGCTGATCCTGGTCCCGCTCGACGGCTCCGAGCTGGCAGAGGGCGCCCTGCCGTACGCGGCGGCGCTGGCGGGCGCCTACGCCGCCCGGCTGCTGCTGCTCGGCGTGGTGCCGCGCGAGCCCGCCCCTGGCGCATTCGGCCTGCCGCCGCAGGAGTGGCGCCACGTCGAAGCGGCTGAGCGCCGGCAGCTCCGCGGCTATCTGCAGGCGACGGCGAAGCGGCTCGGCGACGCACTCGTCGCCGGCGTCCGCACCCAGATCGGCGATCCGGCCGAGCAGATCCTGCGCGCCGCGCGGCGGCGCGGCGTCCACACGACCGTCATGGCCACGCACGGCCGTGGCGGCGTGGGCCGGCTTATCCTCGGCAGCGTCGCGGACAAGGTGATGCGCCTGACCGAAGGCCCGCTGTTACTCTCCAGCGCACCGCCCGGCGCCGGGCGACGGCAGGCGCAGCTGCGCGCCCTGGCCGTGCCGCTGGACGGCTCGGCGCGGGCCGAGCTGGCGCTGGCGCCCGCGGCCGAACTGGCGCGGGCGACGACGGCCACGCTCGTCCTGCTGCGCGCCGAGCCCTGGCGGCTGGCCGCGCTCACGGCGGGCGCGGCGTACGTGCCCAACGTCGACACGTTCGAGGATGAGGTCACAGCCGCCGCACAGGCGTATCTGAGCGCGGTGCGGCAGCGCCTGCCCGCGGGCGTTGCCAGCGAGACCGCCGTGCTGCGCGGCGGCGCGGCCGATGCCATCGCCGCCTGCGTGCGCCAGCGCAAGCTCGACCTGGTCGTGATGACCACTCGCGGCCGCGGCGGGCTGCGCCGGCTGGCTCTGGGCAGCACGGCCGACCGCCTGGTGCGAGCAGGGCTGCCGGTATTGCTGCTGCGCGAAGGGGCGCCGTAGCGGCCCGCCCACGGCGATGAGCACGGAGGCAACGAGCCTCGCGATATGGCGGGGGGGTGGAGTATGCTGAGCGCCAACGCGGCGGAATCTGAGCCTTACATCGAGGTTCGATATGTCGTTCGATCCAAATGCCAAGCTTGACACATCGGAGGTGTCCGACCAACGCGGCGCCGGCGGCGGCGGCGGGGTGCTGGGCGGCATTCCGGGCGGCGGCATGACGGTCGGCGGCGGCGCGATCGGCATCCTCGTCACGATCATCGCCGTGCTGCTCGGCGTCAATCTGCCGGGCGGCGGCACGTCGTTGGGCGGCGGGCTGGGGCAGTTGCAGAACCAGTCCACCGACGGCCAGGCGCCGACCAGCAACATCGCGCAGTCGTGCCAGACCGGCCAGGACGCCAACACCAAGGAAGATTGCCGCATCGTCGGCTACGTGGACAGCGTGCAGAAGTACTGGACCGACGAGTTCCAGCGTCGTGGCAAAGAGTACACGAAGGTCAAGACCGTCTTCTTCAGCGGCCAAACGCAGACCGGCTGCGGCCCAGCCTCGAAGGACGTCGGGCCGTTCTACTGCCCAGTCGACAAGCTGGTGTACATCGACCTCGGCTTCTTCGACGAGCTGCGCACGAAGTTCGGCGCAACGGGTGGCTCGTTCGCGCAGGGCTACGTGCTGGCGCACGAGTACGGGCATCACGTGCAGGACCTGCTCGGCGTGCTCGGCCAGGGCTCGAGCCAGCAGGGCGCCGAGGGCCAGTCCGTGCGCACGGAGCTGCAGGCCGACTGCTACGCCGGCGTCTGGGCCAACCACGCGGCGCAGACGGGCTTTCTGCAACCGCTCACCGACGCAAATATCGCCGACAGCTTGAACGCCGCCCAGGCCGTGGGCGACGACCGCCTGCAGAAGCAGTTCCAGGGCAAAGTGACGCCGGAGACCTGGACGCACGGCTCCTCGGCGCAGCGGCAGCAGTGGTTCACCACCGGCTACCAGTCCGGCAACATGGACAGCTGCGACACCTTCAAGGGCAACATCTGACCGGCTAACCGGCTGATCAGCGCTCGGCCAGCGCCGGCGCGATCTCCCTGGCGAACAGCTCGAGCACGTCGTCGTCGGCCTGGTTGT
>Ga0209166_10000089_pt1 | contig 121879 bp, 105 predicted proteins | sample Coa_R1_3_FD_187151 | JGI IMG/M metagenome (GOLD analysis project Ga0209166, IMG submission 187151) | Surface soil microbial communities from Centralia Pennsylvania, which are recovering from an underground coalmine fire - Coalmine... | ecosystem: Environmental > Terrestrial > Soil >... | reverse complement strand
GAGCCCCGTTGGATTGTTGGTGCATATCCGCTTGACCAGTGAGCTGTTACGCTTTCTTTAAAGGATGGCTGCTTCTAAGCCAACCTCCTGGCTGTCCGAGCGAATACACTTCCTTTCCCACTTAGCATACAGTTAGGGACCTTAGCTGGCGATCTGGGCTGTTTCCCTTTTGACCACGAAGCTTATCCCTCGTAGTCTCACTCCCGTGCAGTTCTCCACGGCATTCGTAGTTTGATTGGATTCGGTAACCTGAGTTGGTCCCTAGTCCATTCAGAGCTCTACCACCGTGGGAATTCACATGAGGCTGTCCCTAAAGACATTTCGGGGAGAACGAGCTATCACGGAATTTGATTAGCCTTTCACCCCTACCCTCAGCTCATCAGAGCGATTTTCAACTCACACCTGTTCGGACCTCCAGCCGCGGTTAAGCGGCCTTCATCCTGGCCAAGGGTAGATCATCCCGCTTCGCGTCTATTCCTACGTACTAATCGCCCTATTCGGACTCGCTTTCGCTACGGCTCGCTTGCGCTTAACCTTGCACGTAAGAATAACTAGCCGGCTCATTAAGCAAGAGGCACGCCGTCAGGCTTTTAGGGACCGAAGTCCCTACATGGCCCTCCGACTGCTTGTAAGCATACAGTTTCAGGTTCTATTTCACTCCCCTCGCAGGGGTTCTTTTCGCCTTTCCCTCACGGTACTGGTTCACTATCGGTCGCCAGAGAGTATTTAGCCTTGGAGAGTGGTCTCCCCAGTTTCCCACCGGATTACACGTGTCCGGTGGTACTCAGGATACCGCTTCGAGTCCGATCAGTTTTCAGTTACAGGGCTCTCACCTTCTATGGCCCCGCTTTCCAGCAGGTTCACCTAACTGTCGGATTGGTAACTCTACTCATGCGGTCCTACAACCCCCAACTGTAAACAGTTGGGTTTGGGCTGTTCCGATTTCGCTCGCCGCTACTTTCGGAATCTCTGTGATTTATTTTCCTCCAGGTACTGAGATGGTTCACTTCCCTGGGTTGGCTCATACGGGCCTATGTATTCAGCCCGCTGTAACGGGAGTTCATCCCGTCGGGTTTCCCCATTCGGACATCCCCGGGTCAAAGCCTGCTTGCGGCTATCCGAGGCTTATCGCAGCTTGCCACGTCCTTCATCGCCTTCTGGCGCCAAGGCATCCACTGTACGCCCTTAGTAGCTTAATCATAAAACTTACCCAATCCGTCTTCTTCCAGACTCCGCTGCGGATTTTCATCCGGCGCGATTCGTGCGTTGCTTAGTCCGCACTTTTTAAATCCGGCTTTCGACGTCCCGATTCCTACGGCTCCCTAATTCCTCGCAACCGGCCTTCTCGCAACCCGGGCATGGGCCGCTAAAAGTCCTCCTGGTTTCTTGCGAAACCACTCGGCACCCGTTGCAGGCTTTCGACTCTGTAATCCTCGGAAACCAGCGATCAGCGCTAGGCTAACCTCTGATTTTGAATAAGCCGCCTTTTCATCCACAGTTTTGCTCGATCTCGAACAAAACTTGTAATAATCCACACCTTCACTCCCCAGCGCGGACCGTAATCCGGACAAGGTTATCGGCGTGGACTTGCCAGCCTTTCTGTTGTCAAAGAGCGTGAATTCCGAGTCTATCGGAATGCCCTGAGAGCCTCAGGACGTGTCTGGCGGGACTTACGCGATCGCGAAAAGCGATCTTAGCCTTCCAGCTCGCTTTGCTTCGGTGTTAGATGAATCGTGGCCGCAGGAGGACTTACTTTGTACGCCGCCCACTCGCTAAATTCACTACGCACTTCCGCAAAATAAAAAACCCGGCGTCGAGCGCCGGGTACAACCACCCACACCTGAGTGGTTCCACGCGAAGCTCGACAGATTTCTAGCCAGTGCTCGTAATGAACCTCACTATAGGATCTACTGCTTGGTCCTCGCTTGATGTTTCGCTGGGAAGACGCTTCTTCGACCCGACCGTGATGCCCCTGCCGGTTCGGCTACCCCCGAACCAAGAGAAAGTATACGCGGTTTTCTGAATTCGTCAAGTCCCCGTAACAATTATTTTTTCGGATTTCCTCAGCCCCTCTGGGCACCGTGCAAAAGCCCTCAGCTTCATCCCAATGGTTGCCTCCGCACGTCACGTGTGGGCGGTGGATCATCTGCAATTAGCCAATGGCGGTTTGGCGCGGGTGGGGCACACTGCCGCAGTCAATCCCTGGGCTCCTGAACCTGGAGCCACACGTCCTCGAGGCCCCGCGCGGCAATGTGCTTTTCGAGTTCGGCGCGGTCGATCGCGTCCGGGGATGCGTCCAGAATAGAGCGAATGTCCCGCAAATGCTTCTCGGAGCCGCCTTCCCGATAATATTCGAGCTTCCGCAAGATGACGTACTCGGGAGGCGCAACCACGACCACCTGACCATCCACTTCCAACCGCCGCACCCGTGCCAATCCCCAGGCGTGCAACGGATCTCGTCCACTCAAATATACGTCCGCATTGAAACCGGTCTCCTGATGAATGATGTTGAAGTGCCCGCGTTGTTCGCGCGTCGCTTCTACTGTGATTACCTCGCTTGGCGGACAATAAAACTCTTCTGGCGGGAATACTTCGGGCAGCCGTGCGATATGCTCGCGATCCAGCACCACTATTAAATCCACATCAAGGGTCAGCCGCGGCTCTCCGTAAATGATGACCGCCACGCTTCCACTGACCATGTAGGATACGCCCAGCGTGTTCAACCGCTGAGTGAACATCAAGAAGAGATTAGCTTCGGGCATAGAGGAAAATCTGGCGCACGGCCTGCACGATGGCTTCCTCTGTCCAATCCGGGTGTTCCGCGCGCAACGCCGCGGCCTTGAGTTGGCGGGCGGACCAATACAAACGTTCCGCCACGCGCAATTTCTGCGCGGGCGACATACCTTGCAGCAATTTTTTCACTTCGGGGTCCATCGTCGGACCCAATTGTACCTGTTCTCCGCTCCGGGTGGAGCATCCTTAGCAACGGTAGAACGTCACGGTTGGAGGGACCACCACCAGGTTTTGGGCGATGCGTTAGTTATTGCGGAAACGACCGTCCGTCGATGCCCGGCAACAGATGAAGCGCGTTTTTGTAGTAGACCTTTTTCAAGACTTCGTCGGGAACCTGGAAACCGTAGATTCTCCAGAAGGCGTGGCGCTTGCGGTAGTACTCAAAATATTCGTCGCGCGTCTCGAGGCAGCGGAAATACCACTTGTATTCGTTCACGTCGTAGATGTCCTTGCCCATGAGAATGCGGTCCTGGTATTTGACGAGGAAATCGTGCGCTGCATAAGGCTGGCGGCCCAGCTCGGCGAGAACCGCGGCAATGTCCGCGTAAACGTTGGGATTGGCGTCGAACAATCTTCCGAGACGCGCGAGGTCGTTGCCGTGAAATCCGAGGTGCGCGGCGATGAAGCTGGTGTGCGGATGCCGGGCGAAAAGGCGGTTGCGCTCGGCCATGAGCGTTTCGAACGGCGGATACCGCGAGGAGGGCCTGGCGCGGCTGGGGAATTGCTTCAACTCGAGCCAGCGCTCGTTCGAATAGTCCCACGGGTCGAAAAATGCAGACGGCTCGGCGACGTGAATGAGAACGGGGATTTTCAGTTCCGCGCACTTTTCGAAGACGGGATCGAACTCGGGATCATCAACGTGGACGCGCTGGCCGTTGGCGTACTTCAGGTCCATGCCGAAATCCTTGAAGATTTTGAGGCCCTGCGCGCCGTTTTTCACGTCCTGTTCAAGGCGCGCTGCCTGGCGTTTTCCAAAGCCGGGCGTGTTCAAATCGTCGTAACTCATATTCGCGAAGACGACGAACCGGTCCGGGTACTTTCCTTTCATGACTTGCACGGTTTTGCGCAGTGATTCGCCGGTGCCGCCACTTAAATTTACGAGGACGCGCAAATTGATCGAGTTCATGCCCTTGATCAGGTCTTCGACATGCTCCGGCGTGGGATTCCAGTGATGGCTGTGGATGTCAATGAAGGGAAACTTTGCTTGCTCGATCTTGTGCTCGGGAGTGACGAGGGTGGACTTGGGCTGGTATTCCTCGATGGTCGGGGTGCGCTCTTGGCCGGCGGATTGCGGCGCGGCAAAGCCGGCGCGCGTCGCCCAAGTGTGCGGCCAGCGAAGGAAAGCAATCGCAGCAACAAGGGAAAGAGCACCGACTAGGGTTAGCCGCCAGAGTTTCATCGCACGCCTCGGATGGGATCGTCGCGCCTATCTTCCCATAAGACGGCGAGAGATGGCTGCGGGTTGATGAGAATCCAGAAGTTCGCGGAATTGCTGAGGCCGGGAGTTCGTGGAGCGGAGATCCGCGGTTTCCGCGCTGGACAACTGCATAACACAAGGGGAGCACAACTCTCCCGAAAGTGCTCCCCCCGCGTCTCCCGAGCAATGACCCCCACCATAGGTACCTGGGGACCATGGCGCCTCACTAGCTAAAGCGGAGGCATTTGAGTTGGGAATGGTCTTGCTGTGACGGTAGTGAAGGGAACGGAAAAATCGTTTCATAGAGAGGGTAGGACGGGCGGGTGATTCTCGGCGTGCTAGGATGTCGCGTGCCATGAAAGACCAATAAGAAAGCGGGAGAAACGACTCGTGAATGGCCGGTTCGTTATTCGATTTATTTTGCCTGCCGTCCTCGGAACGATCATCGGATTCCTCGCGCTGGCGGTTGCGATCCCGGCAGAATCGTCGTTGTCCGCGCCGCTAGTGGCGTTATTTAGTCCGGGGCTGAAAATCGCGGAATTGACGGTGCCCGCCAGGCACGAGTCGCTGGCATTCACGTTTGGTTGGTTTCTGCGAATCGCGATCGGGGCAAATGCGGCTTACTATTTCGCGATTTTCAGCGCGGCGGCGTATCTGCTACTGCGGCGACGACGGCAAAAACCGGCTGACCCGACCTAGAGACACTCGCCGCGGGCCGGAGCGGAGCTGCGCCAGCGGGATGGCCCAGCAATACACGCGAACACCACCGACATTCGATGCAACGCGACAAGTGCCGTTTTCGCGACGAACTGCTCACGAGCCGTTGACAGTGGCGCCCACCGCGGTAATTTAGAGCTCATCCAGGGGCAGTGCGGTTCCGCGAACACGGAGACTGATATGAAAACTTCTGCGCGTTGGTCCACGCTGGCGGCAGCATTGGCAACTTGCGTTTTTCTTGGGGCGGCTCTGGGAACGCCGGGCCAGAGTGCGCCGGGCGTTTCGGACAAAGAGATCTTAATCGGTTCTTGTTCCGCAATAGAGGGGCCTTCCCACTTCCTCGGTCAACAAACGGTAACGGGGGCAAAAGCATATTTCGACGCGATCAACGAGGAAGGAGGAGTGAACGGACGCAAGCTCAAATTGGTTTCGCTCGACGACAGTTACGATCCGGCGAAGACGCAGGCGTGCTTCGACCATCTGATGACCGAGAAAGTTTTTGCGCTGGGGTTTTTCGTCGGCACACCGACGGCAGTGAAATACATTCCGATGGCGGAGAACAACAAAGTCCCGCTGATTGGATTGTTCACCGGGGCGCAAGCCTTGTATACACCGCTGCGGTACTGGATTGTGAATGTGCGCGCGTCGTATTTCGACGAAACACGCGAACAAGTAGAAGGCGTTTGGAAAACCCTTGGGTACAAGAAAATTGGCGTGATATATCCGGAGGATGCTTTTGGAACGACGGTGCTGGATGGAGTGAAGGCGGCGCTGAAGGAGCATGGAGCCGAGCCGGCAGCCACAGGCTCGTACCAGCGACAAACTTCGCAAGTTGGCGGAGCGATTGACGTGGTGCGCGGAGCGAATCCGGAAGCGGTCGTGGTAGTCGGTCCCCCGAATACGGTTGCGCCGATCCTCAAACAGGCCCATGAGAAGGGCTGGAAGCCGCTCTTCCTGACGGTCTCGTTTGTGGGAACGGACGAACTGATTTCGGAGGCCGGAGCGGACGCTGAAGGCGTGGTGGTTACGCAGGTCGTCCCGCCGTACTACCTTACGGACTTGAAATCGGTCGCGCTGTATCGTCGCGCGCTGAATACGTATTTTCCGTCTGAGGAACCGAACTTCGTCAGCCTCGAGGGATTTGTGGATGCGATGGTGATGGTCGAGGGACTAAAGCGTGCGGGGAAAGAGTTGACGCGAGAAGGGCTGATACGCGCGATCGAATCGATTCACGAGTTGGACTTAGGTTTGGGCCCGCAACTCAAGCTGAACTATTCGGCACGCTCGCACAAGGGATTCGACCACGTGATCCCCACCGTGGTGCGTGGCGGGCGCGCTGTGCCGTTCACGGACTGGGCGACGGTAGCGCCAAAGTAAGACCAAACCTGACTCGCTAGAAAACCTTATGGTTGCTGCGGAACCAGATTCAGACAGACTGCTACGCCTCTGTCACCGACAATCTCACTTGTGCGCGGATTCGGTCTGTTCGAAGGCGTGGTACGAGGAGCGGACGAGCGGGCCGGCTTCGACGTGCTTGAAGCCCATGGCTTCGCCGAGGATCTTGAATTCCGCAAATTCGTCGGGGTGAACGTAGCGCACGATGGGAAGGTGTTCGCGCGTGGGCTGGAGATATTGGCCGAGCGTAAGGATGTCCGTGCCTTGCTCGGCGAGATCCTGGAGCGTGGCGAGGACTTCCTCTTTTTCTTCGCCGAGGCCGAGCATGAGGCCGGTTTTCGTCGGCACATCGGGATGCGTTTGCTTTGCGCGGCGGAGCAATTCAAGGGAGCGTTCATAGAGCGCGCCTTTGCGCACCTGGCGATAGAGGCGCGGAACGGTTTCCGTGTTGTGATTCAGGACGTCGGGCTTGGTCGCGAGGACGACGTCGAGAGCGTCCCAATTGCCGCGAAAATCGGGGATGAGGACCTCGACTTTGCAGCCAGGAACGCGGCGGCGAATTTCTTCGATGGTGCGCGCGAAGATGTGCGCGCCGCCATCGGCTTGATCATCGCGGTTGACGGAAGTTACGACCGCGTATCGCAATCCCATGCGGGCTACGGCTTCGGCGACGCGGAGCGGCTCATCTTCATCCGGCGGGCCAGCGGGCTTGCCGGAAGGCACGGCGCAGAAGCCGCAGGCGCGGGTGCAAATATCGCCGAGAATCATGAAGGTCGCGGTGCCGTGGTCCCAGCATTCACCCATGTTGGGGCAGCGCGCGCTTTCGCAAACGGTGTGCAGATCGAGCGTGCGCATGATGCGTTTGAGATCCTGGTAGCGCTCGCCGCCGAAGAATTTAACGCGGAGCCAGTCGGGACGGGGATGCGCGCCCGGCGCCGGAACCGGCGGTTGAAATCCGTTCGAGACAATGTGAAAGGGCGAAGCCATCAAAGCTGTCCGAAACCAGTATTTTAACGTTTTTGCGCGGGCGCGACAAACGAAGCTCAGCGCTTCGACTTGACTCGTTGGAGGCTCAGGTCTACACTACGGAGTTTTTAGGTGGCCCCGGAAGTGCACTGAGGGGCGGGACTCCAATGGATAAAAAACGGCTCGACTATTACAAGAAGAAATTGCTGGCGCGGCGCGAGGAATTGATGAAAACGATCGCGCGTACACAAGAAGAAGGGCGCGCAGCGGACGACGACCCTACGGTGGACCTGGCGGACAAAGCGGCGAATTCCTATACCAAGGAATTTCTCTTCGGGATGACCAATACCGACCGATCGATTCTGAACCTCATCGACGCGGCGCTGAAGCGCATTCAGGCCGATGAGTATGGGGTTTGCGCGAACTGCCAGGAAGAGATGCAGCAAAAGCGGCTGGAAGCGGTGCCGTGGGCGAAGCACTGCATTTCATGCCAGGAAAAGATGGAACAAGGGCTGCTGTAGAGCGCAGCTGCCGAGCGCCCGCGAGGTGAGTGCGCGGCGTGATAATCCAAGTTAAATATTTTTAAATAATTCATCTTTAATAATATACCGAAGCAGAGTAGATTGCTGCCGTCGTGGGAGAAGCCATTTCCTCTTCGGCCAGCGGACGACAGCCGGTCCGCGGTGTGCGCGGGTGGCTGGCCGGAGCGAGCGACGCCATCGTCAGCGTGTTCTTCCCGGCGGGCTGCCGGATCTGCGACCGGTTGCTGATTCGCGCGAGCAGAGTGCCGATTTGCGAGGGGTGTCTTGAGTCGTTCCGGCAGATCGTTGGCAAGCAATGCGGAATTTGTGGACAACCGTGGCTGGGTGCCGGCGATACCGAAGGCGCGGAACTGGTCTGCCGCACTTGCCAATTGCGAACGTATGCGTTCGCGAGAGCGCGAAGCTTCGGAATATACGATGGCGCTCTGGTCCGCGCCATCCTGATGCTGAAATTTGAGCAAATGCAGCCGCTCGGGGAGTGGTTTGCCGAACGACTAGCGGAGCTGGTGCGGAAGGAGCCGGCGGCGCTGACGGCGGACGTAGTCGTGCCGGTTCCGCTGCACCGGGACAGGGAGAAGGAGCGGGGCTACAACCAGGCGGCGCTCATTGCGAAGCCGTTGGCACGGAAACTGGGCCTCCCGCACAAGGCGATCCTATTGATGCGGACGAGGCCGCGTCCCGACAAGCAGGTACTCAGTTTGGAGGAACGGTGGGAGTCCGTTCGTGGCGCTTTTGCCACACGTCCGGGCAGCCAAGTTGACAAGCTCCGCGTCTTACTGTTAGATGATGTATTGACGACTGGAGCGACGCTGGACGCCTGTGCGCGGGCGCTGCTGGCTTCCGGAGCTAAGTCGGTCATCGGGTTGACAGTTGCGCGCGCGGTGAGAAACCCGCTGCCAAACCCGATTAAAGCGCACAAGTTGTAGCGCAATGAGCAGCCACCGGCCAAACTCGGCGGATTCGCGAGGGCGGTTCGCCCCCGAAGTGGGCGGTGCGGCTGCGCCCAACCCCGAAAGTCCCGCAGGTAGTAGATTCCACAATTCGTTGTCACCGCGGCGCGCGTCGCTGATGCAGGAGCCTGTGCTCGTGCTGAATGCGACGTATGAGCCGATCAATGTCACGGCGGTGCGGCGCGCGATGGTGCTGATGCTGAAGGGCGTCGCGCAGGCGGAAGAGATGCACAACGCGGAAGTGCACTCCGCGGCGCACGCGCACAAAGTTCCGTCGGTGATTCGCCTGCTGGCGTATCGGCATATACCGCAGCAGAGCCGCGCGCTTTCGCGAAAAAACATTTTGCTTCGCGACCGGAACACATGCCAATTCTGCGGGAGAATTTTTCCAAGTTCAGAATTGACGCTGGATCACGTAGTACCCAGGTCGCGCGGGGGACGTTCGTCCTGGGAAAATCTGGTGGCGTGTTGCTATCGCTGCAACAACAGCAAGGGCGATCGCACGCCCGAAGAGGCTGGGCTAAAGTTGGCGCGCAGGCCGCGGCCATTCACGTTGCACACATCGCGACAACTGATGCGGCTCATCGGCCACCGCGACGAGCGCTGGCGTAAGTATCTTTTCTATTAAGCACTTCCCACCGATTGCGGCTCGCCGAGAAATATTTTTGATAATGAAACCTTTTCCGGCGACGTGCATCTAAACTATTAACTAACCACTTCGAGGACACACCCCGGGAAGCAGCTAAGACCAACGTCTTAGCTGCTTCTCTCCTTTTAGAGGCAAGTTTTCGCCGGAAGCAGAGCCGCTATTTGCTGGATTGCGGGCCAGGAAAGCTTTGCAGAGCCGCGTGCTCGTCGGGATATTCGGGAAATACCTGATACAGGTGCGTGACTTTCAGAATCTCTTCGATCCTGGGGGTGAGGCCGATGACTTTGATCTCGCCGCCGCCTTTGACGACAGTGACGTAGAGGCGCGCGAGTTCACCGATGCCCGAGCTGTCCAAGTATTCCAATCCATTTAAATTGAGAACCAGAAGTTTGTGGCCCTCGCGCAGCAGCCGCGTGACGCTCTCGCGCAGAATTCCGACTTCGAAAAACGTGAGGCGACCGCGAAGTTCAATGAGAGAAGCTTGACCGGAATGCCGGATTGTCGCAGAAAAATTCAATCTGTTCACCGTGGGAGGCTGGTGAAATTCATTTTACCGTGAGTAGTAATGAGAGCGACAGGGGAATTCGCGCGGAGAAGACTTCGATGGGTGGCTCGCAGCCAAGGGCAGAGCTGGAAAATGTTTTGCGCGGCACCGAATTAACGACGCATCACGACACGAATGCCGCGACGCCAGTTTTCCGAAACACCAACGCGAATGATTTCCAATTCCGGAGTCAGATAGCGCAGAAGGATATCTGTGGATGGATGAAATCGGATGGCGGGGGCAACCAGATAAACGAGCGGCGGTACCATCTGCAACGCGATCCCCGGGAAATAGCCGTGCCTGGCGAAGTCACGGTCTTCAAGATGCCGTCGAATGCGGAGCCAGTAATCGGCTGCTTGCAGCGGCAGATGGATGTGTTCGCTTGCTTTCAGCTCCAGAATTGCGAGACGCCCGGAGTGATTCACGGTGAGGAGGTCCAGAATTCCGTGGTCGCCGGCGACTCGCGCAAAGACCTGCGAATACACGAAGCGGGTGTCCAGCGAAGCGTCGACGCAGGACACGTCCTGGCGAATGATCGCTTCGAGCCATCGTTCTGGCTGCGCTCGAAAAAGTGCGTGACGAGTTTCGCCTGCGAGAGGATGGCGGAAATTTTCGAGTTGCTGGATCAGGTCTTTGAGGCCAGCTTTCGAAGCCGCGGTGAGTTTTGTTTGCGCGTCGGGGAAACCGAAATAGACGGAACCGTCGTCCCACCGGGCAAACGGCAACCCGCGAAACCGCAGCCAGACCTCACCGGAGTGTGCTGACGCATGAACGCTGATGGCGTGGCGCGACAGTGATAGGACGGGCTCGATAGCGTGACGCGCGGCGTCTAATAGGGCCTGCGACTCGCGATGCGGGACGAGGCAATTCTCCACGTTCGTGACCTGGGTAGAGTTGACGCTTTTCAGAGTCTCCAACACAGCGTCTCGCGCAAAAAACGAAATGGCCAGATTTGCGCGCAACGCGGAAGCGCGATGCATTACGCGACGAACCGTCTCCTTAGGCAAAATCAGCCGCAGGCCGCAAACTGCGCCGCGAATCTGCAGTTGGCGTGCGCGGTCAAGCCACAGCAGCGCGAAAGTAAGGCAGTTGTCCGCGACGGACGCAGATTCCCCCTCGGGAACTGCGAAAAACGCGTACAGCGCGGAACCGCGGCGCAGAAGACCGTGAACATAGTTTCCGGAAATGGAGTGTTCGAGATCCGCGGCTGCACTGATCGATTCAATGGACTCGTCGGGAAACCATTCCGCGAGCCGGCTCTGCAGAAGGGCACAGAACGCGTTGCGCGATAGCTCGCGGGCGCTGCGCTCGACTTCGCGTCGAATGAATTCCAACCGGTCGGGCTTGCTGCGCCCGAAGCGCTCGACGGCCAGCGCGAGGCGCTCTTCGCTATGATCTGTGATGGCGAGCACGCGCCGCGTTAAATTGTAATTTTCCGACCAGAGATGCAGCAGCGGTTTGGCTGCGGCGCCGCGCACTTCCCAGGAAACTCCGGAAAACGGCGTGGCGCGGCCGCCATTTTCGCGCACCTCCACCGGACCCGCGGCCACCAACTCGTTCAGACACGCTTGCAGTTCTTCGGATAGATCCACGCCGTGAATTATAAATAGTTATACGTAGCTGTTGTACTATTCTTTTTTCGCGCCGAAGAGCATTCCTGAGACACGTACGGCGGGCTTCTGGACGTTCCAGGAGGGAGGAATGTGCTCGAAGGAGACTTCGAAATCGCGACGCTCGGCAGCCTTGAAAGGCGCGGCCTGCGGCGTAAAGAGCGTGCGCGACTCGCGCAAGACGACCTGGCCAAGCTCGTCGGAGAATTCGACGGTGATCTCCACGTTGGCGAGCGAGTCGTTCCCGGCGTTGTAGATCTGACCGGAAAGAATGGTGATCTCCTGGTTCAGAAAACTCTCGGCTTGTTTCATAGCCAAGTTCTCGATTTGGAGGTTTACCGCGTAGGCCTGTTCCGCAGCGCCGAAGGGAAGATGCGATTCGCGCAAACGCGCGGGTGTGCGCCGTTCGCCGCCTGGCCACATTACACCGACTAACGCAATGGCGATAGTCGCCGCGCCCATCCAGGCAATCCACCTTCGTCCAGGTTTTGACGGTGCGGATGCCGGCGGTTCGATTTGCAAGGATTCAGCCACGAGAAGCCCCGGAAAGCCGGCGCTGCCGGACACGGCAGAGGTAAAAAACCAGTCGCGAGTCGCGAGGCGCCATGATTACCTGCCGACCACGAGACGCTGCGCGAGAGGCTCCGGCAGGCGCGCGGTGCGCATCCGCTCTTGCACCGATGTGATGTCGTACGGGACGCGCCAGAATTCGACAGTTTCATGCTCCAAATCCGCGATCGCGAATCCGGCGCGAGGATCGCCATCGCGCGGCTGCCCGATGGATCCCGGATTCAACAGGTAGCGGCGCGGTTTTTCGAGTCGCAGCGCGGAAAAAGATTCGGATGTGCGCGGCCGGATCTGCAGCACTTCGAGGCTGGAATCCTGATAAGAAAAGCCGCCCTGATGGTGCGTGTGGCCGAAGAACGTTACCTTGGCAGCGGAATCGAGGAGGCCGTCGAGGGCCTGCGCGGGAGTAAAGACGTATTCATCTTCATCCTGAAACGCGCCATGTACCAAAACGATGCCGTCGCTGGAAAGCGGCCCTTTGGGCAGCTGCGACAGCCATTCCATATCGTCGGGGGTTAGTTGCGAGCGCGTCCAATCCACGGCGGCTTTCGCGACGGGATTGAAATCGCTGGTGTCCATGATACCCGCGACAGCTTTGTCGTGATTTCCGCGAATCGTTTGGCCGCCGAGCTCGCGGAGCCGTGCGACGACTTCATGCGGATCGGGGCCATAGCCGACGACGTCGCCAAGACAGACCGGGACGTCCCACCGTCCGGCGGCCGCATCCAGAGTGGCCGCGAACGCCGTAGCGTTGGCATGAAGATCACTGAGAACGAGAATGCGCATTCAGGTCGTCCGCAAAATGCATTCGAGTATAGATGAAGCGGCGGAGCGATGCATCATGCCCAGCCCAAGATTGCAACGCAGCCGACGCAGGAGATGGCAAAACGTATCGCGAGCGGCCAAATATTTTTAGAAGAAATTGACAAAATTATTCTCGTTCGCAACGCATCGATAAACAAAAATCGCCGAAGCGGCGGGATATTTAGCAAAATTCACTGCAAATGCGGACCGTGCGCCGAAACATTCGCAACAACCTGTTCGTCTATACGGGTGCAGCCGGGTAGAGCTGCGCAGGATTTAAAGAGTCCAGAAAAAACCCCGCGGTGGCAGCCGCGGGGCGATGACACGCAGTCTTTCCGGCCGTTAGTCCAGGAAGAACGAGGTGTCTTGCGGGTGAGACTACTCGCCCAGTGCTCGCGTGTCAACACTCGACTCCGCCTGCGAAAGCAACAGGTGCGGCTGACTCGAACGTCATGAAAGGAAGTTGACACGCATGAAACCGAACTCCATTCTTCGAAGTCTCGCATTGTGCTCCGCCGTGGCGGCCGCTCTCCCCCTCCTCGCAAAACCGGTCAACAAGACCTTCAACATCAACCAATCGGCGAAGATCGGACGCGCCGATCTGCGAGCGGGTGAGTACCGCCTGATCGTCGACGGAAGCAAAGCCACCGTGCAGAAGGATCGCCAGGTCGTCGCGGAGAGCGAAGGACGCTGGGAAGATCGCAGCACGAAGGCCGTGCACGATTCCGTGCTCATCGGCGAAAACGGGCAGATTAAAGAAGTACGATTCGCCGGCCAGACGCGCGTGTTCGTGTTCAATGATTAGTTGAGGCGCCGCGCGCATACGTTTGAGAAAAAAGAGGAGGCCGTGAATTTCCGCGGCCTCTTTTTTCCGAGGCCACTCTCTTCGCAACGATGGCGGCCGCACCAGCAGTTGGCTTGCGGATCGGGCTGGCGCTACCGAATCAGCATGCAATCTCCATAGCTGTAAAAACGGTAGCCCTCGGCGACGGCGTGGCGATACGCGGCGAGGACATTTTCGCGTCCGGCAAATGCGCAAACGAGAGCGAGCAGCGTCGAGCGCGGCAGGTGGAAATTCGTCAGCAGAGCATCCACGACGCGAAATTGAAATCCGGGGTAGATGAAGACGTTCGCGTTGGCCCGGCCCGAGAGCAAAAGCTCGCGCGAACCCGATTCCGCCGCGCGCAGAGCCGAGTCCTCAAGAGCGCGAACGACCGTCGTGCCAACGGCCAAGATTCTCCTGCCGGCAGTCCGTACTTTATGAATTTGTTCAGCGGTTTCCGGAGGGATGTCGTATGCCTCCGAGTGCATTTTGTGGTCTTCCAGCCGTTCCGTGTGCACCGGCTGAAAGGTGCCCAAGCCGACTTCGAGCGTCAATTCGCAGATGCCCGGCCCGCGACGGCGAAGTTTTTCCAGGATTTCCCGCGTGAAGTGAAGGCCGGCGGTTGGAGCGGCAATGGCGCCGGGCCGCTTGGCGAAAACCGTTTGGTAGCGCTCGCGATCGCTAAATTCGTCTTCCCGCCGGATGTACGGGGGCAGCGGGACGTGCCCGAGCAGCTCGAGATGCGTGGCGACCGGCCGTGTGTCACGTGAAACAAACCGCAGGGTGCGTGCGCCAAGCTCGCCGCGCGCGATGATCTCGGCTTCGAGTTCGCCTCCGCCGAACCGGATGCGCTCCCCGATCTGGAGCTTGCGGCCGGGGCGGACAAGCGCCTCCCACGTGTCGGGTTCGCACTGGCGGGTGAGAAAGACTTCCACCTCGCCGGTTAAATGCTCCCTCCGCGTGGCTCGCGAAGGTGGCTGCGAACGCACGCCCATGCGATGGCCAAAAAGCCGCGCAGGAACGACACGCGTGTTGTTGAGGATGAGCAATTCGTCGCCGGACAGGAAATTTCCGATGTCGCCGAACGAGCCGTCCGTAACGCCGCCCGCTGCTCGAGACAGCACGAGCATCCGGGAAGCATCGCGGCGATCTAATGGTCGCTGAGCGATCTGCTCTGGAGGCAGGTTGTAATCGAAATCTTCCAAGCGCATGAATCGCCAAGTCTATCAGGAGACGGGAATACAGTTGGGTGGGAATGAACGACTTTCAGCGGGCCGTTTGGGTCGGAACGCCGGTCGGAGTGAGGTTGGAGATCAACGTGTTATCATATTGTTTCTAAAACACTTACGGTGGATTTCGTGGGTTGCCAGAAAATACTTGACAACATACAACTAAGATTTTATTATCTGCATACAGTCACATAAAAGGAGGACTGCAATGAGAGAATTGAGCCGTTGGGAACCATTCCGCGGAGCGAATACACTCCAGGAGCAGGTCAACCGTCTTTTTAATGACGCGTTTGAAGGCAGTTTGCAGGAATCGAATCTCTCGACTTGGGCGCCAGCCGTGGACATCGCCGAGACCGAGCATGAGCTGGTGGTGAAGGCCGATCTTCCCGGCGTGGATCCGAAGGATATGGACATCCGCGTGGAGAACAACGTTTTGACGATTCGCGGGGAGCGCAAGTTTGAGAAAAAGGTCAACGAGGACAATTACCTCCGCGTGGAGCGCGCGTATGGATCGTTCACCCGCAGCTTCTCGCTGTCGAACACGGTGAACTCTGAGGCGATCAAGGCCGACTATCAGAACGGCGTCTTGAGCCTGAGCATTCCGAAGCGCGAAGAAGCGAAGCCGAAGCAGATCAAGGTGAACATCGCGGCCCCTGCGGTTGCGGCGGCTGCGGCGGCGAAGTAAAACAGGGATAGACGTCGCGCTAAGACACGGGGCTGGCGAGATGGCCAGCCCCTTTTTTCATCGAGAAGTGAGGAACCATGCTACGTTTTGAAAAGATGACCGTGAAGGCGCAGGAGGCCTTGCAACAGGCCAACGATGTCGCCGCGCGTCATGAGAACCAGCAACTCGAACCCATCCATTTGCTGGCTGCGCTGGTAGCCCAGATGGATGGCGTCGTGCCGTCGCTGCTGGCGCGGCTCGGGACCCGCACCGAAGTTCTCCAACTGGAAATCGAGCGCGAAATCGCGCGATTGCCGAAAGTGCAAGGATTCGCGCAACAGCATCTCGGGAAGGCGCTGAATAACGTCCTGGAGCGCGCGTTTGATGAAGCCGGCCGGTTCAAGGATGAATACGTTTCGACCGAACATCTTTTCCTCGCGTTGGCGGCGGAAGACCGTGACCCCGCCGGTCAATTGCTAAAGCGGCAGGGGGCTTCGCACGAAGCGATCCTGCAGGCACTTTCGGGGGTGCGCGGGTCGCAGCGCGTCACGTCGCAAAATCCCGAGACGACGTACGCATCGCTGGAGAAATATGCGCGCGACCTGACGGATCTCGCGCGGCGCGGCAAACTCGATCCGGTGATCGGGCGTGACGAAGAAATCCGGCGTGTGATGCAGATTCTGGCGCGGAGAACGAAAAACAATCCGGTTCTGATCGGCGAGCCTGGCGTCGGCAAAACGGCGATCGTAGAAGGTCTCGCGCAGCGAATTATTTCCGGCGACGTGCCGGACGTGTTGAAGACCAAGCGGCTGGTCGCGCTGGATCTGGCCTCGCTGGTGGCCGGCGCAAAATTTCGCGGCGAATTCGAAGAACGCCTGAAGGCGGTAGTAAAGGAGATCACCGAATCCGAAGGCCACATCATTCTTTTCATCGATGAGCTGCACACGCTCGTTGGTGCGGGCGCCGCCGAAGGCGCCATGGACGCGTCGAACATCCTGAAGCCAGCCCTCGCGCGAGGCGAACTGCGAGCCATCGGCGCGACCACTCTTAACGAATACAAGAAACACATTGAAAAAGACCCTGCGCTGGAGCGCCGGTTTCAACCGGTCCTCGTGAGCGAACCGACAGTCGAAGACACCATCGCGATTTTGCGGGGACTCAAAGACCGTTACGAAGTGCATCACGGCGTGCGCATCAAGGACGCGGCGATACTTGCCGCGGCGGCGCTGTCGCATCGCTACATTTCGGACCGCTTTCTGCCTGACAAGGCCATCGACTTGATTGACGAAGCGGCGGCCAGCCTGCGCATGCAGATTGATTCTTTGCCGGTCGAAATTGACGAGATCGAACGGCGCATTCTGCAGTTGGAGATTGAGCGGCAATCGTTGCTGAAAGAAAGCGACGCGCATTCGAAAGAGCGCCGCGGTCAGATTGAAAAAGAACTCGCCAAACTGAAGGAAGATTCGAGCGGCCGCAAGGCCCGTTGGCAAGCGGAAAAAGAAGCCATCGGGAAAATCCGCAAGCTCAAAGAACAGATTGATCAGTTAAGAATGGAAGAGCAGAAATTCGAGCGCGCCGGCGAACTCGCAAAAGTGGCGGAGATTCGCTATGGAACAATCGCCGCTGCGGAGCGCGAATTGAAGCAGGCGGAGGAGCGTTTCGCATCGGTACAAAAAGACGCGCCCATGCTCAAGGAGGAGGTCGACGAAGAAGACATCGCCAAGCTCGTAAGCAAATGGACAGGAATTCCCGCGGGCCGTTTGATGGAGGGCGAAGCGCAGAAACTCGTGCACATGGAAGAGCGGTTGCGGCAGCGCGTTGTCGGGCAGGATGAAGCGCTCGCCCGCGTCGCCAACGCTGTGCGGCGCAGCCGTGCCGGACTGTCCGACACCAAGCGGCCGATCGGATCGTTCATTTTCTTAGGGCCGACGGGCGTCGGCAAAACCGAACTGGCGCGCGCGCTGGCCGAATTTCTGTTCGACGACGAAAAGCTCATGATTCGCATTGACATGAGCGAATACATGGAAAAGCACAGCGTTTCGCGGCTCATCGGCGCGCCGCCAGGATATGTCGGCTATGAAGAGGGCGGGCAGCTCACCGAGCAAGTGCGCCGCCACCCGTATTCGGTCATCCTGTTTGACGAGATCGAGAAAGCACACCCGGATGTGTTCAACATCCTTCTGCAAATTCTCGAGGATGGCCGGCTCACCGACGGCAAAGGGCGGACCGTGGATTTCCGCAACACCGTCTTGGTGATGACCAGCAACGTGGGGTCGACGGCGATTTTCGAACTCGCGCACAAGGATCCCGAGCGCGCGCGAAAAGAAGCGATGGAAGCGTTGCGCGCCGCTTTCCGGCCGGAGTTCATCAATCGCGTTGATGAAATCGTGATTTTCAATCCGCTCGGCAAAGAGCAACTTGGCAGAATTGTGGGCTTGCTGCTGAAGAGCGTCGAACGGCTGCTAGCAGAGCGGCAGATTACGCTCGAACTGACGCCCGCGGCCGAAGCGCTGTTGCTCAGCGAGGGCTATGACCCCGCTTACGGCGCGCGACCTTTGCGGCGAACGATTCAGCGGCTCATTCAGGATCCGTTGGCGCTGCAGATTCTTGAAGGCAAAGTGTTGCCGGGCGAGCACTTGCGCGTGGATCGCGATGGGCAGAAAGACGTGATGCGGTTCGATCGCGTCAAGGTGAAACAACCGGCGACCGCGGCCAGAATCTAAACGAATAGCAGCGAGAAAGCCTTACAATGGGCTTTCCCGCCGATTCGGGCCGAAAGAGTTTTAGCGTCGGGTGCGTATTGTCTTGTGAAGGATAACAATGCGAGTCATTCGAACGACGTTCATTCTTGCAGTATTGACGCTGTTTTTGATGATGGTGGGCGCTTATCTCGGCGGCCGCAACGGCATGACCATCGGCCTGGGCATCGCCATCTGCACGAACGCGTTCGCATATTTCTTCTCGGACAAAATCGCGCTCAAGTCGAGCGGCGCGCAACCGGTTACGCGCGAACAATTGCCGCGGCTGTACGCCGTGATGGAGCGGCTCGCCGCCAAATCCAACATTCCGGTTCCGAAGTTGTACGTCGTTCCGGAACAAGCGCCGAACGCGTTCGCCACGGGAAGAAATCCGCGTCACGCTTCGGTTGCGGTCACAGAAGGCCTGCTTCAGCTAATGAACGATGACGAACTGGAAGGCGTGATCGCGCACGAGCTATCGCATGTGCGTAACTACGACATTCTTACGAGTTCCATCGCGGCGACGCTGGCCGGCGCCATCACGTGGATTGCGCACTGGGGGCCGTGGCTTGGAGGCGGCGAAGAAGACGACCGCGATCGCGGTGGCGGGGCTCTTGGAATCCTCATGTTTTTTCTCGCTCCGCTTGGAGCGGTGCTGCTGCAACTGGCACTATCCCGGCAGCGTGAATACTCCGCGGATGAAACCGGCGCGCGTATGGTTGGTAATCAGTACGGCCTGATGAGCGCCCTGCAAAAGCTGGGTGCCTACAACAATCGCATCCCAACAACGTCGATCACACCGAGCACGTCCTCGCTCTGCATCGTCAAGCCCATGTTCGGGATGGGTGGAATGACTTCGCTCTTTAGCACGCACCCACCCCTCGAGAATCGCATCGCAGCGCTTCGAGATATGACGATCATTCCGGAGCGATGAGCGGCGAGCTAGACTACAACGCTTCACGGTCATTTCAGCGAAATGACTGCGTAATCTTTCCCGGATATATGTCTCTTGGCTTCACGGCTGGATCGAACAACAGAGCCAACTTGCTGAAATTAAATGAGATAGAAATAGGTCAGCGGACTCAAGTTTTGGCGATCGAAGTGCACTATTTTCTGCCACGCCACCACCCGGCGGAGGGTCTCTGGGGGACCTAAGGGATGAGCTGTCGAGACACTATCCATCTGATTTGTTGGTACTTAGAAGGCAAACTGTCGCCTTCGGTCGCGGGCGAGATTAAGAAGCACCTGGATTCGTGCGCCGATTGCCACATGGTCTTGGCAGCAGCCGTAAGCACGCTCGACCACTACTTCACGCCGGCCAAGAGCGGTGAAGCCGAGCCAGCGAACCAAGCCGCGTAACAGCTATACGTTCGTAATCCGTTCATTTATAAAGCTTTGCTCTACGTTTAGCATGTGTGCGTTGAAGTGCTGACCATTTTGCGCGCAAGCGTTCAGCGCAGCTCTGCGCGAATCGGCGGGGAACGCAAAATTTACAGTGGAAATCCCTACAACGTAATCTTTACTAGTACTGGTACTTCTAAAACTAAACGGTCAAGCTTGCCTAAGATCCGCTAAGCTTCTGCAACTGCAACAGTTATCCGCAAAACGTCGCAGAGATCTCCTTTGGCGCTGCGGGTGCACCCTCCCCAAGCACAGGGGGCAAAACCCCAAAGGAGAAGAAGTTTATGAGCGAGTTTCAAGAGCCCTTGCAGCACACGACTGCGGGAACCCCACGTTGGGTTGGACTGGCAGTCGCGGTGTTGGGCGGAGTGTCCTTGATCAGTTTGGGCGTGGGTTGGAGCGCTCTGAATCACGCCAATAGCGTCGAGCAAGCCACGCAAACTTCGGTGAAGCAAGCGAATGATGCACTGAACCAGCGGCTTGCCAAAGAAGACGATATCAACCAGGCGTTGCAAAGCGATTTGAAGGTGGTGACGGACAAGCTCAACCTCACGCAAGGCGAGCTGGTCGCAGCGCGGAAGCAGAACAAGTCCGCAACGGCCGCCGTGGATCACAAGGTGGACGGGCTTGCGACTTCGATGAAGGCCGAACTCGCGACCAAAGCAAGCGCTGACGACGTTAGCAAGCTGAACGGCGACGTCACCGGCGTTAAGTCCGACCTCGAGGGCACCAAGACCAGCATACAAATGGCCCGCAGCGAGATGGGAACTCTCATCGCGCGCAACCATGACGAAATCGACCAGCTGCGCAGAATGGGCCAGCGCGACTACTTTGAATTCACCGTATCGCGCAAAGGCGGCTCCCAGAAGGTCGGCTCCATTCAGGTCGAACTGAAAGACACCAACACCAAGAAAAACCAGTTCACCATTAACGTGCTGGCGGACGACAAGAACTTCGAGAAAAAGAACCGCTCCGTGAACGAGCCGATTTTCTTCTATACCGGCGGGACGCGCGCGGCGCTCGAATTAGTGGTCAACAAAGTTACCAAGACCAGCGCTTCGGGCTACTTGAGCATTCCGAAGGCGCCCGAGACGACGGCGGCGAGCAACAATCCGACGTCGGGGAACTAATTCCGAATCAGAAGCTTCACCCTGTTTAGAGAGCACAGCGAAGGAGGGTCCCTCGGGATCCTCCTTCGTTTTTTGTGCCACGCTGCGATCGGCGTCAGAGTCGATGATGTGGCGTAAATCGCTGTACGAGCTGGCGCATGTATGCCAATCTAGTGCTCCAGCCGATTGGCGGACGGACTAAAACTTTCCGGAGGAGGAGAGCTATGAAACTTCGATTTGCAGCGGTAGCTGGGGTGATGTTGTTCGGGGCGGCGCTAACAATGGCCGCGGACGGAACATGGACCGGGTACATTACGGACAGCAAGTGCGGCGCGAAGGCCGCGCATGAAGGTTCTCGCGATTGTACCATCCAGTGCGTAAAGGCCGGGGCGAAGTATGTCTTCGTGAACGACGCGGACAAGAAAGTGTACGCGATTGACGCGCAGGACAAAGTCGCGGATCACGCCGGTCATCACGTCACAGTGAAGGGTACCGTGGATGGCGGCACGCTGAAGCTCGAAAGCATTGAGATGGCGGCGGCCTCGAAGTAAGCATTCTTACTGGTCTGTTTTTACGGGCGGAGTTTTAGCTCCGCCCGTTTTGTTTTTTGAAAGAACCCGCGATTCCGCTACGATACTCCTCTACCTATGAGCACCTTTCTGCTGCGCGCCGGGCGCGCGCTCACTCCGACGTCTGAGATTGCCGACGCTGGAATTCTGATTCGCGACGGAGTGATTGAAGAAATTGGACTCCGTTCAGAAATGCGGCTGCCGAACGGTGCGGAGGAGGTTTCCGCGACGGACCAAACGGCCGCGCCTGGGTTCGTGGATGTGCACATTCACGGAGCCGGCGGCCACGATGTTATGGAAGGCGGTGCCGAGGCGCTCGCCGCCGTTACCAGAACCGTAGCGCGGCACGGAACCACCTCGATCGTGGCGACTACGGTTACAGCGAGCACCGACGACACCGTTCGCGGCGTGTCCGGAATCGCGCGGTACATTTCAGAGCAGCACGAGACCGACGAAGCGCGTGCGGAAGTGCTTGGCATTCACTTCGAAGGCCCGTTCATCAGCCCGGCGAGACGGGGTGTTCACCCGCCAGAATGGCTGCAACTGCCTTCCGCGGAAATGCTCGAGAAACTTCTCCACGCCGCCGCCGGCCACGCGCAGATCCTTACGCTCGCGCCGGAACTTCTCGGTGCGATGCCTTGTATCGACGCGGCCCGCAACGCCGGGCTTGTGGTCGCGTTCGGCCACACCGACGCGACGTATGAACAAACGCGCGCCGCTATCGCGCATGGCGCGCACCACGCCGTCCACGTCTACAACGCGATGCGCCCGTTTTCTCATCGTGACAGTGGCGTCATTGGTGCGGTCCTGACGTCTCCCGAAGTGACGGCCGAACTCATCGCCGACGGCGTGCACGTCGAAGAAACCGCCATGAAGGTCCTGCTGCACGCAAAAGGGCCAGAGCGCATGATCCTGATCAGCGACGGAATTTCCGCGACGGGAATGCCCGATGGGAAATATATGCTGGGAAAATTCGAAGTCACCGTTGCCGGAGGAATTTGTAGAAACGTGGAGGGTAAACTCGCGGGCAGCACGCTGACCCTCGACCGGGCGCTGCGAAATATCGTTGGCCTTGGCGTGCGCCTCGCGGATGCTGTGCGCATGCTCACTCTCAACCCGGCCACACTGCTGGGGATCGAATACAAGAAGGGCGTGCTGCGCACTGGCGCCGATGCGGATATTGTTTTGCTGGATGAAGGATTGCGTCTTACACGCGTGTGGGCCCGTGGTTTCGCCGTAGATTGAATCCCGGTATCCCGAAAAACTTCCTGTTCCGGAGTCGAGCGCAGACGAAGCGCTGCGGTTTATTGATTTACAGGAATACCGAGTTCACTCGCAAGCTGGACAGCGTTGAATGGGCTGCACGCGAAATACCTGCCGTCCACTTCAAACGTAGGGAGTTTTCGCCGGCCCTTGTTTACCGTGATCACGGTGTTTTCGGCGGATGCATCTTTCTCGATGTTCACTTCGCGGAATTCCACGCCGCGGTCGCGCATGAACCTCTTGGCGCGCCAACAGTCCGGGCACCAACTCGAAGTGTACATGACTACATTAGCTACGCTGTTGTCCATGACGATTGGATGCGGGAATCTGCGGTTGGTCGCAATAGGCACGGGGAATCTGCCACCACGGAGGCTCTAATGGTTTCCGGAGGGAGCGCCTTGACGCTTCCGCGCAACCTGAATTCGAATCAGAGCGCGTTGCAGCGCCACGACGGCGCGATCCCAATCGATGTTCGCGTCTCCCGAGGTGAGCTTCTTTTCCGCGCGTGCTTTCGCCGCTTCGGCGCGGACAAGGTCAATTTCCGCCGCCCTTTCGGCGGTTTCGGCAAGCACCGTTACGCGGTTGCCAAGAATCTCGGCAAATCCCTGAATCACGGTGATACCGCCCGTTGGAGCCGCCCCTTCCTTGCGATACGTCAATTCACCAATACCGAGTTCGGTCATCAGCGGAGCGTGCCCTGGAAGGACTCCAATCTCTCCCTTGGCGCCCGGCAACACAACTTCGACTACGCTTTCGCGCAGAAGCTGCCGTTCCGGCGTGACCACGCTGAGTTCGATGAATTCCGGCGCCATTTTTTCAGACACCGGCCTTCATTTTTTCCGCTTTTGCCAATGCGTCGTCGATCGTGCCGACCATGTAGAACGCCTGCTCCGGCACGTCGTCGTACTTGCCCTCGACGATTTCCTTGAAGCTCCGCACGGTGTCCGCGACCTTGACGTACTTGCCTTCGAGGCCCGTGAATTGCGCCGCCACGAACATCGGTTGCGACAAGAACAGCTCGATCTTTCTCGCGCGCGCCACGGTGCGCTTGTCTTCGTCCGAAAGTTCTTCGATTCCGAGAATCGCGATGATGTCCTGCAAATCCTTGTAGCGCTGGAGGATGGACTTCACGCCGCGCGCCACGGCGTAGTGCTCCGCGCCCACGATGCGCGGATCAAGAATGCGCGAGAAGCTGGCCAGCGGGTCAACGGCGGGATAGATGCCGCGTTCTACGATCTGGCGGCTGAGGTTTGTGGTGGCATCCAAGTGCGTGAACGTCGCTGCCGGCGCGGGGTCGGTGTAGTCATCGGCAGGAACGTAAATCGCCTGCACTGACGTAATGGATCCGGATTTTGTCGAGGTGATGCGCTCCTGAAGTTCGCCGATTTCGGTGTTCAGGTTCGGCTGGTAACCCACGGCGGAAGGCATGCGTCCGAGAAGCGCGGAGACTTCCGAGCCCGCCTGCACGAACCGGAAAATGTTATCGATGAAAAGCAGCACGTCGAGATGCTCTTCGTCGCGAAAATACTCCGCAACGGTCAGTCCCGTGAGGCCCACGCGCAAGCGTGCACCGGGAGGCTCGGTCATCTGGCCGTAAATCAAAGCCGCGCGCGACTTCTCGGAGTTGCCCGGCACCACGACGCCGGCTTCCTGAAATTCCAGCCAGAGGTCATTTCCTTCGCGCGTCCGTTCGCCGACTCCCGCGAAAACCGATACTCCACCGTGTTGCATGGCGACGTTGTTGATGAGCTCCTGGATCAACACGGTCTTGCCGACGCCGGCTCCGCCGAACAACCCGATCTTTCCGCCTTTCAAAAACGGCTGAATCAGGTCAACGACTTTAATGCCCGTCTCGAACATTTCGAGAGTCGTGGACTGGTCGCTCAACAACGGCGCCGGCCGGTGGATGTTGTAATTGGTCTTGCTGGTGAGCGGGCCGAGTTGATCGACCGGCTTACCCAGAACATTCATCACGCGGCCGAGCGTTGGGCGACCCACGGGAACAGTAATTCCTGCGCCCGTGTCGTGGGCCTTCATCCCTCGCACCAAGCCTTCGGTCGGCTCCATCGCGATGGCGCGCACGCGTCCTTCACCCAAGTGCTGCTGCACTTCCGCGGTAACGTCAATCGGCTCCGGCACATTGAAGCCTTCGCTTGTAATTCTTACGGCGTTGAAAATGGAAGGCAGATGGCCCTCTTCAAACTGCACGTCGAGCACAGGTCCGATGATTTGCACAATGTGCCCGGTGGCAACGTATCTCTCTGGCATTCGCTCTCCTACGCGGTGGATGAAGCTCCGCTCACAATCTCGATGATCTCTTTCGTGATGGCTGCCTGCCGCACTTTGTTCATGTGCAGCGTCAGCGCCTCGATGACTTCGCCGGCATTTTTCGTGGCCGATTCCATGGCGGTCATGCGTGCTGCGTATTCCGCGGCCGAAGACTCCAGCATGGCGCGCAATACCTGCGTCTCGATGTAACGCGGCAACAGCTTGTCGAGCAGCATCTCTTTCGGCTGTTCGTAAATGTAGTCGACCTGCGCGGAGGCGCGTTCGCCGGCAGATTCTTCGTCGGCTGGAAGTGCTTGCACGGGCAGAAGCTTCTCCACGACAAGGTTCGACGTCATTACCGTTTTGAATTCACTAAAAGCTATATAAACCGAGTCTGTCTCTTCTTTCGCGTAACGATCCGTCACCAGCGCCGCAATATCACGCGCGATAGCGAAGTCCACGCGCGCCAGCACGTCCACGTACTCGGCTGCGAACGTAAAACCCGCGCGGCGCAGCGCGTCCCGCCCCTTTTTCCCCACCGGCACGATTGACAGTTTTTTGGCTTTGTTGGCGCGCAATAATTCCGTGGCTTTGCGCAGAATATTTGAGTTGAAGGCGCCCGCGAGCCCGCGCTCGCCGCTCAAGACGATCACCAAGATTTTCTCTTCCGGGCGCTGCGCGAGGAGCGGATGTTCCGGCTGTTCGATCCGCGACATGATGGATCGCAAGACGCGCGCCAGCTCTTTGGCGTACGGCCGGGCCGCCAGTGCCGCTTCCTGCGCGCGCCGCAAGCGTGCCGCCGCGACGAATTTCATCGCACGGGTAATCTGCTGGGTGTTTTTCACCGAGCGGATGCGGCGCCGGAAATCGAGTAGTGTGGGCATGTTTCGAAGCTACGCCGGAATCCTCACTTCGCTGCTGCGCCAACCGCTGCCGCGAACCGCTCTTTGAAAGCGTCCACGGCCTTTTTGATTTCCGCTTTGATGCCGTCGTCGAGGGCTTTTTTCGTTGCGATATTTTTCAACGCGGCGCTGTGGTTGGTTTCCGCGAACTGCAGAAATTCGCGTTCGAAGCGGCGCACTTCCGGAACCGGAATGTTATCGAGATATCCGGCTGTTGCAATCTGGATCGCCAAGACCTGTTTCTCGACCGACAGCGGTGCGTACTGATCCTGCTTCAGCACTTCGGTGAGCCGCTGCCCGCGCGCCAACTGCGCCTGCGTGACTTTGTCCAGTTGGTCCGCGCCGAACTGCGCGAAGGCCGCGAGCGAGCGATATTGCGCCATGTCCAGGCGCAGCGTTCCAGCCACTTGCCGCATGGCCTTGATCTGCGCGTTGCCGCCCACGCGGCTGACGCTGATGCCCACGTTGATGGCCGGACGAATCCCGGCGTTGAAGAGATCCGATTCCAGATAAATCTGGCCATCCGTGATGGAAATGACGTTGGTGGGGATGTAGGCGGAGACATCGCCGGCCTGCGTTTCAATCACCGGCAACGAAGTGAGCGAGCCGCCGCCCAGCTTGTCGTTCAGCTTCGCGGCGCGCTCCAGCAAACGTGAGTGCAGGTAGAAAACGTCTCCAGGAAACGCTTCGCGTCCCGGCGGGCGGCGCAGCAACAAAGAAATCTCGCGATACGCTTGTGCGTGTTTCGAAAGGTCGTCGTAGAACGTGACCGCATGCCGTTTGTTGTCGCGAAAATACTCGCCCATCGCGCACGCCGCGTACGGAGCGATGTATTGCAGTGACGCGGGCTCGGCCGCGCTGGATGCCACAACAATCGTGTAGTCCATCGCGCCGGCATCGGTCAGCGTCTTCACTACCTGCGCGATCGTCGAGCGCTTCTGTCCGATGCCGCAGTAGATGCAGATCAGGTCGCCGCCTTTTTGGTTGATGATAGTGTCGAGTATCACGGCGGTCTTTCCGGTTTGTCGGTCGCCGATGATCAGTTCGCGTTGCCCGCGGCCAATCGGAATCATCGCGTCGATGGCCTTGATGCCCGTTTGCAAGGGTTCGCGAACCGGCTGCCTGTCCAGCACGCCCGGAGCGATGCGCTCGAGCGGATTGCGCTGCTTCGAAACGATCGGCCCTTTGCCATCCAGCGGTTCGCCCAGCGGATTCACCACGCGCCCAATCAGCGCGTCCCCGACCGGCACGGACATAATCGTGTTCGTGCGCTTGACGACGTCGCCTTCCTTCAACTCCGCTGATTCGCCCAGCAAAACGACGCCGACTTCCTCCTCTTCCAGGTTGAGCGCGATCCCGAAAATGTTATGGGGAAACGCCAGCATCTCCCCGGCCATGACTTTCTCGAGGCCATGAACGCGCGCGATTCCGTCGCCCACGCTGATTATCGCGCCGACTTCGTCAACGGAAACCGTCTGCTCGTAGTTCTCGATCTGTTCGCGCAGAATCTTGCTGATTTCGTCTGCTTTGATATTGGCCATGCCTGCTCCTGATTCCTATTCCGCTGCGAGCCGCGCCCGCATCTCGTTCAAGCTGTTGCGCAACGAGCCATCGTAAATCGTGTCGCCGACGCGCACCACCGCGCCACCCAATAAATCTGGATTCAACGCAAATTTTGCCTGTATTTTCTTGCCAGTCAGTCGCTCGAGGATTTGCGAGAAGCGCTTCTTCTGCGCCGCGCTCAATTCCGTCGCGGACGAAATTTCTGCCTCAGCGATGCCTTCACGTTCGCGAATGACTTCTTCAAACGCCGCGTAAATCTCCGGAAGCATGTGCATGCGCCGGTGGTCGGCAACGACAAGGAGGAAATTACGGACGATTTTCCCTGCACCCAGCCGCGCTGCAATCTTTTCAATCACCCGGTGTTTCGCCTCGCGCGGAACCGCCGGGCTCGCCAGCACACTTCGCAGTTCCACGGATTCCGAGAACGCCGTGCAAAAATCCTTGAATTGCTTCAGCGCGGCATCGGCTCCGCCCTGCGTCAACGCCACGTCCGCCAGCGCGTTTGCATACTGCAGCGTCGCGGACTTCAATTTGGCCTTCCTTCCAGGCTCTTTACGAACGCATCCATCAGCGAATCCTGCGCCGCGGCGGTCAATTGTTTCGCCAGCAGCGATTCCGCGCCGTCCACGGCGAGCCTGGCGGCCAATGCCTTCAATTCCATCCGCGCCGCCCGTTCCGTCGCCTCGATCTCCGCTTGCGCGGCGACGGCTACTTTCTTTGCATCCGTCTGCGCCAACGCGCGGATTCTCTCGCCTTCCGCAGCGGATTCCCGCTCCGCGGTCGCGCGCAATGCCGCGACTTCCTGCTCCAGATGCGCCAATTTGCTTTCGGCTTCGCGAACGCGCCGATCCGCGTCATCTTTCTCCGCAGTTGCCTTGGTGATGGCGGAACTGATGCGCTCGGCATTCCGGTGAAACACCGGCGGGAGCAGCTTCGCAAAAACCCAAATCAAAACTCCACCAAGGATCGCGAAGTTGATCCAACGGAAAATCTCCGCGGCGTGGTCCGTCGGCTTTCCTCCGCTTTCTTCCGAGGCGTACGCCTGCGCGGCAGTGAAGAGCGACAGGACTAGCAGACTTGTCCAAAGGCGCAGCCCACCGCGCTGCATCATCGCGCTTCTCTCCTTGGACTGCTCGGCCGGGGCGGGGCCTGCAGAATGCGGCTAACGATTTCCGCCGCAAGCTGCCCGACGGTTGCGTTAAGATCTTTTTGCGCCGCGGCCAACTCGCCCTCGATGCGCGCTTTCGCGCTTGCAATTTCGGCCGTCGCCCTTGCCCGCGCCGCTTTCACCAGTTCCGTGCGTTCATCGAGTAGCTTCTTCCGCGCGGCTTCTTGCTCTCCGTAAACTCGTGCCCGCGCCTGCTTCAGCGCGTCTTCATACTGCTTTACTTTTTCCGCCGCCGTCGCTTGCGCGGACTCCGCGGCTTTCTGCGCGCCAACGGTTCGCGCCTCCCGCTCCGCCATGACCTTCAGCAGCGGCTTAAAGAATATCGCTCGTAAGATGAAGTAAAAAAGGAAGATGATCAGGACTGTAGGCACAGCCTGAAGGAACAGTTCTCCCAATTGGCCAACAATATCTTGCATTCAGTTGTGTAGCCTAAACTCGTTTTGGGGCCTTGGAACGGCCACCAGGTTTGGCAGCCGCGCCGTGTCCCCTACCCGGGAAGGGGTGTTACGGTGGGCCTGACGCTGCCGAATTGAACACTATTTTATAGCATCCACCGTGGCTGTGCGTCAACGCGACGCGGGCCGAATCAATTCGTTGTTTCCGCTGTTGTTCGCCGGATTTGCCGCGACGCATACCTCGCGAATGGCATCCACAATGGCGTCCGGCCGTTCGAACGGGATCATGTGGTCGCTGTCCGGCACTATAATGCGTTTCCCCCGCGTCGAAAGCTGCGCCTCTTTCACTTGCAGGTCGTTCACCCAGATCGCCCGGAAGTCGTCAAAATCTTTCTTCGTCAGGCCTTCCGGCAAGGCGGATGGCGGTACATCCTTTCCGGCCGTCAGCACCACGAGCGGCTTGTCGCCGAGATTTCCGGAAGCCCGGACCTGGCTGGCGCTTTCCGAAAACAAACTGATCTCCGAGATGGTGGCCGCCAGGAATTTTGGCTGCAGTTGCAGGTACCGCAACTCCCTGCCGAAGTCCTTCGAAATGCCCGGAGATTCGCCCTGGTTGCGCTGCATAAAGCGAGCTATCCCGAAGCGGATCAGAAACGGCGCCAACGCTTGTTGCCGTTTCAAACTGTCAGTCTGTTTTTTCATTGCCGCCTGAAATGCCGGCGGCATGCGGCTCTCCTGGTCCTCATGCGAAGCGTCCACCAGCACCATGCCCGCGACTTCGCCCGGGTACTGTCCGTTGAACACGCGCACGTCGTACCCTCCAAACGAGTGCCCCACCACAACGAAGGGCCTTTTTTCATTCGCGCTGGCTAGCAGCGCGTGCAGCTCCTTGGCGATCTGCAGGCTGGTTCGCGGAACGTTGCTGCCGTCGCTCCATCCATAGCCCGCCCGGTCGTACCAGCAAACGCGCGTAAACTTCGCGGCCTCCGCTTGCACGCGGTTCCACCCGATTCCCGGCACGCCCAGCCCGCTGTCCAACACTACTGTCGGGCTGCCTGCTCCTTGGCAATCGAGATTCAGGTGCAGATCTCCGAAGTCCGGTCCCAGCGCGATGGATTTTCCTTGTTGCGGAAACCGGCTCGCGTCCGCATGGTTCTCGATCGCCTGGTAACTCGCACCGGCAATCGCTGCTACTGCGATCAGTATCAGCAGGCCGAAAAATGTCCGCCGCAGAAATCGTTTCAACATGCCTGCTCTTCGCGAAACATTTGTTGCATTTGCTTCCGTCACCGCTGCCTCCTCCTGCCGCAGATGCACAGCCCATGGGACCGGCGGATAGTAGCCCTCACGCCAACGCGCGTCAACACGGGCGGAATAGATCCATTTGCAATGGCTGGTTCAGCGGCAAGGACTACTTGGCTGGAAGTAAAGCATTAAGCGCTGTAACGCGCGGCAGTAGTGCGAGCGCCCCAAGCTCGCGGAATCTCGTTGCCCGCTTGCGATACTCGTGAGTTCCCGGCGGCAATATTGCCATGAACGGCACACCCGCCGCCTGCGCGGAAAGCGCGTCGTCTACGTTGTCTCCGATGTACAAAGCGCTCGCCGGTCCGCGAGTGCCCAGAATCTTCAACAGTCCATCCGGAAACGGCTTTTTTCGCGGAACATCGTCCATTGTAATCACGGTGCGAAAATACCTCGCTGCTTTCCATCTATCAAACGTGTACGCAAACTCCTTGCGCGTGCGCCCGGTAAACAAATTCAATTCGAATCGGCGCGCCCATCGCTCGATCTGTTCCGGCTTCACAACGAACTTCTCTCTGGACACGTTTCCCGGCTTGCCGTTCTTTCCCCAATAGACCGGTTGAAACGCGTCGCGTGCCTCTTCATAACTCGTCGGTTGCCCGAGCGCCGTCGTCCACCTCGCCACCATGTTCCAGTCATCGTTGTTGCCAGGCATCGCTTTCCATTTGTGCAATTCCGCCCACGTTACGCGCTTGCCCGTTAGCGAGCGCACCGTTTCGAGCGCCGAAAGCCAGAACGACAGCCGCACATCCACCAGCACGCCGTCCACATCGAAAATCAATATTTTTGGCGCCGCTGCCAGCTTTTTCAGAACGCGTTTCAATATAAAACTCCCCGCGTGTTTGCTCGATTACTCGGCAATGCAGTTTTGACTCCAGTGAGATTCCGGTGGGTTCAATGCGGCCGGCACAATCAGTTTCGCCGCTCCGCAAATGCGGGTCAATCAAATTACGTGTGGCTGCCCCGAGGCGCGGTCTGCGTTCCGCTTGCTGGACGCGGCAAGAACTCCGCCTGACGTCTGGATTTTGCACGGAGATTTCGCGGTGCCTCTCTCACGTCTCGCTCTGCACGGGCTCCTTCGCATTCGTAATCAGCGTTCGCGTTGCCAGGAAACGCTCCAACACTTGGTCTAATTCCACCGGCCGGATGGGCTTGCTCAAATAGTCGTCCATTCCTCCGGCAATACATTTTTCGCGGTCGCCTTTCATGGCGTGCGCCGTCAACGCCACTACTTGTTGGTGGCCCCCGGTCGCGCCTTCCTTCGCGCGAATGGCCGCCGTCGCCTCGAGGCCATCCATTTCGGGCATCTGCACGTCCATGAACACCAGATCAAATACCTCTTTCTCTAAAGCATGCAGCGCTTCCACGCCCGTCCCGGCAACTACGACCCGGTGCCCGCGCTTTTCCAGCAGCCGGACGGCCAGCCTTTGATTCACCGCGTTATCCTCAGCGAGCAAAATCTTCAACGAAGTTCCCGGCTCTCGCTCATCTTTCACTGAGAAACGAGTGATCAGCGGAATTACGCCATCGTGCGGCCGCGCGCCGAGCACGCGCGCAATCGCTTCGCGCAATTCCGATAGGCGTATCGGTTTCAACAGGTACGCCGAGACTCCCAACTCCTGGCATCGCGCCGCGTCGCCGCGGTGCCCGGACGAAGTGAGCATCATGATGGTTGCCGCGGATAGCTCCGGCTTTCTCCGAATCGCTTCGACCAGTTCGAAACCGTCCATGTCCGGCATGTTCATGTCCGTCAGGATGAGCTGGTACGGCTGCCCCCCTTCGCGCGCCGCCGCTAATTCCGTGAGGGCTGCGTTGCCGCCTCCCACGCTGGTTGGCTTCATTTGCCACCGCAGCAGCATTCCTTCAAGGATGCGGCGATTCGTCGCGTTGTCGTCCACCACCAGCACTCGTACATCACGTAGCAACTCGGGCGGGGCAGTCGTGCCTATTTTGATCTCCTTGCCATCTGCTCCGCTGATCTTCACGATAAAGTGAAACTGGCTGCCCCGTCCTTCTTGGCTTTCTACCGATATTTTTCCGCCCATCATTCCGACGAGTCGCGCCGAAATAGTCAGACCCAGGCCAGTGCCTCCATACTTTCGCGTCGTCGAAGTGTCCGCTTGGGAAAAAGGATCAAATATCAAACCGAGCTTCGCCTTCGGGATGCCTATTCCGGTGTCCGCTACGGTAAAGCCCAGCACGTACTCTTTGCCCTCTTTGCTGTCTACCTGTACCTTCACTACTACTTCGCCGCTCTCCGTGAATTTGATGGCGTTCCCCACGAGATTCACGATGATTTGCCTCAGTCGGCTCGCGTCTCCTCGCAACGCCTCCGGAACTTCAGGTGCAATTTCGCATAGCAACTCTAGCCCTTTTTCATCCGCTCGCAGCGCCATCGTCTTCAGCGTGGACTCCAGCCAGTCCCGCAAATTAAAGTCGATGGCGTCGAGGTCGATCTTGCCCGCTTCGATCTTTGAAAAATCCAGGATGTCGTTTATCACCGTCAGCAGGGAATCGCCGGACATTTTCACGGTCTCCAGGTACTCGCGCTGTTCCGGCGTAAGCGGCGTTCCCAGCGCCAGGTCCGTCATCCCCATCACACCATTCAGCGGCGTGCGAATTTCATGGCTCATGTTCGCCAGGAACTCGCTCTTTGCCCGGCTCGCGGCTTCCGCGGCTTCCCGCGCCTTTTGCATCTCCGCCTGGACTTTTTTCAAGTGCGTGATGTCACGGCCAATTCCTGCAAGTCCTGTCACGCGCCCGCTCTTGTCATGCAGTGGCACCTGTGTGGTCATGATCTGGCTCGCGTTCCCCTGCGGGTCCAAACCACTTTCTTCCCGGTTTATTTCGGCTTGTCCGGAACGTATTACCTGCTGCTCGTCTTCGAAGAACGTCTTGGCAAGTTCGTGCGGATAGAAGTCGAAGTCGGTCTTCCCTATAAGCTCATCCGGCGAATTTGCTCCCATCTGTTTTGCCACCGCAAGATTAGCCACCAGGAACCGGCACTGCGCGTCCTTGACGTAAATGAAGTCCGGCACGTTATCAATCAGCGCCCGCAGCACTTTTCTTTCCGCGGATAGCGATTCTTCGACCTTCGCGCGTTCCTGTACTTCCTGCTTCAGTTCCTGCGTCCGAGTTTCCACCCGAAGCTCCAGGCCATCCTTGGCATGCTGCAAAGCGGCGTCCCGCTCCTGGATTCGTTCCAGCATTTTGTTAAACGCCGCTACCAGCCTTCCCACTTCGTCATCGCCGCTCGCCACTGCGCGCAACGTGTAGTTCTCCTCGCTGGTTACTTTCGCGGCGATTCCCGCGAGATGGAGAATCGGCTCCGTAATCAATCGCAGCAGGCGCGAAGACACCAGATACGTCACCAGCATGGAGAGCAGAATCACAACCAGTGAAATAAATGTGTACTGGCGGATTTTCGCCTTCAGCGCATCCAAATCCGAGACGATTACGATCGCGCCGGCCTTCTCCCCGCCCAGCGATACTCCACGCCACAGCACTACAGAGTCTTTTTGAAATTGCGCGCCCTCTTGCAGCTTCGACGGAATCTGTAGTCCCGGTCCAGCCTCGTTTCGGCGATACTCGGCAAAAAACTTTCCTTCGCTGTCATACAGCCGTGCGCCGGCGACATGCTCTTCCGCGCGAAGCGCACCCAACATGTCTTGCGCGGACTTGCGATCGTTGAACGCCAACGCCGCCGCGGTATTGGCTCCCAGGGTGTCTGCAAGAGCTGTGAGCTCGCTGACCGTGGCCGCGCGAAAGCTCGCTCTCTCGTAAAACTCGAACGCCAGGCATGCCAGGCTGAGCCCCACAAGGCTCGTACAGAGAATCACGACGGTGAGCTTGCTGTGAATCGAAGCTTTTCCAAATAACTGCATCTCAACTCCCTTTTGGGCCACCGATAACTTTGCTCGCGAGCGCCAGCAACTGCGCGCTGATCTTCAGCCCAGCGCGCTCCGTCGCCGCCAGATTGATCTCAAAACGAACTTTGTTCTCTTCCAGGCGGAACCCGATCATTCCGCCGTCCTGCGCAAACTGTTGCGTCTCGCCCACTGTAAGCACCGGACGGTCCGCCAGAGCCGCGAGCGCTTCCGGAACCGTCTTCTTCCCCAGTCCTCCGAGAAACACGACCTGGCAATCCCGAACTTCTTCCACCTGCTTGAAATGCGCTACCCGCAGCCCGCGTATTCCGATCGTTTTTCCATTCAGCGTCGCTTCCAAGGCGCCCCGGAATGGATCCTCCCCGACCGTGCAGTACGTCAGCGGCGCGCCGGGATTTTTGAACGCTCCTGGCGGCCATTCGATAAATTGCGCGAAATGAAAAAGAAACGCGGCCTTCACGGAGTACTCTTCCACCGTGGAGCCCGCTCGCGCATCGCCCGCAAGCGCCAGCGTGAGGGCCAGACATACCAGTGCCTTGCTGCCGCGACTTTGTCCCTGCTGTCCTTCTCTCCGTCGTCTGCCTCGCATAGCGGCTCGGGATTCCGCAGACCGGCGCCTCAGGGGCGGAAGTTCCAGGTAAGCCTGACGAACGCTCGGCGTGGACTGTAAGTTGGTACGAGCCCGGTGTTGCTCAGGAATTCCAGGTGGCGCGGTTGCAGCAGATTCTGTCCAATGGCGTCCAGCGTCAGCGATTTCCCCGCGTGCCATCCCAATCGAGTGTCCACTCGCGTGTAGGATGGAATGTTTTGATCCAGCAGTTTTCCGACGTAATAAATGTCGGCATCCCATTCCGTCCGATGCGGCAGGTCAACTTGCGACCGGAGTTGGAACTGGTGCCGCGGGTTATCTCCTTGCGCCAGCGTTGCGGCTGGATCCTGACTTCCAGGATTTAAATGCAGCGTTTGCCGCAGCAGCGAATAACTGGTGCTCACCTTCCAACGATTAATGGGCCTCCAAACCAGCGCGAACTCACCGCCGTAACCGTCGCCGTGCATCTCGTTCGCATAAAACAGCGGTTCCACGATGTGCGGCACCGGGTTGTTCGAAGCGAAGGGCGCGCCAGGCTCCTGCGTTTGCAGGTCGCCGTAGCGCTCGTAGAACGTAGCCGCATCGATGGAGATGGTCTTCGTGACTTGTGCGCGGTACCCAGCTTCGAAATCCAGGTAGCTTCCGTTGCTCGCAGCGGGACTGCCGAACAAGTCGATGGACGTTAGCGCGCCTCCCGGCCCCGGAAAGACTGCGACGATATCGTGCAGGGTCCGCTCAGAGCGCTGCGGCGTGCGGGTGGCTTGGGTCGCGGCAAGCCACACCGACTGGTTTTCGCTTACCGCCAGTGACAGCCTTCCGCTCGGTTCCAGGCTAAAGCCCGTGAACGGGCTGTGCTCGAACTCCACTCCGGGCGTAAACCAAAGCCGGCCCGGAATAAGCGCAATTTCATCTTGGACAAAAAAGCTTGGCAGGTTCGTCGTTAAGTTGCTGGGCGTAAACGAGACCACTGCGCTCGCCGTGGTGGGGCTGCTTGTGAAGCGATATTCCGCACCCCAGACAATTTCTTGCCGTCCATCAATCGCGAGGCGGTGCTGAAACGCAATATCCGCAATGTTCTGAAAGGTTGCGATGAGAATGTCGTCTCGGACAAGTCCGTCGTAATAAAAATTCAGCGACGTCTCGGAATTCTCGGAGAATCCATGCTTCCACGTTCCAAGAATATCTCCTCCCGTGTACGTGGTCGTCGAAAATGGCGCGGTGGCAAAAGGCGGACCGAACGTTGCGATCTTCGTTTGCCCTCGCGTCGAATCGCTGTACGCATCGCCTTCGAGCGTGAACGTATCATGCGGGGAGTAGTGCAGGTCCATCCGGCCCCCTCCGCGCGCTCCGTACCATCCGTCACCGGCTCCTTGACCGGTAGCGGTTTCAAAGGCGCTGCGATCCATGTAACCGCCATACACGCGGTACGCCAGCTTCTCCCCGCTCGAACCTCCGTACCGCCCGTTCGCAAAATCCCGCTCCTGCATTCCTCCGCCGCCACTGACTAAGCCCCCAAGCGTGTCCGCAGCCTTCGCCGTCACTATATTGATGACCCCGGAGACCGCGTTCGCTCCCCACACCGCCGCTCCCGGCCCGCGGATCACCTCAATCCGCTCGATGTCCTCCAGCATCAACTGCTCGATTTGCCAGAACACCCCGGCAAAGTTGGGCGAATACAAGCTCCGCGAGTCGATCAACACCAGCATCGTGTCCGCAAATCGTTCGTTGAATCCCCGCCCGCTGATGGCCCAGTTGTTGGCGTTGATCTGAGCGACATCCAGGCCGGGAACCATGCGCAGGACTTCCGCAACGCTCGTCATTCCCGACCGCCGAATATCCTCTTGCGTGATCACAAACATCGCCGCTGCCACGCGGGATAATTTCTGCTCCGTTTTCGATGCCGACGTCACCTCGATGTTCATCAAATCTTCGATACTGGTTCTGGTCAGATCTTTCTGCGGCGTCGACGTCTCGCCGGCTTGGGCGAGCGTCGGATCTGGTTTAGTCGTCGGCGTTTGCGCCCACGATCCGGCTTGCGCGGCCAGCAATGCAACGAGCAGCCCTCCTCGAACTCCGCTACGCGCAAGGCGGGTCGCCGACACACGTTTTTCTTCGAGACGCACGAGTACCCCCGCGTCGCTTGTTGCACACGCATAGCCGAATTCCTTACCTCCCGCTATTCGGCAAATCGCTTTTTGTCAACGATTTGCGCGTATTTGCAAGCCTTGGGACTTCCTGAATTGAAACGCTGGAACTCACCTGTTCCACACTGGTACAGCTTGCCCGGCTCGAAACTCTCCTGGTTTTGATCGCCCCCGGTTTCCCCCGACGATACTCCGGTTGCTGCCCTCAGAATCCGCTTGCTACAATCCCTGCGCAGAAACGAGGGCGGACGCATGCCTGGATTTTCCGGTGTGGATTTCATCGACTTTGACTCGCAACTGAACGACGAAGAAAAGCTCGTCCGTCGAACTTCCCGCGAATTTGTTGAAAACGAAGTTATTCCGATCATCGAAAAACACAGCCGCGAAGGCACTTTTCCGAAGCATCTCGTTCCGCAACTCGGCGAGCTCGGTTTCTTCGGCGCGAATTTGCAGGGCTACGGCTGCGCGGGCATGTCCAATGTCGCGTATGGCCTCGTCACCCAGGAACTCGAGCGAGGCGACTCCGGCCTGCGCAGCTTCGTTTCCGTGCAGGGCGCCCTCGTGATGTATCCGATTTACGCGTACGGCAGCGACAAGCAGAAAGACAAATGGCTTCCGCTCTTACAGCAAGGCAGGGCCATCGGCTGCTTCGGCCTCACCGAACCTCAGTTTGGCTCCAATCCTGGCGGTATGTTGACGCGCGCGGTGAAAAAAGGCGCCAAGTACATCCTGAACGGCGAAAAAATGTGGATCACCAACGGCTCGATCGCCGACGTCGCCGTCGTCTGGGCCAAGTGCGAAGACGAAAAAATCCGCGGATTCCTCGTCGAAAAAGGTGCGCCGGGTTTTAAAGCCTGGGACGTTCACGGCAAATGGTCGCTCCGCGCTTCCATCACGTCCGGCCTCGCGCTTACCGATTGCGAGATTCCCGAAGAAAATCTGCTCCCGAATGTTGCCGGCCTCAAAGGCCCTCTCGGCTGCCTGAATCAAGCGCGCTACGGAATTGGCTGGGGTGCCCTCGGCGCGGCCATGGCGTGCTACGACACTGCGCTCCAATACGCGAAAACCCGCAAACAATTCGCCAACAAGCCCATCGCCTCGCACCAACTCGTGCAGGAAAAACTCGCGTGGATGATCACTGAGATCGTCAAAGGCCAGCTTCTCGCTCTCCACGTCGGCCGCCTGAAAGACAAGGGCAAAGCCGATCCCGCGCACATCTCCATGCTCAAGATGAACAACGTCGCTATCGCCCTGGACACCGCCCGCAAAGCCCGCGACATTCTCGGCGCCAACGGCATCGTCGACGATTACTGCATCATGCGCCACATGAACAATCTCGAAAGCGTTTACACCTACGAAGGCACCAACGACATCCACAAGCTCGTCATCGGAGAAAAAGTCACCGGCATCTCCGCGTTCGTCTAGGCGTGCTTCCGCGCCGACTTGGGCAAATTGTCTGGCGATCCTTCAGGCTAATAATTTACGGCAACCAACCCGCTGCACGGCCCTTCGAATCTTGTATGCTGTAAGGGCCTTTCGCATTATTGGCGCGTTCCGTGGGGGAAATTCTTATGTCCGCATCCGCAGTCGCTTCTCGTCGATTCCTTTGTAGGTCGTTCGTAATTTTTTGCGTCGCTTTCCTTCCATCCTTCGCGCTCGCGCAAACGCCGAGTCCGAAAAAGCCCGCGCCCGCCGAATCCAAAGTCAAAATCCGTGCCATCACCGCCTTCGTCAATCTCGATCGCACGCAATACCAAATTCAGATCGCCGATGCCCTCAAGATGCTCAAGCGCGCGCGCACCATCTTCGAGTCGCGCGGCTTTCCCGTGGAAACCATTCGCATCGCCACGCAGCCGTTCCCTGAATACATCCAGGGTCTTTCGAACGAACAAGCTCTCGCTTTTTTCCGCAACTACGACGCCCTCGCGCAACAGGACGGCTTCGCCGCTTCCATCGGTCCCGCGATGCCAAACGCGGACGACAGCCCCGCGCAGGCGGACCTGCTTGCTCAGATCTTGCTGAACACCAAATCGCTCAACGCCAGCCTCGTCGTCGCCGGTGACGATGGCGTCCGCTGGCCTGCCGTCGGCGCCGCCGCTCGCGTCATGAAGCAGCTCGAGGACACCGAGCGCAGCCAGGGCAATTTCCGCTTCGCCGCTATCGCCGAGGTCAAGCCCCTCACGCCCTTTTTTCCCGCCGCGTACCACAACGGCTTCGGCCACCAGTTCGCTCTGGCTCTCGAATCCGCCAATCTCGTCTCAGATGCCTTCAAAAACGCACCCGATCTCGGCACGGCGCGCCGCCGCCTAATCGACGCGCTGGTTAAAGAAGCGTTTGCAATCCAGGCCGAAGCCGGCCGCGTGGACACGGACACCGGCTGGACCTACATGGGCATTGATCTTTCTCCTGCGCCGCTGAAAGACATCTCGATCGGCGAAGCCATCGAAAATCTCACCACGCAGCCGTTCGGCTCCAGCGGCACGCTCACCGCCGCCGCTACCATCACTTCCGCCCTCCGCGACATAAAAGTCAAACAGACCGGCTACAGCGGCTTGATGCTCCCGATTCTCGAGGACTCCCGACTCGCGCAGCGCTGGAGCGAAGGTCGCCTCTCCATTGATGCTCTGCTCGCTTACAGCGCGGTTTGCGGCACCGGCCTCGACACCGTCCCGCTTCCCGGCGACATCAGCGTCGAACAGCTTTCGCTCATCATTGGCGATATGGCGAGTCTCGCCGTGAAGTGGCACAAGCCGCTTTCCGCGCGCCTCTTTCCCGTTCAGGGCAAAGGCCCGGGTGACTCGACGGATCTCGACAGCCAGTTTCTCGTTAACGCCACCATCCAGCCCCTCGAAAAAAAGTAGCGGCAAGAACCTGCTCTGTTCACCTCCTGTGAACACCTGCCCTTTTTTTCGAGTGCCACTCTAGGCCTGCTCCCCGTGCCTTTCATGCGCCTGGACTGAAGAATTCTTCCGCTCCTTTTTACCCGCTTCGCCCGATTGTTACTCCTTGTCGCTAGCCTTAACTTGCATGCGAAGCACAGTGAACTGCGCCACGTTGTCCTCGGGTGAAACAGCCACTGCCGTTCGTCCCTGCTTTTCAGTCCGAACCCACGTGTGTCTCAGCTTCCAACCTACTAAAGGAGGTTTATTTGGATGCATCGATTCGAACCACTTCGCCGTTGGTGTAGATCAGTCCTTCTGGCTGCGGCGACGCTACTTTTGCCTGCTGTCGCGTTTGCACAATTGGGCGGTCTGCCCCTGCCACCCCCTCCGCCTCTTCCAATTCCCACTCCAACTTCTCCCGGAACCACCGGTTCAACCGTGGTAGGTGACGCCGGCGCTGTTCGCTCGACCGTCCTCGGGCTGACCACGGCGCTCGGTGATACTGGCACACTCTCCGGGGTAAATGATGTTCGCGATGCCTCCGCGGGTCTGGGCAGCATCCCTTCTGTGCTCAGCGCGGAAACTCTGAGCGCTGCCACTATGAGCTGGACCGATGAGGTCGATTCTGTGGCCTCGCTTTCCAGCCTCAACATGGCTGTCGCGGGTGTTGGCATTACCGCGGACCTGGTGATGGCGCAAGCTTCTCAGGTGCTCGGCACTGCCGGGAGCGGCAGTTCCATCTTCAGCAATCTCGCAATCAACGGAGTTCCCATAAACGTCACCGGCGCGCCCAACCAAGTCATCGCCATTCCGGGCGGCCAGGTCATTATCAATGAGCAGACCATCTCTTCGACCGGCACCGCCGTAGTCAACGCCCTGCACGTCACCATCGCCGGTGTCGCCGACGTCGTGGTCGCTTCCGCTGCCGCGGGGATTTCCTGATCCACCGTTCGGTGGCAACCGCACATATGGAGAGCGACCAATGAACAACACACTCAAAAAGCTCGAACACATCGCAGTCTCTGGCCTTTTTATGAGCGCGCTCTTGATGGCTCCTCTTACTTTTCAGAGCGCCCCGGCACTCGCGCACGTCGTTCCTTCCCCGTGCGACTTCACCACTGGCGGTGGATTTGTCCTCACCGACAGCGGCAACCACGCAAACTTCGGCCTCGTCGGGGGTTGCAAGAACGGCGGATTCTACGGCCACGTGAATTTTGTGGACCATGACACCGCCGGATTCTTCGCCGGCCTCCACGTGGACAGCGTCAGTATCGACGGCTACTTTGAGCCGGTTGCCGGCTCCAACGTGCGCGACATTTGCGGAACCGCGCGAACCAATCTCCCTCCACCGAACGACACGGGCATTAAGTTTCGTGCCCGCACGGAAGACAACGGCGAGCCTGGTGCCGGCGTCGACAAGTTCGGACTTAAACTCACCAACCCTTCCACCGGAGAAAGCGCCGTCGTCGTTAGCACGCGCCTTCTTGCGGGAGGAAACATCCAATTGCACAAACCGAATCCCTCGAATACGGGTCCGAGCGTGCCGCCAGACGAAATTACCGCCTGCGGCAGCGACGATTCCGGACTTGGCGAGTGATTTGTGCTGAACCGAAGCACGGCTGCACTTGCGGCCGTGCTTCTCTACGTTTACATCCGTTATTGGTTTTAGCGCGTCGCCTGATCGCTTTACGGCACCACCGGCAACACTACCGCCGAGGGATGCGCTTTATCGTGGTACACCACGTTCGTCGCCTTGATCATGCGTGTTCCGCGCGCCTGCTCTTCGCCCGTGTTCAAATTCCGGTCGAACCGCGGGAAATTGCTGCTCGAAACTTCCAGCCGCAGCTTGTGCCCTTTCAAAAACACGTTGCTCGTCGCCCACATATCCACCGTGACGTGATAAACCTCTCCCGGGTTTTCCAGTTCCGGCTTCTCCCACGAATTTCTGTAGCGCATGCGCAGAATTCCGCTCGTCAAATTTTGCGCGAAGCCGTCCGGTCCCACGTCCACGAGCATCCCCGTGAAATCCGTGTCCACCGCCGAACTGCTTACCCACAAATCCAGCGTCACCGGTCCCGTCACTTCGAAATCTTTCTCGAACGCCGGCGTCGTGAACACCAGCACATCCGGCCGCGCTTCCGCCGGCCGCTGGTCTTCGGGTCCGAGACCGGTTGGCAGTGCGCCGCAGCACAGCGGCCCGCCGATCGTCGGCACCGGATTCGCGGGATCGTACACATACGAGTCCGCCTTCTCTTCTGCTGGCGCCGTCGTGCTCAACGTTCCGCTTCCCGCCAGCCCGTTCGCTCCGCCTCCGCCGGCGTGCAGGAAATACTTTGTATTCTTCGCGCGCGCTAACGGCCAGTCATCCTCGTCGCGCCATTCATTTTTCCCCATCACGAAAATTTTCACCGGCTTCTCGTTTTCCACTCCGTTGGCTTGTCCCTTGAGCAGCCAGTCGTACCAGCGCAGCGTCATTTCGTCCTGATCGATCGGCAGCTTTTCTCCAAAATCCACCGCGCCGACGCGCCTGCTGCTGTTTCCGCCGGCATGCCCGCCGACGTACACCACCAGCCGCTGGCCTTTCTTGGCCGCCTCCGTTCCCGCTTCCGTCTTCAATCGCTGATAATTCCGTAGCGAGCCTCCCAGAAAAATGTCGTACCACGCCGCGAAGCTCAGCACCGGCACTTGAATATTCGCGTAATGATCCTCAATCGAAATCTGTTTCCAGTACCCGTCATAACTCGGGTGCGCCAGCCAATCCTTGAAATACGGCGCAATTCCCGCTCCCGACGGCGCCGCGAGCACCTCGTAGTCATTCAGCGGCAGCGTTTTTGTTCCGCCCAGCGCGTCGCCATTTGATTCAGCGCGTCGACGCATCGTGTTCATCGCCAGGCCCGTCGACCAAGACTCGTTGAACCATTGTTCGAACGCTCCGCCCTGATACGTCCACCCGTCGTGGTAGTTCGACGCCGTCACCGTCGGGCAAATTCCCGCCAGATGCGGCGGCTTCGCAATTGCCGCGAGATATTGTGTCGCCCCCACGTACGATCCGCCGAACATTCCCACTTTACCGTTCGAGTATGGCAGCGCCGCCGCCCATTCCACCGTGTCGTACCCGTCGTTCGTTTCGTTCTTGAACGTATACCACTCGCCGTCCGACGCGAATCTTCCTCTCACGTCCTGCTCGATTACCACGTACCCGCGCGCTGCTCCCTTCATCCCAAATCCCGACTCGTTCACTTTGTCATACGGCGTCCGCACCAGCAGCACCGGGAATTTTCCGTCCGCTTTCGGCCGGTAAATGTCCGCGCGCAACGTCACTCCGTCGCGCATCTTCGCCGGTACGTTATGCTCCATCACCACTTCGTGATGTTCTTGCGCGGCAACCGACGCCACCGAGATACCGCCCGCAACCATCGCGCCGATCGCTATCGCCAAAAAAACATTTCTAGTTCGCTTCGTCCGTCTCTTCGTCATGCACTCGCTCATGTCCACGTAGACGTCCTCCTCGGCTGGTCACTCGCCCATTCTCGACTCGTTGCCTGCCGTGTCGCGAGAGCGTAGGTCGCCGGCTAACGACTGTCAAGCCGCTAGCGATCTACCTTCGATTTGCGCGCCAATTTCCCGCGCTATGCTTCGCAGCCAGATGGAGCCCGGGTCGCTCACCGCGCGCCGTGGGTAAAGTAAATACTCTTGATACTCTCCCGGGTCGATCGGCGGCCGTATCATCACCAATTTCAACGCCGCAGCCATCGCCCCCGCCAGCCGTTTCGGAACGAACGCCACCAGCTCCGTTTGCGCCACCGCTTGCAGCGCCTGCACGTAACCGGGCACGCGCAGTGCAATCGTTCTCTCGAGTTTTTCTTCGCGCAGCCAAGTGTCCACGGGGTCTTCCGAAATCCCTCTTCCGACAACCGCAACGTGCCTCGCCTTCAGGAATTCTTTCAGGTTTTTCATTCGCGCCGCGGCTGGATGCCCTCTTCGCACGACCGTAACTTCCGTGTCCGTAAAAAACTCTTCCCGCTGGAATTCGGCTAATTCCTTCGCGACGCACGAAATCCTCAGATCGATCGGTCCTTCTCGCTCCGGCGTTTCCGCGAGTGGACTTTGCCACGGCAGCACATCCAGTTTCACCCTAGGCGCTTCGCGATTCACGCGCTTCACCAGCGGCGGCAACACCAGGTGCGCCACGTGGTCTTGCATCATCACGCAAAACCGCCGCGTGCTGCGCGCCGGCTCGAACGATTCCGCCGCCAGCACACCTTGCACTCGCCGCAACGCCTCCGCCAGCGGCTCGCGCAAGCTCCTCGCGCGCGGCGTCAATTCCATGCGTGCTCCGGCGCGCACCAGCAGCGGATCATTCAACAACTCTCGCAGCCGCCCCAGCGCGTGACTGGCCGCCGGCTGCGACAAGCCGATCTTTCGCGCGGCTCGTCCCACGTGCGCTTCCGCAATCAGCGCGTCCAGCGCCACCAGCAAATTCAGGTCAATCAACGCTAAATTCATCGTATGAATCGCGACCATAACATCAATCGATTGGACGAATCAACGCGCCGCTGCCAGAATCCCCGCTGTAGAATTTCATGAAACCTCTTCGCCCAAGTACGCCTGGTTGAATGGCATCGTCGCCGTCGGTGTTGGCGAGCGGCAGCCCAACAGCGTTATCTACGAGGTCTACGAAATTCTTCAACGAGGAGCGCAAGAAATGCCCGACCATTCCAACTTCCAGCTGCTGAACCCCATCACCATGCCCAAGCCTGCGGGGTACTCGCATGTCGCTCGCGTGACCGGCGGTTCCATCGTTTACACCGCTGGTCAGGTCGCGCTCGATAAATCCGGCAACGTCGTCGGCAAGGACGATTTCCGCGCACAAACCCAACAAGTGTTTGAAAATCTCAAAGCCGCCGTTGAAGCCGCCGGCGGATCTTTCCACGACGTCATTAAACTCAACATCTACTTTCTCGACTCCGCGAACCTGGCCATCTTCCGCGAAGTCCGCGATCGCTTTATCAATCTGCAGAACCCTCCGGCCAGCACCGCTGTCCAGGTTCCGCGCCTCTTCCGCCCCGAATTCCTGATCGAAGTCGAAGCCGTCGCCGTCGTCTCCTCCCGCTGACGCTCTTCGCGCCTTTCTTTTCTTGTGTAGGCGCCGGGCTGAAGCCCGGCCTCTGTAGTGGCGAGTCTTTGCTTTCGCGGATGCCCGTATAGCGCCGCGCGCCTCAACTTTCATGCTAACCTGCCGCCATCCTGGCCATGCGAATCGTCGTCTGGAATTGCAAAATGGGTCTGTCGCGCAAGCGCCAGCATCTCTACGACCTTCGCCCCGATATCGCGTTTACCGGGACCTGCGCAACAGGTTCCGTATCATGGTCAGAACCAATCGGTTGGATTTTGATACTTGCGCCCGGGAAGAGTTATGAACGAGAAGCGTGCATTACGTTGGCAGATTCTCCCGCGAGAGCGAAGTTGCGTTCCTGCTTGTCGAAAAACTTGTCGAAAAAGAGGTAAAGGGCGGCAATTCTGCCGTCCCGAGCAACGATGAAATCAGTCCCGGCGTAAGCTGGCGGCTCACCAGGGCGGCCCGATATCCATTGAATCCTCCCGGTATTGCCCAATTCCTCCGCAGGGGCAATTGGCTGATATTGAAAGTCAGGGTGAGTAGCCTTGATCGCACCCGCCACGCGATCAATCTCGTCGCGGCCACGGTAGACGCCCTTCGGCTCGTAGAACACGCAATCTTCGGTGTAGATTTCGTCGATGGCCGCGCGCCGGCGTGCGACGTCCTTTTCACCGAAGACATCGCGAAGATTCCGGGTCAATAAGGTTGATATGGTGTGGGCCATGCCGTGTCTCCTCTTCCATCGAGGGCGGTTTGTTCCGCATTCTTAGATATATTAAAGCGATATTCGTTAACGGCAAACAGGAAGTAGTCCAACCTGCCTGGTTTTTCGTTTACCAGGTGGCCCGGCTCGAACGGAAGGAATCCAGACGGAGGAAAAGAGAAAAAAGAGAAAAACACACTTGACTCATACCGGCCTTCTCATGGAAGGCACCTGCGAGTGTCTGACGGGGTCGTGGCGATAATTTCCGGATTGCCGACCATCCGGCAGTTATCCCCTGGTAGCGCGTGAGGGCTGACAGGTATTGGGAGAATTCCTCCGGGAGTATAATCGCAGCCAAGCATGGCCCTAGCTCCAGGGACAAAACTTGGCCCCTATGACATCGTCGCGCCGCTCGGCGCGGGCGGGATGGGCGAGGTGTACTGCGCCCGCGATACGCGACTGGAGCGCACCGTAGCCATCAAGATTCTCCCCGCGCAGGTTTCCTCTGATCCCGTGCGCAAGCAGCGGTTCGAGCGCGAAGCTAAAATCATTTCCAGCCTGAATCATCCACACATCTGCGTGCTGCACGACATCGGTCATCAAGACGGGATCGACTATCTGGTGATGGAGTGCGTGGAAGGGGAGACGCTGGCCAAGCGGTTGGAGAAAGGTCCACTGTCGCTGGATCAAGTTTTGAAACTCGGGACGCAGATTGCCGACGCGCTGGACAAAGCGCATCGCAGCGGCGTGGTGCACCGCGATCTCAAACCGGGGAACATCATGCTGACGCCCACCGGCGCGAAGCTGCTGGATTTCGGTCTCGCCAAACCAGCAGCGCCGCTGGCCAGCCTGGCGACGTTGACCGCGACGAAACAGGAGTCGCCGGTGACGGAGCAAGGAACGATTGTGGGCACCTTTCAGTACATGTCCCCGGAGCAGATCGAAGGAAAGGAACTGGATGGACGTAGCGATATTTTTTCTTTGGGCGCCGTGCTGTACGAAATGCTGACGGGGCAGCGCGCCTTTCCGGGGAAGAGCCAACTGAGCGTGGCCTCGGCGATTCTGGAGAAAGAACCGCTGCCAATCGCCACCGTCAAGCCGCTAACTCCGCCGACGCTCGACCACGCCATCCGCCGCTGCTTGGCAAAAGATACCGAAGAGCGCTGGCAAGCGGCGCGTGACTTGGCGCTAGAGCTGAAGTGGACTGGGGAGGCGGGGACCGCCGCCCAGCCAGAGACGTCGTTGGGGCGCCTCAGGGGATCAAGGCTGCTGTGGACTCTTACTCTGGCGCTGCTCGGCGTGACAGCGGTTGCGCTGTGGGGCTGGATGCGGACTGGTTCACCCCCACTGCGTCCTGTAACGCGCTGGTCGACTGTTCTCCCGCAGAGCGACAGGGTTCGAGGGGTCACGTTTTCGCCTGACGGTTCCCATCTCGCCTACATCGGCGGCGGGCAGATTCTGGTGCGGGCCATGGATCAGCTCGAGGCCAAGTCGGTTTCAGGCGATGATCAAGTCAGTTCTCCTTCACTTTTCTTCTCGCCGGATGGCAAGTGGATCGCTTATCACGCAGGCGGCAAGTTAAAGAAGGTTCCTACCGCCGGTGGCGCTTCCATCACAATCTGCGACTGGAAAGCGCTTCCTAGCTCGCACGCGAGTGGCACTTGGGGGCCGGATGACACAATCATTTTTGCAACGGGATTGGCAACGGGAGAGGGGCCGGGGGAACATGGATTCTTGCGCGTTCCGGCGGCGGGAGGCAAGCCGCAAGTGCTCACCACCCCCGACCCACAAAAAGGCGAAACCGCCCACAGCTCGCCTCACTTTCTGCCGGGCGGCAAAGCGGTATTGTTCAGCATTAAGACCGCGAAATCCTGGGACGATGCGCGGATCGCGGTTTTGAACTTGCGCACAGGTGAGCAGCGCGTGCTTCTCGAAGGCGGCTCGAATCCCCGCTATGCCCCAACCGGGCACCTGATCTATGCGCGAGGGAGATCGCTGTTTGCCGTGCCCTTCGATCCGGAACGGCTGCAACTGAAAGGCACACCGTCGCCGGTGCTCGAAGATGTTTCGTGGAATTCGTTCATGGGGTTCGCCGATTATTCTTTTTCCGAATCAGGTGACCTGGTGTACGTGCCCGGAAGCGCTGTCGGGCAGAAAACGACTATGGTGTGGGTGGATCGCACGGGAAAGGCCGAGGCGCTTGGAGCGCCTCCGCGAGCGTATTTCAATCCCAGTATTTCACCGGACGGCCAGCGGGTAGCGATGACTATTGAAGGCGGATCGGCGGACAACTGGGACATCTGGATTTACGATCTTGCGCGCCGCACGCTGACTAAGCTGACCTACGGATATCTTAACAATGCCGCGGCGTGGACGCCGGACGGCAAACGGGTGGCGTTTCGAAATCGTACTGAGTCAGGAGAGAATGGAATCTTCTGGGCCCCGGCGGACGGCAGCGGACCTCCCGAGCAGCTTCTTGCCACCGGCGGGCCGGTGACGTCCAGCTCCTGGTTGCCCGATGGCAGCGCGCTCCTGTTCTATGGGATAACACAGGAGCAAATGGGGATTTGTGTGCTTCCCATCCAGCGAGCGCCCGCCGATTCGGCACGCACACCCCAGTGCGTGTTAAAGACCGGCCTCAACCCACAAGTGTCCCCCGACGGGCGCTGGCTTGCGTATCAATCGGCCGGACAGGTGTTTGTACAGCCGTTCCCAAGCTTGGTTGGGAAGTGGCTGATCTCGACCGATGGGGGTGGTTCGCCGCGCTGGGCGCGAAGCGGGCGCGAACTCTTCTATCGCAACGGTCAGAAGATGATGGCGGTGGACATCGAAACCAAAGAGGGTTTTCGCGCCGGAACTCCTAAAGCGCTGTTTGAGGGCCAGTACCTTGGCGGACCGGTCGAGATGCAACCTGGACTAGGATATGACATTTCCCCCGACGGGAAGCGATTTCTGATGATCAAGCCGGAGAGCGAGCCGAACGTCGTCCAACTCCAAGTGGTCGAAAACTGGTTTGACGAGCTCCGCCGCCGCGTCGCGACGGCAAGCAAGTGAGCTTCCGCGAAGGAGGTCCGATGGATCGAAGAACCATTCTACAAGCGCTCATCGCCGGGCTCGCGGTCGAATCGAGTAAGACTCTTTGGGGCGCAGACAAGCAAGAGAAGGCAAACAAGCTAGGCCAGAAGGAAGGCTTGCTTGTGACCTTGGGAGAAGATCGTAATCGTACTGGACCCAGGCAACCCCCGGGCCACCCGTTCATTGTGTCGGGAAGAGACAACGGCGGCGCATTAGCCATTGCGGGTCCACTCGTCGCACCGGACCAGTGCCAAGCCACTTCCAGGAAGGTCGGTGGCGGCATCCCACTTCACATTCATTATGAGCAGGATGAATACTGGTACGTCATACGCGGAGAGCATTTTGTTCAAATTGGGGACAAGAAGTTTTATGCCAAGGCTGGCGATTTGGTTTTTGGCCCTCGCGGCGTGCCTCATTCCCCTCGGGGACTGACCGAAAATGGGGCTGGTTTGACGATGTGGCAGCCGGCCGGAACGATGGAGGAGTTCTTCCATGAATTGGACGAAGCTCAGCGTAAGGCAGGGGGAAAACTACCTCCGCCCGATGTACTCGCCGCGCTGTTCAAAGCTCACGGAATGGAGATCGTCGGGCCGCCTGCTGAGCCGTAGCCGAGTAAATTACTCTCCTTTCCGTTAACCGAAGGGCTGCTACTTCGAATCTAGCAGGCGAGCCACCCGCCTGATTTCATTGTCAATCTGTTAGACAGTCCCATTCGCCCGTTCTTTGTTTGGGCGACTGTCGCAAAAAACTTAGTTGGTTTTCGTCTGTCCGAGGCGGATTCATTCGCTCTACATGTGGCTTGCAGGACCGGTCTGCTTTGTCACGTTGGCGATTGTGGTTGGATGACGAGCAACCCGGAAGTAACCCCGTTACTTCCTGTTTGCCGACCAACCGGGACGATGAATATAAGTCGACGCCCAGCATCGCAGAGAATGCTCGCCCCCATTCTCTAGCGAAGCTGGGACTACGTCGCCCTTTAGGTTGGTTAGGTTATCTGTTGACTTGATTCCGTTTCCTCACTGTGGTAATTAGCCAGCAACTCAGTGGGAGATCGGCCCATCCGAATTGCTAGTGGTGGATAACAATGCTTCGACACTGTCGTCTGTTGCGTGTGCTCACTGTTTTCCTATTTGCAGTCTCGTACAAACAGTTGTCAGCCCAAGGCGTCGCCGGTCCGGGCGGGGTGTGCAAGCCGGTGAGCGAGCGGACCAAAGAAGTGGGATGCTGGATTATGGCCGACGATCCGATAGGGCAAGTTGTAAAATCACCGGTGTTCTGGCATCTCGACGTTTATCCGACGCGCGCTGCAGCAGAGGCTGACAAGGGACCGCGGGGAACAATTGTCGAGTCACTAGGCAAGGTGTGGTTGCTGACCATCGAAGATGCGAAATGGAAGAGCCCTCATGGGGTTCGCATCGCCGAAATTGGCCCGCTTTCGGTCGTCGCGGGAGAAAAGTACTCGGCACAGTACATGGAAGTGATCTTCACACCCGGCATGACAGCTCCTGCGCATATTCATTCCGGCCCCGAGGCTTGGTACACGCTAGCTGGGGAAACTTGTCTGGAGACCTCAGATGGTCGCGTGCAAGTAGGACGTGCTGGAGGCCCGCCAGTGATCGTTCCCATGGGTTTATCGATGCACCTCACCGCGACGGGCACTGAACAACGCCGCTCCGTAGCGCTCATCCTTCACCAGTCATCACAAGCCGCAACCACATTGGTCCATGATTGGACTCCAAAAGGGTTGTGTAAGAAGTGAGATGGAAGATTCCCTTCACTGCCCTCCGATCGCTCCCGGGAAGTCGGCTACTTGTAGAAGTGACCTAGTTCGGGGGCCGTTTAGAGCACTCCACTCGGGATTGGGCCTGGATTACGGACAACTCGGAAGTGATTCCACTGGTCTGGTAAGCCAGGTACCGGACATGCGCATTCGCCGGGATCGACGCTTCTCCGGTTTGCGACCCTGCGCGTTTAGACTCAAACTCATTCCCGCCCCACAATCGCCACTCCGCACCTCCGCTCTCTTTAAAACTTTTTCCTAGCCCTCTTTTCCGCTCCATCCCGTTTCGCTTCAGCAACTTAAATCCCCGCCTCTCGGCATACGTAGAAATACGTATTAGATTTTCCTTGACAAGTAACCATAAAGTATTATAGTATACGTGGTGAGAATTAGCGTCTGTCTCCGGTTTGCCCCTGCGGGTTCCCCAACCCTCCGCTCTCCCCTGTTCCCACTTTCGCCTTCTCCCGGCACCCACCCCCTCCCCTTTTTTCGAAAAGATGTGATTCCAAAGGACTTATCGGGACGGGTCTGCAAAAGTTGTGATTCTAAAGGAGTTACCGAAAAGGCCCGCCAATCTCGTTCGCTCTCCTCGCGCCCATTCCTAATCGCCGCGCGTGCCGCCAAGTTTGTCCTGCCTGCCCTGCTTGCTCTGAGCGAAGTCGAAGGAAGCAGTGTCGAAGGGAGCCGAGCCGAACGGCCGCCTTTTCTTTACCTCGTTATTTCATTACTTCTTTACTTCAGCCCCGTTGAAAGGGAACTTCATGCCCTCTAAAGCAGCCATCTCCCCCGCAAACTCGACACAACCTGCCACCGTCACTTCGCCTGCAACCCCTTCTGTATCAATCGCCTGCGGACACTCTCCATCACCAATAGGGGTAGGGGGGCGCGCCACCGCCATTGCTTCAAGTTTTACTTCAACTCGCCCCTTTCCCCGCCCCTGTTCCTTCGACTTTCAACGTACCACCCTCCAGACGAATCCTTTTTTGGCTAAGCGTTCTCCGCTACCTTCGACGTTCGACTTTCGACCCTCAACCTCTTTCCCACGCTCATCGCCGACAGACCTTGAAACCCGCGCTTCCGAAGGCGCATCCTTATGAATGTATCTGACGGGCCCGGCGGCTCGGGCATCAACAAGGTGGTGACCATGCGCCGCATCCTTTTACGTTCCACGGTGAGTTTTGCGATGTTGGCGGCAGTGCCGTGTCTACTTCACGCGCAAGCGCGAGGCGGCGCCGGCGGAGGCGCCCACGCAGGAGGCGGCCTTCCGGGAACGCCGCGCGCGTCATTCGCCGCTCCAGTACACTCCGGCGCGGCAACCGGCGGACACTTTTCTTCCGGATCACATACTGCAGTGATGACGCCGCACTTCGCTCCCGGCGCGCGGCTGGTGCGCACGCCTTCCGGACGCACCGTGTTGCGGATGCCCGCGCCACGACCCGCTTCGAATTCTCGACTGAACAACAATCGGCGGCTGCTCTCGCAGGACGTTCCGGGGCTGGGATTTGATTACACGCACCTGGCGGCCGTGGGTGGCTCGCGCGGGCGGGGCACGGGCAGAGGACGCTTCGGCGATCGCGATCACGATCGGCGGAGAAATTTTGTAGCGTACTTCCCGTTCTTCGGCGGCGGCTACTACGAGCCGCTCTTCCCCGAAGAGTACGACGACAACGGCACTTCGGCTGACAACGAAGACACCGAAGGCGTCGAGCCGGACTACTATCCGCAAGGACCGCCGCCGTGGCCCGGCGATTATGCGCAGAATTATCCTCCCGCGCCCCCCGCGCCCGTGGAGGAAGTTCCGGCAAAGCCCGCGGACGAATACGTGTTCGTGCGGCGCGATGGGACGCTCTTTTTCGCGGTGGCGTACGCGTGGGAGAACGGCACGCTTCGTTACGTGACGGGCGAAGGACTAAGGCGAACCGTCGAAGGCAGCGCGCTCGATCTGGATGCCACGAAGCAGTTCAATGAACAGCGGGGATTGAATTTCCGCCTGCCTGTGCTAAATGGTGGTTAGCGCAAGTTTAAGTGCACGTTTCCAGAAAAAGCGCGCAAACTAAAATCCTTGCCAATTAATCCGTGCCAATCAGTTTGCCCCACTGAATCTGTGCCATTCGCTTCGTGCCATTGACTTGAAGATTATCCCGCGCGATTACTTTTTTGCGGGCTCGGGCATGACGTAACCGGAAACGGCGGGAAGCCCGGCGCGCTCGAGTTGGATCGTGGTGTGGTCGATGTGAAATTCCTTCGCGGCTTTTTCCTGAATTGCCGCGAGCAGGTGTTCGCATTTGTCCAGATGCATGTCGGGAACGCGTGCGTGGAGACTTAGCGCGTTGTGGCCGCCGCCGAGCGACCAGATGTGCACGTCGTGAACTTCCTGAACGCCTTCGATAGTGAGGATGGCGCGCGCGACTTCTTCGACGCGCATTTCGCGCGGACGCCCTTCGAGCAAAATGTGCGCGGATTCGCGCAGGATGCCGATGCTGGACCACAGAACGAGCAGGCCGATGGCCATGCCGAGAAGCGGGTCAAGCCAGAGCGCACCGGTCATGTGAATAGCGATGGCGCCGGCGATGATGGCGATGTTGGAGAGCGCGTCGCCGAAATTGTGAATGAGAATGCTCCGGAGATTGAGGTCACGGCGCCCGCGCACTAGCGCCAGTGTGATGCCGCCGTTGACGGCGAGGGCGGCGAGAGAAGTCCAAATCATCCAGCTTTCGACGACGGCGACGGGCGCGCGAAAGCGTTCGAACGCTTCGTAAAACAACCACAGAGCGAGAACGATAAGCAGGACGGCGTTGGTAAACGCCGCGAGAATTCCGGCGCGATGATAACCGTAGGTTTTTTCGGTGTCTGCGGGACGCTCGGCCCAACGCATCGCAAGCCAGGAAATGCCGAGAGCGGGGACGTCGGAGAGATTGTGGACGGCGTCATTAAGGAGCGCGACGGAGCGGCCGAGGATGCCGCCGAGAATTTCCGCGACGACGAGGCCGAGCGTGGCGACCATGGCCCAACCGAGTACGGAAGGGCGCAGCTGGGGATGCGAGTGGCCGTGATGACTGTGTCCGATGTGCGCGTGGCCGTCGTGTCCGGAGTGGTCGTGCGCGGAGTGATCGTGAGCAGGGTGCGTGTGATCGTGCGGGACGCAATCGCCGCTGGGATGATCGTGGGAAGGATCAGCCATAGGGTCTATTTTACGCATTCTCCCTGCCGCGCGCTGGCCCAGCGGGGTTAGTGGGAAGTTTGACACTTTCGAGCCGCGATTTCATTGACGCTTGACGCGGTGGCTGCGAACATCACACTAGCTTCCGTTTCCGCGCGAATACGGGCGGAAACGGCTTCGGCACAGGACTGTGCCGCGAGGGACATGACGGTTCCCATAGCAAGATTGAGCTTTTGGGGCGTGCGCGGATCGACGCCGACGGTGGATCCCGCGACGTGGCGCTATGGCGGAAACACGCCTTGCCTCGAACTCTCCGCGCCCGATGGAACGCAATTCATTCTGGATTGCGGAACGGGACTGCGCATGCTCGGAAGCCGCTGGGGCACGCCGAACGGCGGAGACCACGAGACGCACATTTTTGTGACGCATTATCACTGGGACCACATTCAGGGGATTCCGTTTTTTTCGCCGCTGTATGCGGAAAACAACGAATTTCATTTTTACAGTTTTCGTTCGAAGTTTTTGGGGCGCGACAGCCTGGAACAGGTGTTCGAAGCGCAGATGGCGATGCCGTATTTTCCGGTGGACATCTCCGCGATGAACGCGAAGCGGAAATTCAAGGAAGTGGGCGGAGGCGATTCATTTAACGTCGGCGAAAACAAAGTGACGGCACGCTGGTTGAATCATCCGCAGGGCTGCCTGGGATTCCGCATCGAAACGCCCGCGGGGATTGTGGTGTACGCGACGGACAATGAGCCGGGCGACGCGAAGCTGGATGAGAGTTTGCGGGAGCTGGCGGCGGGCGCGGACATTCTGGTGAACGACGCGCAGTACACTCCGGAGCAACTGGCGACGGCGCGCAAGGGTTGGGGGCACTCGTCGTGGAAAGAAGGAGTGAAGCTGGCGCGAGAAGTGGACGCAAAGACGCTCGTGCTGTTTCACCACGATCCGGATTCGACGGACCGTATGGTAGACACGATTTTGCGGCAGGCGCGCGAAGAATATGATTCGGTGTTCGCGGCGAGCGAAGGAATGGTGATTACGCTGGGGGCCGCAGGCGACAACGTGCAGGCGCACCTGCCGGCGACGCGAACGTCGTTGCGGCGCGACGCGCAATTCCGCGCGAAAGTTTCGGGCGTGACGGAAGGCGGAAAAGAATTTCAGGAAGAAACAGTGGTGAGGGATATTTCGCTGCAAGGGGCGCTGATTTCGTTGGAAAACATGCCGAAGCTGCAATCGGAACTGCAAGTAACGATGGAAACGCCGGGCACGAACGGCCAGCAGACGATGCGGCTACGCGGGTACGTGGTGCGCATTGACGAGAGCGAAGAAAAGGGCCACAGCGCAGTGGGCGTCGTGTTCACGGATTAGCGCCTTGGTCGCATAGCGGGAAATCAGAACACCATAGCGAGCATTCAGCTGCCGGTCATACTTTACGGAGACGCAGCCGATGACGAGGAAGTGCCTCAGATCTTGGTGTATTTCTCTGCGGTCAAAATCACACTTTGATTTGTGTTTTAAAGCCCGGTATTCTCGACAAGCAAATGCTTTAGGTGCCGCATGCCGCAGCTAGATCGCATCACCATGAATCCCGCCGTTATGGGCGGAAAACCGTGCATACGCGGGATGCGTGTCACGGTGGGGATGATCGTCGGCCAAATCGGCGCCGGCCACACCATCGAAGAAGTCCTCGCCGCCTACCCTTACCTGGAACGCGAAGATGTTCTCCAAGCCCTCCGCTATGCCGCCTGGCGGTCCGAAGAGCGAGAAGTCAGTCTACCGAGTTCATGAGATTTGTGGTGGATATGAACCTGTCTCCGGGATGGGTGGCGACGCTGGCCAACGCCGGATGGCCAACCACACACTGGTCTGAGATCGGCAAAGCCGATGCCAACGACGCTGAAATTTTCCAATTCGCCGCCGCGAATGACTACACGATTTTCACGCACGATTTGGACTTCGGAACGATCCTGGCAATAACGCGTGGAAAAAAACCGAGCGTCGTACAGATCCGAGCCGTCGACATCAGTCCGGAGAGCATCGGTGCACAAATTGTCGCTGCATTGACGAAAGTCCAGTCTGAGATCGAAGCAGGCGCTCTCCTGACCATCGAACCAGGCCGAACACGGCTTCGCATTTTGCCGCTCCGGCTGGAGTGAGAACAGACTTCGGTTTCAAGAATGAGATTGACAACGTCGCGGAGAGGAGAAAGTGAAGATGGATAGCCCGCTCCGGGACATTCGGTATGCGCTGCACAATTTGCGCAACGACCGCAAGTTTGCGTTTGTGGCGGTTTTTGCGCTAGCGCTGGGGATTGGCGCGAGCACGGTGGTTTTCAGTGTTTTCTACAATTTGTTGTTCAACGCGATTGCCGCGAAGGATGCGGCGCGGTTGGTAGTGCCGGTGTTCGAGGACGCGGATCGGCCGGGAGAGGAATACTCTCTGACTCTCCTACCGGCGGACCTGGACGCGGTGCGCGAGCAGAATCGCGTGTTCGAGAATATCGTGGGCTACGTTACGGCGGGAGGCATCGCGCTCGCCAACGACGGCCCGGAGACATATCAATTTTTCGACACACGTGTGACCGCGGACGCCTTTGAGTTTTACGGAGTGCCGGCTCTTCTGGGACGCGGCATTCTGCCGGACGACGGAAAACCGGGAGCCGCGGCCGTTTTTGTGATGAGCTATAAAGCGTGGAACGCCACGTTCCACGGCGACCTCGGCGTTATTGGCAGGAACCTCGTCGTCGACGGCGAACTACGAACGCTCGTCGGCGTCATGCCGCCGCGCTTCGATGCTTTCGGCTCGCAAGCAGACATCTGGGTTCCGATTAACCGCGCCAACGACGCGGCGCGGCAATTGCAAGATTTTCCCGCGCAACTGCTCGGCCGCCTGAGGCCCGGCGTGAATTTGCAAGCCGCGGCCGCCGACCTGGATGTGATCGTGCAGCGTCTTGCAAAGGCTCGCCCGAACGATTTTCCAAAGCGATTCAAAGTGCGTGCGCAGACCGCCGCGGACAATCTGCTCGCGTCAAGCAATGCTCCCGCCTTTTTCCAATCCGACCTGAAGCATCTGCTGTACGACCTGCTCGCGGCGGTCACCATGCTGCTTTTAATTGCGTGCAGCAATGTGGCGAACCTGCTTTTGTCGCGCGCCACCATGCGAGAAAGAGAAATGGCAGTGCGCACGGCGCTTGGCGCATCGCGCGGGCGTCTGATGCGCCAACTTCTGGCAGAGAGTTCAGTGCTGGCCATGGCGGCGTGCTTGGCAGGCTGCGCCTGCGCGTGGTTCGGCGTGAGATTCGTGTCAGCGATTCTCCCTCGCGCGGGAGACGTGTGGGGAGGCAGCCGCATCGGAGCCGAAACCGGGATCGGATTAAATCCGCCGGTTCTGCTTTTCGCCGTGGGCCTCGCGCTGATCACGACGATCGTTTGCGGATTGGCGCCGGCGCTTCGGCTCACTCGCAGCGACTTGCAGCCCCAATTAGCCGGCTCGGGAAGAAGCGGAGACAGCGCTTTTCGTCACGGGAAGTTGCGGGCAGCGCTGGTCATCGCCGAAGTGAGCCTTTCAATCGTGCTTTTGACCGGCGCTGGACTCATGATGCGCAGCCTGTACCTGCTCACGCACGTGGATATGGGCTTTAATCCGAAGAACGTGCTGATGACGGCCTTTCTGCCGCCGCCCAGCCACAGCCGAATCCCAGCTTTTAAGAGGTTCGCATCGCCAAAGGGACAAGCGCTGCTGCGCGACGTCGTCGAGCGGATGAAAACGCTGCCGGGCGTGACGCAGGTTGCGATCGAAGATGCGATGCCGGGATACAGCCCCGGGCGGGGCTACCAAACCGGCCTTCCGGGAAGCACACACTCGGAAGAAGTGGGCATCTGGGCCGCCGACGAAAACCTGATTTCAACGGTGGAACTGCGCCTGAAAAAGGGCCGGTGGCTTTCCGAGAAAGAGGTGCGCACGGCGCAGTATGTTGGCGTCATCACGCAGCGGCTCGCGCGCGACCTTTTCGGCGATGCTGAACCGGTGGGCCAGCAAATCCACGTGAAGAGCTTCACGGATCCTTTCGCGCCGCCGCGCGATGTCGAGTTTCAGGTTGTCGGTATCGTTGCCGACGTGAAGACGCTTGGGCCGCAGCAGCCGGCTATGCCCATCATTTTTGTCCCCTACACGGTCCGCGGCGGGTTCATCTTGTTATTGAAGACGACTGTGGACCCGGCTTCGTTGAGGCACGCCGTGCAGCAGCAGGTGTGGGCCGTAGATCGCGACGAGATTATTGGGTTGTGCAGCCCGCTCGCGGATTTCTTCCAAAAGTTTACGTACGCGACCCCGGAGTTTGGCTTGTCCATCGCCACGCCGCTGGCAAGCATCAGCTTGCTGCTGGTGGTGATTGGGGTGTTCAGCGTGATGGCGTATACGGTGTCGCTACGGACGCGGGAAATTGGAGTGCGGATGGCGCTGGGAGCGCAGCAGAGCGAGATTTTGCGGATGGTGCTGAGGAAAGGATTTGTGCTTATTGCGGCGGGGATTGGAGTTGGTTTGCTGGCGAGTTTGGCGTTGACGCGATTTTTGGCGAGCCAGATTTGGGGAGTGTCGGCGACGGATCCGTGGACTTTCGGCGTGGTGGGAGCGTTAGTGGTCGGAGTTGGATTGGCAGCGTGTTATTTTCCGGCGCGGCGGGCGACGGAAGTGGATCCGCTGGTGGCGCTGAAATACGAATAGAAACGGGAAGTAAAGACGCAAAGAAGTGGTGAAGTAAAGAAAATGCGCGTTGATTCACCGTGACGACGCGGGGAAAAGTGGTCACGGTTCGCAAGCACTTCTCGATGAGAATAAGAATGGACGATTTGCTGCGCGATTTCCGGTATGCGATGCGGAGCCTGAGGAAAGATCGCAGGTTCGTGGCGACGAGTGTGTTTGCGCTGGCGCTGGGGATTGGCACGGCGACGGTTGGGTTCAGCGCGTTCTACAACCTTTTGTTTAATGCGTTTGCAGCGAAGGATGCGGGTCGGCTGGTGGTTTTGTCGATGCAGAACATGGATTCGGGAGGCCGTTCCGAATTCAACTTGGAGCCTATTCGAGGCACGTTGTCGGACCTCGATTTCTTGCAAACACAAACCTCGGTATTTGAAGATGTCATCGGTTTTGGACGCGGAATCGAGCTGTTGAACGACGGGAAGGAGAATTATCAGGTTTACGTCGGGTACGTAACGGGGAACGCGTTTGATTTTTATGGAGTGGCGCCGCTGCTGGGGCGCGGAATTATTCCCGAGGATGCGAAGGCGACCGCTCCTCCGGTGTTTGTAGTGAGTTACCGAACGTGGATCGGAGAGTTCGCCGCGGACCCGAGCATCGTCGGAAAGAAATTTTTTCTCAACGGCGAGCCGCGGACGCTCGTGGGCATTATGCCGCCGCGGTTTCAAGCCTTCGGCGCCATGAACCAGGTCTGGGCGCCCATCATGGACACGCGCAGCGCCAACGGAAAAGAAGAATCGTTCGGGACGATGATGGCGCGGCTGAAGCCGGGCGTGAAGCTGGATGCGGCATCCGCGGAGCTAGACGTGATCGTCAAGCGGATTGCGAAGAGCAAGCCCGAGGAATTCCCAAAACATTTTGCGGCGCGACTGCAGACGGCAGCGGACTTCATGATGGGGCCGTGGGGGATTGGAACGGCGGGCGGGCAGGAGACAGAACACTTTGACATCAAGCACATGCTATATGACTTGCTGGCCGGAGTCCTGATGCTGCTCTTGATTGCGTGCAGCGGCGTGGCGAATCTGCTCTTGGCGCGCGGAGCCGCGAGAGAAAAAGAGATTGCGGTACGGACCGCGTTGGGTGCATCACGCGGGCGGCTCGTGCGGCAACTGCTCGCGGAGAGCGCGGTGCTCGCGACAGCCGCGTGCGCGGTGGGATGCGCGTTTGCATATTTCGGGATGAAGGTTGTGGCTGCTGCGATTCCGCACAAGGGGCAGAGCGCTGGCGGAGAAGCGGTGATCGGGTTGGATGCAACGGTTTTGTTTTTCACGCTGGGCGTGACGGCGTTGACGACACTGCTTTGCGGATTAGCTCCCGCTCTCCATGCGGTAGGACGCGATGTGCAACCCATTTTGACGGGAAGCGGCAAAGGAACGAGCGGCACTTTCCGGCATGAGCGTTTTCGCGCGGCGCTGGTGATTGCCGAAGTGGCGCTTTCCATCGTGCTGCTGACCGGTGCGGGGTTGATGATTCGGAGCTTTTACAAGCTGACGCATATTGACTTGGGATTCAACGCGAAGAGTTTATTTTTTGCGCCGGTAGGTTTGCCGTGGGGCGACAAAGCGACGCCGCAGCAGCGAGGCAACGCGAAGAAAATCGAGGAAGGATTGAAGGCGATACCCGGTGTAACGGACCTCGTGGTCAACAATTCGCTGCCGGGTTACAACCCGGGAATGCGATTTGAAACGGGCGTGCCAGGTTCCGAGCGGTTCGAGAGGATTGGATTTGACGGATGCAGCGAAAACCTCTTGCGCGTGCTGGAAATGCAGATGGCCAGCGGCAGATGGCTCTCCGCGAGCGAGATAGACGCGGCGCAGCCGGTGGCAGTCATCAACCAGGCGATGGCGGCGCGTTTATTTGGCGGAGAGAATCCGCTCGGGCGGCAAATCGACGCAAAAGGTTTCGATGAAAAGGCGGAGCCCGCGCGCGATGTGTATTTTCGGGTGATCGGCGTGGTGCGCGATGCGAAGAATTTCGGGCCGCAAGTGCCGGTGCTGCCGATGGCTTTTGTTCCGTACACGATCCGCGGAGGCGGGCTGTTCTATTTGAAGACAAAAGGCGATCCGGCGCTGCTGATGAATCCAGTGCGGCAAGCCGTCTGGGCCGTAGACCCGAACGCGGTCTTTTCCCCACAAATGGGACCGTACCTCGACGTCTTTTACGGGCTGACCTACTCAACGCACGAGCTAGGCTTGACGACGTTTATGGGAGTGGCGGCCATTTCGCTGTTGCTTGTCGTAATCGGTGTGTTCAGCGTGATGGCGTATACGGTTTCGCTGCGGACGCAGGAGATTGGAGTGCGGATGGCGCTGGGAGCGCAGCAGAGCGAGATTTTGCGGATGGTGCTGAAGAAAGGATTTGTGCTGATTGCGGCGGGGATTTGCATCGGCGTGTTGGCAAGTTTTGGGTTGACGCGATTTATGGCGAGCCAGATTTGGGGAGTTTCCGCGACCGATCCATGGACGTTTGGGGCGGTCGTGGCGCTGGTAGTCTGCGTGGGACTCGCGGCGTGTTATTTTCCGGCGCGGCGGGCGACAGAAGTGGATCCGCTGGTGGCGTTGCGGTACGAGTGAAGCAAAGTATCTAGGACGTCGGAACGTAAAGAAGTCTGGAGACGTTTTTTGCGGAGCAGTGCCCGGCGGAAAGCGCTGGGTGTTGCGAGACGGGCGATGAATCGTGCCGTTACGAGCGGCTTTCGTCTGAAGCGGAGAATGGGCTAGCCCGAAACGTACGCAGACCGGTGGTTCTTTATCGCGCTGCGATACAATCACTCATATATGAATAGCGTTGAAACACGACCGGCCGGTTTTGTGCCCGTGAGCGCGCTCGATGGCAGAACGCGGTCGCATCGCGCGTTGCTGCGAGGATTGGTGCGGCAGGCGCCGTTCTTGGCGAAAAACTTCCAGTTGTACTTCCGAAACGTATGGCGGCGAAACGTTTTACACACGAAGATCGTGGCGCCTTACGCGGTGACGTTTTACGCGACGCACAAATGCAACCTGGACTGCTCGTACTGCACGCAGAAAGAGCCGGACGTATTCAGCGACGAGTTGAATACCGGCGAGACGATCCGGTTGATGCGGAAAATCCGGCGGGAAACAGATTCGATCGTGATAACCGGCGGCGAGCCGACGCTGCGCGCGGATATCGAAGAGTTAGTGGATGCAGCGCGGTTCTACTGCAAATTCCGGTCGGTGCTGTTGATTACGAACGGCACACTGCTCGACCGCAAGGCGGGTATTTTGCGTGGCGTGACGGGCCTGGTGGTGAGCCTGGACGCGCTGGCCGCAGATCCGTCGAACGCGCTATCGAAGCCGGCGGCGCTGCCGAAAGTGCTGCAGAATATCGCGCTGGCGAAGCAAGCGCTGGGTTCGCCGGGAAAGATCACCATCAGCACGGTGATTGAAGAATGGAACATCGAAGAGGTTGAGAAACTGCTGGACTGGTGCGGGCAGGAGGGATTCATTTTTGCGGCGCAGTCGGCGCAAAACGGCAAAATGCCGAATCTGAAGCTGCTGCAAAATGCCAAGTATCAGGCGCTGGTGGACAAGATCATCGCGCGGCGCCGCGCCAAAGCGCAGCCGATCAATGGGACGCCGAGCAGTATAGAGACGCTGCTGCGATTCAGGGAATTCCAGTGCTATCCGACGATGTTTCCGAGAGTTTATCCGAATGGGGACGTTTTTTATCCCTGCGAACCGCTGCGCAAGGTGGCGGGGAATTTGTTGCGGGACGGTTCGCTAGCAAAGATTTTCGCGCGCGGAAAGAAGATGTACGGAGAGATTCCGCCGTGCCAGGGAATTTGCTACCTGTTCGGAAATGTGCTGTCGCACTTCTACGTGAACGACTTCTGGGGACTGGCGGGCGAGCATATCCGCTGACGCGGACTTGCGGGCGTCACGAAATGCGGGTGACGGTGAGCTCCATGAACTTGCGGGTCGGCTCCGCGCCAACGGTGATTTCGTGCAACTCCGTCCATTCGCCGCGTTCATTGATGCGGAGGAGGGATGCCAGTTTGATTTCGCCGAGCGAAAAACCCCAGCGGAGACTTCTTCCGTCATCGAGAAGAGTGACTTCCGTTTCGAGAAACCGGCCATCGTTGAAGGCGCGCATGCGATAGACGGATAGTTCGTCGTCAAAAGAAATCATGCCAAGCGCCTGCAACATCGGCTGACCGCCGGTTTTCGCGCGGCCGATGCCTTCGATCTGCAGCACCCATCCGTCGAGTTTGAACTGCGCTTCTTCCGTTTGTTCGAGAACGAGCGGCTCGTCCGGTTTGCGATAGATGCGGACTTCGCCGACCCACTTTCCCACGAGGAAGCTGAGTTTTTTCATCGCCGCGCGTTGGGCATCCAAATCGGGTGTTCTGGGAAGTGTAGTCATGGTGTGGTGAGAGAATGCCGCTGCGAACGCTCAGAAGTTCAAAGACGGATGCGGCAGGAATTTTCCCGAGAGAATATCACGGCGCGGAGGATCGGATGCGCAATTCGATCGAGTCCTTGCGCACTACGCGGAGGAGCGAACGCGGGACGATCCGCTCAGGCACTCGGAGACATGTTGTGAGAGAATCCGGCGATTAATTTAGTTCGGAGAGTTTCTTGTCGAGATGGGCGAGCGCAGCTTCCAGCGATTTGCGATGATTCGGATTGGTGGCGGACTCGAGGTCGTGAACGATGCGCGTCCGGGATAACTGCAAACCGTTGCGCTCCTGCTCGCGGTGAACCTGGTCCGCGGTTTTGCGCTTCGATCCGTCCGTTCCTTTGGGTGCCTGGCTCGATTCCACTTGGGATTCTACGTCCTTACTTTCCCAACCTCTTGCCATAACAATATTATTTTGACATAAATGGCGCGATGCGCGCGACGATTATCGCAAATTGTTTCGCTCTCACCTACGCGCTAGCAGCACGCGTTTTTTGCAGGATGGGAAGCAGCGCAGGAACGACGCTACGCACCGTCGTTTGCGCGATGCGCGCGAGATGTTCCGCGAAAAATCCTTGATAGAGAAATTCCGCGGCGCCTCCGGCCCAGACAATCCGCAACATCCAAGCGTTCTCGGCGGGGGTGGCGGCGACGGAAGCAATTTCTGGCGTGGGAATCACCAGCCGCGAGCGCAGCGCGGCGTCCAACACGGAAATGCGGTCCGCGGCGACGAACAGGCGCACCGCCGCGGGCTTGCCCTGAGTCGATAAATAGTTTCCGCCGTTTACGACGACAAGGGCGCCAAGCTCGCGAGCTTTGTCGTCCGCGCTGAGGCGCGCTTTCGCCGTCGGAAGCAAGATGGATGCGAGGAAGAGGAAAAGCCCAACCGGCGCGACGAGCCAGTTGTTCCAAATTCCGAGCGGCAGAATGACGAGCGCGGCACCGGCGAAACCGAGAATCAATCGGAAGGCCAGCCAAGAAGCGGGATTTTCGCGAATGCGGAGAACCTTCGGGATGAGCAGGACGAGCGCAAACGCTGCGCCGACCGCAAGTTCGCGGAGCCGCGAGGAGAATCGCTCTTGCCGGGGGATTGCCGTCGCGTGCGCCGTGCTCATGCTAACCAGTTAGATTGCACAACCCGGATCAAGGTTTCAGGGATTTGATCTCCCGCATGCGAGCAAACGCGCGGCGGACGTGAGGGATAGTAATAGAACCGCCGACAATGAGCGCGACATTGAGGGCGTCAATGACCTCCGCGCGGGTCCAGCCCAATTCGGCGCAGCGGACGACGTGATAGGTGATGCAGTCGTCGCAGCGAAGAACCGCAGAGGCGACCAAGCCGAGCAGCTCCTTCGTTTTGGTGTCGAGCGCGCCTGGCTCGTATGCCTGATGGTCGAGCGCGAAGAAGCGCTTCATGCCGAGGTGGCCGCAGTTAAGAATTTCCTCATTCAGGTCGGCGCGAAATTTCTGAAAATCTTCCAGGCGATCGGGCATGGCTCCTCCCATTAAGCGAGCCGCTATTATGAAGCAAGCGCGGTGGAATCGGCAGCGGCGAACCGCTACAGGCGGATGTGCTTACCCGGGAACCGCTACGAGCGCCTTGCTGGCCAATTGTTTTGCTCCGGGTTTGCCGGCCAAAACGAGGCCGGCCCATTCTGCGCCGACATGCGATAAGCGCACGGACTCGCTGGTCAGTGACTCCGGGCCGCCGGAATCGGCATTGCCGAAAAAGATGCGATCCAAAGGCTGCGCGGCGGCGATGCGGTTTTGCGTGTACTGGCCGGGAGTCGAAAGAAACATCGGATGTCCGCGGCGGTAGATGCGAACTTCAATAGGATCGACGTTGAATTCAGGAAGAACTTTCTGGAAGTCAGAGAGAACGCGCGCAGCGAGGTTCTTCGCGCCTTCTTCTGTGAGCAGCGTGGCGCGCTGCTCTTCGCGAAGCGGAGTGTAGAACGACAGAATGTTGTTTTTCTGTTGGTAGCCGGGAGTATCGCGAACGGTCCAGTCGGCGACGATGAAATCGGTGAAACAATTTCCCGGGCACCAGTTGTCGTAGCCGCGATTGTAGACGGGTTTGTCGAAGATGAGATTCACAACGGGATAAGGGGCATACCGCGTCCGGCGCATGGCGGCGCGCTGCGCATCGGGAAGACTCTGCACCATGCGGGAAGTGATGTGCTTGGGCGTGCATATCAAAACGGCTTTGGCTGTGATGGTGGCGAGCTTGCCATCGCGCAGATAGGTGACGCTGACGGATTCCTTTTCGGGAACTACGGCGACCACCGAAGCTTTCAGCAGCATGCGTTCGCGGTATTTTGGCTGGAGCAATTCGACGAGTTTGTGCGTGATGCAGCCGAGTCCGCCGGGCAAGATGGCGCGCTTGCCGTCGCCGCCGACAAAAAGATCTTTGGCGTTGTAGAGACCGACGTATGCGGAAGTGTCTTTCGAAGTGGCGGCCCAGTTAGAAGGCCCGAAAATGTCCCACCACTGCTGGACTTCGGGAGCGTACGCGGAAGTGAATTGCGAAAAGGGCAGCCTGTCGAGTTCGGCCATGCGGCCGTGAACGTCCATTTTCAAGACGTCTTCGCGAAATTTCTTGAAGCTGTCGACGACTTCTTTTGGATAGGGAAGCTGCGAGATGCCGGTCTTCCAGGTGTCGGGGACGTAGGTTTTATTGACGAGAGTGGGATCCGGCTTGTTGACGAGCGGAAGCTTCAGACCAATCTCCGACGCGAGCTGATCACCTTCATCGCCGCGGTATGCGTACGCTGAGCCGGTCGAAAACGCCTGGCCGTCAAATTTCTCTTCGTAGGCGTTGCCGCCGAAGTGATCTTCTTTTTCGAGAAGAAGCCAATCTTTCCCTTGAAGGAAATACGCAGCGGAAAGCCCGGCGACGCCGCCCCCGACAATAACGACGTCTGATTTGGCGGTTGAGGAGGGCCTTTCAAAATGATGGCCGTCGCGAAGTTGATGGCAAACGTCGAAATGCTCGCCCTCCGCGATAGGGGAATCAGTTGGGCGCGGATCGCGTGCAGGAATCAACGCGGCGTCCACGGGACAGCTCGCTGCCACCGAACCTGCGACTACAAACCGGATAAATTCACGGCGTGACTGCGACATGCGTCCTCCTAAGGATTCTCCATCAATTGTTGTGCTTCGGAACCCAGGCCGCGCGTGCGGATGCGGTACCAAATGACAAGCAGCGCGACGGAGACAGCGAAAATCAGCGTGGAGATGGCGTTGATCTCCGGCGTGATGCCGCGGCGAAGGCGGCCCCAGATTTCGAGCGGGAGCGTATTGTCGCGGCCGATCAGGAAAAACGTGACGGCGATTTCGTCCATGGAAAGCGTGAAAATCAGAAGGACGGCTGCGATGAGGGAGAGCTTGAGATTCGGCAACGTAACGCGCCAGAAGGTTTGCCACGGCGTGGCGCCGAGATCGAGCGACGCTTCCTCCTGGGCGCGGTCCATTTTCTGCAGGCCGGCGAAGAGTTCGGTGGTTGCGACGGAAATCAGCGCAGTTCCATGGCCGAGAAAAACGGTGAGCAAACTTAGCTGCAAGTTCGCAATGCTCACGAACATCAACAGCGAAAGGCCCGTAATGATTCCGGGGAGGATGAGCGGCAAGAGCACGAGCCTGCGAAACAGAGATTTGCCGGGAAAGTCAGCGCGGTCGAGCGCCAGCGCCGCCAGCAATCCGAGCACCAGCGCCAGGGCGACGGCTCCCGCGGCGACAAGAAGACTGCTGAGAACGGAATCCCAGAGCGAACCGTCGGCAAATAACTGGCGGTACCAATCTAACGTGAAGTCTCGCGGAGGAAAGCCGCCGACGCCGTCGCGGTTGAAGGAGTACACGACCAGCACGGCAATCGGCAAATAAATGAAAGCAAGAACCAGCGCGGCGTAAATCGCAAGAAGTGTGGGACGGCGAGTTTGCGATTGGCGGGTCACTTGAACGACCAGCGCTTCTCGAGGCGTTCCGTAAGGAACAGCAACGAAACGATGAGAAGAAGGATGCACACGGAAATTGCGGAGCCGAGCGGCCAGTCGTAAGCCGCTCCGAAAAGCGACTGCACGATGTTGGCGATCATGGTGCTCGAAGGTCCGCCGACGAGGAGCGGCGCAAGGAAGTCACCAAGAGAAAGTACGAAGGCAAACGTAGCGCCCGCCAACAAGCCCGGCATGGACAGCGGGAGAATCACGCGAAAGAACGTAGAGAACGGGCCGGCGCCGAGGTCGTGCGAAGCCTCCACGAGCGGACGCGGAATGTGTTCAAGCGAAGCGTAGATGGGCAGGAAGACGAACGGCGTGTAGATGTGCGTGAGGGTGAGCACCACGGCGAACGGGCTATAGAGCAAGAAGCTGACTGGCTCGCGCGTGATGTGAAGGTAATGCAGGAAGCCATTCAGGACGCCGTCGCTGCCGAGAATGGTTTTCCACGCGTAGCCGCGAACCAAATAGCTGACCCACAGCGGAACAATGACGAGCTGGTAGAGCAATTCCTTCCGCGCACGCGTATGAAAGGACAAAAAGTAGGCGAGCGGGTAGCCGAGAAGAAGCGCACAAACCATCACTGAGCCAGCGATGCGCACAGTGCGCAGCAAGACTTCGAGATAGACGGGATTGGTAAAGAGCTTTTTGTAGTTGTCGAGGTTCCATTGGTGCACGAGAACTCCGTCGCGAACCTCCCAGAAGCTGTGCGCGAACATCAGCGCGTAAGGCAGAAGCAGGAACAAGCCGACCCAGAGCAGAGGCGGAGCTGAGACGAACGCCTTGTAAGTGCGCGAATACATTCCGCTACCCGTGAACCCGAATGGCGTCGGTGATCGAATATACAAACTCGTGTTGGCCCGACATCGGCCCGCAGGCCGCGACGCGCACGCGCAAAATCTGGCCGACGCCGCAGTCCACTTCGAGAACTTCCGAGGCGCCGGAGTAGAGCTGCTGGCGGATCGTTCCGCGGAATTTGACTTCCGAAATTTGCCGCGCGCCGTCCGGACTCAGGCGAATCGCTTCGGGACGTAGCGAGAATTGCGCAGCGCCGTCGGAGTCATCCAATGGCCAGCGCAATGCGCCGCAACTCGCGATTCCGCCCCGGATCTCTCCGCGGAGCAGATTTGTTTGCCCAATGAATTCCGCGGTGTACGCAGTCGCGGGGCGGGCGTAAATCTCGCGCGGTGTGGCGACTTGTTCAAGCGCGCCGTCGCGAAGCAGGGCGATGCGATCGGAAAGAGCCATCGCTTCGTCCTGATCGTGCGTGACAAATAAAAAGGTGATTCCGATTTCCCGCTGCAGCGCCTTCAATTCACTTTGCATCTGTTTGCGCAAATTGGCGTCGAGGGCCGAGAGCGGTTCATCGAGCAGGAGCAACTGCGGACGGTTCACGAGCGCGCGTGCGAGGGCCACGCGTTGTTGCTGGCCGCCACTCAATTGGGCTGGTCGTGCGGAGGCGAATTCCGTCATTTTCACCATCGCCAGCGCATGCACCACGCGTTCGGCGGTTTCCGTTTTCGGTGTGCCTTTCACTTGCAATCCGTAGGCGACGTTTTCGCGCACCTTCAGGTGCGGAAATAAAGCGTAGTTCTGGAAAACCGTGTTCACGCGCCGCTGGTAAGGCGGCAGCGTATCGAGCCGCTCGCCAGACATCCAGATTTCTCCATCGCTTGGCTCCTCGAATCCGGCGATGAGCCGCAGCAGCGTGGTTTTGCCGGAGCCGCTTTCGCCCAGCAGAGTCAGGAATTCTCCCGTGGCAATGTTCAGCGAAATGCTTTTGAGCACTTCGCGCGGTCCGAAGCTTTTGGCGACGCCGCGCACTTCGAGCAGCGGGATTTCGGCGTTCGCCGGCAAACCCGGCGTCGGAGAGGCGGAGCTCACTGCGCGGCTTTCACCTCGTTCCAGATTTCGTTGTACTTCTGGCGGCGCGGGACGTCCTGCCAGAAATAGATGCGCCGCATGTACGCGTCGGGATCGTCCATGTGCAGATTTTTCTTTTCCGCGTCGCTCATAAACGCCGTCGCGGATGGATTGGCGGGCGCATAGCCAGTAACGTCGATCACTTTTTTCTGCGTCTGCGCCTCGATCATGTATTCCAGGAATTGCTCCGCCAGGGCTTTGTGCTGGCTCGCGGCGGTGATGACGAGATGGTCGATCCAGCCCGTGGTGTTTTCTTTCGGAATCGTCTCGCCGATGGGAAATTTGAGCGCGCGCAGCTGGTTGGTCATCAGCGGCCAGCCCATTGCCGCGATGATTTCGTGATTCTGAAAAAGGTTGGTCAGCTCGCCGCCGGTCGCCCAGTACTTGCGGACGTTGGGCTTCAGCTCGATCAGTTTTTTCTTCACGACTTCAAGCTGTTCGTCGGAGAGATTGTAGAGTTGCGAGGGATCCGGCTTGTCGTAGCCCAGTACTTGCGCCGCCATGTAGATGCTCGAGAGTTCATCCCACAGCGAGATTTTTCCTTTGTACTTCGGATCCCACAGAATGGCCCATGAGTCGGGCGCCTGCGCGAACGCGGTCGCGTCATAAAGCAGCGGGTTTGGCCCCCAAACGAACGGCGCACCGTACGTTTGACCGTTCACTTTTACGAGCGGCGAGTTGCGAAGCCTCGCGGAGAGCTGCGAATACGCGGGCAATTTCGCGAGATCGAGCGGCGCAGCAAGTCCGGCGCGCGCGATGGAAGTCGCTACGTCGCTGGACGGCGAAATCACGTCGTAATTTGATGCGCTACCGCCGCGCAGCTTCGCGACCAGTTCATCGCTCGAGCCCATGTACGACGCGGTGATCTTGCAGTGATGCGCTGCTTCGAACGGCCGCACGAACGAAGGGTCAGCGTAGCCTTCCCAAACGAGCAGGCTGAGCGATTCTTCCTTTTGCTTGCATCCGGCGCAAATGGCTGCAAGCGCGAGGATCGCGACAACAATCAACCTTCGATTCATTCTCGGTCCTGTTTTCGCGGCGTCAAGGAACGCCGCTGCTGTCAACGCGCGCGCGATTCAATGGCGCGATTGACCTGTTCTTCCGTTTCTCGCGCCTGTAACCGCAGAAGTGTTGACAAGGCCCCTTTTTCTTCGATGCCCAAAATCTCAGAAAGTTGGCGGTGTATTAATCCACAAGAGCCGCGCTTCCGCGCTTCCCGGATTTCGCCAGCGATGCGGCGTCGAACTTTGAAAGTACAGACTGTCGCCGCGTTTCAGAAGATAGCGCTCTTCGCCATCCAGCCAGATTTCGAATTCTCCGCGCAGAACGTGCAAAAACTCCTCGCCTTCGTGTGAATAGGACTCGCCGCTGCCACCGCCGGGCTTAACTCGGAAAAGATGCGGCTCCATAGCCGTCTGGCCCCACGCCAAAAGCTCCATGCGGACGCCGGGCGAAGCCTCCAGAACTCTTCGCTGGTTGGGCCGGACTAAGCGTTGGTTCTCCGTGGCATTTTCAAACAACGAGTGGATATTCGTTCCATAAAATCGCGCAATGCGCTGCAGTGTGGAAATGGACGATCGCATCTGGCCGCGTTCGAGTCCGCTGAGGAAACCGATCGAGACCTTGGTGGCGCGCGCTACCTGCGCGAGCGAGAGCCCGCGGCGAATCCGCAGGCGGCGAAAGCGCTGCGCCGGGAATCGCGCGCCCTCCGCCGAGGTCGAGACGACGCCTTGCCTTTTCAGGACGTGCACGATAGCAGCGGGATTCAATCCGCGCGCGCGGCGCAGAAACACCGCGCGTTTCAGCACGCGCACGTCCGCCGCGGCGTACATGCGGTAGCGGCTCTTGGTGCGTTGCGGCGTCACCAGCCCGAGCGCTTCCCACGCGCGCAACGCCGATGAAGAAATGCCGACACGTCGCGCGACTTCACTGATGCGCAGCATCGGCGCCGGCGTGCTATTCGCTGACGGCTTGACGAAATTCTTTGTGCTTGACACAGGTGCGGGCTTTCTCTAAGTTTACAGGATTATAGTAAGGTTTCCGGGGCACAGCAACCACGAAGAATCGCTGCGGAAAACTTCTTCGCGGCAAGGGGTGAGTGCATGAACGCGACCGTACGACCGGGGCGGAGCAGCCTGCTCTGCCGCGTCCGTGGTTCGTTTTCTGTCCTGATTCTGGCATTAAGTCTTTTCGCGGGCCAGCCGTCCGCCGCCGCGCAGAGCACTGGCGGACGCATTCGCGGCACGGTCAGCGATCCCAGCGGCGCCCCCGTCGCCGCCGTCACGGTGTCGCTCATCAATGAGGCTACCCACGCCGTGCGCGATGTCCAGACCGGCGCGAACGGCGAATATATCTTTATCGAAGTCCCCGTGGGCAGCTACGAGATTGATGTCGCGCAGACCGGCTTTAAAAAATATATCCGCAAGGGAATTACGCTGGATTTGAACGAAGTTGTGAGCGTGGATATCGCGTTACAACTGGGCTCGTCGGCGGAAAGCATCGAAGTGACTGGCGCGCCGCCGGTGGTAGACACGACCTCCACGCAGCTTGGGGCGATCGTTAACGAACGCTCGTCTACGCAATTGCCGCTGAACGAACGCGACGTCTATCAACTGCTGCAGTTGCAGCCCGGAGTGCAATCGCAAATCGGCAACAATTTGTTCTACGGCTCGGACAAGCCCGGCGTCGTCACGGTGAATGGCGGCCGCGGCCGATCGAACAACTATTCCGTGAACGGCGGCGACGGCAACGACCTCTTCGCCAATCTTCCCGCGGTGCAGCCGTCGCCGGACAGCATCGAGGAGTTCCGCGTTATCAGCAATTCGTTTGATGCCGAGTACGGCCGAAACTCCGGCGCGGTGGTCAACGTCGTCACGAAGTCCGGCACGAACGACTTTCACGGAAGCGCTTACGAATTTTTCCGCAACGACGTGCTCAACGCCCACGGATTTTCGTTTCAGCCCACTCCCAAGCCTGCTTTCAAACAGAATCAATTTGGCGGGACGGCCGGCGGGCCGATCAAGAAAGACAAGAGCTTCATCTTCGGATCCTACGAGGGCCGGCGAATCATCCGAGGAATTGTTTCGCAGCAGGTTCCTGTGCCCACCGGAGCCAACCTTGGCACGTCCACAACGCCGGCCAATTTCAGTTTCGGTGCGCCCGCGGGCGAAACGGATTTCCCGGGGGCTCTCACGACCACCACGGTCGCGAACATCCTCCAGCAACGCTGCGGCACGCAGATCAGCAATCTAGCGAGCGCTGCCGGAACGAATGGCTCGGCGGAACTAGCCGCGCTCGCAGCGAACGGCGGCGCACCCCCTGTGCCGTACGCCGATATTTTTCCGGGTCATCAAATTCCTCAACAGTGTTTCGACCCTGCGGCGCTGAGTCTGGTGCGGTTCATGCCGGGCGCGGGTGGCACGACCGCGTTGGCGCAGGACGTGGTCAAGTCCACCGATCGCGGCGACCAGTTCTCTGCGCGCTTCGATCAGATTCTGAACAAAGACCAGAAGCTCTCCGTCTACTACTACTACAACAACGACAACACTCTCGATCCTTTCGCGATTTTCCAGTTGGCGGGCGCCGAGCTCGGGAACTTCGGCGGCAGGATTATTTCTCACGTCCAGCAGATCAACGCCAGTCACACTTGGACCATCGGCTCCAGCGCGGTTAACGAGCTGCGCTTCACGCTTTTCCGCGAAGCCGAACCGCAGTTCTATACGCCGACGACGACGAACTTGGTTACCGCGTCCTGCGGCAGCGCCGTTCCCGCCGCGCAATGTTTTGGGGGAACGTCGGATACCGCGCTCGTCGACGGCAACGATAAACCCTTGGGCACCGCGTCCAGTCCGAACACACCGGTCTGCCCGGGGCAGTTCGGCTGCGGAATTCATCCTGGGCTCGGTTCCAAATTTGAAGGCGTGCCGTTCGTTACTCTCGGCGGAACGACCGGCCTCTTCGGAAACAACTTCGAAGGCCAGCTTCCACAGACCGGCAATACGTTTCAATTCAGCGACAACTACAGCAAAATCGTCGGCAACCACAGCTTCAAGTTCGGCGTCGACACGCGTTATCAGAAATTCGATCAGACGGTCTATTTCAACGTAAACGGCGAATATATCCTGGGCAGTGGCGGCTCGAACGACACCGGCTCCACGAACCCTTTCGCTGATTTCCTGCTCGGGTTGCCGAATTCCTACTCGCAGGGTTCCGGCAACAAGGAACTCGTCCGCAGTACTTCGGTGTATCTCTTCGCGCAGGACAGTTGGAAAATCAAATCGAACCTCACGCTGAACTATGGCTTGCGCTGGGAAATGAACACGCCACTGACCGACATCGGCCAGAAAGTACAGCGCTTCAATCCCGGGCAAAATTCAACAATCTATCCCTGCCAGCTCTCCGCGATTAGCGTCGCGCAATTTCAGGCGAACTTCTCGCAGTTCCAGGGTACCGGCGCGCCGACTCCAAACTGCCAAAACACCGGCACGCTGCCCACCGGCCTCGTTGTTCCGGGCGATAAGGGCGTTCCCGGCGGCCTCTTCAACAACTATACGAAGGCCTTCGCTCCGCGCCTCGGTCTGAATTGGAGCCCGGCTTGGAAAGATGGTTTGGCTAAAACGCTTACTGGCGGGCCCAACAAAACCACCGTCAGCATGGGCTGGGGACTCTTTTACAATCCCATCGAGCAACTTGTTCTCGAGCAGTTCGTCGCTGAGCCTCCCTTCGGAATCAGCAACTCGATTTCGAATCCGCTGTTCAGCACGCCGTTCGTCGGCCAGGACGGCACGACCAAGCCAAACGTCTCCAACGGCTTCCTCACTCCGCCTCGCAATGCTCCGGTGGACTGGTCGCTCTATCGCTCCATCTTGCTCTTCGGACAATTTCCGACGAATCTGCGTACGCAGTATTCCGCGCAGTACAATTTCACTATCAAGCGAGAACTTCCCGGCGACATCCTTTTCCAGATCGGCTACGTGGGCTCCCAGGGGCATCGCCTTCTCGCCATCTTCGATCAAAACGCCGGCAATGCCCAGACCTGCCTCGATCTGAACGCGACACTCGGAACCGGTGCGTGCAGCACGTTTGGCGAAGACAGCGCCTACACGATTCCCGCAGGAACATTGATTCCCGCGGGCGGTTTTCACTTGCCGTACAACGCCGGGTCTGGCGGCATGGTTATTCCTGCGGGGACCACGCTCGCCAATCCCGTCACGCTTGTCGGTCTGCGCCCGTATTCGTCGCCAAATTGCCAGCCACTAAATCCAAATCCATTGACGAACGGCTGCCCGGCCGACGGTACTCCCGCGTTTGGCAGCATCTTCAACGAAGATACCGCCGCGCACTCCAATTACAATTCGCTGCAGACTCTGCTGCAAAAACAGTTCGCGCACGGACTTCAGTTCCAGGCTTCTTATACTTTCAGCAAATCGCTCGACAACGCTTCGAGCTTCGAAGAAATCCTCAATCCCACCAACTTCAACGCTACCTACGGGCCTTCTCTCTACGACGCCCGTCATCGCTTCGTCTTCAACTACGTTTGGGAACTTCCCGTGCGCAAGATGGACGGATTTTCGGGCAAAGTCCTCAACGGCTGGGAACTCTCCGGTATCTATACGTTCCAGAGCGGCTTCCCGATTCTCATCAACAATTGCAACGACAGCGAACTCGAAGGCAGCATCCAGGGTTTCGAATGTCCCGGAAAGCCGAACCTCATCGGCAAGTTCAAGACTCACAATCCACGCACCGATGGTTTCGTCTTCGATCCCAACCAGTTCGATAACACCATCTACGACCCGAGCACCGGCCCCAACACCGATCCCACGGCCATCACTCTCGGCCGCTTCGGCAATGCTCCGCGCACGTTGTGCTGCAATCCTCCGATCAACAACTGGGACATGGGGATTTTCAAGGACACGCAAGTCGGCGAAAAACTTCGCGTCGAATTCCGCACGGAAATCTACAATATCTTCAACCACGCGCAGTTTTTCAGCGTGGATGGTAACTCGGGAAATCAGGGCACCACGTTCGGCCAGCCGCAGCGCCTCCGCGATCCGCGGCTGTTGCAATTCGCTCTGAAGTTTTTGTTCTGATCGCGGCGTTGCACGCTCGCGGCAGGCCGCGCTCGAAGCACCGCTCACGGCGCGGAAAGTTTTTGTGACGATCGACATTTTTCTTTGCTGAATCTGACCGCAGGGAAGAGACCTGCACTTCCAGACCGCTCGGCGGCCCGGAAAGTTTCGGACCACGACCATGTACGACGCTCTACAGAAAGAAATCGCCACTTACGAAAAGCGCACTCCCAAATCCGCGGAGGCGCACAAGCGCGCGCTTCAGCGCATCCCGCTCGGCGTGGCCAGCAACTACCGCCACTACGAGCCCTACCCGCTTTTCGTCAAAGACGGCAAAGCCGGCCGGATTCACGATATTGACGGGCACGAGTACGTCGACCACAACCTCTGCTTCGGCGCGCTGATGGCCGGGCATTGCCATCCCGCCGTGGTGAAAGCCGTCGAACAAAAATTGCACGAGGGCACGACCTTCGGCATGCCTCACGACATGGAATGGGAGCTGGCCGAAGAAATCTGCGCGCGATATCCCGTCGAGATGGTGCGCTTCGGTTCCAGCGGCACGGAAGTCACCATGCACGCGTGCCGTATCGCCCGTGCCGCAACCAACCGCGAAAAAATCTTGAAGTTCGAGGGCGCCTATCACGGCCTGCACGATACCGCGCTGGTCAGCGTCAAGCCCAAAGCTCCCGACTACGGCGATCCCGACGCTCCCACCTCCGTTCCGGGCGGAGGCGGGATTCCCAAAGCCTCGCTCGCGAACGTTGTCGTTGCGGCGTTCAACAATCTCGCCAGCGTCGAGCGGCGCTTCCGCGAAAATCCCGGGCAGATTGCCGCCATCATTCTCGAGCCAGTCCTGATGAACGTGGGGCTCTGTATGCCGCAGCCTGGGTTTCTCCAGCGCTTGCGCGATATCGCCACAAAGGACGGCGCGCTGCTCATCTTCGATGAAGTGAAAACCGGCGCCAAGCTGGCCTGGGGTGGCGCCAGCGAATATTTCGGCGTAAAGCCCGATATGATTTGTCTCGCGAAATCCATTGGCGGCGGGATGCCGTTGGGCGCGTTTGGCGCAAGTCGCGCCACCATGGACCTCATCACGCAGCACAAGGTCTTTCACGGCGGCACTTACAACACCAATCGCGCCGCAATGGCCGCCGGGCTCGCCACTTTCCGCGAAGTTCTCTCGCGCCAGAACTACGCGCATGTCGAATCGCTCAGCAAAAAACTTACCGAGGGATACCGCAGCATCGTCAAGAAAAGTGGCGTGCAGGGTTACATAGTGAGCGCCGGAGCGAACGGCGCGCTGATGCTCTTTCCCAAAGAAATTCTCAACTACCGCGACTGGACGAAGATTGATTCCGATGTCTGGCGGCACTACTGGTTCGGCATGGTCAATCGCGGCGTTCTCGCGCAGCCGTATTGGTGGGACGAGCAGTGGACGATCTCTGTCCAGCACACGGAGGCCGACATTGACAAGCATCTGGCCGCCTTCGAAGAAATCGCCCCTGCTCTCGCGAAAGCGCAGCAGGAGCGCGGCACCGCTTTCTTCGGCGCGGCCGGACACTAGTGCGCGCCACAATTGAATTTGTCATTCCGGGCGTAGCGAGGAATCCGCCACTTCTTCCTCCCTGCGCGGGAGTCTTTCGTTGTCCACTGTTGCCACAACGCTGCCTGCCACCGACTCGCCGCATCTTCGCCGCGTTCTTGGCCGCCGCGACCTTATCCTTCTCTTCGTCGTCGCGGTATTCAACCTGAATGTCCTTCCCTCCATCGCTGCCAACGGCGGCGTCACTGTGTGGCTTTGGCTCATCTCTTTGTTTCTCTTTTTCTGGCCGCAAGGCATTGCCGTCATCGAACTCGCGCACCGCTATCCCGGCGAAGGCGGCGTCTATCTGTGGGCCAAGGAAGTTTTCGGCGATTTCCACGGTTTCCTCTCCGGCTGGTGCTATTGGACGAACAACATGATGTACGTCCCGACGGTGATGCTCTATTTCGTCGGTGTCTCGGTTTTCGTTCTCGGCCCGCGCCAAACCGCCCTGGCCGACAATCGTGCCTTCGCTCTCACCGCGTCGCTCGCGCTTCTCACCATTCTCGTCGTTCTCAATATCGTCGGCCTTGGCGTCGGCAAGTGGATTAACAATATCGGCGGCCTTGGCACGTTCGTCGCCGCTGCGCTTCTCATCGGTCTCGGCATCGTCGTGTCTCTTCGCTTCGGAACCTCTGTCACGTGGTCGGACTTTCTACTTCCCGCCGATCATCGCTCGGTGTTCAACGCCTTCGGCGTCATCTGCTTTGGTTTGGTCGGTCTCGAACTGGCCTCGATCATGGGCGACGAAATCGAAAATCCCGGCGAAACTCTGCCCGGTGCCGTCGCGTGGGGCGGCATTCTTTCCGGTGCGCTGTATCTCGGCGCATCGCTCACGCTGCTGGTCGCCGTGGGCAAGAAAGACATCAGCGTTCTTCAGGGCATCGTGCAGGCTGTCAGCCACATGGCCGCCCGGGTCGGCGTCGGCTGGATCACCGCTCCGTTTGCTTTTCTCTTGAGTCTATCCATCGCGGGCATCGGCTCTGCTTGGCTCGGCGGCTCTGCCCGCATTCCGTTTGTCGCTGGCCTCGATTCCTACATGCCTGCCTGGATGGGTAAAGTTCACAGCAAATACGCCACTCCCTACGCCGCGCTTATCGTGCATGCCGCGGTTTCTCTGATTCTGGTCGTCCTTAATTTTGTGCTGGTCGGCGGAGCCGTACAGGAATCCTTTCAACGATTGCTTTCGCTGGCCGTGGTCTTGCAACTAGTGCCCTTCATTTACATTTTTGCCGCTCTGCTCAAGATTGCCGTGAACCGTTCCTTTGTCAAAGCGCGCTACAGCCGGAGCACGCTGATTTTTTCCGGATTGAGCGGCCTCCTCACCACGCTTCTCGGCATCGCGCTTGCGTTTTTCCCGGCGCAGCAGATTACTTCCGTCGTTTCGTACGAAGTATGGATGGGCGGAGGCACGCTTTTTTTTATCGGCCTCGCCGCGTTTTTCTTTTTTGTGTACGGCAGGCGTAAAGCGGCCCGCAGGCTGGCTGCCTCTGCGCCTGTCGTGTGAGTCGTGGCAGCGTGCGGGGCATGCGCGCCTTTGTTGAAGTGGAGAGCTTCAGCCCCCGAGTAAGTCGCATAGAATAAGGTGGGGCTTTCGCCCGTGAAGCTATCCGCCCGGCGCGGCGCCCGCGGCCCAGTTTTGGAGGAATCATGTCGTCCGGCATTGTGAAAGCAGGCGTTCGCACCTATCAGAACTTCATCAATGGCCAGTGGGTAAGCAGCGCCTCCGGCGAAACATTTCCGGTGTACGACCCTTCGACCGAGGAACTTATCGCGCACGTCACGTCTACCGGCGCTGCCGACGTCGATCGTGCCGTCAAAGCTGCTCGCGCCGCCTTCGATAGCGGTCCCTGGCCGGGCACTTCCGCCCAGGATCGCGGGCGCATCCTGCTCAAGCTCGCCGACAAAATCCGCCAGAACAGCGCCCACCTTGCGGAAATCGAATCCCGCAATTCCGGCAAGCCCATCGTCGAGGCGGAATTTGACATCGCCGACGTCGCCACCTGTTTCGAATACTACGGCGGCCTCGCCAACAAAGTCCTTGGGCACGTCAATCCCGTTCCCGCCAATGCGCTCAGCTTCACCTTGCGCGAACCTGTCGGTGTCGCCGGCCAAATTATTCCGTGGAACTATCCGCTCCTCATGGCCGCATGGAAGCTCGCGCCCGCGCTGGCCGCGGGATGCACTTGCGTTCTAAAGCCGGCGGAGCAAACTCCCCTAACCGCCCTCGAATTTGCGAACTGGTTCAACGAAATCGGCCTTCCGCCGGGCGTCGTCAATATCATCAACGGCCTGGGCGAATCCGCCGGCGCGGCGCTCGTCGCGCATCCCGGGGTGGACAAAATTGCGTTCACTGGCAGCGCCGCCGTCGGCAAAAGCATCGTCAAGAGCGCTGCGGACACCCTGAAGCGCGTCACGCTCGAACTCGGCGGAAAATCCCCGAACATTTTCTTCACGGATGCGGACTGGGAAGCCTCCGTTGACGGCGCGCTATTCGGCGTCTTCATTAATCAGGGCGAAGTGTGCAGCGCCGGCAGCCGCATCCTCGTGGAAAAGAAAATCTACACAAAATTTGTCGAGGCCATGAGCGAGAAAGCCCGGCGCATCAAGCTCGGCCCGCCCCTCGAACGCGAAACGAAAATGGGTCCGCTCGTCAGCAAGGAGCAATTCGACCGCGTGAGCGCGTATCTCGAAGTTGGCAAACGCGAAGCGAAAGTCGCCATCGGCGGCGGCCGGCCGAAGCATATGGGCAAGGGCTATTATCTCGAGCCGACTATTTTTTACGACGTCGACAATTCCGCGCGCATTGCCCGCGAAGAAATCTTTGGCCCCGTCGCCAGCGTGATTCCATTTGAAGGTGAAAGCGACGCCATCCGCATCGCCAATGACACGCCTTACGGCCTCGCTGCTGCCGTCTGGACCCGCGATATTTACAAAGCGTTTCGCGTGGTGAAATCGCTTCGCGCGGGAATCGTGTGGGTCAACCACATGCAGCCCACTTACGTCGAAGCGCCGTGGGGCGGCTATAAACAGTCCGGCTTCGGCCGCGAGCTCGGCCCCTGGGGGCTAGAAGAGTATCTTGAGACGAAGCAGGTCTTCGTCAATCTCGATGAGACACCCATCAACTGGTATTGACATGTTTCGCCGCCACATCGAATCGCGAATCGCGCGGGCCCAGCGACCCTGTCTCGTTGGTTCTAACTGCGATGCGGCGCTCCATTTCGCCACGCCGACGGCTCACCGTTATCCCGAGCGAAGCCTTCGGAGCGAGAGACCTACTTTTTCAACGCAGACTCTTGCAAAACTCTGGCCCAACCGAGTCCACGAATCGAGCTGGCTGAAAAACCTTGCCTGCCATTTTGGTTTTCATCGCTGGCAGGCTATGCGCTTTAAGAGTTCGGATTCGCGCCAGACGGTGCGATTCTGCCGCTGGTGCGCGGAGATGAAGATTTTGTATGGTCGTTCTTCCAGGATGACCGTTTCTAATATTCGACGGAGAGCGTTCATGAAAACGATCGATATCAGAACCGAAATTCCCGGTCCGCGATCCCGTGCCTTGATGGCGCGCCGCGAAACCGCCGTCCCGCGCGGCCCTGCCAACGCTACGCCGGTTTTTGCCGCGCGCTCCGAAGGCGCGATGATCGAGGATGTCGACGGCAATCGCTACCTCGACTTCGCCGGCGGCATCGGCTGCCTGAATGTCGGCCACCGCGCTCCTCGCGTGACCGCCGCAGTGCGCGAGCAACTCGCAAAGCACCTGCACCTCTGCTTCGCGGTGACTCCGTACGAAGGCTACGTCGCGGTCGCGGAAAAACTAAACCAGCTCGCTCCCGGCAACTTCGCAAAAAAATCCATCCTGCTGAACTCCGGCGCCGAAGCGATCGAGAATTCCATCAAAATCGCTCGTGCGTACACGAAGCGCCCCGCGGTCATCTGCTTTGAAGACGCCTTTCACGGCCGCACGCTTCTCACCATGTCCCTCACCAGCAAAACGCATCCTTACAAGGCGGGTTTTCAGCCCTTCGCCAGCGACATTTACCGCATCCCGTACGCGTACCCCTACCGCCACGCGCCGGGTACGACTTCCGAAATCTTTGCGCACCATCTCGAAGATGCGTTTAAACGCGCCGTCGCGCCGGAATCCGTTGCCGCGGTCATCGCCGAACCAGTTCTCGGCGAGGGTGGTTTCGTCGTTCCTCCGCGCGATTATTTCAAGTTGCTGCAAAATATTTGCCGTAAGCACGGCATTCTCTTCATCGCTGATGAAGTGCAATCCGGCTTTGGCCGCACCGGAAAATGGTTTGCCTGCGAACACTTCGGCATCGAGCCGGACCTGATCGTAACGGCAAAGTCGCTCGGCGGCGGCATGCCTATCGCCGCAGTTACCGGACGTGCCGAAATTATGGACGCGCCGGGGCCCGGCTCGCTGGGCGGAACGTATTGCGGTCATCCGCTTTCCTGCGCTGCCGCGCTCGCCGCTATCGAAACGATTGAAAAAGACGGGCTGCTGGCGCGTTCCACGGCCATCGGCGAACGTTTCGAAAAGCGCGCGCGCGGCTGGCAAAAAAAATGGCCGCTCATCGGCGACGTGCGCGGCCTCGGCGGCATGTGCGCCATGGAACTCGTTCGCAACCGCGAATCCCGCGATCCGGCCGACACCGAAACCAAGGAAATCGCGAAATACTGCTACGAGCACGGATTGATTCTCATCACCGCGGGAACGTTCAACAACGTGATTCGCATCCTCGTTCCGCTTGTTTTAACGGATGAGCAGTTCGACGAGGGCCTCGACGTGATCGAAGCGGCGCTCGTGGGCGTGGCGGAGGGAAAACAAGCGGCGCTTTCGCACGCTTGAACTCGCGGTGAGTGAGTGGTAACGGGTTCGCAACACCATTCGTCGCATCTAATTACGAGCGAACCAATTATTCAGGAGGCTCGCATGCCACAGACCGAAACAAAAACCGCCACTCCCGCTTCCGAACTGAAAGACGCGCGGCTATTCCGCGAAGCTTGCTACGTCGACGGCGCGTGGATTCATGCCGGCTCGGCGCGCACTTTTGACGTGGATAATCCCGCCACGCGCGAAATTATCGGCAAAGTGCCGAGCCTGAGCGCCGCGGAAACGCGCCGCGCCATCGAAGCGGCCAACGCCGCGTTTCCCGCGTGGAGCAAAAAAACCGCCAAGGAGCGCGCTGCAATTCTTCGCCGCTGGTTCGACCTGGTGATGGAAAACCAGGAAGATCTCGCGCGGCTGATGACCATCGAACAAGGCAAGCCGCTCGCGGAATCGCACGGCGAAGTTGCCTACGGCGCGTCCTTTCTCGAATGGTTCGGCGAAGAAGCCAAACGCATTTACGGCGACACGATGCCGCAGCACCAGGCCGACAAACGCCTCGTCGTCATTAAGCAGCCTGTCGGCGTCGTCGCGTGCATCACGCCGTGGAATTTTCCGCTGGCCATGATCACGCGCAAGGCCGGTCCGGCAATTGCCGCCGGCTGCACCGTGGTGCTGAAGCCCGCGGAGCAGACTCCATTTTCCGCGCTCGCGCTCGCGGAACTTGCGGAGCGCGCCGGAATTCCGAAAGGAGTGTTCAACGTCGTCACCGGAGACGCCAGGGAAATCGGCGCCGAACTAACCGCCAACCCGACCGTGCGCAAGCTGTCGTTCACCGGCTCGACGGAAGTCGGCAAACTCCTGATGGCGCAGTGCGCGGGCACGGTGAAAAAAATCTCGCTTGAACTGGGCGGTAACGCGCCATTCATTGTTTTTGACGACGCCAATCTCGACGCCGCCGTCGAAGGCGCGATCGCCTCAAAGTACCGCAACACCGGGCAGACCTGCGTGTGCGCGAACCGCCTGCTGATCCAGGACAGCGTGTTCGACGCGTTCACCGCGAAGCTTGCCGGCGCGGTGAAAAAACTAAAGCCCGCATCGGGACTCACACCTGGCGCGACGCAAGGCCCGTTGATTGACGATGCGGCGGTCGAAAAAGTCGAAAGCCACATCCGCGACGCGCAGGCCAAAGGCGCGAAAATTGCCGTCGGCGGAAAGCGCCACGCGCTCGGCGGAAGATTTTTCGAGCCGACAATTCTTACCGATGTCACGCCGCAAATGTTGCTCGCGCGCGAAGAAACGTTCGGTCCAGTCGCGCCGCTGTTCCGCTTCAAAACTGAAGCGGAAGCCATCGCGTTCTCGAACGACACGGAGTACGGACTGGCCGCCTATTTTTATGGCCGCGACATCGCGCGCATCTGGCGCGTCGCCGAAGCGCTGGAATACGGCATCGTCGGCATCAACACCGGAATCATTTCCACGGAAGTTGCGCCGTTCGGCGGCATGAAACAATCCGGCCTGGGCCGCGAGGGCTCGAAGTACGGGATCGAGGAATTCCTCGAAATCAAGTACCTCTGCTTCGGCGGAATTTCCGGTTAATCGCCAAAAAAAGAAAGCGATGGGCTCTTTCTACTTATTGATGTCCTCTTTCGTTTCCAGCTTCTTCAGCAACGGTTGCAGGAACGGCTTCTGGGGATCCGGAGCGCCACTGATGGCGGCATTCATTTCCTTGGTGGCACCGGTGAAATTGCCGGAATTGGAGTCCACGCGAGCCAGGGCGAGATGGCTAACCCAATGGTTGGGATCCTTCTTCGCCGCGAGCGGATAAATCTCGAAGGCGCGCTTGGCATTTCCCGCACGCTGGAGGCCACGGGCGTAGACGTAGAGCTGGATCGCATTGCCCTTGTCGAAGGCCTGCGCAAGGGCCTTATCCGCATCCTCGTTGCGCCCCATCGCGGTGAAAATGCGGGACTTGGTTTCCCAATTCTCGAAGCGGGATTCATTCTGGATGGAAGTGTCTTCCCACTTCAGTGCCTCCTCGAGGTTGTAATTGTTGTCGAGGCACCAGTTGGCGGCTTCATCGTAGCCGGCCCAGGTAAAACCGCCGATATTGCGAAGCTGGTTGTGGATACTCTTGAGCACGACGGCGTTGACGTCCGCCGAAATGCGGAACGGCACGGCGAGCTTTTCCCAGCGGAGGGTAGCCGCGGCGGAGTCCGGCTTCACGTCGTCGAATGTGTACGCCAGGGACTCGCGAAATTCCGCCGGGCGTGGCTTCACGGTCACGCGAAGAGCGTCTTCTTTCTCGTCATAGCTGAAGCTGCCCCAGGAGGTGGAGTTTTTGGAGAAGATGATGATCCACTGATCCTGGTCCGGGATGGTATGCAAGCCGTACGTGCCCGCGGCGAGAGGCTTGCCTTCGACGCTGACGTCGTCGGAGAAGGTTATCGTGGTGTTCTCGTTGGCTCCGGCGCGCCAGACTTTGCCGTAAGGAACAATTTTTCCCCAAATCTCGCGGCCGCCGACGAGCGGTTCGTGATAGTTGATGGTGACGTCGGTCAAACCGATGCGTTGCGTGGCGGTGGCATGCTGGCTGACACGCGGAAGCAGTAGCTCCGTCGGTTGCGAGCCATTTTTGAACTGGGCTTGCGCGCTTCCGGCGAAACAAATTGCCGCAACAAAAAAACAGAAAATGACCCGGCAGGAAAATCGCATTAACACATCCTCCCTTGATTCACACACATTGGATTGCCCGCGCGACTACCGCGCGCGAGGCCAGGCCACTCTTCCGGCATAGACGCCTACGGGAGAGATGTGTAAGCAGTTAGCGTGACAAGTAAATAGGACAGTCAGCCGGTTAGGGACGGAAAAACTGTACTGAGTGACGACTGCCGGGCGTCCGATTTTGGGACAATTTAGATAAAGTTCCGTTGTTTCGCGCGGGATGATATTCGAGTCAGACTCGCCGCCGATCCCTTCTGGGGATTTTTCGCAAAAGAGTCAAAACGAGGACTTGCAACCCGTACGCGTGCGTAAACGCATCAAGGCGAAGATGGTCCCCTTTCCCGGCAAGGCGCGTCCCCCTTTTCTGCATAGTTCAGGTGTAGAATGCGGGCAAGGTTTTTCGGCCCTTGCGAAGTTCAATCCAAGTTGACAGGAGAAATTCATGTTCTTGCGGAAACTCGTGTCGTTGACTGCAGTCACACTGCTGCCCTTGGCGGCCGGAGCGCAAACCAAGCCGCCCGCTAAAGCGAGCTCCGGAGCGAAACCAGTTCAGACGGTCGTGGAGCCGGGTTCGGAAAAATGGGGCGACGTTCCCGCGGCGGCATTGGTGGGCACGCCGTCCGTGGAAATGGGAGGAACTTTGCGCGTGGCGGTAATCCAGGGTGATCCGATGACGGCGGGGCGGTCGTACACGTTGCGGCTATCGTGTACCGACGGACTGAAGATCGCGCCGCACTGGCATCCCACTACAGAGAACGTAACAGTGGTAAAAGGTGCAGCGGCAGTCGGAATGGGATCGAAATGGGATGACGCGGCGCTAAAGGACGTGGCTACGGGCGGATTCTTTTCGGTTGGACCGCAGATGCGGCACTTCGCGCAATGTAAAGGCGATACGGTGCTGCAAGTGCACGGCATCGGGCCGTTTGTAGTGAATTTTGTTGGCCCGGACGACAACGGGTCCGCCAAAAAGCCATAATAGACGGGAGCAGCTCACCTCTACAACAAGAGCTTGCCACTGCAGCAGCCCGGGCTCACGGAAGCGACTTAAGTTTTTCCTGGACGCCGGGGGCAGCTTTTGAGTTGGGCGACATGGCGAGGAATTTTTCGTAGGCGGCTTTGGCGTCGGATTTCTTCTGCATGGCCCAATAAGCGTCACCGAGATTGAGATACGCCACGCTACGCTTGGGATCGAGCGAAATAGTCTGCTGGAACCACTGCACCGCATCGTCGTACTTCCCCATTCGGAAGAAAGCGAAGCCAACGTTGTTGGCGAAGAGCGCGCTGGCAGGCTGGAGGTTTGCGGCTTCCACGAATTTCGCTGACGCGTCGGCGTAGCGTTTTTCCTTGTAAGAGCGCATGCCCTCATCGTTCAGAGCGGCAGCGGCATCCGATGTCAGCTTTGCGGAAGTTGCTGTTCCGTTGGCTGCAGAGGCAGTGCTACCGGAGACAGGATTCGCCGAGGTCCCCGCTGCCGACGTAGAGCCCGCGTTGCCGGCTCCGGATGCAGCCGCAACTGGGTTGCCGGCGCTGGTCGTCGTGGCGGAGGTCGCGCTCTGTGTCCCTTGCTTCAACTGAGCCTGCGCTTCGGCCAGCTGCTTTCGCAGATCCTCGTTTTTCGCAGCTTCTTCTTGCATCTGCTTGCGGAGACTTTCTAGCTCCGCGTTGACCTTGATGGCATCGTCGCCGAGTTGCGCGGAGTCCTCGTTCAAGAACTCCGTTTCGTGCTTCAAATCGAAAATAAAATCTCCGCCTTCGCTGCCCGGCAGATTGCCGAACGTCGGAGTCTGGTGAGAGAGCGCGGAAACGGCGGGCGCGACGTAGGCGGCGAGCTCGGTGGCGGTGATGACGCCGTCGCCGTTGAGGTCGGCGCGGCCATCGAGGGCTTGCAGCAGCGTCCATGTAAAAACCGAGTGGCCGTTCGGGCCGTTGTCCGCCACCTGCTGATCTGCGCCGCCGGCGGTGAACATCTGGCGGGCTTCGCGGCGGGCAATCTCGTTCAAATAATTCTGTGACGCGGCGACGCCGCCGCCGCGCGTAAGCGCCAGACCGCTGTAGCAGGAATCCATGACGAAGAGCAGGTGCTTGGCGGGAATGCCTTCGGCGATGTCCTGAAAATTGGTCATGGAAATAGCGCTGCCTTCGTAGTTGGTGAGGTCGGCGTCCACGGGAATGATGTAACCGAGTTCGCGTCCCGAGGCGAGTTTGCGCGTGGCGCCATGACCGGCGTAAAACACGAACACGCGATCTTCATGCTTGACCAAATCGGCGTTGGCCAGCTTGTCGCCGAGGAGCGAGAGAATATTTTCGCGCGTGGCGTCTTTATCGAGCAGCGTGAAGATGTGATCGACTTTGAAGCTGTATTTCTGGATGAGCAGATCTTTGACGGCTTGCGCGTCGCGCGTGGCATAGCTGAGCTTCTGCCAATTCTCGTAATCGTCGATGCCAATGACGGCGGCCCAACTGTCGCGGTACGGCTGCGACGTTGGAACGGCGGCAACGGTGGGAGCTTGTCCTCCGCGCGTTTCAGGAAGAGCGAAGGCGGTTCCGTTCCAGGAAGCAAACTTGAAGCCGTCCTGTTGGAGCGTCTCGATCACCGTAGGCAACGCCTCGACGCCGACTTTGTGAATGTCGTGAAAAAGAATAATTCCGCGGCCCTGCTTTTCAGCTTCGGTGACGACGCGCTGCGCGACGGAATTCGGGACGGGATCGGCCCAATCTTCAGAGTCGACGTTCCAAATGACGGTCTGCATTTTGTCGGCTGCGATTTCCGCGAGAATGCCCTGATTGCTGGCGCCGTACGGCGGCCGGAAGAGTTGTGGCGGGCCGCCGAGAATGTGTGTCAGAAGAACGTTGGTGGAGGCGATCTCTTTGGTGTACCCGGCAGGAGTCATCTTGGGGAGAACGGGGTGCGTGTAGCTGTGATTGCCGATAGTGGAGCCGGATTGCAGAATGCGGTAGCTGGCCTGGGCGGTGGTCGTGAGCTTGATTTCGCTCTTGTCGTCCACCGTGCCGAGATTCTGGCCGACCTCGAAAAACACCGCTTGCAGGCCGTATTTTTTCAGAATGGCGAGAATCTGGTCAGTGTAGCGAGGATGCGGGCCGTCGTCGAAGGTTAGCGCGATGGTTTTCGGCGGCAGCTCGGTGCCGAACATTTCAAGTTCATTTTTCTTCTTGGCGCCGCCGCGAGATTCCGCGGGCGGCAGTTGCGATTGCGCTTCCTTCAGTAGCTGTTCACGCCGATATTTCGTTTTCAGGAAACCGACGTAATCCTGCCAAGCCTGGCGATGAACGGGCATGCCGCGGGTTTCGAGGCCGGCGAAGATCTGCGTGATTTCTTTCTGGTAGAGGCCATGGATTTCTTCAAGCGCGGCGACATCGTCGGCGATCCGTTTCTGGAGAGGCGCGCCGGCGTTATCGTCTTTCGCGGATGTGACGATGCCGTCGAGCAAATCCCGGAAGGCGAGTTTGTCGGCGTCGCGGTAGTCGGGATTGGATTCGAGATGAGTGAGGAATTCTTCGGTGGGTTTGGGGTTGTGCATCGCGAGGCCAACGCCCAGATCGTCTTCCAGCTTCTTGAGACGGTCCTGGTTTTTCTCGAAGAGAATCCACGCGGCGTTCCGGACGCGTTCGCGATTGCCTTCATCCAGCGCGGAAGAGCCATCCATTAGGACGATGATTTTGCGGAAGGCGATGACGCTTTCGTCCATGACCGAGGCAGTCGTGGACTGGGCGTGCAGCGTCCGGCTCGCTGGAGTAAAGCAGAGCAAGGCCGTGGTCAGAACAAGTCGAAGTGAGTTCTTCATTCCGCCGCTTCGATAACGGGAGTTTTTACTATTGTCGCCCAGTCGGCTGAGGGAATCCACGGCGGCGACGTGCCAAGTTGTCTTGAGAATCAGGCGAGGCCCATATGGTCGAGCAGGTAGTGGCCCTTGGAGATGACCTGGTCTTCGTCGATCCAGACGTCGCAGTTGCGCGTAAGGACGTCGACGTGCGTTCTGGACTTCCAGTCGGCGTGTGTCTGGTTGCCGTAGGGATCGCCGAAAGCGATGTGCACGCCGGGAAATTTTTCGTCCTGCAGTAGGATCCCAATCATTTCGGAAAGGCCGAGGTTTGTGCCAAAAGCCAATTCGCCGACGCGATCGCTGTTCTCGTCCGTGTGGCAATAATCCCAGAATTCTTCTTCGAGGTCCTTGCGCGGGCAATTGACGTGGGTAAGACGCGCGCCTTCAATGGTCAACGTCATCGGAGTGGGCCGCAGATCGCCGTACTTGCCGTTGAAATGGTCGCCGGCAGTGGCATCGCAGACGAAAGTGCCGTCAACTGTGGCAGGAGTCGTGAAAACTTCGCCGGCCGGGAGATTCGACCAGTAGCGCGGGCTAATGAGGCCGCTGGTCTTGACCCAGTCAAGATGGCGGTCGAAATGCGCGGCGAAGGACGTGCCGGCTTCGGTTTTGACGCTGAGCGTTTCGGCGCGGAGCATGCGTTCGCGGAGCTTGTCGCTGAGGCGGTCAACCAATCGGTAGTCGGCGCGCATGCCTTGCTTCATGATTTCCGGCGTGACGCCAACCATGTGGGCGTAGCGAATCTGGCGGCGTTCGACGACTTTGACAATGGACATGCGCGCGCCGAGCTCGCCGGGCTGCGGCGTCATGCACATGACACCGGCATCGGCGACTTCAAGGGCGTTGAGCACGTCTGGCGGAGCAATCGACATTGGGCGCGGGCCGAAGGATTCGAGGAGTAAACCGGTGTACTGTGCGTGCTGCGCCTCGAGAGCTGAGGCGATGCTGGCGGCGACGGCACGGCTGGCTTGGTCGGCGATGAGCGCGACGTGTTCGCCCGGACGGATAGAGAGGCACGTTTCCACAGCGTTCCTGGCGCCGGGCATAAGCTCAGGTTGGGGAGAGCCGAAAAACATCCAAGTATTTTACCAGGTTTTGGATGGGCAGCGTGCTGCTGGAGAAACAAATGTTGCACAGTGTCGGCAATTCGTTATCCGGTCGATGATTTAGAGGAGCTCGGAGTCGTACTTGCGGAAGAGCGCCTGCATGGCGGCGGGAGAGCGATCCTTGGCGGCGTGAATATCCTGGATAAGCCGGTAAATGTTGGAAGTCATGATGAGGAGATAGCGCGCGGGTCCGGCGGCAGGATTCCAATACGTGTGCGGAGTGCCATGAGGAACGAGAACTGCAGAGCCGGCGCGGGCTTCGACATCTTTGTCGCCGACACGCACGATCAGCGTGCCTTCGAGAACGTACCAGGCTTCGTCGTCATTGCGATGCAGGTGAAGCGGAGCGATGAAACGCGGCGGGCCAGGCGGACCGCCGGGATCACGCCATTCCGCAATCACGAAGGCCTCGTTCGGCGAACCGAGGACGTTTCCGGCAAGCGGCGGAGCGATGGAAGGATCCGGTGTCATGGCCCGCTCAATGCGGCCTGTCCGCGCGCGGCGACACGCGGAACGCCGGAACTTGTCCGCCGCCGCTCGTGACATTGGCGAGGCCGGTGGCGCTCAGGCGCGTCAGAAAGCCCGCGAGTTTTCCGCGGAAGAGATACGGGGCGAAGTCCACGAGCATGTCGCGGTAATCCACTTTGCCGATATTGGCGATGTAAGGGAATACTTCGCGGCGAATGGGAATGCGCTCCTGAACGATCCAGGTGCCGTCCTTGGCGGAAAGCGCGCGCTCGATGGCTGAATCCCACGCGCCGTCGGAAGTTTCCCAGCCGAGCGTCACTCCCGAGCCACCGTATTCGTCGCTGGGCTTGAGCACGAGATTCTCGCGCTCCTTTTCGATGAACGCGAGAAGTTCGACGGGCCTTCCGTAGTGCGCGGTCTTGACGTCAGCGACGACGCGCGTCCAGGGAATGTGGCGGCGGATGAGTTCGCGTTCGTCGTGTGAAAACAGAGAGCCGTTGCGTTCATCGGTGAGCACGGCGAAAAACGTTTTGACGTGGGGAATTTTGCAGCGGAACGAATTGGCGACGCACACGGCGTTGGCGGTGTAAGCCTTGACGAGCGCGGAGCACTCCGCGGGCTTTGCCACGATGTCGTTGATGAGAACGCGGCGATAGACGAGGTCGATTTTCTTGCCCTCGACGGTAAGCGTGTGGCCGTCGAATTCGAGTTCGCGCGGGTCGGCGATGAGCGTGGGGACGCCCATTTTTTCAAAGCGCGATTTCAGAATTTCGAACTCGCTCCACGTGGGAACCTCCTGCCAATCCACGATAGCGATTTGCGGCTGCGTCGAAGAGCCGCCCCAGTCGCGGTACGTCGCGACGAGCGCCTCGAGGAGCTTCGCGCTGAGCGGATAGGTATGGATTTGATACGTTTGCATGAAGGCGGGCATCAACGGCAGTTCGCGGAAAATCTCCGCGAGAGTTTCGGCGTACCCGGCGCCGGCCGGAGACTCGCCGTTGTACTCGGCGAACTTGAGCGAATCCGGCAGAAGGAATGCGTCGAGGCGCGACGCGGCGCTGGCGCGGCCGTAGTCAGCCGGGAGCCGAGCAAGGCGCTCTTCTTCGGGACGCAGATGAAACTGCGCAAAAAGAATATTATCGTCGAGAGCGGCGGTAGTGATTCGTTCGCCGAGGTCCGCGATTGTTTCGGCGACGCCGCGCACACGTTCTTCGTCCTCGGGAGAAAGGAAAAAGGGGCGCAGGAACGGGCAGTGAACGCGATCGCCAAAAGTCAGCTTGGAGCGACGCAACTTTTTGAACAGTTCTTCGGGAAGCGCCGGGATGCGCAGTAGCGTGGGTTTCAGGATGTCGTTCCAGACTTCGGCGGGACCAGTGGGAAGGGCGGAGGGTGTGGGGGCAGTGGTCATGATGTCTTGAGGCCGGTCGGAGCCGAAGGGCTGGGCGCGGAGAAATGAGCAGCAGCGGCGCTTTTGGGCGCACCAATAAATCCGCTGGCGGCGCCGACGTGCAGCATTTCTTCCCACCGCGGCCAGGGACTCGAAGCGGCGCCTTGCAACGCGCGGTCCACCACCAGCCGAGCCATCTTGTCCACAACGTGATCGAAATAAAATTCGGTAATGCGATCGCGCTCGAAGTCCGGCGCGGGGTTGAGAAAGTCAATCGCGTAAGGAACACCATTCTGGACCGCAAACTCGATCGTGTTCATCTCGTAGCCGAGGGCTTGATTGATGGTTTGCGCGTCTTTGACGATGCGCGAGCCCAGCTCGGAAGACAAGTAATTGTGATCGACGAGGTATCTGCGTTCTTTCGGATCGTAGTGAACGGGCGTGATATCCGTTTTGCCAAACGTGAAGCAACGCACGTACTTCGTAAAATCGATGAACTCCTGGAGAGTCATGCAATACGGTGCGGTTTTGTCGTAAGCCGCCAAAAGTTCCTCGCGGTTGTGCACCTTGTATACGTGCTTCCAGCCCCCTCCGGAAAAAGGCTTGAGAATCGCCGGACGGCCGACGTAGTCGAGCAGACCGTCCCAGTCCATCGGGTACGTCAGGTTGTGGAGCGATTCGGCAGTGATGTCCACGTCGCTCGGGTAGCCCTTTTGGGGAAGCAAGACGGTCTTGGGGATGGCGACGCCGAGCTTGGAAGCCACCGCGTAGTTGAAAAATTTATCGTCAGCCGTCCACCAGAAGGGATTGTTGATGATGTATGCGCCCTGCAACACGGCGTGCTTGAGATACCCGCGGTAATATTCGACTTCGTGCGAAATGCGGTCGACGATCACGCTGTAGCCGGAAGGCTCGCCCATGCGCGTGCCGCCCAGCTTCGCGAATTCGGCGGCGACGCCGTCTTTCTTGCCTAGCTCGTTCACGCGAACGATAAAGGCGGGCGGAAAGCTGTATTCACGGCCACAAATCAAGCCAACTTTTTTCATGGTGTCACTCCCGCGAAAAACGCAATGGCGGGGTTCCGAACGCAGCGCGGAGCCCGTTAATTGATCGCGTGCGCCGAGGATGCCCGCGATTCGCTCACGCCGCCGCGCGTCTCGCTGACCAGATGCTTGACGACCGCCTTGAGGTCGCCGGTCTGCTGGTACACGCGCAGCTGCCGCTCGGCGCTGGTGCCGTCTTTGAGAATCGTGTGCACGTATTCGACGGCGCTGCGGCTGCCGAGATCGTCCAAGACGTCATCCACGAACTCCAGCAGCTCGACGGCAAGCTCGCGCATGGGGACTTCAGCTTCCTTGCCAAAATCGATAAGCTTGCCGTCAATTCCGTACCGCGCGGCACGCCATTTATTTTCCTCGATCAGCGCGCGGCGATAGAGCCGGTAGCTCTGGTTGCGAGTATAGAGCCTGTGCAATTTGACGATGATGGCTTGCGTGAGCGCGGCGATAGAGACGGCCTCTTCCACTTTGGTGGTCACGTCGAACATCCGGAATTCGAGCGTGCCGAATGTCGGGTGCGGGCGCACATCCCACCAGATTTTCTTGCCGTTGTCTATGCAATGGAGCTTCACGAGGAGATTTATAAAATTCTCGTAGGCGCTCCAGGATTCGAAGTCCTCCGGGATGCCGGTGCGCGGGAAGCGCCGAAACACCGTGGTGCGAAAGGACTTCAGACCGGTATTTCGCCCCATCCAAAAAGGCGAGCTGGTGGAAAGCGCAAGAAGGTGCGGCAGAAAATACCGCACCATATTCATCATGTCGATGGTGGTCTGCTTATCCGGCATGGCCACATGAACGTGCATGCCGAAGATGAGGAGCGATCGGGCGAGCTGCTGCAATTCTTCGACGATATGTTCATACCGTTCGCCGGGTGAAATAACTTGATCAATCCAACTCGAAAAAGGATGCGTTCCGGCGGCAGCCACCTGCAAACCGGCGCGTTCGGCGGCCGCTACCAGTTCGCCGCGCGTGCGGCGCATTTCAATGCGCAATTCGCCAACGTTTTCGCAAATCTTCGTGCCGGTTTCGACGATCGATTGATGCATTTCATGCTTAACCTGCTCGATGATGGCGGGAGAAGCGGCGGAGACGAGTTGCGTCACGTGCGAACGAAGTTCGCAGGTCGCGGGGTCAATAATCTGGAATTCTTCCTCGACGCCGATGGTGAAACGGTGAGCCATGAGGCGGCCCTCCGGCCGATCTGGGCAATGCTGAGGACTTCTCGCCGGGTATCATACCGCGCGAGCCGCAAAATATCACGTACCCTCGCGGTGTGCGCAGAGTGGCGGGAAAATGCGCGGAAGACACGTTGTGTTTTTACGTGACCGGGTTGCATGCATCGCCGCGGGGAACGGGCGATGGCGACCAAGCTTACGCCGGAACGAACGTCTTAGGCAGCGCCGAGAGCCCGCCGCTGCTGGAAGCACTCGCGGCAAAAGACCGGACGACCCTGCGTCGGGCGGAATGGCACAGTCGTTTCTTTGCCGCACTGCGAGCAGGTGGTCTTGGTTTCCGCGCGCATCTGCGAGGTACCGCCTCCGCCCCCTTCCGCGCGCTTGGCCTTGCAGGCCTTGCAACGTTTCGGCTCGTTCTTGAAGCCTTTATCGGCGAAGAACATCTGTTCGCCGGCAGTAAAAACAAATTCAGCGCCGCACTCCGCACACTTCAGGACTCTGTCATGGTATTCCATGAGCCGCTCTCCCCTAGCCCCGAGTCGGTGAGGGGATGGGCTGATTTCGCATAACTCGCCCGAAGATGCGAGGAAACCTGTAGTCCGGGGTACCGGGCTGGGGTCCCTTGGGCCTATCCATGCGAAGCTGCAACAGAAACCCAACGTCTCCGACTAACCAGGGCCTGAATCACAGAAGTGCGGCGCTCGGCAGCACCGGGAACGGATTAGTCCGATTCCCGGCGTTGCTTCTTGCGCAGTCGCTTCCGCGAAAGCGCTTCCTTTGCCCGGCGCTTCTCGCCGGGCTTCATGTAGAAGCTATGCTTCTTGATTTCCTTGATGATGTCTTCCTGTTGCACCTTGCGCTTGAAACGACGCAGGGCGTTCTCCAGAGATTCACTTTCCTGGATAATGACTTCGGCCACAGTTCATTCACCCCCAATCCGGTTCGGATTGGTAACTTGCGGCGCCTGATTCGTGTTGCGACACCGCCCCGAGTCATTATCGCACGCGGAATACGTAAAGGTCACGCAGGCCACTCCCCACTTCGAGATCAAAGCGTTCGCCGAGCCCGGGCTGATACAATGCCCCGCCAACGCCGTATGAATGCTTTGCACCATGGACCCTGTTTGGAGTCACCCTGAAGAGGTAGCTGGCATCTTGTAATCAAATGAGGGTGGCGAAGTCAAGCAATCTTTGCGGGAGCCACCGGGAATCCCGCGATCCATAACCCTGTAGTTACGGAAGTATTTCCCGAGTACACACAATCCGAATGGAAAAGCGGTCATCTACGCAACGCCGCGGGTGGCAGGGCGTCTTGGCTTGCGCATTTGCTTTGCGGTGCTGGTAGAATGAGCCGCTTCGGACACCGATTCCCGGAGGCCGGCGATGTCTGCGATGAGCGACGCCATCGGAGTACTTCTGGCTGGTGGACAGGGCGAGCGGCTCTGGCCGCTCACGCGCGACCGCGCCAAGCCAGCCGTTCCGTTCGGCGCCGTCTACCGGATTATCGACATTACTTTGTCGAATTGCATGAACTCCGACCTGCGGCGCGTGTTTGTTCTGACGCAATACAAAGCACTTAGCCTTAACCGCCACATCCGCGCAGGCTGGTCGCCGCTCGCCGGCCTTGGCGACTACATAGAAGTCCTCCCTCCGCAAATGCGCGTTTCGAAGGAGTGGTACCAGGGCACGGCCGACGCCGTCTATCAGAACATCTATTCCATCGGCAGCGAACGTTCGAAATACGTTTTCATACTCTCCGGCGACCACATTTACAAGATGAATTACGCCAAGATGTTGCGGCAGCACATCGATTCGGCTGCCGATGTGACGGTGGCCACCATCCAAATTCCCGTGCAGCAGGCGGCGAAGCAATTTGGCGTCATCGAAGTGGATAAGGACTGGCGGATCATCGGCTTCGAAGAAAAACCCGCCTCGCCCAAAGAATCTCCGCATCGAGCGGGGCACTGCAACGCTTCGATGGGAATTTACATTTTCAATACGAATCTGATGATACCCATTCTTCTTGCGGATTCCGAGGATCCGAAATCCAGCCACGACTTCGGGAAAGACATTCTTCCGCGAATCATTTCGAAGCACCGCGTCTTCGCGTCCAACTTCGTGGATGAAAACCAGAAAGATGCGCTGTACTGGCGGGACGTAGGGACGCTCGACGCGTACTACGAAGCGAACATGGATCTGGTCAGTGTGTCACCGGTCTTCAACTTATACGACAGCAACTGGCCGCTGCGCACGTGGCAGCACCAGTATCCGCCGGCGAAATTTGTGTTCGCCGACCCGGAACGCATGGGCGTGGCGCTGGATTCCATCGTCGCGGGAGGATCGGTCATTTCAGGCGGGCGCGTTCAAAAATGCGTCATCGGCAACAACGTTCGCGTGAACAGTTACTGTGAAGTGAGCGATTCCATCATCTACAATCACGTGAACATCGGACGGCATTCGCGCATCCGCCGCGCCATCATCGACCGGCACGTCAGCCTGCCGGAGCGCTCGGAGATTGGCTACGACACAGAAGCCGACCGCCGGCGATTTCACGTCACGGAATCCGGAATTGTGGTAGTAGTACGCCAGGAATCCTTGATTGAGGAGCCGGAAGCGGCGTAATAGAGAAGTACGCGCGGTTCCCCCTTCCCACAAATTCAACATGAGATACCGGCTGGCCATATTTGATTTCGGCTTCACCCTTGCTTCGTCTCTCGATAGCATCCTGCGCGCGGAAAGAGCGGGCTAGACACACCCCCAACGATATCTGCAAATTCAGCCGCCAGGTGCCGCGAATGGAGCGCGTCCCTGGTTTGATACAATTCTGATCTGATTGTTATCGAGGAGATGAACGAGAAATGTCCACGAAAATTGCGCGCGTGCACGCGCGACAGGTGCTTGACTCGCGAGGGAATCCCACGGTCGAAGCCGATGTGGTCCTGGAAAACGGCATGCTGGGGCGAGGCGCGGTTCCGTCAGGGGCTTCGACGGGAGAGCACGAAGCGCTCGAGTTGCGCGACGGCGATAAATCGAAGTATCTCGGCAAGGGCGTGCTTAAGGCCGTAGCCAACGTAAATGGCGAACTCGCCAAAGCGGTAACTGGCCTGGACGCCGCCGACCAGCGCGCGCTCGACCACAAAATGATTTCGCTCGATGGCACTCCCACAAAATCACGGCTTGGTGCGAATGCGATTTTGGCGGTTTCCATGGCGGCAGCCCGCGCCGCAGCCAGCGCGTCGAAACAACCCCTTTACAAATACCTTTCCCGCTACTCGACCGACACCACCGCCAACCTGCTTCCCTGCCCCATGATGAACATCTTGAACGGCGGAGCGCATGCCGATAGTTCCGTGGATTTCCAGGAATTTATGGTCATGCCCATTGGCGCGCCGAGCTTTTCGGAAGGGCTGCGCTGGGGCGTGGAAGTCTTTCACGCGTTAAAGGCCGCGCTTAAGAAACACGGCTACTCGACCGCTGTCGGCGACGAAGGCGGGTTTGCTCCGAGCTGCAAGTCGAATGAGGAAGCAATACAAATCGTGCTGGAAGCTATTTCCGCGGCCGGGTACAAACCGGGCGAACAGGTAAGCATCGCGCTCGATCCCGCCGCCAGCGAGTTCTACGACAAAGCCACCGGGAAATATGTGTTTAAGAAATCGGACAAGTCCGCGCACTCCTCGGCGGAAATGGCGGCGTATTGGACATCCTGGGTTGAGAAATACCCCATCGTGTCCATCGAAGACGGATTGGCCGAGGATGATTGGGCCGGCTGGAAAACGATTACAACCAGTATCGGAAGCAAGGAATCGAAACAAAAGATCCAGCTCGTGGGCGACGACTTGTTTGTCACGAATACCGAGCGGCTGGCTCGCGGAATCAAGGAAGGCATCGCCAACGCCATTTTGATAAAGCTGAATCAGATCGGCAGCGTGACGGAAACGATCGACGCCATCGAAATGGCTCGCAAAGCCGGATACCACTCGATTATTTCGCATCGCTCAGGAGAGACCGAAGACACGTTTATCGCCGACCTCGCCGTGGCGACCGGAGCGGGCCAGATCAAGACCGGTTCTGCCAGCCGCAGCGACCGCATCGCGAAATACAACCAACTCCTGCGCATCGAAGAAGAACTCGGCAGAAACGCTCGGTTTAACGGGAAGGCCGCACTGAGCTAAGCACAATCTCTCACGATTCGGAGTTCGTTATGAAAAATGCATTGGCCAAATGCGCCGCTCGTTGCTTCGCCATTTCGGTGCCGCTGGGGTTCCTGGCCTTGCCCGCAGCCCGTTCCCAAACCCTTCCGACTGCGCCGCCGAACATCCTGCTTCTCGTGCACCAGGAATTCAAGCCCGAGAACGAGGCTGCTCACGAAAAACTCGCGCTGGATCTCGTGGACGCGTGCAGTCAGCTCGAGGTGCCGAATCAATGGATCGCGCTGCAATCCATCACCGGCGCCCCGGAAACGCTTTCCTTTGATTCCTTCGAAACGTTTGCCGATGTGGACGACGCCTACGCGGGTTGGGCGGGAATTAATTCTGCGCACCCGGATGTGGCGCGCATGCAGCAGGACGTTCGCGCAATGGAGTTGCATGAGCGCACTATCATTGCGGTGCGGCGCGGCGATCTCAGCTACCAGGCCAGCAATATCGATCTGTCGAAGGCCCGCTTCATGCGTCTTCTTGAAGTGCGTCTGTTACCGGGCCGCGAAGCGGAATTTACCGAAGCTTTCAAGATTCTTAGAGCTGCTTACGAAAAAATCAAAGCCGACACGCCGTGGGTGGTGTACCAGGTGAACGTGGGAATGCCGTCCCCGACGTTTTTGGCGTTCGTGCCAATGCGCTCGCTGAAGCAAAACGATGATCTTCTGGCATGGCGGCCTTTGCTGCGCGAAGCCGAGGGCGACGTTGCGGCGAAGCGCATGGATCAAATCGCGAAAGAAGCGTACGCCGGCACGGAGAGCAATCTCTACGCCATCCGGCCGGAACTGTCCCATGTGTCGAAGGAATTTGCGGAAGGCGATCTGGATTTTTGGACTCCGAAATCGGCGCGACCGGAGACGGAGCAGCAGCAAAATCAAAACTCGCCCAACACGCCCCGGAAAATGAAGTGAGCGGGTGATGCTTTCGTGCACAAGATTCCTCGTACCCGAATAGCTCACACGATTTTTTCCTTTCTGATTCTCGGCACCGTCGCCGTGCAGTGCGCGTCCGCGCAATCTCAGCCAAATCCCGTCGAAGTCACGTTTCCGAGCGGCAATCTCGTCCTTCACGGATTCGTGTACAAACCAGAGGGCGGCGGCCCGTTCCCGGCGGTGATTTGGAATCACGGCAGTGAACGCCGCCCGGGCTGGCTCCCCGAACTGGCGCCGCTGTTCCTCAAGGAAGGCTACGTTTTGTTTATTCCTCACCGCCGCGGGCATGGCAGGTCGCCGGGCGAATACATCATGGGCCTTCTTGCAGAGGCTAATGCAACCGGCGGAAAAAGCGCGCGCAGCAGGAGGCTGGTCGAACTCATGGAAGTGCATCTCCACGATCAGACCGCGGCACTGGCTTACTTGAAGTCGCTGTCGTATGTGGACACGAATCGCATCGCCGTCGCCGGCTGTTCGTTCGGCGGAATTCAATCCGTGCTCATGGCGGAACGGAGACTAGGGTTGCGCGCAGCCGTAGACTTTGCCGGCGCGGCGCAGAACTGGAACGAGGCGCCGGACCTGCGCCAGCGCATGCTCACGGCCGTGCGAAATGCAGCGATGCCTATCCTGTTCGTACAGGCGCAGAATGATTATGACCTGGCGCCGAGCCGCGATCTCGCGGCGGCGATGGAGAAATCCGGCAAACCGCATGCGGCGCATATCTATCCAAAATTCGGAAAAACAAATCAGGATGCGCACGAATTCTGCGTCCACGGCGGTGACATTTGGGCTCCCGATGTGTTTGCATTTCTCAAGAGCAGACTGCAGTGACGTGGACTTTTGGCTCGGCCGGGGCCGCGGGCTTGGCCGCGCGAAAACCTCAGCCGGGCTTCTCGCATGATCCACTCTGAAGACTCTCAGGACATTCTTCGCGGCGCGCGCCTCCGCTTTGCGGTTGACGCAGACGCCCAAAATCTGGTGACGCTTATCAACGCCGCCTTCGTCGTCGAGCAGATTGCCATCGCGGGCGACCGCATTGACCGGATTGGCGTCCAGCAATATATGCGCAGCGGGCGATTTGTCGTTCTGGAGCAGGCTGACTCGTTGCTCGGCTGCGTTTACGTCGAAACGCGGGGCCCGCGCGGCTATCTCGGTTTGCTGGCGGTACACCCGGCGCAACAAGGTCGCGGCATCGGCCACACGCTGGCGAACGAAGCCGAGAGGCACTTCCGTGATCAAGGCTGCCGCGCCGTGGATCTGCGCGTTATCAGCGCGCGCTCCGAGCTCGTCGCATTCTACGAAAAGCTCGGATTCGCTGCGCAAAGCACATCAGCGATGCCCGCTAGTGTTCCGCTGAAAATTCCGTGCCATTACATCCACATGTCGAAAAATTTGTCATGAAGCTTCGTCATTTCGCAGGCAGCAAAGCCGTTTCGCATTGCAAGCATTTCTATCATTGCATCTGCGCGGTCCGAATGAATCGCGAAACAAGCAAACTCAACTGGCCGGCCCAAAGTACCGGTAATGCCCCGTAATTTTCCACGCGAACAACACATCTTCCATCTTCGGCCCGACCGGCCCGATATTGTGAACGATCAGCAGCCGCCCGCTTTGCGGGTCCTTCACGTTAACCACGATCCCGATGTGCGGCACGTCGCCACCCAAGTCCCACGTTACGATGTCGCCCGGCGAATAGTCCGCCGCGCGCAGCGTGACCGGCAAAGACTCGCCTTTGCGCGAGAAAAACACCATCAGGTTCGGCACTCGCCTGTGGTCGATGCTCGGATCCGGGCGTGACTGGTGCCATTTTGCCTTCGGCGGGTATTCCGACCAGTTCTTCACCATGTCCTCGTGAACCTCTTTCTGCAGGTCCACTCCCACCGCGCGGTACGACCGAATAATTTCATCGGAGCAGACGCCGGTGTCCGCGCGCACATCCCCTCCGGGATAGTCCAGGTGGACATAAGCGGAAACATATTTCACCGAGTGATTCGTGCGCGCGATGGCGGCCGCCACGAGTTTGTCCAGGAACTGCTGATGCGAGATCGGCTGTGCGGGTTTGTCCTGCGCGAATGCGACGACGCTTGCGGCAGCGAAAGACAACGCCAGCGCGAGCAGCGCTCGACGTTGAAACCGGGCAAAAATCATATCCTCTCGATTTTACCGCGATATGCCCGTGACGCGGCCGGCGCCGAAGCGAAGCCACCCGGTTGCGGAGAAAGGAGTTGTGACAATGCGCTGATTTACGGAACCGCGGCGATGAGCGCGTCCGGCGATGCATTGTCTCCAAACGTTTCGCTGACGTGCGCAAACCGCTCCACGTTGCCGGGTCCAAACACAAAACTTCCGCCGAGCTGAAACGGGTTTTTCCCGAGTTTGTGCTGTTCGTGGCCTGCGGCGCGCGCTTGTTTCCGCGACTCGGCATTGTCGCCGCGCAAAAGGTGGAAAAGATTCCCGGACTTCAGCTCTGCCGCTCGGTACGCCTGCCGCTTCTCGTCGATGAGCAAAGGAAATGTGATCCCCGTTTCCTTCCGGAATTCCCTGGCGTACATGGCATCGCCCAGTCCAATCGCGGCGAGCGACGCTCCTTTGTCGCGAATCTCCTTCTCGTGCTCGCGCAACTGCGCGACGTGCTCGCGGCAGAAGATTCAGCCGTAGTGCCGCAGAAAGACGATCACCGCCGGCTGCTTGTCCCACAGCGATCCCAGCCTGACTTCGCGGCCGTCGCAATCGGGCAGCGTGATAAACGCCAGCTTGTTACTCAGCGAACCTTCCATGAACCAGCATCTTGTGCAACCGCTTACGCGGTGTCAAGTGAGCCGCTCAAGTTCTTCGCGGTCTGCTACTTCTGATTGCAACAACCGCGCGTCTGGCTCGGTACACCCTGCTCTTCGATTGCGCACAAGGCCCACCCACCAAGCCAAAGCATCGGCAAATCTGCGCTATTCTGAAATCAGTGATGTTGGAGGTTCAAACTTGGCCGACCAACCCCTACCCTCCTATCTTCCGGCTCCCACGCAGGACGAACGCACCATGGCGTTTCTCGCGCACCTGCTGCAAGTCTTCACCGGCTTCATAGCGCCCTTGATCATCTACTGCGTCAAACAGGATTCGCGTTTCGTTAAATTTCACGCGCTGCAATCCCTGATCTGGCAACTGTGTTACATGGTTGTCGTTTTTGGCGGCATGATTATCTTTTTCGTTTCTATGTTCGCCACCATCGCGACCTCGACCACCTCCGCGCATGGCTCAAATCCACCGCCTCCTTTATTCTTTCTGTTTTTTCCATTGATCTGGGGCCTCGCCATGTTTGGCTGGGTCGCAAACCTCGTCCTCGGAATCATGTACGGCGTCAAGGCCAATCGTGGAGAGTGGGCCGGCTATCCGATCATCGGAAAGTGGTGCATGCCTAAGTTGGCTCCCGCCGCTCCGCCACCCAGCCAAACTTGGGCGCCGTGACGCACGGCTCCCCTTATTCTCGATGACAATTGAAATCGGTGACCAACGCTAATTGGCGGCGGTTGGTTTCTTCGCCACGATCAGCCCGTACACAAAGTTGCCGGATGCGAATCCGCTCTTCATCGCTTTGAAGGCATGGAGGTAGTGAATGAACTCCGTCCCATATTCTGCCGCCAGCGCCCAGAACGCCTTGTTTTTGATGATATTCAATCCCAAATCCCAGGTTTTCGCACACTGCTCGTTGAGTACTTCTGAAGCCACGATCGTCAATCCGTTCTCGGCCATTGCCGATTGATACCCTTCCATAGTCTGCAGCTCGACGAGCATACCCTTTTCGATGGGCTCGACATGCTTCTTGTGTTCGCGAGCACTCAAACTGCTTCTCTTGAACCAGTCCGTTATTGCCATACTCCCGCCGGGTTTTAATAGCCCCGCGGCCGTCGCGAAGAATTTCCGGAAGTCTCGATAGTGCGAAATAGATTCCACCGACCAAACGATGTCGAATGGGTCGTCAAAGGTCATCGCTTCGGCGTCCATGCAAAGAAAATTCGCGTTCGCTCGCGCTTTGTTCGCCGCCCGATTCGCGATGTCCTCCTGTACGGGGGAAATCGTAATGCCGGTGGCTTGCACTCTAAATTTCTGCGCCAGGTAAATGCTGCTCGCTCCGAATCCGCAGCCCACGTCGAGGACGGTTGCGCCTGCTGGAATCTCCGCCAAGCGAGCGAGGTGCTCCACCAGCTGAATCTGCGCTTGTTCCTTCGTCTCATTCCCATGAGTCCAGTAGCCGTGGTGCAGGTGCTCGCCCCACAGCGAGTGGTAGAACGGACTGATCCGATCATAATGGTCGCGAATCTTCTCTTTCTCGTTGTAACGTGGCATCCGCACATAATGCTCCAAAATGGTCCTGAGAGGGAATACCCAGCCCGTGTGCAAGGTCCCGCCGCAATCGATTTCGTGCCCATATTGGAACGAATTTCGCGGGAATCCGGTCGCCAGAACTGCTATCGACGGACAGGTGCCCGCATCCTAAGATTGGGCAGTAGTCTGTGACCTGGGTCACTACTCCGTGTCGTATCAGGTACCGGACTATCGACCGATAGGAAACGTCAATTTTACACGCGTCCCAGTGAGTGGCGCGACTGGTTTGCCCTGCACCATCGACGGCTAGGCTTCCCAGAATCCCGGCATGCATCAAGTGCTTCCCTTCAGGGCAAAGTGTTCCATAAGATATTCATAATAATAGCTTTATAGGAAAAATCGGCGCGTTAGAGCCTGGTTCCAAGATCCTTACGCCACCTAACCCGACCGCGCACATCCCGCAGGAAATATCTTCCATTTTAGTACTAGAACCTATGGCCGGGAATCCTGTGGAAAAAGTTAGTCCTTACGTCTGCCCCAAATCGGGATTCTTGGCCCATTGCCCCAGCCGAGCCGCCACTGGATAATTGGGTTAATAGGAGGCCCACTAGACGACCAGTGGGATGCAAAACTCCAGGTCCCACTAAAAGTCATAAGGAGACTTAAACGAAATGCGTACTCGGCAAAAAGGCTTCTCTCTCATCGAGTTGCTGATCGTCGTGGCGATCATTCTGATCATTGCGGCGATTGCTATTCCGAACCTCCTCCGCTCTCGTATGGCAGCTAACGAGGCTTCGGCCGTGGGTTCTATTCGTACCCTCAACACCTCAGCGGTGACGTACTCTTCCACCTATCCCAACGCAGGCTATCCGGCAACGCTGGCTAACCTGGGACCTGGCGGCGCGGTTTGCGCGGGTGCGACGCAGGCTGCTTCGTGCTTGATCGACAACGTTCTAGCTGCGGGCACGAAGAGCGGCTACACCTTCGTTTGGGCCGGCGACGGCAACACTCCGTCGGTCGGCTACACGGTGACCGGCACGCCGGTGACGGTCGGCACGACTGGCCAGCGCCAGTTCTGCTCCGATCAATCTGGTGTGATCCGCTACGATCCCACGGGCGCGGCTTGCCTGGTGGCTTCGAGCGCACCGCTCCAGTAAGACTGCAATTCGGCCGGGCAACCGGTCGAGAAGAATCGAAAGAGCACGGAACTTCGGTCCCGTGCTCTTTTGGTTTTTGCGCAAACCGCGCCACCCATTGCAGCGCTCGGACTTCGCAAAGGCGTCCGTCGCGCCGTGTGCCTCGCAAAGTTGCGACGCCCATGTTCGGGTGCCATAATCCAACATTACATGCGATCGTGGACGGAAACAGCGAAGTCGATTCTGTCCACCGGCTTCGACGGGGTTTTTTGAGGGGGCTCTATGGCATTGCGCGACAGCTGGATTCAAGGCAGAGAATCACTCATCGCAGCTGAAAACGGTAATCGCAACGTGTCGCAGATGCATTTCGCCCGCCGCGGAACCATCACCGAAGAGATGCAATTCGTGGCGCGCCGGGAAAAGTTGACGCCTGAATTGGTGCGCGATGAAGTGGCGCGCGGCCGCATGATTATTCCGGCGAATGTGAACCATCGAAACCTCGAGCCGATGGCCATTGGCATCGCCAGCAAGTGCAAAATCAACGCGAACATCGGTAATTCCGCGACCAGCTCCAACATCGACGAAGAACTCAAGAAACTGCACCATGCTGTCCATTACGGCGCGGACACCGTGATGGACCTCTCCACCGGCGGCGACATTCCGGAAATTCGCAAAGCCATCATCGAAGCGTCGCCGGTTCCCGTCGGGACCGTGCCGGTTTACGAGGCTATTTCGCGCGTGCGCCGGCCCGAGGATTTAACCATTGACCTGATGCTCGAGGTCATCGAAGAACAAGCCGAGCAAGGCGTGGATTACATGACCATTCACGCCGGTGTGCTCCGCGAACACGTGCCGTTGGTGCGGAAACGTATCACCGGAATCGTCAGCCGCGGCGGCTCGCTTATGGCGCACTGGATGGAGCATCACAAGAAACAGAATTTCTTGTACGAGAACCTTGAACGAATCTGCAAGATTTTCAAAAAGCATGACGTGAGCTTTTCTTTTGGCGACGGGCTGCGTCCGGGCTGCATTGCTGATGCCAGCGATGAAGCCCAGTTTGCCGAACTGAAAGTGCTGGGCAATTTGACCAAAATGGCGTGGGAGAACGACGTCCAGGTGATGATCGAAGGACCCGGCCACGTGCCGATGGATAAAATTAAGGAGCAGGTGGAAAAGGAAATGGAATGGTGCCACGAGGCGCCCTTCTACACGCTCGGGCCTCTCGTAATTGACATCGCTCCCGGCTACGACCACATCACCAGCGCCATCGGCGCCGCTATGATCGGCTGGCACGGCGCTTCTATGCTCTGCTACGTCACGCCGAAGGAGCACCTCGGGCTTCCCAATCCGGAAGATGTCAAGCAGGGTGTCATTGCCTACAAAATCGCTGCGCACGCCGCCGACGTCGCCCGTCACCGCCCCGGCGCGCGCGATCGCGACGACGCGCTCAGCTACGCGCGCTTCCTATTTGATTGGAACAAGCAATTTGAGCTTTCTCTCGATCCGCCCACCGCGAAAGCGATGCACGACGAAAATCTGCCGGACGATTTTTACAAAGAGGCTAAGTTCTGCTCGATGTGCGGCCCGAAATTCTGCTCCATGAACATCACGCAACTGGCGGAAGCCGAGGGCGGCCACGACCAATCCGAACGCCAACAAAAATTCGTCGAGCTTCTGGCAAAGGTTCAGGGCGCATAATAGAGAGCGGTACGAAAGGAGCAACCGCGGATGGGAATGTTCGAGCTCACGGTGAAGCTCGCCGCGTTGGACGCACCCTTGCGCACCGAGGAGGTGTCACTACTGGTGGATACAGGTGCCACTCTGTCTTGGGTTCCGCGCCGAATTTTGGAGCGATTAGGCTCGCCCGTTTTTTCGCAACTGCCATTCGAATTAGCAGATGGCCGTCGGCTTGATCGTGACGTTACCACGGTGTTGCTCAGCGTAGACGGAAGGAAAGCGCCTGTGCCCGTTGCCTTTGGTGAGCCCGGCGAAGCGTCTGTGCTCGGGGCCACGGCACTCGAAAGTCTGGGACTGCTTGTCGATCCTATCGACCAAAAACTCATCCCTCGCAACTTGCGATTGTTCCGCAGTTCCGCTCAAAAGTCGCATCTTTAAATCTGAAGTAAGTTCCGTTCCATTGGAGCATGCGCGCGCGTGCTTTCTTTCGCTTGGAGTGCTAGATTTGCGAGCCGCATAGCGGTTGCGAGGTCGCTTCATGTCATTCGTATCCAGCGGAGTTGCCGTAGTAACTGGCGCAGCCAGCGGCATCGGCCGCGCCCTCGCGCAGCAGTTGTCCGCGGCGGGTTCCGTGCTCGCCATTGCCGATATCGATGAAAAGGGGTTGGCGGAAACCGCCTCCTCTCTCTCTGGCAAAGCCGCGGTATCAACGCACGTGCTCGATGTCGCCGACGAAGAAGGAGTGAAGAGCTTTGCCGAGGACGTGATCGCCCGCCATGGACGCGTAACTCTCCTTATCAACAACGCGGGCGTCGCGCTTATTGGCAAATTTGAAGAGGTATCCCTCGACGATTTACGCTGGCTCATGGGCATTAACTTCTGGGGCGTCGTTTACGGCGTGCGCTATTTTCTGCCGATTCTCAAACAGCAGCCGCGCGCGCACATCGTCAATCTTTCGAGCATCTTCGGAATCGTTGGTCCCGTCGGCCAAAGCGCATATTCCGCGAGCAAGTTCGCGGTGCGCGGTTTCACGGAAGTAGTGCGGCACGAACTCGAAGGCACTTCCGTCTCTGTTTCGTGCGTCCACCCCGGCGGAATTCATACTGCCATCGCCAAGCACGCCCGCCTCGGGACCTACGCACCGCAAAAGGAAAAGGACGACGCGGTGACATTCTTTGAGAAAGTCACCCCAACGTCTCCGGAAGCCGCGGCCACGCGCATCCTCCAGGGCGTCGAAAAACGCGAGCCGCGCATCCTGATCGGCAAGGACGCCCGCCAGATGGACATCGTGCAGCGGTTGCGCCCCGGCACCTACTGGAAATCCATGTCCAAGCGCATGCGCCAGGCAACGAAGAAATAACTCATCGCAGCGCAATCCGTTTTGACGCACATCCACGCGCTCGTTATACTCCCCGCCGCAGCGTACGCATTCTCCCTTTTCGTCGGACTCTTTTGCCTTTCGTGCGCTCGCCAAGGAGCAACCATGCCCTTCACACGCGCAGCTCTCGTCTCTGAAATTCCTGCCGGCGCGATCCGCGAGATTCAGGTCGCAGGCAAGGCCATTGCCCTCGCCAACGTGCAGGGCAAGTTCTACGCCATCAACAGCGTGTGCCTTCATCGCGGCGGGCCGCTCGGCCAGGGCGAACTTCACGGCGCCGTTGTGACCTGCCCGTGGCACGGCTGGGATTACGACGTCACCTCCGGAAAGGTCGTCCAGAACCCCAGCATGGCAGTGCCGTGCTACGCGACAGAAGTGCGCGGGGACGAAGTTTTTGTCGACGCTGGCTAAACTATCTCGTAAGTTACTGAAAATAAGTAGGATAGCGAATTCACGGTTCAGCGCCGTCCTTACTGCCGTCTTTCTCACCCCACCGCTACCCGGCCGCCGTTAACCCTCACATTTTGTTTCGCTTTTTCACCCTCCCCGTGTATATTGCTGCCGACTCCAAGCCTCGATGGCAACTCCGACTTCGCAACGTCACTATTGGATATTCAGCGCCGACCCGCACCACTACCACTGGGACACGCTTTTCGTTAAAGGCAAGGAAATGTGGCACGGAGCCGAGTCGAAACCCGACGCGATCCGTGCTCTGAAAAGGGTCCGAAAAGGTGACCGCGTCCTCTGCTATCACTCCGCGCCGGAGCGCACCTTGTATTCCATCGCGGACGTAACGCGCGATCCCTACCCCGATCCGCACGACCACAAGGGAAAAAACCTCGTCGCTGACCTGCGCGCGTTTGACCGCTTGCCCCGGCAAGTTACGCTTGCCGAGATGCGCGCCAATCCGGCTTTGAAAAAACTCAAGCTCTTGAAAAATGTGCGTCTGCTTATCTCGGAGATCGCCGAGGTGGAATACCAGGAAATCCTGCGCATGGCTGGCATTGTCGCCTCGCCTGGCATCCCGCTTCCCTGACCCCATGTTAGAGGGTATCGTCTCCGGTAAGACGCGCGTCCTCGACCTCGCGTACGCCATCGATGATCAACTGGTCCCCTGGCCCGGCGACGTTCGTTGGTTCGAATCCCAGGTAAACGCCAACTTCGAAAAAGACGGCTATTTCAGTCGCAGCTTTTGGATGCTCGAGCACTACGGCACGCATCTCGACGCGCCGCTGCATTTCGCTCCGGGCAAGTCCGCCGTAGACCAAATTCCCGCAGCGCAACTCTTTGGGATGGCCGTCGTCATAGACGTACGCGGGGAAGCAGCGGCAAATCCCGATTATCAAGTTCCGCTCCGCGCGCTCGACGATTGGGAAAATCGCCACGGACAGATTCCCTCCGGAGCTATCGTCCTGCTCCGAACCGGCTGGGCCTCGCGCTGGCCTGACGTGCGGCGCTATCGCAATCAGGATTCTGCTGGCCGCATGCACTTTCCTGGTTTTTCCGTGCAAGCCGTCGAGAGATGCATTCAAAGAGGTGCGCACGGCCTCGGATGTGACACAATGAGTGTCGATTTCGGGGCCTCGCCGGATTTTGCCGTGCACCACTTGGCGCTCGGCGCGGGATTGTATCATCTCGAAAACTTGGCGGACTTGAGCGGCTTGCCCGAACGCGGCGCGTGGCTTATCGTTGCGCCCATCAAACTGGCAGGGGGATCCGGCGGGCCGGTCCGTGTGTTTGCTTTGCTTCCGTAATACATTCTGCGGCGAAGCGGAAGCTGTGGTCCGCGCATGCGTATTGTGATGGTGCGTGTCTAGCTGCAAAGGGATATCAAACGCCAAGCCGTACTCATTTGCAGCGCGAGTTCTTGTGCAGTTTTTCAGGAGGAACGATGCGTGTTCGAATCACGGTAATACTTGGAGCTTTGTTGCTGGCGTTGACGTGCGCGGCCCATCGCTCCGCGGCAGCGGCCGAAGCCCCGCTGCTCGCGCAGCAACCCACCATCAGCAAGACGCAGATCGTCTTCGTGTACGGAGGATATCTCTGGAGCGTGCCACGCGAAGGCGGCGAAGCGCGCCAACTCACAACCGAGGGCCACGAATCCGGCCCGCATTTTTCTCCCGACGGCAAATGGATCGCCTTCACCGGCGAATACGACGGCAACATCGATGCCTTCGTGATGCCCGCCGAAGGCGGCGAGCCCAAGCGCCTGACCTGGCATCCCGGTCCCGACACTGTCGTCGGCTGGACTCCCGACGGCAAGAAAGTTCTGTTTACCTCCGGCCGCGAAGCCTATGCGGACTTCGACCGCCTTTACACCATCCCCGTCGAAGGCGGCGTTCCCGATGTTCTTCCCATGTGGCGCGGCGAAGCCGCTTCATTTTCTCCCGACGCCTCCCGCCTCGCCTACGTCCCCAATCTCAAATGGCAGCGCGCCTGGAAACGCTATCACGGCGGACAAATCACGCCAATCTATCTTGTCCGGCTCAGCGATTTGCAACTCGAAAAGGTTGCTCACCAGAACTCCAACGACGACGATCCCGTCTGGATCGGCGACACCGTCTATTTTTTGTCCGACCGTAATGGACCGGTCACCATTTTCTCGTACGACACGAAGTCGAAGCAGGTCAAGCAAGTCCTGGAGAACTCCGGCCTCGATCTAAAGTCTCTTTCCGGCGGCCCCGACGCCCTCGTCTACGAACAGTTCGGCGGGATTTACACGCTCGATCTCAAGTCGCAAAAGCCCAGCCACGTGGCAATCCGCATTTCCGGCGACCTTCCCGCGACTCGTCCGCACTTTGAAAAAGTCGCCGACAAGATTGAGAACGCCGCCATCTCCCCCGCTGGCGCGCGTGCCGTCTTCGAAGCGCGCGGAGAAATTTTCACCGTTCCCGCGGAAAAAGGTGACGTCCGCAACCTCACGCGTACCTCCGCCGTTGCCGAGCGCGATCCCGCGTGGTCTCCCGACGGCAAGTCCATCGCGTTTTTCTCCGATGAGAGCGGCGAGTACGCGCTGCACATCGTCGATCAGTCTGGTCTCGGCGCCGTCAAAAAAATCAATCTCGGCAATCCGCCGTCGTTCTTCTACGAACCCATCTGGTCGCCGGACAGCAAGAAAATCTCTTATCGCGATAAGCGTCTGAATGTCTGGTACGTGGACGTCGAAAAAGGCACTCCAGTGAAAGTCACCGCCGACCGTTACGAGGATCCCACCACGTACATCCACGAATCCTGGTCGCCGGACAGCAAGTGGCTCGTCTACTCGAAATTCCTCGAGAACCACATGCGCAGCGTCTTCGTCTATTCGCTCGATTCCGCCAAGGAATCGCAGATCACCGACGGCACCAGCGACGCGCGCTTCCCCGTCTTCGATCGCAACGGCAAAACCATCTACTTCGCCGCCAGCACGGACATGGGACTTTCTATTGGTTGGCTCGATCTCTCGAGCTTCCAGCATCCGATTTCGCGCAGCATTTACGCCGTGGTGCTGAAAAAAGGCGACCATTCTCCCGTCGAACCCGAAAGCGACGAAGAAAAAGTCACGAGCGAAGAAAAAGCCAAAGACGCGGATAAATCCAAAGACGCTGACAAATCTCAGGACAAAGGCAAAGACGCCGACAAAAAAGAAGGCGAAAAGAAAGAAGAAGTCAAAGTCACTATCGACCTCGATGGCATCGGCCAGCGCATCGTCGCCATGCCGATCAAAGCTGCAAACTACGTTGGCCTCGACGCCGGCAAAAGCGGCGTGCTCTTCCTCAGCGAAATTCCCAACGTGCCAAGTCTCCGCGAGCCTACTCTGGTCACCGTCTCGAAGTTCGATTTGAGCACTCGCAAGACAGAACCCTTCACGGCAGGCGTCAGCAGCTTTGTCGTCTCCGCCAACGGAGAAAAAGTTTTATTCAAGCTGGGCCCGGGACCGGCATCTCCTTGGTTCATCGCTCCCACGGCTGCCGCTCCCAAGCCCGGTGAAGGCGCGCTGAAGCTCGACGGCATGGAAGTTCGCGTCGACCCGCGCGCCGAATGGAATCAGATGTATCACGAAGTTTGGCGCATTGAACGCGACTTCCTTTACGACCCGAACCATCACGGCCTGGATATCGCCGCAGCGGAACGGAAATACGCGCCGTACCTCAAAGGCGCCGGCGGCCGCCAAGACATTAACCACCTCTTCGAAGAAATGCTCGGTGAAATCACCATCGGCCACATGTTCATCGGTGGCGGAGACATCCCGGGACCGAAGCTTGTCAAGGGCGGCCTTCTCGGCGCCGACTATAAAGTCGAAAACGATCGCTACCGCTTCGCGCGCATATTCGACGGCGAAAACTGGAATCCGCAATTGCGCGCTCCGCTCACGCAGCCCGGTGTTGACGTCAAAGTCGGCGATTACTTGCTCGAAGTAAGCGGCCGCGACGTTCGTCCGCCCACCGACGTCTACAGCTACTTCGAAAATACTGCCGGTACCCAGATCAAAATCAAAGTGGGAGCGGATCCCTCTGGCAAGGACGCTCGCGAAATAACCGTCGTCCCGGTTCCCACCGAATTTCCTCTGCGCAATCGCGCTTGGGAAGAAGGCAATCGCCGCAAAGTCGATCAACTGAGCGGCGGCAAAGTCGCCTACGTCCACGTTCCGGACACCGCCACCGGCGGCTTCATCAACTTCAACCGCTACTACTTCGCGCAAGTCGGCAAACAGGCTGCAGTCATCGACGAGCGTTACAATCACGGCGGCGAAATCGCCGACTACATCATCGACCTGCTGAAGCGTCCGCTGCGCAACTGCGACGTCACTCGCGAAGGCGAAGAGTTCTGCTCGCCCCTCGCGCAAATTTACGGGCCCAAGACCATGATCATCAACGAAATGTCCGGCTCCGGCGGCGATGCGCTTCCCTGGATGTTCCGGCAGGATAAAGTAGGGCCGCTCGTTGGCACGCGTACCTGGGGCGGCTTGGTCGGCATCTACGGTTATCCGACTCTAATGGACGGCGGCGGCGTCACCGCGCCCCGCGTTGCCATCTTTGGCTTGCACGGCGATTGGGAAGTGGAGAATCAAGGCATTCCGCCAGACGTCGAAGTCGAAAACGATCCCGCTTCCGTAGCGTCAGGCCATGACCCGCAACTCGAACGCGCCGTTCAAGTGACGCTGGAAGCGTTGAAGGAACATCCCGTCACGATTCCGACGCATCCACCGTATCCGAACTATCACAAGAAGTAGCTCGCATCCAATGTAGGGGCGCGCTTCAGCGCGTCCCCTCCGTGTGGCACAGACGTCGGTCTGTGCCGCGGTCAGCACTGGCAACGATGATCCCTGCCGCACGCCACGCCAAGCCCAGCCCGCATCGTAGCCGCGCGGGACGTGGACCAGTTTCCGATAACGGCTGCCAGGCAGCTGGAAGTGAAAAAAAATTCAGCGCTTGGAGAGAATGGCCGCAATTGCCATCAGCAGACCGAGAAACGAAAAGCAGCAACGGGACAGCATCTTACTCAAAGTCTCCGTCGTCACGTTGAGAACCTTGTCCAGCGGCTGTTTCCTGTCCACGGGTTCGACACCGCCAACAGCCAGTATCATTCGCAATGTGCCGTTCGCTATCGCCATCACGCGAAACAAGAATACTGACCAAAAGAACGAAAAACCCGTCCAGGATAGTGCAAAAACGGAAAGTTGCTTCCCGCCTTTTACCGCAATAAGGAGAAAAAAGCAGCCAAGCGCAATCAAGCCGAGAATGCTCCACAAAGCAATATGGCCACGCAAAGCTGGATGCACGTCGGTCTCAGGCTCCGATCTATGGCTTAGTGCGCCGAATGAACCCAAGATGCGCATCTGACCCTCCAATTGGGCATGGTTTCGATAGTTCGCTTATGCCTATTTAATCATCAGGCGGAGAGTATGTTCCGGCGTGTGGTACAGGTGTGACCACGAGGTTAGCGTCAGTGCCTCGTTTGTCGTGCAGGTTACCAGGACTCACACATTATTTTCAATTACGACGCCTTAGGCGGCTCTACGGGTTTGGTGGTTTCTCCCGGCTTACGCAGCGTCGGTCTTTCAGGGTTCGCCTCAGGAGCAGAAGGCGTTTGGGTCTGCCAAGCGCGGAGACGTTCCTTCACTGCTTCGAAGTCTGGTGAAGAAGCAGTCTCATCCGAGCGCGGCGGCAAAAGCCGGGCAATCTCTTCATGGATAACTTTCAGCCGTTCTGGAAGGGGGGGATGAGTGCTAAAAGCCTTAGCGATGTTCTTGCTCTTTGGCGGTTGTTGTAAAGCGCGTTCCAGAAGCTGGGGATATGCCTCGGCGTCATAGCCTGCCTTATAGAGATACTGCACTGCATAGAAGTCTGCAGCTCTCACGGCTTCCTGCGAAAACTTCAAGAATGTCAGAGGAATCGCTAAGTTCGAACCTTGATACACGCTGGATGCTGCCCAGGTGTATGGCGCATAAACCGTCGCAGGGATCGAGGACAATTGCAGCAGTTCGCCCTTTGTGGCTTGCCTCGTTCCACTGCGCAAAGCAGTGTGGGCGATGCCGTACGCTAGGACGCCTGCCAGTTCCGCTTCGGAATTCGTAGCAAGAACCAAGCCCCGGTTCACGTATTGATACCCGCCAGGCAAGGTGAATGCGTTGATCTCATTGGAGTCGATGATGCGGACATTGACGGGGAGTTTCGCATCGGAGTTCTTCGCAATATTTTGAACAAGGTGATCGAGGTATGTAGAGACGACGGAGTCGTCAATCATCTTGGAAGAGCGTTCGACTTCTTGCGCCAATTGCTTTCCGAGAGCCAGTTCCTTCTCCCGTGAGAAAAAATTGACGCCGCCCCCAATGTTTCGGTGGCCGATGGTATTGAGATCTTGGTCATAACGGTTCGGCTTGGACTGCGGCAGGGCCGACGAAGCACAAACAAGTAGCGTCAGGGACGTGAAGACTGCGAACAAAGCGGCATTGGGAGGGCAGCGCATAAACCAGCCTGGCAATCACCGGGCCGACTTGCCAGTGAGATGCTGATTACCCGGTAGTCGGTGGTACGCGGTCGGTGCGGGAGTTGGCGCGAACGCAGATAGCCGTTCAGCTCAAGTCCCGATTGGTGAAACCGGACAAGTCCCGTACCAGGACTTGAGCATACTTCTGAGCTGGCTCCGTACAAGTTTTAGCCCAACCCGGTGCTAGAATCCCGTCATGAGACAGGACAGGGATTTGGAAAAATTCTTGGAGGACGCTCCCTGGATGCGCAAATGGGTTCACCAGTGCGCAGTTTGCCACCAACAAGGGTACAAGCCCGAGATGGAGGAATCAGATTCTTACAAGTCACCTGTAGGCTCGAAACTAACCCGTCTCGTGAACAAAATGATTTTGAATGACGCCGGAGCGTGTGAAGCATGCTGCAGAATTTCCGCCCGTTTTGATTAAGGCCCTAGTTTGTCGTTCCCTCTCCGGGCTTACTCAGTCTCGTCCCTGCTGCTGTCTCACCGCAAGCGATGTGGTACTTTTCTTGTGGTTCTCGCATGCCCGAACTTCCCGAAGTCGAAACTGTCGCCCGCGGCCTTCGCCGCACGATCCTCGGCCGTCGCATCCTGTCCGTCCGCCTTGGCAAAACCGACTTCATCGACGATCCCGCCGCTCTCGAACAGCACTTGCCCGGCCGCCGCATTGAAGCCGTGGACCGCTACGGCAAATTCATGCTCCTTCGCCTATCGCCCGTCCGCGTTGGCTCGTCCGCTGCCCTTTCCGCCAACGGCGACGCCGCTCCCGCCGCGCTCCTCGTCCATCTCGGCATGACCGGTCAAATCGGCTCGCTTCCCGCCGAACAGCCCCACGCCAAGCACACCCATGTCTTCATGGCCCTCGATGATTCTCGCGAGTTGCGCTACACCGACCCGCGCCGCTTTGGCCGCCTCGCCTATCTGGATCAAGCGCTTCTCGAAAAAGAGTTGCCGCGTTTCGGTGCCGATCCGCTCGAAATCTCCGCCGCCGATTTCGTGCGGCAACTCCGCTCTCGTCGCGCCCGCATCAAAGCTCTGCTCCTCGATCAGGGCGCGCTTCGCGGCGTCGGCAATATCTACGCCGACGAAAGCCTGTGGCGCGCGAAAATTCATCCTGCGCGTCTTGCGTCTTCGCTCCGCGCCGAACATGCCGCGGCGCTGCATCGCGCGCTCCAGCAGATCCTCCGCAAAGCCATTGCCATGCACGGCTCCTCTATCTCCGATTTTCTCGACGCGGAAGGCGAGCCGGGTTGGTATCAACAGCAGCATCGCGCCTACGGCCGCGAAGGCCAGCGCTGCTATCGCTGCGGCGCCAGGATCCGCCGCATGATTGTCGCCGGCCGCAGCAGCTACTTCTGTCCCAGGTGCCAGCCAGTCCCCCGTGGCCTCGCTAAACATGTCTTGCCATTGCCACCCAATCGCAATGCCAAATAATCTCCTCTGCAAATGTAGGGGCGCACTTCAGCGCGTCCCGCGACGTTGTAGTGGCGGGTCTTTAGACCCGTGGTTTTCTCATAATTCTTTCAACCCATGCGCTCCGTAGTCCAACGCGTCAGCCGCGCCAAAGTCACTGTCGATGGCGCCATCACCGGCGAAATCGGCCCCGGCTTGATGATTCTTCTCGGTGTCGGAAAGGAAGACACCTCCGCCATCGCCTCTTCTATGGCTGAAAAAGTCGCTCATCTCCGCATCTTCGAAGACGACCAGGGGAAAATGAATCGCTCGCTCCTCGACGTGCAGGGTAGCGCGCTCGTCGTTTCTCAATTCACTCTCTACGGCGACGCGCGCGGCCAGCGCAGGCCCAGTTTCATTTCCGCTGCGCCACCGGAAAAAGCTAAAGCTCTCTACGAAGAATTCGCCGCCGCGTTGCGCGCCTTGGGCGTCCATGTCGCAACCGGCATATTTCAGGCCATGATGTCTGTGGAGCTTGTCAATGAAGGCCCGGTCACTATCCTTCTCGACTCCGACAAAACCTTCTAGCTCGCAGCGCGGCGCACCAGGCGTTTCGCAATGGACGAAGGCCGCCGTGCTTCGCGAGCTTCAGAAACTTGCCAATCCGAAAGTGCGCTCCAAAATGGCGTACTTCGGCGTGAACGTTCCGAAAGCTCACGGAATCTCCGTACCCGTTCTACACGCCTTTGCCAAGCACATTGGAAGGAATCAGAGCCTCGCCGAACAGTTGTGGCCCTCCGGCATCCACGAAGCGAAAATTCTCGCCGCGCTGATTGGCGAGCCGCAGAAAATTTCGTCGGCGCGAATGGAGCGCTGGCTACCCGGCTTCGACTCCTGGGACGTCGTGGACTCCGTGTGCTGTTATCTGTACGCGGATGCCGCTCCCGCGTGGAAAAAAGTTTTTGCGTGGAGCAGCCGTCGCGCGGAATTTGAAAAGCGTGCCGCATTTTCGCTGGCCGCCTATCTGAGCTATAAAGACCATGCCGCGCCTGACGCGCGCTTCGCGAAATTCCTCGCGGTCATCGAGCGCGAAGCCGGCGACGAACGACATTTCGTCAAGAAAGCCGTCAACTGGGCGCTTCGCAACATCGGCAAGCGCAATTCGCGGCTCAATCGTCTTGCAATTCGCGCCGCGCAGCGAATTCGCGCGCAGGGTTCGCGGTCCGCGCGATGGATTGCCGCCGACGCTCTCCGCGAACTCCAAAGCGCCGCGGTCCAAGCCCGCCTCCGCCGCAAGGCTAAAAGAAAATGAACGCGCACCTTGTACGAGGGCGCTTTTGCTTGCCTGCGGCAGGCAGGCGCGTCTCATTTGATAATGGATCCCTTTCACGCGCCATCGTATACAGCGCCTCCCATCGGAAATCGGCCCGTTGCCATGTTCCGCAAAAACTTCAAGGTGTTCTGAGATGACTCCCAAACAAAAACCAGCTCTGAAAATCCGCCGCGCTAAACCCTCCGACGCCCCTCGCCTCGCCGCGCTCAGCGGCGAGCTCGGTTATCCCGCCACTCCGCGCGATATTGCTCGCAGAATGCGTAAACTCGCATCGTCCCTGCGCGACGCGCTGTTCGTCGCAGAGGCTTCCGAAGCCGGCGTCGTCGGCTGGATCCACGTCAGCGTCAACCATCTCCTCGAAGTCGGAACTCGCGCGGAGATAAACGGGCTGGTCGTTGCCGAGGACCATCGCAGTCTCGGCGGCGGCGCTCTTCTTCTTGACGCCGCGGAAACGTGGGCGCGGGCCCGCGGCTGCCCTGCCATGTCCGTGCGCAGCAACGTAATTCGCGAGCGGGCGCACAAGTTCTACGAACGCCAGGGCTACGAGCATTACAAGACGCAAAAGGCCTTCCGCAAGCCCATCTAAAAGCTGCCGGAATCTGCCCGGTTACGCTCAGGAAACACTTGTCTCCCGCATTTGGTAATGTATATCGCAATACGATATACTCGTATGATGGCGCCAGACATCACCCCAGCAGAGTATCGTGCGCTGGCCGAATTGCGGTACTGCATCCGCCATTTCCTGCGCGAAGGCGACGCCAAGGCCCGCGCCGTAGGCCTCGAGCCGCAGCAGTACCTCATGCTACTCGCCATACGCGGACTGCCCGAGGGCAGCGAATCCACCATTCAGACCCTCGCGGAACGCCTCGCCCTCAAACATCACAGTGCCGTCGAGCTGATTGACCGCCTCGAAACGCGCGGCTACGTCCGCCGTTCCCGCAGCCGCGACGACCGGCGCAGAGTTTTCGTTTCCATGCTTCCCCGCGGCGAACGCCTGCTCGAACAAGTCGCGCGGCACCGCATCAGCGAGCTGCGCGCGAGCGGCGAGACCCTCGTCGGGGCGATCGACGCTTTGCTGGAGCGCAAGCGCCGCGATAGGAACTCTTTGCCGAAAACCGAGAAAAGGAGAACTCGACGCGCGCGTGCGTAAGAAAAATAATCCCACTCCTCAGCCCGGTGCACCTGATTTTGCCCCTGAAGATCGTCCCCGGAAGCTAGGCGATTTCACTACAACATTTCGCATTTTGCCGATTTCGCTTTTGGCGATGCTCATCGGTGTCTTGTGCGCCTACGTGGCTCTCGCCTTGCTCCGCCTGATCGGTCTCTTCACCAACCTTTTCTATTACGGCCGGTATAACACCTCCATGGTTTCTCCCGCCAACAACCATCTCGGCTGGTACAGCGTTCTCGTCCCGATTGCCGGCGGCGTTGTCGTCGGCATCATGGCGCGCTACGGTTCCGAGCGCATTCGCGGCCACGGCATTCCCGAAGCGATCGAAGCCATTCTCATCAATGGCAGCCGCGTCGAGCCGAAAGTCGCTCTGCTCAAACCTATCTCTTCCGCCATCGCCATTGGGTCCGGCGGTCCGTTCGGTGCCGAAGGCCCCATCATCATGACCGGCGGCGCTTTCGGCTCGATGATCGCGCAGCTGTTTCATCTCACCAATGCGGAGCGAAAAACGCTCCTCGTCGCAGGCGCGGCCGGCGGCATGTCTGCAACATTCGCCGCGCCGGTCGCCGCTGTGCTGCTCGCCGTGGAACTGCTCCTTTTCGAGTGGAAGCCGCGCAGTTTGATTCCTGTCGCTCTGGCCAGCGCTGTTGCAGCCGTCGCTCGCCGTTACATTCTTGGCCTCGGCCCGCTCTTTCCTGTGCCTCCGCATCCGTTGTTCATCGGCCCGAAAGCGCTGCTCGGCTGCGTGCTTGTCGGTCTTCTCGGCGGCCTCTTGTCCGCTTTGCTGACCCTCTCCATTTACGCCGCCGAAGATGCTTTTTCCCACCTCAAGCTGCATTGGATGTGGTGGCCCACCATCGGTGGCCTGGCCATCGGCCTCGGCGGCATGATTTTTCCGCAGGCTCTCGGCGTCGGATATGACACCATCGGCGCCATTCTCCAGGGCAGCGTCACTGTCAAAGTCTTTGTCGGCATCCTGCTCGTGAAATGGTTTATATGGGCTGTCTCGCTCGGTTCCGGCACTTCCGGTGGCGTTTTGGCGCCATTGCTCATGATGGGCGGCGCGCTCGGCGGCCTCGAGGCGATGTTCCTTCCCAACGAAGGCGCCGGCTTCTGGTCGCTGGTCAGCATGGGAGCTGTCCTCGGCGGCACCATGCGCGCTCCGTTCATGAGCATCATCTTCGCGTTCGAATTGACGCACGACGCGGGCATCCTCTTGCCATTGCTCGTCGCCGGCGCGATCTCTTACGCTTTTACGGTCCTGATGCTCCGCCGCTCGATCTTGACCGAGAAAGTTGCGCGCCGCGGTTATCACCTCAGTTCCGAATATGCTGTCGACCCCCTCGAAATCCTTTTCGTTCGCGAAGTCATGCGCCCCAACGTCATCGTGTTGTCGGCGCAGGCTAAGGTTGGGGAAATCTGGAAATCCATCAATATGGATCACGCTCAGGCGCAGCGATTGTTGCCTGTGGTGGACGCCGAGCAAAAGCTTGTCGGCGTCGTCACCCGCGGCGACATTCGCGATCGCCGGCAGAACGAAGGCGACGCCGTGCTCGAACGGCGGCTCGGCGAACTCGTCCGCAAATCTACCGTCGAAACCAATCCCGATGAAATCCTGCGCGTCGTGGTGTATCGTATGGCGGAAAAAAGTGTGACTCGTCTCCCTGTCGTCGATCATTCCACCGGAAAATTCCTGGGGCTCATCGCCCTCGAGGATTTGCTCAAAGCGCGCGCCAAGCACCTCGAGGAAGAGCGCCGCCGCGAACAGCCCTTGAAATTGCGGTTCCTCTTCGCGGGCGAGGAATCCGAATCCGACGCTCCGGAGGTAAAATCCGGAGCTGCCTAGCAATGTGCTCGCGTTCGCGTTTCCGGCAGTACAACAATTGTGCCGGCGCAAATAGACGAATCCAGCTCGCAAGGGCTTGCCGAAGTTTCTAAGGACTGTTTTCTCCGGTTGCTCCGATGAATCAGCCCTCTTCGCCGCATCACTCACCGTGGTGGAAACTCCGCGCGCAGCAATGGACGAGCCTGCTTCAGGAGCGTGAGGAGCAAGTCTTCCTGGTTCTCACGTTGCTGATCGGTGCGCTCGTCGGCCTCACCGCCGTCGCTTTCATTATCCTCACTGAACGCTTCGGCTCCCGCCTCTATCCCATGGGTGGCGCTCCCTGGCATCGCCTCGTCGTGCCCGTCGCCGGCTCGCTCATCATGGGCTACCTGCTCTTTCGCTATTTCCCGGACGCGCGCGGCAGCGGCGTTCCGCAAACCAAAGCTGCGCTCTACGCGCGCGAAGGCCGCATCACCGCCGCCACCGCGTTCGGCAAATTCTTTTGCACTTCCGCCACGCTCGCCAGCGGCATTCCTCTCGGCCGCGAAGGTCCCACGGTCCAAGTCGGCGCCGGCATCGCCTCCGTGCTCGGACGCGCCCTCGGCCTGCGTCCCGAAAAAGTCAAAGCGCTCCTCCCCGTGGCTTCCGCCGCCGCCATCGCTGCCGCGTTCAACACGCCTCTCGCTGCCGTCCTTTTTGCTCTCGAAGAAATCGTCGGCGATCTGCACGCCCCCGTTCTCGGCTCCGTCGTTCTTGCTTCCGCCACGTCCTGGGGCGTATTGCGACTTCTTCTCGGCAACAATCCCCTGTTTCACGTTCCGCAGTACGAGCTCGTGAATCCCTGGGAGTTGGCGATTTACGCCGTGCTCGGCGTCGTGGGCGGCCTGGTTTCCGTCGCCTTCACCAAGCTCTTACTCGGACTGCGCGAGCGCTTCCTCAAATTCTCGCGCAAGACGTTGCCCTTCCATCCCGTCGTGGGCGGCGTCATCGTCGGCATCATGGGTTGGTACGTGCCGCAGGTGCTTGGCGTCGGCTACGATCACGTAGGCACCGCGCTCAACGGCGGCCTGGCGCTGAAGCTCATGCTCCTGCTTCTCGCACTTAAGCTTGTGGCCGTGGCCACGTGCTATGCCTCTGGCAACGCCGGCGGCATTTTCGGCCCCAGTCTTTTCCTCGGAGCCATGCTCGGCGGCGCGGTCGGCGCTATTGCGCACAATTTTTTCCCCGGCCACGTCGCGACACAAGGCGCTTACGCCCTGGTCGGCATGGGCACCGCGTTTGCCGGAATCGTTCGCGCCCCGATGACTTCCGTGGTCATGATTTTTGAAATCACGCGCGACTACGCGGTCATCGTTCCGCTCATGATTTCTAATCTAGTCAGCTTCTTTATCTCCTCGCGCCTGCAAAAGCAGCCCATCTACGAAGCACTCGCACTCCAGGATGGCATTCACCTTCCGACGATGGAAACGCGCCAGCAATTGAGCGACCGGCGCGTCTCGCTAGTTCTCCGCCCCGCGACGGTGATCCTCGATGCCGCCACTCCCGTCCGCGCAGCCCTCGAAACTGCAGCCTCCAGCGACGCCAGCGCCTGGCCTGTCGTTGACGGCCAGAAGCTTCTCGGGATTCTCAGCTTGGAAGATTTAAAGCAGGCTGCTTCCGCTGGTTCGGACGACCGCCCGCTGCGCGACTTGCTCAACAGCGCAGACTTCCCGCATCTTCACTCGGATCATCCGCTCAGCACCGCGCTCGAGCGCATGGGCGCGCATCACTTGAATGTGCTGCCCGTCGTCAATCGCGGCGACGTGCACCAGCTCGAAGGCATCGTCATGCTGCGCGACGTCCTGGCCGCATTTGGAATCAGTGCGGATGCCGAGCGCGATTAATTCCGGCGCCTCCCCGGCAGTCAATAACGTTTCCGCTGTTTCTCGCGCGCCCAAAGTGGCCGGATTTTAGTCCCGCTCCCCGAACGCGTCAATCAAACAGCGCAAGGCGCGCCCGTGCGGAAACGCCGGCTCCGGGAATGCGCGCCTCTAGCTGCCGGGCGGACAGACCAAGACGTGGGGAGCGGTCGGATCGTTTTCGGGCGACGGCTGTGCGATGCGTTTCTCCTCGTGTTGATCCAAGTCGTCGTCTGAGAGAGGGAGGACGGCGTCGGTGGGGCGCTCGATGCGGAGTGGCTCGGGCGGCGGAGAGTCGTGGACGGATTCACTGTCGTCATCGTCGCCGGGGGCGGTGGGGTCTTCGATGCCGGCGGCCTGATCGGCGTCTATGGCGGGGAGAGTGCGGAGGATGAGGCTATTGATGAAGGCGAGAACGGAAGCGCGGCGGGGGGAGATGCGGTTGGCGGCGAGCAATTTGTAGAGATCACGAAGAGCGTAGTTGACGCCCTGGGCGGTCTGAAAGCCCTGGGTATTGGAAAGTAGCGCGGGAGAAAGATCGTTGGCTTCCTGTTTCTGGAGCGCTTGCTGGTGGGTGTAACAGAGCGGCGCGCCAGGCGAACTGACCGGAAGCTTGCAACGACGGCCGGAAGG
>Ga0209166_10000087_pt1 | contig 124586 bp, 116 predicted proteins | sample Coa_R1_3_FD_187151 | JGI IMG/M metagenome (GOLD analysis project Ga0209166, IMG submission 187151) | Surface soil microbial communities from Centralia Pennsylvania, which are recovering from an underground coalmine fire - Coalmine... | ecosystem: Environmental > Terrestrial > Soil >... | reverse complement strand
GCCAAGTTGCATCTGCGGCGCGATGATAGGCTTCGCGAGCTGTTAGTCGGGCGTTGTAATCAACGAGTACGGGCTCCTGGGGCAATACCTTCTGATAGAGCAGCCGCGAAACTGTGCCGCCCAGAACGACATCAGCCGCAGAGAAGCGTTCGCCCAGCAGGAATTCCCGCTCGCTCAGCACGCTGCTCAAAACGCCCACCATGTCCTCAAAGGCGCCAAAGCTGAAATTGAAGCCAGGCAGGTCGATCTTCTGTTCGTGGAGGGTCGCCACCGGATCGACCACGGCGCTCGAATAGACCATCCACTTCAGATAGGATCCGCGATCGGCCTCTTCGATCCGAGGCGCCAAACGACCATATCCGTAACGATCGGCCAAATAGATCGCGATGGCCGGATTCTCGCTTACGACCACCTCGCCATCCGTCAGCGTCGGAACTTTGCCGGCCGGATTGAGCTTCAGATAGGCCGGCGCCTTTTGTTCGCCCTTGCGAATATCGACCGTGGTGACACTGAATGGAACGCCGAGCTCCTCCAGCATCCAGTAAGCGGTGAATGCGCGGCTAGCCGGCGAGTGATAAAGCGTAATTCCGGGCCGCGCGGGCATGGGCCTGCCTCCTAAAAAGAGCTGGTGACTAGGATGGAGCGCTAACCCATTCCAGACCTGGAGTCCTGAAATGCCCAACAGAGAGCGTGTGCAAGCGTTCATCGCCACCGTGGAGAACGCTCGCTACGTCGAGGCGCTGGAAGATTTTTATCATCCGCACGCAACCATGCAGGACAACCAACAGCCGCCGCGCGTCGGACGCGATCGCCTGATCGCCGACGAACGCGCGACGATGTCACGTTTCGTGGAGATGAAGACCGACCGCGTCACCGATCTCCTTATTGACGACGACAAAGTCATGATCCGCTGGAAATTCACCTTCATCCCGCCCCAGGGCCCGCCAATTTTCATGGAGGAGTTATCGTTGCAGCTATGGTCGGGAGATCGGATCGCCGAAGAGCGTTTCTTCTTCGACCCGCGGCAGACCGGAGGATGAAGACGACCAAAGGTCACGATGAAGTCGCAATGACCCGACATAGCTTGTAAATTCTGCTGGCGAGATGTTCAGATAGCGCCACTTGCGTCACCTTGCGTTTTGCGGCGCACAATTCTATCCTCTTCCCCCCCGGACGAATGCGCCCGCGGCCGGAAACTGCGAACTTTAATCTAGGGCGAACTCGAGTCACCACCTCAATGGATAAAGTCCCGATGACCGCCGAGGGCTATCACGCCCTCGACGAAGAGCTAAAGCGTTTGAAGACCGTGGAGCGGCCAGCTGTGATCGCCGCCATTGGCGAAGCGCGTCTGCACGGCGACCTCTCCGAGAACGCCGAGTACCATGCCGCCAAGGATCGCCAAGGTTGGATCGAAGGCCAGATCGCCGAGATCGAGGACAAGATGGCGCGCGCCCAGGTGATCGACGTATCCAAGCTCTCAGGCAACCATGTGAAATTCGGGGCCACCGTCTCGGTGATCGACGAAGACACCGAAGAGCAGGCTCGCTACCAGATCGTCGGCGAACACGAAGCCGATGTGAAGAAGGGCCGGGTTTCGATCACCTCCCCGATCGCACGCGCAATGATCGGCAAGGAGAGCGGCGAAACCGTTGAGGTGAACACCCCCAACGGTGTGAAAGCCTACGAGATCACCAAGGTCGAATGGGTCTGACTTCCTCCGCCTGTGGCTGAGGAACGCCGCGACCATCTGACGATCTGGGCTGTCTCAGATGGTCGGGTGGGTATTGAGGCCCAGGTTCTGGGTCTGGCCGAAGCGGTGGCCCGTCAACGGCCGGCCGACGTGGTCGCCAAGCGGATCGAATGGCGTTTTTGGCTGGACCTGCTGCCATGGCGGCTGCTTCCTTTTCTGCCGCTGGCAGTGAAGTCCGACACCCCGCTGGGCCCGCCCTGGCCCGACATATGGATCGGGGCTGGCCGCGCCAGCTTGCCGCTTTCGCGCCAACTTCGGCGCTGGACGCAAGGCAGGACCTTTGTCGTCCAGACGCAAGATCCGCGCGGGAGACTAAGCGCTTTTGACCTGGTGGTGCCCCCCATCCATGATGACATCAAAGGTCCCAACGTGCTCAGGATCGTTGGCGCGCCGAACAGGCTGCATATCGAAGAATTTCGCCGCGACCTGGCGCGCTTCAAGTCTCGGATCGACCCCCTGCCCCATCCTCGCGTGGTGATGATTGTCGGCGGCAAGTCCAGATCCCATGATTTGCCAGCCAGGCGCGCGCGCACGATGGCGGCCGAGGTCGCTAAGGCTGTGCACGCCTGCGGCGGCTCGCTCCTTGTCAGCTTCACCCGACGAACCCCGGTCCATGCACAGGAGATCCTGACCGCGGAGCTGTCGAGCATCCCCGGGTGGATCTGGAACGGTGCAGGTGAGAACCCTTACTTCGCCTTCCTGGCTGCGGCAGACATCATCCTGGTGACGGAAGATTCAACCAACCTGGCGACGGATGCGGCGACCACCGGCAAACCAATCCATATCCTGCCCATGGTGGGGGGCGGACGCAAATTCGACCTTTTCCACGATGACCTAAGGCGCAGAGGAATTTCGCGGCGTTTTACCGGAGCGCTTCTGGATTGGAGCTATCAGCCGCTTGATGAAACCAACCGCGCCGCAGACGAGATCCTGCGCCGTTTCGATGAGCACAAAACCGCTTTAGGGAACTCATGATGGCAGGCGAGGCAAGGTTTGAAAAACGCCCGTATCGTTCTTTGATGATCGCGATCGCCGCCCTTCGAAGCGGTGAGCCGTGTTTGAGCCTAAGGTGGCGCCGGTCCAGTCGTCCGAAGGCCAAGCCAACGTCATGAACGGCCCGCGTGTACTCTTTGTCGTCGATGCCGGGGCGACCGTAGGCGGTGGCCACGCTATGCGATCCCTCACATTGGCGGGAGCCATGCAGGGCCAGGGCGCGATCTGTGAATTCGTCAGTCCTCCTGCCGTCGAGGCGATCCTCGGCGCATTTGCGCCGCAGATCGAGCGGACGGATGCAATCTCGTCTAGCGCCCAGGATCTGGCGAGCGCCGTCGCCAATGCACGGTTCGACGCTGTGGTTTTTGATCACTATGGGCTTTGTGAAGCTGATCATCGCCTGATCGGCCGCAGCAAACCAACTCTGGTTATTGACGATCTGGCAGACCGCCCGCTGGGCGCTGATCTGGTGTTGGATAGCAGTCCGGCGCGGCGCGCGGAGGACTACGACGGGCTTGTGGCGGAAGGGGCGCGGCTGCTGCTTGGCCCGCAATATGCGCCCGTCCGCCCCGAATTTGCCGCCTTGCGCCAAAAAGCGCTCGCGTGGCGCGACGAGCCTGTGCGCCGGATCCTTGTGTCTCTTGGTCTCACCGATGTCGATGCGATCACCGCGCGCGTGGTTGAACGGCTAAGGCCGCGCGTCACTGAGACGGGCATCGACGTGGTCTTGGGCTCCGATACGCCCAGTATGGCGAGCCTGACCAAGATCGCGCGGCGCGACACCCGCATCATCCTGCACGTCGATAGCCCGCACATGGCGAGACTCACCGCCGAAGCCGATATCGCCATTGGAGCGGCTGGATCATCGACATGGGAGCGCTGCACATTGGGGCTTCCGACGCTGATGCTGGTGCTGGCGGCCAACCAACGTGCGGCTGCACGTACGCTAGCCGACCGCGCTGCGGCGCTTGTGCTGGATCCGTCGGCTCCTGACTTCGAGAACCAATTCGATCGCGCTTTGATGCGCATGACGAGCGATGCGGCCCTACGTCGCCAGCTTGCCGCCTCCAGCGCGGAGCTCTGCGACGGACAAGGCGCTCCGCGCGTCGCCGAGGCGTTCCTGAAGCTCGTTGCGGCCCGCGCAAGCTGATCTCCCGAGGGACGACGAACGCGCCGTTAGTCCGCCGTTATCCGCAAAGCGCCGCCCTGCCCTTCGGACTTTGCAGATGGATCAGGCTGAACGCCTTCGTACGTACGCGAGGAAATAACCCCCGCCACGTCAAGCATCGCGCTCGATCCGGCCAGGACGGCGGATGTGGGTTTGGCGACGGGACGCTCAGCCTCGACCGTGGATGACTTTGGCTAGCGACGCTAGAGCGCGACACCCAGCCGCTCGCGGCCCTGCTTAGGCCTTCAGGACTGTGTTGCTCTTGATCGCCGCCGAGCCATCGGCGGCCAGGTCGGCGCGGGTGGCGCTAAGGCTGAGCGGGCCTTTCAGAACCGCATTGACGCTATCAATTCCGGTCTCGCCTTCGTGCTTCCGCGCAATCAGGTACCGCAGTGAAATCCTTTCATGGTCGGCGGCGTCGGGCTGGGTGCCATGTAAGGTGCAGGCATGCCACATGGCGCCAAAGCCCGTTTCACCGGTCAGCACCTTTTGACGGGCCACAACGTCGCCAAACTCCCCGTTGCGGTAGAGCCATTCCGCATCGCCGATACGGGTCAGGTTATGGGGAAACACCGACCCGCCCAGTAAGTGGCTGCCCTCCAGCAGATAGAGCGGCGCGTCGGCCCGGGTGACCGGGTGCAGGTAGATATAGAGGGTGAGGAAATCGGCTTCGCGGTCCTTGTAGTCGATCAAGTCCTGATGGAAATCGATGCCGTAGAAATAGGTCACGTCGCGATATTGCGGCCGGACATAAGCGCCCAGATTGTTCACCGGATTTCCGAGGATGCGCGCCTTCAGCCAGCCAGGAACTGAGCCGGCCGGCACGCCGCATACGACCTTCTTGTTGAGGATCTCATAGTCAGGTCCCAGAAGGGCGGTGATCCCGCCGACCAGTTGTGGATCGCTTTCCACAAAACCGAGATGATCTGCAAACCGCTCCAAGAGGTTGCGTCCCGGCCTCGGATTGACGCCCGTATATTGGGGGTCGGCGTCGAATTCTTGTTCGGAAAGAAACAGGCCCTCACCAAAGGTGCGGGTCGCACGTATGGCGCCCAGCAATTCAGCGCAGGCCTTGGGATCGACCGGCCGATCAAAAAGATGCGCGCCGTCGCGGATGAAGTCGTCGACCACGGTCTTAGACAATGCAGGCTCCGCGCTCGGCGCGCGGTGGTCATGGGCTTGACGCAGGACGTTCATCAGGGGGTCTCGCGGAAACTATAGGGAGCAAGGCGCGATTTGGGTTAATCCGCCGTTGCCTTTCGACCAATCCGCGCGGACTTTACGCCCGTGTCGAGCTTGCGCCGCACTTCGCGCCTGACGCGCGCGGCCAGGACAGCTTCCATCTTGGCCAAAAAACCCTCGACGGCTGGCCGATCACGCTGGGCCAAGACACGCAACGACCAAGAAAGCGCCTTGACCACCATATCCTCGCGATCGCCTGCCAGGCGGCGGCAAATCGAAAGGGTCCGGATCGCATCTCCCGGGCCGCCCGATGAGCGCGCGTTCAGGCCGACCGTCGCCACCAAGGCTGAGCGCCGAAGCCAAACGTCCTGCGACAGAGACCAGGCTTCAACCCGGCCGTCAGCCAGCCGCCCCCTGGCCCATAGGGGGCCGATGAGCATCGTTCCCAAGGCGTCGACCGCATACCAACTCTGGGCTCCCATGGCGAAGGTTTCGAGCTGGTCTTCGCTCACAGCTACGAAAGCCCTCGGATGGAAGCGGATCAGTTCGTAGGCGAGCCACTTGCTCGACTGGCCAACGCGGGCTTCCAAAGCGCTTGCAGTCGCCAGAACCTCTTCTGCAGACATCCCACGAAGCGCGCTCGACCAGCGTTTGCGCACGGTCCTCATCGAGGGCGTATCGCGCCGCGGCAGGCTCTCGATCTCGCAGACGATGGCGAGCGCTGCGTCCATGGTTCTAAGCCAGCATGTCCCAGGCCAGCGGCTCGCCCCTGACCAGGTTGCGCGCCGCCGCGCGGCCCAAAACCTCATCGAAATGAACCGGCGGCAGGCCATCGCCAGGTCGCACAGAACGGACATTGTCGCGCGTCAAAGGCTCACCAGCCTTCACATCGGCGGTAATATAGAGCGAGCGACGAAACTGACGGTTGGCGCGCTCAGAACCCAGCAGATCGTAATGAGCCCGGCCAAGCGCGGTCCAGGCGTCTTTGCACGCGGCCGTAAGCGCACTGAATTCCGCCGGCTCTAGGCTGAAGGCGGCATCTGGGCCCCCATCGGCGCGGGCCAGGGTGAAGTGCTTTTCGACAATGCAGGCGCCCATGGCGACAGCCGCAACCGCAGCGGCCGCGCCATGGGTGTGGTCGGAGAGCCCGATCGGGCTCTCAAACCGCTTGGCCATATCGGCGATGGTGCGGACGTTGGCGTCAGCTAGGGCGGCCGGATAGCTCGAAACGCAATGCAGGAGAGCCACGCCGGCCGCGCCGGCCTCAAGCCCCGCCGTCCGCGCGGCCTCTATCTCGGCCAGGTTGGCCATGCCGGTGGAGATGATCAGCGGCCTGCCTTGGCGGGCCGCATAGCGGATCAGCGGCAGGTCGACGGCTTCGAAAGAGGCGATCTTGTAGGCTGGCGCGCCAAGGCCCGCGAGCAGGTCAACCGCGGTCTCATCGAAAGGGCTAGAAAATAGGGTGACCCCGCGCTCTGCGGCGCGCGCAAAGAGCGCAGCGTGCCATTCATAGGGGGTTTGAGCCTCCCGATAGAGTTCATGCAGGCTTCGTCCATCCCACAGGCCGCCGGTGATTTTGAATTCCGGCCGGTCGACGTCGAGGGTGATGGTGTCGGCGGTGTATGTTTGAATCTTGATCGCGTCGCAGCCCGTGGCGGCGGCGGCGTCAATCAGCGCCAGGGCGCGCTCCAAGCTGCCATTGTGATTTCCGGACAGCTCGCAAATGACATAGGGCGGATAGTCGGCGCCGATCTTTCGGCCGGCGATTTCGATTTCGGGCGAGGCGCTCATTGCAACGCCATCTTACCCCGCACGCCTGAAACGCGCGTTAACTAAGCTGAGATCCGAAATCCAGCCCCGTCGGAGCCTGGACGCCCGTTCCAAGGCGTAGCCGGCGCCCCCTTAAGAGCGCCCAGTGGGGCGAAAACTGCGGCGGCCTTCAATTCGTCTTGCATGCAGCGCTAGAGCATCGCAACTACATAAGGGCCATGCTTGAAGATCGCACCCCTCCCCGCTCCGTCCGCTGCCTGATCATTGGGTCAGGCCCCGCCGGCTATACCGCCGCAATCTACGCCGCGCGCGCACTGCTTGACCCTGTGCTGATCCAGGGCATTCAACCTGGCGGGCAGCTGACCATCACCACCGATGTGGAGAACTACCCGGGTTTCGCCGACGTGATCCAGGGACCTTGGCTGATGGATCAGATGCAAGCTCAGGCCGCCCATGTTGGAACCGAAATCGTCAACGACATCGTGCTCAGCGCCGACCTGTCGACGCGTCCGTTTCGGCTGACCACGGACAGCGGCCAGGTGTGGCTCGCCGAGACCTTGATCATCGCCACCGGCGCCCAGGCCAAATGGCTGGGCCTTGAGTCCGAGCAGAAGTTTCAGGGCTTCGGCGTCTCGGCTTGCGCGACCTGCGACGGTTTCTTCTACCGGGGCAAGCAGGTCGTTGTGGTTGGCGGCGGCAACACCGCCGTCGAAGAGGCGCTCTTCCTCACCAATTTCGCGTCCAAGGTCATCGTGGTGCATCGCAAGGACGAGTTCCGGGCGGAAAAGATCTTGCAAGAGCGTCTGTTCGCGCACGCCAAGATCGAGGTGGTCTGGGATAGCGTCATCGACGAAGTGATCGGTGCGACCGACCCCATGGGGGTCACCGGCGTTCGACTGAAGAACACAAAAACGGCCGCTACCCAGGACGTGGCCTGCGATGGCGTCTTCATCGCCATCGGCCATGCGCCCGCCTCACAGCTTTTCGCGGGCCAGCTCGAGATGGACGCAGCCGGATATTTGAAAGTCAAAGCCGGTTGCGCCTCGACAGCCATCGAAGGCGTCTACGCCGCAGGCGACGTCACCGACGACGTCTATCGCCAGGCGGTCACCGCAGCCGGCATGGGCTGCATGGCGGCGCTAGAAGCGGTTCGGTTCCTGGCTGAGGAGGATCACCGCAAGGCCCATCATCCGATCAGTCACCACGAAGCCGAGAAGATCGGGGTTTGGTGACCCTTGGATGATCCGCTATGTGCGCCCGACTGACCACGCGGCCATCGAATTACTGGTGACGGCGGCGTTTGGTAGAGGCGATGAGGCCAGGCTCATAGCGCAGCTGCGCGCAGACGAGGATTGCCTCTTTGAGATGGTCGTCGAAGAAGACGGCGAGGTGCTGGGTCATATCCTCTTCAGTCGCCTTTGGGCGGATCGTTTCCAGCTCTATGGCGCGCTCGCCCCGCTATCTGTAAGGCCAGATCATCACCGAAAGGGGTTGGGGTCGAGGCTGATCCAGGCCGGCCTGCAGGGCGCTCGCGAGTTCGGCTGCTTCGGTGTCTTGGTGCTGGGTGACCCGGCCTATTACGGTCGCTTCGGCTTTTCGGCTGACGCGGCGCGACAGATCAAGGCCGCCTACTCGGGTCTCGCGGCCTTTCAGGCTCTGGCCCTTGAAGACAACGCCTTCGAAGGCGAGCTGAACGTCACCTATCCCGACGCATTCAACGCCGCAGCTGCGAACCCCCGCTAGATATCGTGGAGCCTTGGGCTAGGGGCTCGGCTTGGCCGAAACGGGAGCCGACACCGAGGCGTCGGAGCCCTTCTCCATCGCCGCCAAGCTTTCGTTGATGCGCCTGACCTCGTCTGGCGTCGGTCGGCGGCGGGTGTAGTAGAGGGTCCCTGGCGCTCGCGGATGATCGCCCGCCGCAGCCGGCAGGTCGGCGATGGTGTAGGTTCTGACTTCTCCAGCCACTGCCAAGGTGACATTGCGCAACACCGGCGCAGCCTGTTCCTGCAGACCCAAACGTCCCTGCGTCAGCGGGTCAAGACTGGCCAAAAGCGCCGGAGAAAGCTCGGACTCACGACCTTCATAGCGGCCGCTGAAAGCGGGCGGCTCGCCCCAGGGGCCGGTCCATCTATAGAAGATATGCTGGCCAACCTGGGTCATCTTCACGAGGGTCGGAGCCCAGTACGGAACCACATAGGCGGCGTGATAATGGGTGGCCGATCCCACGTCCTTGTCCACAAAACCGGCCAGGGCGTGCTTGGCGACGTCCTGCGCCTGACGCCACAAGGCAGGTTGCGGCGTCCACTGCAGCGCCCCATCGCACGTGAACGTAAACTGGCATCCCGTAGGACGTGCAGAGCCTTGGTAGACGACCCCGCAGATTGATTTCGGATAAGCCGGGTGACGCAGGCGGTTTAGGACCACTTGCGCCACCGCCTGCTGCCCGCGGACCGGCTCACGCGCAGCTTCGAAATAGATCGCCTGGGTCATGCAATGGAGCGCGCGCGCGCTATCATCGGAACTCGCCCGTAAAACGAACGGCTTCATGGGTCGGATCGGCAGGCTGGCGAACGGGCGAAGGCTGTTGAGCGCTAAAGCCGCATCGCCCGGTTCGGCCGGAACGCCCAGGTTGGGAACCTGGCGCAGGTCGAGATTGGCCCAGCCGATTGGGCGGCCCCAAGGGTCGGCCCGACGCAAGGCCGGATCATGGCGACGCGCCAGATCACGAACCGCCGGGTCGAACTGCGCGGTGGCCGCCAGCAGCGTCGGATCAGACAGATCGCGCGACGCGGCGACTTCAGCCGCGGGCGTGGCCACAGGCTTGGAGGCTGGCGCGCACGCTCCCAGTGCAAAGAACGCCAAAACCGACGCCGTCGCGGCGCTGCGCATCTTGATGAATGAAGCTGCGATCTTGTCGTCTTCCCTATTAAAGCCTGCAGGACCTGAATTCAGACCCAAACTCCCCAAACTCCCTAGGAATCTCAAGGGGCGCGGTTTAGACCGCAAATCGGCCAAAAGATGAACAAGCAGAGCCAAAACGAGACATCTCGCCGGCCGCCTGTTAATATCCTTGGTTGGACAACATCGCCAGCACTCCCATTCTGGCCCATGACACGCTCAGTTTGCAGCTTGTGTGCCGGAGACGCTTCGCATGACGCCGTCTGAATGGCCGATCCGCTTCATTCCGCGCCGAACGCCGCCGCTTTGGCAGGCCGCCTTGATCACCCTGGGCGCATTTGCAGGCGCGGTGCTCTTCCGTGCGGTCTTTTTGGGTTTCGAAAACGCGATCGGCCTATCGGCGACCTACTTTCCCGCCTTCATCGTCGCAACACTCTATGCGGGGCACCGCTGGGGCTGGGCCTTGTTCGCGATGATTATGGTGACCGCATTCTTTGGACCTGCGGCGACCATTTCGACGATCTCGCGCACGGGCGTCATTGTGCAATTCGGGTTCTCGGGCGCAGCAACCGTGCTGGTGGCGACGGCCTTGCGAGAAACCTTGCTGCGGCTTGACGAAGCCAAGCGCGGCGAGGCCGAAATCTCAGCCGACCTGGTCGCCACAGAATCCCGCTTCAGAATCCTCGCCAACAGCGCCCCGGTGTCGATGTGGCTGGCCAAGCCAGACGGTCAGCGCGAGTTCGTGAACCATGCTTACACGGAATTCTTAGGCGTCGACTATGCGACGGCGCTCGCCACCAACTGGCGCGATATCATCCACCCAAAGGACCGCGAACGACTTCCAGCGCTGGAGGCTCAAAGGGCTCGCGATGGTGGAACATTTATTCTGGAGGCGCGCTACCGGCGCGGCGACGGCGAATACCGGTGGATCCGTTCTGTGTCGCTCCCCCGCAATTCTCCCACCGGCGAACTTCTGGGCTTTGTCGGTGTGGCCTACGATATCACCGAGGCCAAGCAGGCCCAGGAGGACCTGACCCGCATCAACGATTTGCTGGCCGAAAGGGTGCAGGCCGCACTGGCTGAACGTGATGAGGCCGAAGCCGCGTTGCGTCGTGCGCAAAAACTTGAAGCGGTGGGGCAACTGACCGGCGGCGTCGCCCACGATTTCAACAATTTACTGACAGTCATCATTGGCGCGCTCGATCTCATCCAGCGCCACCCCAAAGATGAGGCCAGGCGTGGGCGGATGATCGAAGCTGCGCAATCCGCTGCTCGGCGCGGCGAAAGGCTGACCCAGCAGCTATTGGCGTTCTCCAGGCGTCAGGCGCTCAAGCCCGAAATTCTCGCGGTAGACGCGCTTCTTCGCGAATCTGAGCCTCTGCTGCGGCGCGCGGTCGGCGAGGCCGTCATCATGACCGTCTCGCTAGGCGCCCCAGGCTTGTTGGTGAACGTCGATCCCAGCCAATTCGAAGCCGCACTGATGAACCTGGTGGTCAATGCGCGCGACGCAACCCCGTCTGGCGGCCGTATCCAGATTGAGACCAAGCTGGCGAGCTTGGCGGCTGGTCAGGCTGAGGAGATACCGGCTGGAGAGTATCTTTCAATCTGCGTGCACGACACCGGCGCTGGCATGGATCAAGAGACCCTGGCGCGCGTGTTCGAACCCTTCTTTACGACCAAGGAGCCTGGCAAGGGCACGGGTCTGGGCTTGAGCCAGGTCTATGGCTTTGGACGTCAGAGCGGTGGGGCGGTGACGGTCGAGAGCGAACCTGGCGAAGGGACCCGCGTGCATGTTTACCTGCCGCTGGCCTTTGGTGGAGCTGAGCCCGCAACCAAGGACGAGGTCGCGTCAGCCGCACCCCAGCGGCCGCCTCGACGCGTGCTCATGGTCGAGGACGATCCCAGCGTGGCGGAGATGGTCGAAGCGATGCTGACGGATCTTGGGCATGAGGTGTTGCGCGCCTCCTCAGCGACCCCGGCGCTCGCGATCCTGGAGACCGACCGTCAAATCGACCTGATGCTTACAGACATCATCATGCCGGGCGGCATGAACGGGGTTGAGCTCGCCCATGCCGCCGTCGCTTTGCGGCCGGGGCTGCCCGTGATCCTGACCTCGGGCTATAGCGGCGAAACGCTCGGAACCGCGGCGCAGACGTCTTGGCTGCTGCTCGCCAAGCCCTACCCGGCAGAGGCGCTCGCCGACGCCATCGACGCGGCGATGGCCAGGCAGCCCAAGGCTTTGGCCCATTCTTCCCAATCGGTGGGTTGTACCGTCGAAGGATAGGTCTATATGTGTTAGACCGCTTTTGCTCGAATTGAGCATAAGCGGCGCCGCAAACGCCAGCAGGCCCAGATATGCGTGGGGAGCTCGACTGGCGTCTTTTTTAGCGGATGAAATGCTCATTTTGAGCATAAGGAGACGCGTGATGGCAGCGGACGGCTTCCAAGGGGCCTTTACGCCAGACGTTGAAGCTCAGACTGCGCCGGTGTGGGAAAAGGTGAGACACCACATCACCGCGATGGAATGGCGCGCCCAGGCGCCGCTGATCGCTGCGATCAATCAGCTAAAGGCTGAGAAAGACGCCGTGATCTTGGCGCACAACTACATGACGCCCGAGATCTTTCATGGCGTGGGCGACTTCGTTGGCGACAGTCTGGCGCTGGCCAAAGAAGCTGCGCGGTCGAAAGCCAAGATGATTGTCCAGGCCGGCGTGCACTTCATGGCGGAGACCTCCAAGATCCTCTCACCGGACAAGGTGGTTCTGATCCCAGATCGTGATGCGGGTTGTTCGCTCGCCGCCTCGATCACCGGGGCTGACGTGCGCCTGATCAGGCAGCAGCACCCAGGGCTGCCGATCGTGACCTATGTCAACACCTCTGCGGAGGTGAAGGCTGAGAGCGACATCTGTTGCACGAGCGCCAACGCCGTTCAGGTCGTCGAGGAAGCCGCCCGACTTTGGGGGGTGACGCGCGTAATCCTCATTCCCGACGAATTCCTGGCGCGCAACGTCGCGCGCCAGACGAAGATCAAGATCATCGCCTGGAAGGGCCGCTGCGAAGTCCATGAGCGGTTCACCGCGGCCGATATTCTTGAAATCAAGGAGGCCTATCCAGGCGTCGAAGTGCTGGCCCATCCCGAGTGTCCCGCAGAGGTGCTGGAAGTATCCGATTTCGCAGGCTCGACCCAGGCGATGAACGACTATGTGCTGACCCGCAAACCGCCGCGCGTAGTGCTGATCACTGAGTGTTCGATGGCCGACAATGTCGCAGCCGATGCGATCGGAACCGAGTTCATCCGACCGTGCAACCTGTGTCCCCACATGAAGCGGATCACGTTGCAAAACATCTACGACGCCCTCCTGCACGACCGTCACGTCGTAAACGTCGATCCGGTGATCGGCGCGCGCGCGCGCCAGGCGGTGCAAAGGATGGTTGAACTGCCACCACCGGCCGTCGCGGCGCGTTACGACCTCTTCAAGGCTCGCCGCCACGTCGATGTCGAGCTGATCTAATGCGCCGCCTCGACCATGGGGGCGTATTGGTCGTAGGCGCCGGCCTGGCCGGGCTCAGCGCTGCAATAGCAGCGGCTCCGCGGCGGGTGCTGGTGTTGAGCGACGCTGCGCTCGCGCGTGGCTGTTCGACGGCTTGGGCGCAAGGCGGAATGGCGGCTGCGCTCTCAAAGGGCGACACGGCTGGCCAGCACGCGGCCGATACAATTGCAGCAGGAGCGGGCCTGGTCGACCCGGCGATGGCGCGCCTGCTGACCAAGGAAGGACCTTCAGCGGTGCGCGCGCTGGCCGCCCTCGGCGCCCCCTTCGATCGGACGTCCGGCGGCGCCTTCATTCAAAGCCTGGAGGCTGCTCATACGCGGCCGCGGGTGGCGCGGGTGAAAGGCGACCAAGCCGGCGTTGCGATCATGCAGGCCCTTGTCCAGACCATCTTGGCTGCAGGGCGCATCAAGGTGATGACGGGTCATCGCCTGCGCGGACTGCTTCAGGACCCAGGCGGGCGCGTGCATGGCGTGATCGCCGAGGTGGAGGGCGGCCTCCTTGAAATCACCGCATCAGCGACCATCCTGGCCACCGGCGGGATCGGCGGGCTCTACGCCGTCACAACCACGCCGGCCGAATTGAAAGGCGAGGGCCTCGGCCTCGCCGCCATGGCCGGCGCCACCGTCGCCGACCCCGAGTTTGTTCAATTTCACCCCACCGCCATCGACATAGGCCGCGACCCCGCCCCATTGGCGACGGAAGCCTTGCGCGGCGAAGGCGCACGTCTGGTGGATGCGAGCGGGGCGCCGTTCATGAAGCGCTACCATCCAGACGCCGAACTAGCTCCGCGCGATGTCGTCGCGCGCGCCATCCATTCCGAGCGCGAAGCGGGACGCGGCGCTTTCCTTGACGCGCGCCAAGCCGTGGGCGCGCGTTTTCCAGAAGACTTCCCGGCGGTGTTCGCAGCCTGCATGTCCGGCGCGATCGATCCGCGCCGCCAGCCCATTCCGGTGGCTCCCGCCTGCCACTATCATATGGGCGGCCTGGCGACAGACGCCGACGGACGCACCAGCCTTGCTGGTCTCTACGCCGCAGGCGAATGCGCCTCGCTGGGCGTGCATGGCGCAAACCGACTAGCCTCCAATTCGCTCTTGGAAGCGGCCGTCTTCGGCGCGCGGGCCGGGCGCGCGGCGTCAGCTGAAAGCGATCCCGCGACAAGACCCCGCCTAGACCGGTTCATTTCGCCCGAACTTGCGCAAGCCGGACTGGATAGGTTGCGCAGCGCAATGAGCCGCGAGGCCGGCGTCGTACGCTCGGGCGAGGGGCTTCTGCGCCTGCTTGACGAAATCGAGGCGCTGGAAGCGATCTACGGCCGATCCGCTGCATTGGTCTGCGCCCGCCTGGTGGCGACAGCTGCGCTCGATCGCAAGGAGAGCCGGGGCGCACATTTTCGAACCGATGCGTGCGAAGCTGTCATTCCTCCACGGCGAACCTTCATTCGATATCCTGACCTCCAAAACACCCGGAAACTCGCCGCCGAATGACCGAGCCGCCGCCCGACTTTCTCATCACGCCGATCGTTCGCGCAGCCCTGGCTGAGGATCTGGGTCGAGCTGGCGATGTAACTTCGCAAGCCTGCGTTCCACCCGATGCGCGTTTGCGCGCGGTGTTTGTCGCACGCAACCCAGGCGTCATCGCCGGCTTGGACTGCGCGCGTTTGTCGATCAGCGAGCTTGATCACTCAGCAATTTTCAAGCCGCAGGTCGAAGATGCAACCCGCGTCAGCGCAGGTCAAAGGCTGGCTTGGGTAGAGGCGAACGCGCGCGCGCTTTTGGCCGCTGAGCGGGTCGGACTGAACCTGATGGGCCGGCTTTGCGGCGTCGCCACGCTGACACGCGCCTATGTCGACGCCGTCGAAGGCACTGGCGCAGTCATTGTTGACACCCGCAAGACCACGCCTGGGCTTCGCAACCTTGAAAAGTACGCGGTGCGCTGTGGTGGCGGGCGCAACCATCGCTTTGGCCTCGATGACGCAATCCTCATCAAGGACAATCATATCGCAGCTTGCGGTTCGCTAGGCGAGGCTGTGCGCCGGGCCAAGGCGTCAGCTGGGCATCTTATGAAGGTTGAGGTCGAAATCGACGGGCTGGATCAGCTTGAAGAGGCCCTCGCCCATCAGCCCGACGTGGTGATGTTGGATAACTTCAGCTTGGATGATCTGACCAAGGCCGTTCAACGCACGGCCGGTCGCGCTCTGTTGGAGGCCTCAGGAGGGGTTAGCCTTAAGACCGTTCGCGCGATAGCTGAGACCGGCGTCGATGTGATCAGCGTGGGGGCGCTGACGCACTCGGCCAGCGTGCTCGACATCGGTCTGGATGCGGCTTGACGCAGGCCCGTGCGCTTGCCCGCCACGGCCCTTGGGTTCACCGTAAGAAAAAACCGCGGAAGGACCCACCATGAGCCAAACGCCAACGCGCGACGCGGCGAGCGACCTGCAGCGGATGTCGCACGTTCTTCGCCGCCAGAAAGCCGCCAACATCCGAGACGGCGCGCCCAACCTGGAGGTTCGCCTAGGCCGGCTGGATCGCGCGATCGGCGTGCTGATCATGAATGAGGCCGCGATCGTCAAAGCCCTCACTGAAGACTTTGGATCGCGCGCGCCCGCAGTAAGCGGAATTACCGACATTGGCGCATCGCTCGGTCCGCTGAAGCACGCCAAGGCCAATCTGAAGTCCTGGATGAAACCGGAGAAACGCAAGACCACCCCGGCCCTCTTGGGGGTTCTGGGCGCCAAGGCGCAAATCCAGTTCCAACCCAAGGGTGTCGTCGGGATCATCAGCCCCTGGAACTTCCCGGTGAACCTTACCTTCGCCCCCCTTGCCGGCGTGCTGGCGGCCGGTAACCGCGCGATGATCAAGCCCTCGGAATTCACCCCCATCACGTCCCAGTTGATGGCGAAGATGTTCGCCGAGGCGTTCGACGAGGAGGAGATTGCTGTCTTCCCAGGCGGCCCCGAAATCGGACAGGCGTTTTCCGAGCTTGCCTTCGATCACCTGGTGTTCACCGGCGCGACCTCCATCGCACGTCATGTCATGAAGGCCGCCGCCGCCAACCTCGTGCCCCTCACCCTCGAACTTGGCGGAAAAAGCCCGGTGATCCTGGGTCGCTCCGCCGACTACGCCACCTCAGCGGCGCGGATCATGGCCGGAAAGACCATGAACGCCGGCCAGATCTGCCTTGCCCCCGATTATGTCATGGCCCCCGCCGACCAGCTTGGAAGCTTCATCAAGGAGGCGACGTCGGCGGTCACGGCAATGTTCCCAACAATCAAGGATAACCCCGACTACACCGCCGTGATCGCTGAGCGGCACTTCGAGCGGATCAAAGGCTACGTGGACGACGCGCGCGCCAAGGGTGCGGAAATCGTCGAGATCAATCCGGCGAAAGAAGACTTCAGCCAGCAGGAACACCGCAAGATCCCCCCAACCTTGATCATCAATCCTACCGACGAGATGAAGGTGATGCAGGAGGAGATCTTTGGTCCGGTGCTGCCGGTGATGACCTATAGGTCGATCGAGGAGGCCATTGGCTACGTCAACGCCCATGATCGCCCGCTGGGCCTTTACTATTTTGGCGCTGATGCGGCGGAAGAAGCCAAGGTCTTGCACCAAACCACCTCAGGCGGGGTCACGGTCAATGACGTGATCTTCCACGTGGCCATGGAGGACCTGCCCTTCGGCGGCGTGGGGCCATCTGGCATGGGCAGCTATCACGGCGTCGATGGTTTTCGGGAATTCAGTCACCGCAAGTCCGTCTATCGGCAGATCAAAAACGACCTGGGACCGATGAAGGCGTTGCGCCCGCCCTATGGAGACGGCGTCAAGAAGTTCCTGGCAGGCCAGCTCAAGCCCTAGAAGCGTCCTGGTCTAGGGGTGAGCCTAGAGATGGGCTTCGGCAGGGATCACGGTTTCGCCGTCTTCCTTGGGCGAAGCCTGGGCTCCCATCAGCCTGCGATCACGCATGGGAATGTTGGGGATCAGAAGGATCACCAGCAAGGCTGCCGCCACAACATAGAGCCCAAGGGCGAACACCCCGGTGATGGCGTCAGAGATGATGTCCTTGATGAAGGGGGCGAGCACAGGCGCAGAGCCCACATGGGTAGCGCCTCCCATTGCACGCAACTTGCCCACATCAACGCCCGGCATGAACTTGCCCAGCCCTGAATTGAGGTTGGCCGTCAGGAAGGCGCCAAAAATCGCCACGCCCATGGTCGAGCCGATCTGACGGAAGAACTGGCTGGAGCTCGTCACCACGCCCAGGCGCTCGATGGGCATGGCGTTTTGAATGGCGATGCTGAAGAGGCTTTGTCCTGGACCAAGGCCAATTCCCAAAACCAACATGCGCCACGCCAGGTCAAGGCGGGTGGTCTGCGCATGCATGCGGCTGAGCAGCCAGATCCCAGCAAACGTGACGAGCACCCCGCCGATCATGAAGCCCTTATATTTTCCAGTCTGGCTGACGAGGCGTCCGCAAAGTATCGACGAACCGAAGATGCCCACCATCAGCGGCAAGGTCGAAAGCCCGCTCGTGGTGGCCGCGACGCCTTGGCCTAGTTGTTGAAAAAGCGGCAGAAACGCCACGGTGCTCATGAACGACATGGACACCAGAAAACCTGCCAGGTTGGCGGTCGAGAAGACCCGGTTCTTGAAGAGTTCCAGCGGTAGAATGGGGTCGGAGGCGAAACGCTCGGCGAAAATATAGAGCAGCAGTCCCAGGGCTGACCCGCCGAACAGCGCCAGTTCAGTGGGTGATCCCCAAGGAAATTGGTGCCCCCCGAATGTAAGCGCCAGCAGCAGTGGAACGACGGTTGCGATGATCAGCGCGGCGCCGATGAAATCGATCTTACCCTTCGCCTGATGCGACATCTTGGGCATCTTCACGAGGATCATGAAGAGTGAGAGCAGCGATAGCGGCAGGTTTAGGTAGAAAACCCATCGCCACCCCGCGATCACCGCGCCGGCCAACGTCACAGTGCCATGGTCTGTGAAATAACCGCCGATCAAAGGGCCTATGGTGCTCGAAAGCCCAAAGACGGCCCCAAACATCCCCCCGATCTTGCCACGTTCTCGCGGCGGGTAGAGATCGCCGATGATCGCAAAGGCGGTGGTGAAGAGCGCCCCGCCCCCGATACCTTGGACGGCGCGAAAGACAATCAGCTGCACCATGCCGCCGCCAATCAGAGGCAGGTTCCCAAACTCTCCCGAAAGGCCCGAGAGCCACGATCCCGCCAGGAAAATACTGATGCCGGCCAGCAGGACGGGCTTGCGGCCGAAAAGGTCCCCAAGCTTGCCCCAAATCGGCACCATGACGGTGGAGGACAGCAGATAGGCGGTGGTGACCCAGGAGTAGAGCGCAAGCCCGTTCAGCTCGGCGATGATGCGCGGCATGGCGGTTGCAACGATGGTTTGATCCAGCGCCGACAACAGAAAAACGATCGCGACGCCCCACAGCGTGACGCGCTTTTCGGTCTCAGTGAATTCGGTGCTCACAAAGTCCCCCCAAGACCGTACGGCCTGCCTAGCGCAGCGCGCCTCGGTCGGGCAAGCGCTGCGACCTAAAACGCGCTGCGACCTAAACGCTAACATGGGCCCATGCGCGGCATCAGGATCCCAGAGCGGGATCCGGGCGCGGGATCCGGGCGCGGGATCCGGGCGCGGGACCCAGGTGCGGGACCCAGGTGCGGGGTCTGGCGGCCTTCGGGCTCGACCTGACCAGCAGCGCTGGTGTGATGAGGCGCCCCGTCGTCAAACACCCAGCACCGATCGTACGGCCCGCCGATCGGCTCGCTACTCGGCGACGCCTCTCACATGCATCAGCTTGTCCGGGTTGCGGACCAAATAGATAGCCGCCAGCCGGCCATCCTGGCCCGGCTCGAAGGCCAAAGTCATCAGCCCGTCCTGCAGTTCAACGATCAAGCCGAGCCAGCCGTTGATCCGCGCGAAGCGGAACGCAGCGTCCGCGTTGGCCGCGCTCATCGAGCCGCGCCACGCTAGGCCCCGTAGCAGGGTGATAATCTCATCGCGGCCGACCATGGGCCGCAGCGCCGCCTTGCGCTTGCCGCCCCCGTCGCTGATCATCACCGCATCCTGCGCCAGCACGTCCTTCAGCGCCGCGACGTCGTTCTTCTGCAATGCCGCCATGAAAGCCGCCACCAGCCGCGCCGCCTCGTCCTGGGAGACGGAGAATCTCGGCCGGGCCTCACGCACATGCGCCCGGGCCCGCGTCGCCAACTGCCGGCAGGCGGCTTCATTGCGGCCCAGGATCTCGGCGATGGCGCCATAGTCGTCGCCGAAAACATCGTGCAGCAGGAACACCGCGCGCTCCAGTGGCGAGAGCCGCTCTAGCGCCAACAGGAAGGCCACCGACACCGCCTCGGCGCGTTCCAGCGACTCCTCGGACATCTCCTCGATCAGAGGTTCTGGCAGCCACGGGCCGCGATAGGCCTCGCGCCGAACCCTGGCCGCGCGCATCCGGTCCAGACAGATCCGCGTGGCGGTTCGCACCAGCCAGCCGGCGGGATCGTCGATGATCTGGGTCTGCGCGCGGCGCCAGCGCAGCCAGGCGTCCTGCACCACGTCCTCGGCCTCGCTTACAGAGCCCAGCATGCGGTAGGCTAAGCGGGTCAGCCGCGCCCGGTGGGCTTCAAAGGCGGCGAGGTCGCTCATTGGGCGTTGGCGGCCTCGTTCAGGGGTGCGCGAAAGGGCGTCGGCTCGCCGGCCACGACCACCCTCGAGCAGACCTTGCCATAGCCCAGAGCGTATTTGAGCGTCGGATACATGCGCGCTGTGGTGAGGGCGAGCGCCAGCCCAACCAGCCCCTTTTCACCCCAGCGCCGGACCACTTCATCTCGCAAGACGTTGGTCTCTTCCAGCCGCCGTTCCAGCGTGGCGCGGGCGAAACGATAACCAAGCGCGGCGCTCTCACCCATGGCGGTTTCATCGCCGGCCAAGATTGCACACAGCACGCCGCCAGGCACGCCGCGTGCGGCGGCCATATCGACGCTGATCTGGGTGCAAGGGCCGCAATCCTCGCTCAACGTACCGACAATTCCGGCGGCGGCCAGCGCCGCGGCGGGCGCATCCTTGCGAGGGACCGATTGGGTTCCGATCAGGAATTTCGCAAGAGCAATGGGGTTCACCTTGTTCATCAGACGCGCATAGTCGGCGTCATAGTTCCAGGCGCGCTCCAACTTGTCGATCTGGTCGGACAAAAGGGCTCTAAGCATGACCGAGCTCCGTTGGTGCGGCGAGGCGGGACGCAACGAGGCCCGCGCTGATCAGGGCTGGCAGGAAGACGCTGGGCAGGTCGCGAACCAAGTCGTGGCCGCAGGCTGGGCTGCCGAGGGCCTCGATCAGATGGATAGCGGCGTGCAGCCCAAGGAAGCCGACAACCAAGACCAGTGTCGGAAATGCCCGAACCGGCCAAGCGGCAAAGGCGCTGAGACCGGCCGCGCAGACCAGATAAGCCGCCCCGATGTCCATGACGAAGTGGGCGTTATAGGGCCCGGTGGCGACAACGCCCGGCACAGCGGCGTACCACCAGGAGCCTGCCAGCAGCATGGCCAGGGCGTTTGCACCCAGGACGACAGCCAGCCCAAACGCCAGGCCCATCTCCACTCTTTGTCGCACGCTCGTCTCCATTGGTTTTGAAGACAGGACGCGCGAGGCGAGCCATTTGTGACACGTTGGGCGGTCGGCCCCGGAAAATTGTCAGGTCGCCGCAAACCAAGGCGCACGTCGGCCGGGCATTAACTGACTAGACGCAGTGAAGGCCGCCTTGGGGTTTGGCTCCCTGATCGGTCTAGACTGGTTGAATGTGATGGCGCGCAGTCGCAACCCTAACGAGACATTACAAAGTTCATTGGCGGTTGAGGGAGGGCATGTCTATGCGCGCCTGGGTACACCTCCGGTCACCCTCTGCCGAAAGGCTTGCCCCGGAGGTCAGCAAATTAAAGGGGCCGTCGTCCGTTACCGGGCGACGGCTTCTTCGTTGTTACCCGTCACGTTTTGTCGTCGGGCGGAAGACCCGCCTCGGAGATAAAGGAGCGCTCCGCTCGTACCGTGGTCAGCCCCGACGGAACAATCTGACGCGTTTCCGAGATGTAGAGCGGCGGCTCTCGGCCATAGGCCAACCACCCGTACGCTCAGCGCCCAGGGGGGAATAACCCGGATCAGGCTCGGAAAAGAGCCCGGGACCCTGTCGATCTCGGAAAGGGCTGCAATTCTTGCAGCTTTCCTATTGCTGACCTTGCTTCTGATGGCCTACCGCCCAGACGTAGGCCGCCACGGCGGCCAGATCGTCTGGCGAGAGCTGCACGCCGCCCATGGGCGGCATCGAGCTGCGAGATTGTTTCGGCGCAGGCACGCCTTTGGTGATCAGGTCTGTGATGGAGGCTAGGCTGCCGTCTGTCCAAAGGGGGCTGCCGGTGGTGAGGTTAGGTCCAATCGCCCCGCCGCTCGCGTCCTGGCCATGGCAAGCCGCGCAGATGGCGCCCTTGAAAATTCGCATCCCATTGGCGACTTGCTCGGCTGTAGCTCCGGGGGGTGTCGGAAGGCCCGGTTCCGCGCCAGCGGGGGCTTGGCTCGCAGACGCCGCGGCGGGGGGCGCGCTTGCCGGGGTTTGATAGGCCGCTTTCCAAATTTGGCCCCTCAGGTCGACCGAGGGCTGACGCCCCGCAGCCAGACCCATTGGAGATTTGGGCTGCGCCTGCACGGCGAAGGTGACGCCAAGCGCCAGCGCCGCGCCTGCGCCGAACGCCAACGCGGTCGACCAGAGCCCCAATTTCTTTGCACCGATCAAGTAGGTCACAGCCCGGCCTTTCTGGGTTTGTCACTATGCTTGGCTCCTCCCTATCGGTTCACTGGCTGCGCCGAAAGAGCTGCTGACATGTCGCTTGGCTCAGGGGCTTTCAGGCGCCGCCGTCGGACAGGGCCTGATGCGGCCAAGTGCAGGCTCTGACGGCGCGCCCGAGGAGAGCGGAAGGATAGGTGAGAGCCGCGCAACTTGCGATTTGACGCAACGCGCGTCTCCGAGCTAGGTCATGTCAGAGATCACGATCTTCCCTCGTAACACGCCATGACCCGTAAGATCGCTGTCGTCATTTTCCCCGACTTCCAGATACTGGACGCCACCGGACCGATTTCAGCCTTCGAACTCGCTGGGCAGCTCTCACCGAACGCCTACGCCATGACGGTGCTGGCTGCCGAAGCGGGGCCTATTACGAGTTCTGCGGGCGTCGATCTGCTCGCCGCCCGCTTCGATGACGCAGACTTCGACACCGTTCTGATCGCCGGCGGCTCGGGAAGCCGCAATTACGAGGGACTGACCTCGACGGTGGATTGGGTTCGCCGGCGTTCAAAGGATGTCCGCAGGATCGCCAGCGTCTGCACCGGCGCCTATCTGCTCGCGGAAACTGGCCTTCTGGACGCAAAGCGAGCGACCACGCACTGGGGCCAATCCGATCACTTCGCCAGACGCTATCCGAAGATCCGGCTGGAACCGGACCGGATCTTCGTTCGTGAAGGAAATCTCTGGACGTCTGCTGGCATCACCGCCGGCATCGACCTGGCCTTGGCGCTCATCGAGGACGACCTTGGTGTAGAGATCGCACGGCGGACAGCCCAACAGCTCGTCGTCCACCACCGCCGCCCAGGAGGGCAATCGCAGTTTTCGGCGCTGCTGGAGATTGGAGGTCCAAATGGACGGTTTGCGGGCCTGATGGATTGGATGCGTGAAAGGTTGGCCGAACCGCTCAATGTAGAGCGATTGGCCGACCAAGCCGCTATGAGCCCCCGCCACTTCGCCCGTGCATTCGCCGCCGAGACCGGCGTCACGCCAGCCAAGGCCGTAGAACGCCTGCGCCTGGAAGCCGCGCGTATCCGCGTTGAAGCCGGCCACGAGCCTATTGATAGCATCGCCCAGGTTACCGGGTTTTGCGACCCTGAGCGGATGCGGCGTGCGTTCCTGCGCTCCTTCGGCCAGCCGCCCCAGGCGTTGCGCCGCGCCGCGCGCGACTAAGCGGATTTTGTTTTTCGCCTATGGGCTCGGCCTTGTCGGGCGAATGCAGGATTTCCAGTCCAGCGCGCAGGTTGACGACATGGCCGTGATCAGCAGCTTCGTGATCGCGCGCCGCGGTTTGGGCCCATCGCGATCAGGATCGAAGGCCAGATGGCCTTTGGCTCACCCCACGCCATCCCAGCGCAAGGCGCGCGTCATCAAGACCCAGCAGCGTCGGCGGGCTCGCTGAGCGCCGGCTGTTCGGCGGCTTTGGGCGGCGCACGCGCGCTATCAGATGGATTTACCAGCTTCTCTCGCACTTCGACCGGCGCAATCCCCGCTGCGTTCACTGTCGCGTCGGCCGCTTTTTCCGCCATCTGCGTGGCCAGACGAAGGCTTGGTGTCAGCGGCAGGCTGACCAATAGAGCGCCACGATCCGTTGCGGGGTTGGCCAACGGGGCGTGCGGGTTGAGGCGGTAGAATATGTGCAGACCGACCTGAGCGACACGCAGCATCTGCGGGCCCCACTCGGGCTGGACTGAAGTTGTATGGAAATGGGTCGCAGTCCCAATATCGGCCACCACAACGCCCGAAAGCGTCCGCTCCGCGATGATCCGGGCGCGGTCCCAGGCGTCACTCTCAAGCGCGCGCGCCATCGAGCCGTCACATGCAAAACTGAACTGGCAGCTTTGCGATGCTGCGCCTTGGAACACCACCCCGCAGATCGTCTTGGGAAAGGAGGGGTTGTTCACCCGGTTCATCACCACCTGAGCCACGGCGGCTTGGCCGCGGGGGGTTTCGCCGCGGGCTTCATAGTAAACAGCCTGGGTGAGGCAATCGAGCTGGCGTACGCTCTCAAGGGCTGTGACGCGATGGCCGATCGCCTGACGATCATCGAACCGTGATGGCCAGGCTTGAGCCGGATCACGTCCGGCGTCACCGGCCAATGCATCATAGGCGCGCGCCAGCCGCAGAGCTCCAGGCTCCATGTGGCTTATTTCGCGCTGCAACATGGCTTCCGAGAATCCACCGTCGGCGGCGCGCGCGATTCTCGCGGCTCGACTGTGGTCGACGCCAGCCCGTGCGAGCCCCACCGAAAGATATATTGCGCCCAGGGCCAGGCCAATGCCGCAGCCCACCAAAGCGGCGCTTAACAGCCCGCGCCTATCGGCGCGAGCCTGCGTTCCTGATGACAAACCAGACGTGTCCTGCACGGCGAGGGCGGACTGCCCCCCGACATTGTCGCCGCGATCGCCCCTGCTCATGCTGGCAGTGACCGCTGGCTGGCCAACCCCGGACTCGATTGGGGTGGGCGACGGCAATTGGTAAAGGCTCTATGAACAAATTCGCGCGCTCTGGCAAGTCTATACTGCGTTGCAACATGAAATCGCCGGATCGCGGACAGCTGTTCTGAGCCGGGACATCAGGTCATCGGCTCGCAAATCGCAGGCCAGCTTTGGCCCTTCTTGCAGTCACTCGGAACCTCGATCGACGCGGTGACGTTAGCTTGACCAATAGGTCCGATATGGAGAATCCGCATGCGCAGTATGCTTAATTTGCTGGTTGTAGCCGGAGCGCTCTCAGCCCTTGCGGCATGCAACACCACCACTGAACAGAAGGCCGGCGCCGGGGCGGTGGCTGGGGCGGTTGTCGCCGGACCGGTGGGGGCTGCGGTGGGCGGCGCGGCAGGTGCGGTGGCTGGCCACGTGCAGGCTGATAGCTCAAAGCCGCATAGCTGAACCGCGCGGCGGCGTGGGACCTCCTTAAGCCCGCCAATCTCGCCCGCCGCTGCTTTGTCGCGCCTTTTTCCGGCGCCCGGCGCTCGGTCAGGGCAGGAACTGGAAATGCGCGCGGCCACGCCCCCTTCAGATCTCGCCGGCGCGAGCCTCAACCGCCTTGGCGGCGCCTTGACGCCATTCCACCCCCGGTCGCAGCCCGTCTGAAATCGTAGCCTGCGCACGATTATTCGCTTACATCGTAAGCAGTGCTATGGTTCCCGAAAGGGAGGCCTCCATATGCGCAGTCTGGGTTTCATTGGAGCGATCGCCGCAGCGATGACGCTGGCCTTGGCGGCGCAAAGCGCAACGCCTGGAGCCAAGGAGCAAGATCGCTTCGCCCAGAACGGCGGGGTGAAAATCCACTATGTCGTGGAGGGTGAAGGTCCATTGGTCGTGCTGATCCACGGCTTTCCCGATTACTGGGCGACCTGGAAGCCGCTTATGGCGACGCTTTCGGCCGCCGGCTACCGCACCGCAGCTATCGACAACCGAGGCTATAATCTCTCCGACAAGCCCTCTGGAGAAGCCGCCTACGCCATGCCCAATCTCGTGGGCGATGTTGCAGCGGTGATCTCAGCCGAAGGCCAGAAGAACGCCGTGGTGATCGGCCATGACTGGGGCGCGGCCATCGCCTGGAACGTGGCGATGACGCGCCCTGACCTGGTCAACAAGCTGGTCATCATGGCCGTTCCCCACCCGGCCGGCATGGCGCGCGAGCTGGCCACCAACAAAGCCCAACAAGAGGGCTCCAACTACGCCCGCAATTTCCAAAAGCCGGGGTCGGAGAAGACCCTGACGGCTGAGGGACTGGCCGGCTGGGTGAAGGATCCGAAGGAGAAGACCGGGTATGTCGAGGCCTTCCGGCGCTCAGACTTCGGCGCAATGATGAACTACTACCGCGCCAACTATCCGAGGGGCGCAGGCGAAGCCGTGGGGCCGCCGCAAACCTACCCGCCGGTCAGCGCGCCGGTCCTGGTGATCCACGGCATGAAGGACACCGCCCTCAACGCTGCCGGTCACAACGGGACCTGGGACCACGTCACCCAAGACACCACCCTCCTGATGATCCCTTCGGCCGGTCACTTCGTTCAGCACGACGCCGAGGCCCTGGTTGATCGCACCGTAAAGGACTGGCTCGACGCACGGCGTTGATCAGGGCGCAAAACTCGAGCGGATTTTCACCCCCCAATGACCATCCTGGCGGGTGATCACGTAGATGCTGTCGAACCCGCCTATAGTCGAACCATCCTTACGATAACGCGTGAAGCGCGTGTCGATGTGAACCTTGTCGGGACCAGCGTGGATCACCTCGCGCCGATCCCAGGCGGAGTGATCCCATCGGGCAAGCGCGCCGCTCGTGAAGCGCTCAGCCGTCATGTCGCCTGCGTTCAAGATCACCAGGCCCTGAGACGCCAATCTTACGCTTGGAAAATTGAAAGTCGCCTCGAAGGCCGGAATATCGCGTGCGTTGAACGCCTGCATGAAAGCGTCCAGCACGCCTTGCGCGGCGCGGATCGCCTCTGCATCAAGATGATCTTTGGCCATCGGGGCTCCAGTTTCCTGCACCATGCTCCTGCCATGGCGCTGTCAGCAACCCGCCGCAATGGGGTGGTGTTCGCCGCTTCGAAAACCTAGTTTGCGGTTCATGGCTCGTTCTCCTCGTCCCAGAAACGGCGTCGCCGAAACGCCGGCGACTTTCGACTATGACGAGAACTCCATGCCGATGCTGTGGAAGCCTCATCGACCGGATCGCCCTTCAAAATCTGAGGGCGGCAAGGTCTTCAAGCTGGTGAGCGACTACGCCCCGGCCGGCGACCAATTGGCCGCAATCCCTGAGCTGGTGGCCGGCGTCAACGCGCGTGAACACGACCAGGTGCTCTTGGGCGTCACCGGATCCGGCAAGACCTTCACCATGGCCAAGATCATCGAGCAAACCCAAAGGCCCGCGCTGATCCTTGCCCCCAACAAGACGCTCGCCGCCCAGCTTTACAGCGAATTCAAGAGCTTCTTCCCTGAAAACGCGGTGGAGTTCTTCGTCTCATATTACGACTACTACCAACCCGAGGCCTACGTACCGCGCACAGACACCTACATCGAGAAGGACAGCTCGATCAACGAGCAGATCGACCGGATGCGCCACTCTGCGACGCGCGCGATCCTGGAGCGCGACGATGTCATCGTCGTAGCCTCGGTGTCCTGCATCTACGGCATTGGCTCGGTTGAAACCTACACGGCCATGACCTTCACCCTCGAACCCGGTCAGCGGATCGATGAAAAGAAACTCATGGGCGATCTGGTGGCCCAGCAGTATAGGCGCAACGATCAGGCCTTCGAGCGTGGCGCATTTCGCCGTCGCGGCGACACCATCGAGATCTTTCCGGCCCACTACGAGGATCGCGCCTGGCGCATCAGCCTTTTTGGCGACGAAATCGAGACGATCACCGAGTTCGATCCGCTAACTGGCAAGAAGACCGCCGACCTCAAGGGCGTGAAGATCTACGCCAACAGCCACTATGTGACGCCCCGACCAACCCTCAATCAGGCGATCAGCCAGATCAAGGATGAGCTCAAAGAGCGCCTCGACTGGCTCGTGGCCAACGGCAAACTCCTTGAAGCCCAACGCCTGGAGCAGCGCACCACGTTCGATCTCGAAATGATCCAAGCGACGGGATCTTGCGCCGGGATCGAAAACTACAGCCGCTACTTGACGGGCCGACGCAGCGGCGAGCCGCCGCCGACATTCTTTGAATATATCCCTGAAAACGCGCTGCTCTTTGTAGACGAAAGTCACCAGACGGTGCCGCAGATCGGCGGCATGTATCGTGGCGACTATCGGCGAAAATTCACGCTGGCCGAATATGGCTTTCGGCTTCCTTCGGCCATGGATAACCGCCCCCTCAAGTTCGAAGAATGGGATGCGATGCGTCCCGACACGGTGCATGTCTCGGCCACGCCCGGTCCATGGGAAATGGAACGCACCGGCGGGGTCTTCACTGAACAGGTGATCCGGCCGACGGGTCTTATCGATCCGCCCGTCGAGATCAAGCCTGTCTCAAAGGATGGCTTTAGCCAGGTCGACGACGTGATCGACCAGGTCCGCCAGGTCGCCGCCCAGGGCTACCGAAGCCTGATCACCGTGCTCACCAAGAAAATGGCCGAGGATCTTTCTGAATACATGCATGAGCAGGGTTTGCGGGTCCGCTACATGCATTCCGATGTGGACACCTTGGAACGTATTGAGATCATTCGCGACCTGCGCCTAGGCGCATTCGACGCCCTGGTCGGCATCAATCTGCTGCGCGAAGGTCTGGACATTCCGGAATGTGGCCTGGTCGCCATCTTGGACGCCGACAAGGAAGGTTTCCTGCGCTCTGAGACGAGCCTGATCCAAACCATCGGCCGCGCAGCGCGTAACGTTGATGGCCGGGTGATCCTCTATGCCGACACTGTGACGGGCTCGATGGAGCGCGCGATGGCCGAGACCAAGCGCCGGCGCGAGAAGCAGGAGGAATACAACGTCGCCAACGGCATCACGCCGGCCAGCATCAAGAGCCGCATCAAGGACATTTTGGCCTCGCCCTATGAAAAGGACCGGGTCACCGTGCCGGTCGGGGCGGCTGAGGACGGCTCCAAACCCTTCCTCGGCGATAATTTCAAGGCCACGCTTCGCGATCTGGAAGGCCGTATGCGAGCCGCCGCCGCCAATCTGGAGTTCGAGGAGGCGGCCCGGCTGCGCGACGAGATCAAGCGGCTGAAGATGCTCGACCTGGAATTCGCCAACGACGTCATGACCGCGCCCGGCGAGGACGTCGATCGCGGCGCGGTCAAGCGGGTGAAGTCCGAAGCGCGCGCCGAAGCCGCTGAGCGCTTTCGAAAAGCGCGGCGCTAAATCAACTCTGCATCCGTTGGGCTCTTAGAGCTTGGCCAGAGCTCGCCCGCTAATCCTCGACCGGGTCGTCCTGAAGACGAACGCGCATGCGATAGACCTCGGCCGCCACCGCGGCGGCCAGCAACGCCAGGAGGCTGGCGAGCGGCGTGGCGGCCAGACGACTTATGAACTGACCTTGCGATTGGGTCAGCAAGGTCACCACCAGATCAAGTATGAACACTGGCGCTCCCAACAGCATCACAGCCAGTGCGAAGCTAAGCACAGCACCGCGCATCAGCTTCCAGGAACGACCAGGGCTCATATCCTCATCGCAAACGAGGCGGCCAATCGCCCAAAGGGTCAGGCGAAGCGAGGCCCAAAGAAGGACCAGCCCCGCAACCAACCCCCCGCTGACCGCGCCCAAACCGTTCAAAGCCGCAGCGTGCGCGGCGTTTGGCGTCAGCGCCGGCGCCAGGGCGGCCAGCGCTGCGGGTCCGGTTCCGAGGACTGTGATGATCGCAGCGTAAGCCGCCAGGCCGAGATCCGGCCGCCATGGCTTGTCGCGATCGAGAAATGCACGCATGGCGATGCCGGTTACTAGGCCCGCACCCAGGCTAGACAGGGCCGCTGTCGCCAAGGTCCCCAGCTGAAGCTCACCGGATGGCGCAGGTTGACTTGCAAGGACGGCTGCGCCCAGCGCAAAAACCAGCGTAAGCGCTGACCAAAGTGGCCAAACGCGCCCCAGCGAACGCCACAGATTGCTCACGCCAGCTGCGGCCAGCGCTTCAATCCCGGGACGTTCGACCATGTCCGCATCGTAGGCTTGGATGCTCATTGAGGGGCCTCGTGCTGCGAAATCCTCGGACGGAGTCTGCGACTTGGGCCTTCACGTTCGCTTAAGGAATGTGGTCAACGCCGCGGCAAGCATAACGCGAACCCCAAATTCGAGCGGATCGGTCGCCCCTCGCCGTGGCCGCCATCCCGATACCAAAGCCTTATCCGTGACTTCAAATCCTCACTGACACATAAGCGGCGCCGTTCATGCAGCAGTCAGGGAACCTGTGTTGATTTTGTCCGTATTCGAGACGACAGGCGGGAGCCTCCTAGCGGATCATAATGAACCGCGGGCCAACCAAAGACCTGGGTCGGGGATTTGAGGTATAATCGCATGAGCCCTTCTCTGAGCGTGGTCGCTAACAACGACCTTACCCCCACGAAAACAGAAACCGTTGCAGAACGCGTGCGGCGTTTGCAGGCCGAAGCCAAGCAATTGGCGAAGGACCATATTCACACTCTCACCGCGGCAATCGTTGAAGTTGAAAAGATGGCGGCCGAAATCGCAGAGGGCGGCGACGCCTATCCGGCCGGCGTTCGAGATTTGGCCCGACGCTTTGTCGACGATTGCGATGCACGCGTTCAAACGCTTGAGGCGATCACGTCACGCACGTGAGCCAAGGATGGCCACCCCGTCTGGTGCGGCGCGCAAGCCACAACCAAGCTCGGGCGGCTGGATGGAGTTGCGAGGGGTTGGCGCCCCGGGGACTAGCTCACTAGATCCCGAAACTGCGCGCTACGCTTGAGCCAAAGGGCCGCGTAGCTACAGATTGGTGTAATTTTCAGAGATCGGGCGCGGGCGTCGCTGGAAATGGCGACCATAAGGCGACCCGCAGAACCCTTGCCTCGCAAAGGCGACGGGGCCTCAACGTGATCGATGACAATTCGATCGGCAATCAGGCGGTAGTCCGCCCAGACAGTGAGACCTTCCTCATCCATCTCGTAGCGCTCGCCGGTGTCGCGTAGATTGGCTTGGTGAAGATTTGACATATCGCGGTTCTCCTAGAGCCAATTCGAGGTTAGCCTCAGCCCCGTCTGGACTGGGAAAATAGAGATGAAACATGCGATCGCAATTTCGACCTTGGCGCTCATAGCGCTCGGGGCCTGTTCAAAGAAGCCTGAGATCGCTGCAAGCGCGCCTGCGCGCGCCGCGCCCGCCAGTGGGCCAGCGGCGTCGCCCGCAGGGCCGCCCTCGCGAAAGGCGGGGCTTTGGACCCAAAGCATCGTCAGCGATAAAATGCAGCAGACCATCAAGATGTGCTTGGACGCCGCAGCTGACGCGAAGATGAAATGGTGGGGGTCAAGCCAGGCTGGCAGATCCGCAAGCTGCACAGAAGAAAAAGTCACTCCGCGCCTGGGAGGCGGCTGGGATTTCCATTCGGTCTGCAGGACCGGCGCCACAGGAACTGTCACATCAGACGGCTCGGCGATGGGCGACTTCGGCTCGCACTATAAGGTCGAGGTGAACACGGTGACCGCAGGCTCGACCATGCAACAAGCCAACGGGCCCCGAACGGTCTCTATCGAGGCGACCTGGGAGGGCCCTTGCCCGGCCGATATGAAGCCCGGCGACATAGAACTCCCCGGCGGCATGCGGCTCAACGCCATGGGCGAAATGTCTGGCGGGCCAAGCGGGCGCGTGACTTCGTCCGACATTGCGAAAATGCGCGCGCAGGCCCTGGCCATGGCCAGGGCCGCGCATGACCAGGAAAAATAGGCTCTAAGCCAACTCGACAGCCATCGCAGTGGCTTCGCCGCCGCCGATGCAAAGCGAAGCGACGCCACGTCTGCCGCCGCGGGCCTGAAGCGCACTCAAGAGCGTGGCCACAATCCTTGCGCCGCTGGCCCCGATCGGATGGCCAAGCGCGCAGGCTCCGCCGTTGACGTTGAGCTTGGCCCGATCGATCCCAAGATCACGCTCGGCGATCATGGCGACCACCGCAAACGCCTCATTGACCTCGAAGAGGTCGACGTCTTCGACGCTCCATCCAGCACGCTTGAGACATTTCTGCATCGCCGGGACCGGCGCAGTCGTGAAAAGGCTGGGCTCATGGGCATGGGCCGCATGAGCTGCGACGCGCGCGACAACTGTCATACCGAGTTTGCGGGCCACCGAAGCCCGCGTCATGACCAAGGCCGCTGCGCCATCGGAAATCGAAGAGGCGTTGGCCGCCGTGATCGCGCCATCCTTGGCGAAGGCGGGCTTGAGCGTTGGGATCTTGCTGGCGTCGGCCTTGGCCGGCTGTTCGTCATGGGCGACCATGACGGCGCCCTTGCGGGTCACCACCTCGAACGGAACAATCTCACGGGCGAACGCGCCGTTTTCGCTGGCCGCCTTGGCGTTGGTGAGGGAGCGAATGGCGAATGCGTCCATGGCTTCGCGCGTGAACTGATACTGCTTTGCAGTCTCCTCGGCGAAGGATCCCATCAGTCGGCCAGGCTCGTAGGCGTCCTCCAATCCATCCAGGTACATGCTGTCATAGGAGGTGTCGTGGCCGATCCGGGAGCCGGCGCGGTGGCTCTTCAGGAGATAGGGCGCATTGGTCATGCTCTCCATGCCGCCTGCGACAATGATATCCGCAGAGCCCACGGCCAGGGCGTCGTGAGCCATGATCGCAGCCTGCATGCCTGAGCCGCACATCTTGTTGATGGTCGTCGCCTCGACAGACTTGGGCAACCCCGCCCCGATCGCGGCCTGGCGGGCTGGAGCCTGTCCAAGTCCGGCTGGCAACACGCAACCCATGATAATCTGCTCGACAGCATCGCTGGGCGCGCGCGCGCGCTCGACAGCCGCGCGCACGGCGGCCGCGCCAAGCTCGGTGGCCTTGGCGGGCGCCAATACGCCCTGAAACCCTCCCATGGGGGTGCGCGCATAGCTGGCGATGACGACGGGGTCTGAACTCTGGGTCATGGGGGCCATATAACTATCCGTTGATCACTGCAAAAGCCGGCTTGCTACTTTGCCGCCGCACGCGCGATGAAACCTCCTCCCAGAACGCGGGATTGGGAATCTGGAGCGTAGAGCGCGCAGGCCTGGCCCGGAGCGACCCCCTCCTCGGGCGTTTCGAAAATGACGCCCGGCTCGCCGTCGATCCAGGCGAGGCGGCCAAGCACCGGTTCACGGGTGGATCGCACGCGGGCCAATACCGGGCGGCCCGCATTGCAGGCCTCGGCCATGGAGAGGCTGTCGCCAATCCAGTTCGTCTCGCCGAGCACGAGGGCGGAACTCAGCAAGGCTTCGCGTGGTCCAACGACCACCTGGCGCGTATCGGCGTCGATGCGAACCACAAACAGCGGATCACCCACTGCAACGTTCAGGCCGCGCCGCTGTCCGATCGTATAGCGCGTGACGCCCTCATGGCGTCCCAGCACGCGGCCATCCAAATGCACGATATCGCCAGGCTCGGCCCCGTGCGGGCGCAGCCGGTCGATGACCGTCGTGTAACGCCCTTCAGGGACAAAACAGATGTCCTGGCTATCGGGCTTTTCAGCGACCGCCAAACCGAGTTGGGCCGCAGCGGCGCGAACAGCCGGCTTGGGCAAGACGCCCAGGGGAAAGCGCAGGTACGAGAGCTGCTCGCGCGTCGTGGCGAAGAGGAAGTAGGACTGATCGCGCGCCGGATCGAGGGCCCTGTGCAGCTCGGGCCCTGCACCCCCGACCTCCCGGCGAACGTAATGACCCGTGGCCATCGCCTCTGCGCCCAGGTCGCGGGCGACGTCGAGGAGATCTCGGAACTTCACCGTCTGATTACAGCGGATGCATGGAATTGGCGTCTCGCCCCGCAGATAGGCGTCGGCGAAATCTTCGATGACCTGTTCTTTGAAGCGGCTTTCGTAGTCGAGCACATAGTGGGGTATCGCCAGGGCCTGCGCGGCCGACCGCGCGTCGTGAATATCCTGACCCGCGCAGCAGGCGCCCTTCTTCTGCACCGCCGCGCCATGGTCATAGAGCTGCAGCGTCACACCCACGACGTCATAGCCGGCGCGGGCCAAAAGCGCAGCGGTGACGGTGGAGTCCACGCCGCCGGACATGGCCGCGACGATCCGTGACCCGGCCGGCAGGCGCACGGCGTCGCGTGCGGCCTCGATCAGACCCTCGCTCAGGGTCGCAGATGTGAGCACCGGGGCGTTCATGGCGGCTTATCTAGCGGCTCGCCCCTCTTTTTGCGAGGTCAGTCGGTGAAGACACCGACGAGGCCGATATCAGACCCTGGCGGGACCACCCCACGGTCCAGGCCTGGCGAAGCTCGCCGACCAGGGCGCCTCGCGGCGCTACGCCACCGGCAGCAGGGAGATCAGCGAGTCGCCTTGCAACGCCTGCAGAACCTTGGCCGACGCCTGTACGGAAAGCTGGGCGTTGGAGAGGTCTGTCGCGGCCTTGGCGATATCGGCGTCTGTGATGTTGCCGATCACCGAGGTGAGCGTGTTTTGCTGTGTGACGAGGTTTGCGGCGACGTCAGAGACCTGAGTTTGCACAAGGCCGTTTTGAGCCGTCTGAGTGGTCAGGTTGGTGGCGACCGTCGTCCAGGTCTGAATTTGGTTGGTGAGGAATGTCGTCTGGGCGGCTGTCAGCGGTCCGCTCAACGGGCCGTTGGGGCCCTGATTGAAGGCTTCGATCGCCTGAAAGGCGTTCAGCAGCGGCGTGGCGAGGTTGCTCGCCAGTTGGCCGGTCGTCACCGTGGTGTTGTCGTCCAACTTGGCCTGAACCTGCAGGCTGTCGTTCTTGAAGAAGCTCGAGATCGGCGGCCCCGACGTCAGATCGCTTAACTGGGTCGCACTCACGGGCGCGGTGTTGACCTGGCCTCCGGCGAATACGTACTTGCCATCGAACTGGGTGTTCAAACCGCTGAGCGCGGTGCTGAACTGGCTTTGGATTTCTTGAATCAGAGACGAGGCGTCGCCACTGGCGAGTGCGTTTTGGATCGCCTGATTTACGCCCGCCGCAGCGCCGGAGACCGCGGTTAGACCTTCATCCTGGGCAGTCAACTTGGCCGCAATCTGCGAATTCTGCGCCTGATAGTTGGTGATCCGGGAATCCAGCGATTTTATCGCCGTCAGGGTCTCTGCCTGTGTGGCGAAATCCTTCAGGTCGGAACCATTCTTGCCTGACGAAACCTTGTCGCCGGCGGCGGTTTGCGCGCTTTCGGCCGCCAGGAGGTTGGCCAGGATGGCCGAAGTCTGGGTCGCTGTGGCCACGCGGTCGAGCATATTGAGGTCCTTTCAGAACTGGCCAACGATGAGTGCTGGTCAGGGCAGTATGGCGAGCAGGCTATCGAGAACGTCCTTCGTAGCCTGGATCAATCTGGCGTTGGCGCTATAGGCCGACTGATAGGTCGTCAGGTTGACGAGCTCTTCGTCGATCGAAACCCCTTGAACAGACTGAAGCTTGGCGTTGGCTGCGGTCTGCACGGCTGTGGCGCTGGTTGATTGATCAGACGCCGTGGCTGCGTCGCGACCGATGGAGCCGCCGAACTGGGCCGCGTAGCCGTCAATCGATGTCGTGATGTTCCCCAGATCGCCGGCCGCCTTGAGCAGGACGGGGTTCTGATTGGCCAAGGAGAGCGCCAACGCGCCCGACCCATCGCCTGGAGAAACAGCTGGCTGGCCTGGGCCGGCGCCGAGATTGAGCGTGGCCAAGGGCACTTGGGTTGGATCGGCCGCCAGGGTCGGGTTAACCTGGAAGCTCCCCGCGCGCGTCGAGCGCTGAGCCAGCCCCAGGCCGAAGAGTTGGCTGATCGAGGGCCCCCCGACGCCGCGTTGCGTCGTATCCTGCGCCACGGTGACCTGAGCGTTTTGCGGCTGGGTTCCTTGAAAGGTCAGACCCCCCTGCGCATCCAGGGTGAAGGTCCCGTAGAGACCAACGCCCGTGGCGCTATTATTCAACGCGTTGACCAGATCGCCCACCGTCGGGCTCCCAGCTGGAGGCACAGCGACCGTCACCGTGCGCAACGGGTTTCCAGCCGAGGTCGACACCTGCAGCGTGATCGTGCTTCCCGGCGCAAATCCGTTGGGATCGGTCGAAGCCAATCCGGTGTCATAAGACGACAAGCCCGTGGAAGTGATGAGGTTGTTCAGTCCGAAGAACTGGGAAAAACCCTCTCCGGCCTTTTGCGACGTGCCCTCGTTGATCGCCACGCCATTGGCTCCGCTGGCGGAGATCGAAAGCGCCCCGTTGGTGAAACTCGCCGTTCCCGAAGCCCCCAGGCTGGCGTTCAACTGAGTAAGGAAGGTCGCCGGCGTGAACGCCGCACCTGGGCCGCCGTTGACGCTGATGGTCCCAGCCGAGAAATCGATGCCGACGGACTGTTGGACGACACCGGAGGAATTGGTGATAGCAATCGTCGTCTGACCGGTGAAATTGCTGACGGCGGTCGGAAGATCGAGCCCGGTGTTCTGTCCTGTAAGCGTCTTGGGCGGAGGTGACGCGGTTGACGCGTTGCTCGCAGCATTTAGCGCTTGGGAGGCGCGTGAGACGAACTCACCCAATTGGTCTGACAGTCCAGGAAGTTTGGTGTTGCGGAGATCCAAAAGGCCGCGAAGCTCGCCACTGGCGATGGTGATCGGCTCGGGCTGGGATCCATTGCCCGGCGTGGTGACCGAAACAAAGCCGGGCGTGTTGGCCCCGGCGTTATAGGTCAAGGTGGAAGCCCCGTTGTCGACCAGGGCGATCCCTTCTGTTGAACGGATCGTCACGCCGCCCTGGGGACGCGCCGTTACGTTCACATTGAGAAGGGATGACAGCTGAGTGATGTCCTCAGCTTGTTGGTTCTCAGAACCGGTTGCATCACCGCCATTGAGCTGGGCGCGGGAGATGTCCGAATTCAGGCTGTTGATTTGCTGCAGGAGCGTATTGGCCTGAGCGACATCTGCGCCAGCCTGGCTGTCGGCGGTGCTGCTCAGCGAAGCGATCTGGGTGTTGATCCGATTGGCGTCGCCTAGGAAGTTGCTGACTGAGTTCAGAGCCTGGCTGCGCAACAGCGTCGATGACGGGTCGTTGGCCGCGCTTGCGAAATCAGCAGAGATCGTATCTGGCAGGTTGAAGAAGTAGTCAGCGCCGGACGGGTCGCCAAACAGGTTTTGGGCGTTATCCAGGAACTGCGAATAGACGCTGAAGCGGCTGGAATCAGCGCCTGCGGTCAGGCTTGCTGACTGCAGGTACTGATTGGTGACCCTTTGGACGCCCGTGACATCAACGCCGGCTCCTGCACCCGCAACGACGTTTTCTTGTTGGGTGATGACCTTGCGGACGTAGCCGGGGGTGTTGACGTTGGCGATATTGTCGGAGATCGCGTTGAGCGCCGCCTGAGCCGCCTGAAGCCCAGACGTCGCGTTCTGCAGAACACCACTAAGAGACGACATCGATTAGGTCTCCGCCCGGCAAAGGCTGACGCGTGACTCGGCGAAATCTGCCGGGTTAAGGCCTGACGGCCGCATGGCGAGCCTAGAATTTCTTTGTCTTTTCAACATGGTCCCTCTCTGGGCCCGGTGAGTTCGCAAGACTAAGCGCAAGACCGGCGCCAATTCGCAGATGGATCGAAACCCGGAAACACCCGCCTGGGCGGCAGGAAACACCCATCTGGACCGGAATGACTCGGCAAATTCCGCTCTTGCTGGGGAGTTATGACATGCCATCAAAGAGCATTTATATTCGTAGAAACAAATACTTGCTCAGTTGGCGCAAAGGTTGCTCCAACTCGTCCGAATGTTCCCTGACGCAGCACGCGTTCGCCATTACCCCCATCCAAGGCGTCCAAGCGTATGTCTGCTGTTGCGATCAGTCCTGTTCCGTCTCCCACGGCCGGCGTCTCGGCCGCGACGGGCCCTGCCGCCATTGCGAGCGGGGCTGCGGGTCAGGCGCAAGGACTTCCCGCCGCGTTCGAGGCGATACTTGCGACGCTGTCGGAAGCCGAAGATGCAGCCACGCGTGGGACCGCAAGCCCGCCCAATATATTCGGTCAACTGAACGCCAGCGCCAAGGCTGGCGCAAATTCCGGGAAAGCTCAGGCCGAGATCGGAAAAGCCAAGGGCGACGACAGCAAAGACGCCAACGCCGCTGCGCCAATCGCCCCTACGCCGAACCCGTCGGATGCGGCGCTATCGCTGCTGGCGGCGGTCGCCACCCCCGCGCCCACGCAAACCATTGCGACGCCGCCGCCGGCTGGCGATGGGACCGCCGGCCAAACAGCTTCCGGCCTTTCGAGCGGTGAAAATTCCTTAAGCTCCAATTTCGCCGCCTCGCTTGCCTCGACGACCGCCTCGAAAACGGCGTCGACCGCGGCTGCGACGACGGCCGATCCAGCCGCCGAAGGCGATGATGATGGTGGCGACGACGAGACGGTGAGCACGACAAAAGCGGACGCGGCCAACGTAAATGACGCTGCGGTTGCGACATCGGCCAACATCGCGCCCCCGACCAAGCCAAACCTGACGCCGCTCTTCCAACCGGCTGCGACAACCGCGGCTACGGCGGCTTCACAGGTCTCTGCAGCGCCCGCGCAGGTTCCCACCCAGGCGCCTGCGCCGAACATTGCTGCGCCGCAGACGCCGCCGCTGGAGACCCCTGCCCCTCCAGATCCGGCCCCTCAAGATCCGGCCCCGGCGCTCAAGCTCAACACCGCAGCCCTGGTCTCCCAATCTCCGATCCAACCCCCGCCGCCCACCGCCGGCAAGCCGGCGCCCGCGAAGGCCGATCGCCTGGAATCCTCAAAGCTCCAAGGCCCGCGCGAGGGGGCGGAAAAGCCGGCGACGAGCAGCGCCATCAAGACCGCCGATATAGGCCCGCCCATCGATGAAGCTCAGCCGACAAGGAGCGCGCCGACCGACAAAAGCGACAAGGCCGCGACGCCCAGCGATCCAGCCGCACAGCAAGACGCCTCCCCAACGCCGGCGAGCCCCGGGACCTCTTCAACGACACCACCGCAAACCGTCGTGGCGGCGGCCGCAACCCAGGTGCGCGGTTCGCCGCAGACCGTGGCCAACCTTGCCGCCGACATCGTCAAGAAGCTGGATGGCCGCTCCACCCAGTTTGACGTTCAGCTGGATCCTGCAGGCCTGGGCAAAGTCGACGTCCGCATCGAGATCGGGTCTGACGGCAAGATAACCGCAGCCATGTCCTTCGACACGCCCCAGGCCGCCGCAGAGATGCAGGCCCGGGCTGGCGAACTTCATCACGCCTTGGCGCAATCGGGGTTCGACGCCGCAGGCGGAATGTCATTCGGCGTGGCCAGCGACGGCGGCCAAAGCAGCCAGGGTCAAAACCAGCAAGCCCAAACCGGCGCGGCCTTCCGCGGCCGCGCCTTCCAAGCCGCTATCGACACGGCTGAAGCCGCGTCGACCCCCCAACTCACGCTTCGAGCCAACTCGACGTCCGGCGTCGATATCCGAATCTGAGGACACCATGACCATCACATCTACATCCCCCGTCACCACACCGCCTCCTGTGACGACGCCTTCGACCAGTTCGACGCCGAGCACGGCGGCGTCGAAGACCTCGTCTGCGACGCTTCAGGGGTTGGGGAGCCTGACCGAGAACTTCAATACCTTCCTGACGCTGCTGACGACGCAGCTGAAGAACCAAGATCCGACGGCGCCGCTCGATTCAAACCAGTTCACCCAGCAATTGGTTCAGTTGACCGGCGTCCAACAACAGCTCAACACCAACGCCCTGCTTCAGCAGGTGGTTGGCAACACCTCGAACGGCGTCTCCACCGCGGTTGGCCTTATCGGCAAGGACGTTAGGGCCACCGGCGACACCGCCAACCTCTCAAATGGCCAGGCTCAGTGGTCCTACAATCTTCCCGCGACCGCCTCAGACCTGAAGGTTCAGGTGTTGAATTCTGCAGGCACCGTGCTTTTCGCCGCAGCTCCCACGAACTTGAGCGCCGGGGATCACACCTTCACCTGGAACGGTAAGGACACCGCCGGCAACCAACTCCCCGACGGCGGCCCCTTCACCTTGCAGGTGACGGCCACTGACGCCACCGGCGCATCGATAGCGGCGACGAACTTCGTCGAGGGCATCGTAACCGGGGTTACGCAGGCGAACGGCGCGACCTCGATCACCATCAATGGCGGGCAGGTCAATCTCTCCAACGTCACGTCCGTCAAACAAGTAGCGTCCAACTCCTCGCCGGCGACCTCATGAGGTTTCGTCGTCGCCCCTATGAACCTGGACGGCAAAACGCCGCCCCCTGCGACGGCCGAGTGACGCCGATCACGCCCGCAGCATGCGGCAACCCAGCAAAGAACGGATAGAAAATGAGCATCAATTCAGCATTGCTTGCCGGTGTGTCAGGCCTCTTGGCCAACTCCTCGGCGCTCGCAGCGATTTCCGACAATATCTCCAACCTCAACACCACAGCCTACAAGGAAAACCAGGTGGACTTTTCCACCTTGGTGACCTCGCAGGCCGTCACGGGGCAGTATTCCGCTGGCGGCGTGACAAGCAAAAACACCCAGCTTGTCAGCACTCAGGGCCTGATCCAGGGCGCCTCATCGCCCACCGACTTGGCGATCTCCGGCGACGGCTTCTTTGCGGTCGCCACCTCGCCTAAGGCCTCGGCGACGGAGTTCACCCGCGCGGGTGCGTTTACGCCCGACGCCAACGGCTTCCTGGTCAATGACGCCGGCCTCTATCTGCAGGGTTGGCCCGCCAACGCCAATGGCACCTTCACCCCCGACCCTTCCGACGTGACCAAGCTGCAGCCGATCAACGTCAAGAACCTTGGGGCGGCTGTCGAGCAAACCACCACGCTCGGCATCAACGCCAACCTAAACGAAACCACCCCCGTCAGCGCCGGGGCGGCGACCTATAACGCCTCGACAAACAGTTTGGCGGCCTTTGCTGCAACCGGAACTGGCACTGCTCCAGACGCGCCGCCGATCGATCTGAACGTGATCGACTCGGTGGGCGGCAGCCACAAGCTGGAAGTCGCTTTCGAAAAAACCTCCACGCCGAACCAGTGGAACGCCGAAATCTATGCGGTGCCGGCATCGGACGTATCGACCAGCGGCCCGAGCGGTCAGATCGCAGCCGGCCTTGTGAACTTCAACCCGGACGGTTCGATCAACCTGGCCACCTCGACCTTGTTCGGCGCAGCCGGCGCAAGTCCGACGATCACCTTGGGCGCATCGGGAAGCGCTTCGCCTGCCTGGGCGAGCGGTCTTGGCATCGCCGGCCAGACCGTCAGCGTTGATCTCAGCCAGCTAAGCCAGCTTGCGTCCGCCTCCACCGTCACTTCGGTGACCTCGAACGGCGCCAGCGCAGGCAACATCGTGGGCGTGCAGGTTGACGCAAATGGCGTGGTCTCGGCTCTCTTCGACAACAGCCAAATTCGAAAGATCGCCCAGGTCGCCTTGGCGACGTTCCCCAACCCCGATGGTCTGACGCCGGTCTCTGGCAACGCCTATACGGCCTCGCTGCCTGCCGGCAACTTGACTTTGAAGGCGGCAGGAACCGGCGGCGCCGGAAAAATAGCGCCGTCCAGCCTGGAGGCCTCCACGGTCGACCTGTCCACAGAGTTCACCGGACTGATTACGACCCAGAAAGCCTACTCGGCATCTTCCAAGATCATCACTACCGCAGACACCATGTTGGATGAACTCATCAATATCATCCACTAGATTTAGTCTTAACTAAGCTTAACCAAGTGTAAAATCTTGGTTGTGCCGAATTAATACACAAGGATCATGCGATTATGCCCTTATTCACTAATCCGATTCAGCGGCTGTTAGGAGCCGTGCGCTATTGTTCTCCTCAACAGTGATGGTGAGAAAGGCTTAAAAGCCATGTTGCAGCAACAGCAGACGCGCACAAATAGCCGTGGGGAGTCGTATGTTATCGGCCCCACGGGCGCGCCGTTGACGCTGAGGGACTTGCCGCCGGCGGATACCGGCCGGTGGGTGATCCGACGTAAGGCCGAGGTTGTGGCTGCGGTGCGCGGGGGCTTGCTCTCGCTGGAAGACGCGCTGGAACGTTATCGGCTGACCTCGGAGGAGTTCCTCGCTTGGCAGCGGTCTATCGACCGGCATGGTCTGGCGGGCCTTCGCACGACGCGTATCCAGCAGTACCGCTGAGCCTCTTAGCTTCCCCGGAGAGGCGGGCGAAGTCGCGGCCGCACCCCGCCACAGGGTGCGGCCGTTTCGCGTCTTAATGATCTCTGCAAGCCTTAATAGCGAAGCCCGGTGAGAGCGTTTCGCAGGGCCTGGCCGCAGCCCCAGACCGCCTAAGATTTCCCGCCCGGCGCCGATTGCGAGCCCAGGGCCAGTTAGGCGACGGCCTGCGTTTGGCGCAGCCTTGCGGCCTGCAGGGGCGCGCCGATTTCATCGAAGAACTTCGCGGCCCGCGAAAGCAGCCCGTCGCGGGCGGCGAAATCGCCCTTCGCTGCGGCGAGCGCGGCCTGCCACTCCAGAAAACTGGGCTCCAGGGTCTTGGCTCCAAGCGAGCGAATAAGCCCATCGGCCTGGTCGAGCGCTTGAGAAGCCGCCTCAAATCCAGCTTCGCCGTCACGCGCGATCAGGGCGCGGGCCAATACGCCTAGGCCCTGCACTTCGAGGTTGGCCCGCAAGGCTTGGCGGGAATACTCAATAGCCGCCGTTGCGGTTGAAACAGCCTGCGCCGCATCGCCCGCCTGGAGCTGGGCTTCAGCCAGGAGCATGGCGGAGAGCCCGGCGTGTTGGCGTTCGCCCACCTGGTGGATCGCCAGCGCCGCACTGGCCGTCTCGATCGCCTCTGCGGACCTTCCAAGCGCCAAATGCACATAGGTCCGGCAGAGCTAGCGGTGGGCTACGATGGTCGGCGGATCGCCAAGTGCGGTGCACACGGCGTCGACTTCGTCCGCACACGCCATGACGCTCTCGATGTCTCCGATGGAGAGATAGGAGAGCGCTGACCACGAGGAGAGGTAGGCGCCCGCCTCCGGCGTGCCGTCCTCAACCGCCAACACCCGGCATTCGTCGTATTCCTTGACACTTTCCTGGAGCCGTCCCAGGAGCGCCAGCGATGCGGCGCGCCAGAATTTCAGGGCGCCATATGGATTGAAGCCCGCCAGCCATTCAGCCGGCGGAATTTTCTCGACGACCCTGACGAGGGTTTGATCGGCCAATTCCAGCGCCTCGGGAAAACGCGCGGCGTAAACCAGGGCGTCAACGAGGAAGAGACCGGCATTGATCTTCAAAGACAGATCATCAAGCTCTTCTGCGGCGCGCTGGTTTTCCTGAGACGCCTCCACATAGCGTGACAGGTCGCCGATAGAGGCCCGGGCTCGGGTGTAAACCATTGCGATCTTGACTTCCGCAGCGCGATCACCAGCGGCGCGGGCGAAGGCGCGCCCCTCCTCGCCCAAGGCGTCGATCTCTTCGGACGTCGTTGTGAGCCGCCAACTGAGGTTCAGCAGATGCTGGCAGGCCGCGATCCCCAGGAGGGCTGCCTGGCCATCCCCCTGCGCCATGCCCTCGCGCAGCAAGGCCCGCACCCGGCTCCAATGGCGCGATGCAGCCGCAGGGTCTGTCGCACCAACCCACTGGGCGGCCCGTTGGTGCCAGCGCGCGGCTTCCACAGCGCTGCCCGCGGCTTCCCAATGGTGAGCGATGAGCGCCGCACGCTCGCCAAGGCGGTTTGCGTCCTGCTGGGCGATGGCCTCAGCCAGCCCTGCATGGATCTGGCGACGCCGATCCTTGAGCAGGGTGCCCAACGCGACTTCCTGGGTAAGCGGATGTTTGAACGAAAACTCCGCCACCGGGAAAATCGATTTCTCGAAGAGGAATTCCGCACGGCGCAGATTGGTGAGGGCCTCGCTTAGCGACTGCAGCGCAAGATCAGCCACAGCCGCCAGCAATGGCTCTGGGACATCCAGGCCAACAACCGAGGCGGTCTGCAACAGCCGCTTTTCGCGCTCCGGCAGGCGATCAATCCGCGCCGCAACCACGGCGGTGACCGTGGCCGGCACCTCCAGGCGTTCGACGGGGGTGACCAGTCGATAAGCTCCGCGCTCGCCTTCGAGCTGGTCGGTCTCGATCAGGGCCTGCACCACCTCTTCAACGAAGTAGGGGTTGCACTTGGTGCGAGCCTCGATCATCGGCGCCAGAGGCGCCAAGCTGGGATCATCCCCCAAGAGCCCTTTGAGGAGGGCTTCAACCGCGTCATTGGCCAGGGGCGCCAAGGCGACCTGACTGCACCAGGCGTTTTGGATCCAGTCCGGCTGATACTCCGGGCGATAGTTGAGCACCAGCAAACTGCGCGCGCCGGCGCGCGCCTGAACCATGTGCTCGAGGAACTGTTCACTTGCCGGATCGAGCCAATGCAGATCCTCGATCAGGGTGACCGAAGTTCGTTCATCGCCCGCGCGCTGGATCACGTGGCGCATCAGACCAAATAGTTGGCGTTGCCGCGTGTCGGGATCGATCGTCGGGGACGGGCGAAGCGGATCGGAAACGCCGAGAAAATCAAACACCAGCGGCGCAGAATCTGCGACAGCGGGGCCAAAGGCCTTCAGCCTGTCATCAATCTTCGTGCGTGCGGCTGCGGCGTCATCATCAGGCTTGATCCCGAAGAACGCGCGAAAAAGGTCCAAGATGGGCAACAATGGAATGTTGCGCCCGTGCGCAACGGCGCTGCATTCAAAAACGGCGATGCCGCGCGCGCGGCATCGCTCCAAGAACTCAAAGCACAGACGGCTCTTGCCCGACCCGGCCTCAGCCACCAGACCGACGACCTGACCATCACCGGCTTGCGATTGCGCCAAGGCGTCCTCCAGGACGCGAAACTCGCGATCGCGGCCGACAAAATCGCTTAGGCCGCGGGCGCGAGATAGGTCGAAACGGGTATGGGTGGCGCGGCGAGCCTTGACGCGGAAGCTGCGCGAGCCAAGCGGCTCAAGCTCCAGGTAGCCGCCGGCCAGGGTCGCGGTGGCTGAACTGATGACGACGGCGTTCGCCGCGGCTTGGGATTGCAGCTGTTCCGAAAGCGTAATCGGCGCGCCGAAAGCTGGGGTCGCCTCTTCGCCGAAGATGACCAGGCCAGAATCGATCCCGATCCTGATCGAAAGTCCTGCGCTGCCTGCGGGCTTGAAGGATCTGGCGAGATCCACCAGGGCCATCGCAGCCCTGACAGCGCGATCTGCATCGTCTTCGCGGGTCAGTTCCGCCCCGAAAAAGGCTTTGAAGGCGTCGCCGCGCGCCGAGGCGACCTCCCCCTCAAAGCGGCCCACGACGTCTAGGGCTTGTCGGCGAAACGCCTCGACAATCTCACGCCAATCCTCGGGGTCCTGCGCGGCTTGACCGCCTGCGTCGAATAACGCGGCGTCCAACACCGTGATCTGACGGCGCTCACCCTGGTGCAAACCCGCCTTCGCACCCTCAAGCGATCGGGTTTGTGGCTTTGAAGGGGGCGGCTGTTCACCGTGGCTGCGATCCAGAAACTGGCGGATCTCCGCCACGAACGAAAGCCAGGCCTTGTCCGATGGGCTGCCAGTCCAGTGCGACAGGTCAATCGTGTGGGTCAGCTCGAACATGATCGGCTTCTTGCAAGCCTCGATCATCACAGGCGCAAGCGTACCATTGCGCTCGGCCTGCGTGGCTTCGGCTCTGACCCATCGCGAATCCACCGAGCGCGGAGACCAGAGCACAACCACAGCCTTGGCCTCGTTCAGGGCGTTTTCGATGACCTGGTCGTAGGCTTCGCCGGATCTAAGAGCTGCGTCCCACCAGACATGAAGCCCTTCGCGCTCAAGCCCCTTGGCGAAGCGTTCAGCGACGCCTTGGTCCTCTCGCCCATATGACAGGAAAACGTGCGCCAACGCTCACCCCCCAACAAGGTTCTTTGAGATGGCGCGCCTTTGCGTCGCATATGTCCAGCATGTCATCACAGCCCCCCCGAGCTGGACGACCGAACCCCCGGTCATCTGAGCCATTTAAGCGCGAAGCGAGTGTGGCTGCAATTTGCAGTCGTCACAGGTTCCATGCTTGATCGCAAGCCATGCGGCCAGCCTTGGGCGAATAAACCTCGATCGGCAATAATTGGATTCCTTGTTTGTGAGGAGAATGCAGTGCCATACGCCAAAATTCCGGGCCTCACGTCGCGATCATTCTACTACGAAGACACCGGCGGATCTGGCCCCGTCATCGTCTTCTCCCATGGATTCCTTATGGACCATGAAATGTTTGACCCGCAGATCGATGCGCTGAAAGCGACCTATCGCTGCATCACCTGGGACCAGCGCGGCCATGGTCGAACGGCGGGCGACCGGCTCTCGCCCTTCGACTTTTATGACTCTGCCGACGACCTTGGCGGCCTCTTGGACTTCCTGAAGATCCAAGACGCCACCCTCGTCGGAATGTCACAAGGCGGCTTCTTGTCGTTGCGTTGCGCACTGACCAACCCCGACGCGGTGAACGCCTTGATCCTCATCGACACCGAAGCTGGGGTGATGAGCGCCAAACAGATTACCGGAAACGATGATCTAAGAACCATCTGGCTCACCCAGGGCTTCAGCCCCGCGCTTGGCGACATGATCGCCAACGAAATCATCGGGCCGGGTCTGAACCAGCAACTCTGGCCTGGAGCTGGATTTTGGATCGCCAAATGGGGCCTGACCAAGTTCGTCAATCTGGTCCAGACGTTCAACGCCCTCATAACCCGTGACGACATCACCGCGGTGCTTGGAGCCATCAAGACCCCAGCGCTGGTCATCCACGGGTCCGTGGATCGATCCATACCGCTCAGCGCTGGACAGGCCATGGCCGCGGGTCTGAACGTGACGTGTCAAGTGATCCAAGGCGCAGGTCACGCGTCGTGCCTCACCCATCCCATCGAGACGAATGAGTTGATCTTACCGTTCTTGGCCAGCCTGACGCCGAAGACCCGTTAGCCTAGCTGGTGATCAGCCATTCAACCACGTAAGCCTGGGCCTTGCGCGCCAGGGCCGAAGGGCCAGAAAAGTAGAATTCACTGCCAAAGAAACTGCGACGCTCACGCCAGACAAGCGGCGAGGTGTCTTCCGTCTCTAGAATTTGGCGTAGCTGCGCCCGCTTCGCGGAAGGCACGAAGGTGACGTAGGTTGCATCGGACATTGCGCTCGCTCCGATCTGCGTCCTGGCTTGCAGCTTGCTCCGAGTCGGCGCCGAAAGGCCAGTTTCTTCAGTCCCCTAGCCGCCCACCTCAGCTTCGACGGCCTCGATCAGGCTGCTGGCGAGTTCGACTTCGCTCTCAGGCACCATCAAACGGCTTGGAAGCGCCCCGGGATAGGGTGAGACACCGCCGAAGATAAAGGGATGCAGGTCGGCTTCTTCCAGGATTGTCTTCAGAAAATTCAGGCGAACCGGATCGTTGGTTTCGATGATCGCGATCATCAGCGCACCTCGCTTGGGCGGTGGAGGGCGGAACCTTGACCCGTCGATGTCAGTCGACGGATCACCACCGTGATCCGCTCCCGCTCCCCCTGAAGTCTCTCGACCAACAAACGCGCCACCTGGGCGTCGTCGTGAAAAGCATAGCCCTTGATGGCGTCGAGGATCGCCTTGGCCAGATTGTCCAGGTCAAGCCAAGGCGGATCGCCAACATATTCCATGCGGATTTCAACGGCGAATTCGCCCCAGGTCGGTCGCGATCCGCGCCAAGCCTTTCGAAAAAACTCATAAATCAGCGGTTTATAGTATTTGGCCTGCGTCGTCAGGCCATCGACCGCGACTTCCATGATCCCCTCGGATTCACGGGCGCGAACCTTGCCGTGCTGGGTCCAGACCGCATCCACGAGCCTAAAGCTAGACCCGCTCTACCTTGACTGCGGTGCCGTAGCAAAGCACCTCAGTGATGCCCTCCATGATCTCATTGGCGTCATATCGCATAGCGATTACGGCATCGGCGCCCGCCCGCTGGGCGTGAGAGACCATCAGGTCATAAGCCTCTTGCCGGGCATGTTCGGCCAGATCGGTATAGATGGTCAGGTTGCCGCCGAATATCGACTGGATCGCCCCACCGAGGTTTCCAAGGGCGCTTCGCGATCGCACCGTCACGCCGCGCACCATTCCGATATGGGCTGTGATGCGGTATCCGGCGAGATCATTGGTCGTGGCGACGAGCATGGCTTGGGCTCCGGCTTGAGCCTTCACCTATATCGTTCGGCTTGGCGCTGCGCCACGCCCCTTGCACGCCCGTTGCGAAGGTCGCGAGCGGCGGCTAGACCCGCCGGATGACTGACAGGAAGCCTGGGATGACCGCCACGCGCATCGAGACCGACACCTTCGGCCCCATTGAGGTCGCTGCCGACCGTTATTGGGGCGCCCAAACTCAGCGGTCGCTGCAGAATTTCAAAATTGGCTGGGAGAAGCAGCCGATCCCCATCATCCGGGCTCTGGGCGTCGTCAAGCGGGCCGCAGCGGAGGCCAATGTGGCGCTGGGCAAGCTTGATCCAAAGCTTGCTGAGGCGATCATCGCCGCGGCCCAGGAAGTCATCGACGGAAAGCTCGATGACCATTTTCCACTGGTCGTGTGGCAAACGGGATCGGGCACGCAGTCCAACATGAACGCCAACGAGGTGATCTCGAACCGCGCTATCGAGATGCTGGGCGGCGTCGTGGGTTCAAAGACGCCGGTGCATCCCAACGACCACGTCAACATGAGCCAATCGTCAAACGACACCTATCCGACGGCGATGCACATCGCCTGCGCCGAAGAGGTCGCACGCAGCGTCATGCCCGCGATCGAACACCTGCATCAGGCGCTCTCGGCGAAAAGCAAAGCCTTCGCCCACATCATCAAGATCGGCCGGACGCACACCCAAGATGCGACGCCCCTGACGTTGGGCCAGGAATTTGGCGGCTATGCCCATCAGACCGCCATGTCGGTGCGTCGATTGAAAGAGACCCTCTACGGCCTCTATGAACTCGCGCAGGGCGGCACAGCTGTGGGCACAGGCCTGACGGCTCCGATCGGCTTTGCAGAAAAGGTCGCCGAGCGTATCGCCGCCATCACCCGCTTGCCCTTCGTAACCGCACCCAACAAATTCGAAGCCCTGGCCGCCCACGACGCCATGGTCTTCAGCCATGGCGCACTGACGGCGGCGGCCGCGGCGCTCTTCAAGATCGCCAACGACATTCGCTATTTGGGATCTGGACCGCGCGCCGGACTGGGCGAACTGTCGTTGCCGGAAAATGAGCCCGGCTCGTCGATCATGCCTGGCAAGGTCAATCCAACTCAGGCCGAGGCGCTGACCATGGTCTGCGCGCATGTTATGGGCAACCAGACGGCGATGGGGTTCGCCGGCTCGCAAGGACAGTTCGAGTTGAACGTCTACAACCCCGTCATGGCCTACAACTTTCTCCAGTCGTGCAAGCTCTTGTCGGACGCTGCGATCAGCTTCACCGACAACATGGTCGTAGGAATTGAAGCGCGCGAAGACAACATCAAGGCCAACCTTGATCGGTCACTCATGCTGGTGACATCCCTGAAGGAGCACATCGGCTACGACAAAGCCGCCGCAATCGCAAAATCGGCCCACAAGAACGGCACCACGCTGCGCGATGAAGCCGTCGGCGGCGGCTATGTGACCAATGAGGAATTTGACGCCTGGGTTCGTCCAGAAGACATGATCAAGCCGGGATGATCGTCAGCGAAGGCTGCTAGGCTGTTCGCGCCACGGCGAAGTTGGCGAGCTCCTCCAAGGCGGGACGCCAAGGACTGCCCCCGAACTCGGCCAGCGCCGATTTGGCGCTCACCGCGTAGCTGGCGGCCAGGTCCAAGGTTGACTGCAAGGCGCCCGTCTGGCGCATCAGCTCGCGCGTGCGGTGAAAATCGGCCTCTGTCTGCTCGCGTCGATCAACCGTTCGGACCCAGAAATCGCGTTCTGAAGCGCCCGTGCGCGCCATCACGAGCAAAAGCGGCAGGGTGGCCTTGCCTTCACGAAAATCGTCACCGGGGTTCTTGCCCAAGGTGTCGCTGTCGCCGGAATAGTCGAGCGCGTCATCAACCAGTTGGAAGGCGAGCCCCAGATCCTGGCCAAACCTTCGCAAGGCGCGGGATCGCTCGGGCGATGCGCCGGCCGAAACCGCGCCCGCTTCGGCCGCCGCGGCGAAGAGCTCCGCCGTCTTGGCCTTGATGATATCGAGGTAGACCTCTTGCGACAGATCCAGGTCGTGAGCGCGGGTGAGCTGCAGGACTTCGCCCTCGGCGATAACCCGACTGGCCCGCGCCAAAATCTCAAGCGCCGGCATCGAGCCTGCGCCAACCATCAATTCAAAAGCGCGCGCGAACAGGAAATCCCCCACCAGCACGCTGGAAGGCGCGCCCCAGATCAGGTGGGCCGCCACCCGTCCGCGCCGCAGCTGGGAAGAATCCACCACATCGTCGTGCAGGAGCGTGGCTGTGTGAATGAACTCCACGGCGGCGGCCAGCTTCAAACAGGCCTCGTCCCTCGCCCCGGACAGACGAGCCGCAGCGATTGTGAGCAACGGCCGCAGGCGCTTGGCGGAGCCTGCGATCAGATGGTCGGCGAGCGCCGGGATCACCGGAACAGGGCTTTCCATATGCCGACGGATCAAGCTGTCGACCGCATCCAGATCCTGACGCGCAAGCGCAATAAGCCGATCCAGTGATGGAGGCTTTTCAGCAACGATCGGGCGCATAGCGACGGCCAAGCGGTCCTCAATTCCGGGCATCGGCGGCTGGACGATTGGGAGCGGCCACCATTGCGAGGGACAATGGTGACGCGATAGGGCACGGTCAAGCACGCCGGCCTATCAGATCGAGCTCCAATGGCTTTCAGCGCATGAATGACACCACCGACGATCACGTTCTGGATGGTCGCATCGCATTGCGCCAGCCAGCGCGCGGCTACCGAGCTGGTCTCGACGCCGCGCTCTTGGCTGCGGCCTGCGACGCCAGGCCAGGCGAGCGGGTGATCGAAGCCGGTTGTGGGGCGGGCGGCGCATTGTTGGCCGCGGCTGCACGCCGACCCGGCGTAAGTTTCGTCGGGGTCGAGCGCGATTGCCAGGCGCTCGCGCTGGCCCACGCAAACATTAGGGCCAATGGCCTGGAAGATCGCGTTGAGGCCATCGCTGGAGATGTCGGTGTAAGGTTTTCGGGGCTGGGTCTTGCAGTTTTTGACGCCGCGATGGCCAACCCGCCATTCTTCGACGACCCTGACGCCTTGCGCGGCCCCGCTGCGGCGCGGCGCGGCGCATGGTTGGCCGACGATGGCCTGGCGGCCTGGATCTCGTTCCTGTCCAAGGCGGTTCGCGAGGGAGGGACGATCACGCTTGTCCACCGCGCCGATCGCCTGGCTGACATATTGGCGCTGCTGGCCCCTAAGTCCGGTTCGGCGCAGGTGCGTCCCGTTCTGCCCTACGCCGACCAACCGGCGAAACGGGTGCTGGTGCGCGCGATCAAGTCCGGAAAAGCCCCATTGAAGCTGCTGCCCCCCCTCGTCGTGCACGATCGCCAGAGTGGCAAACACACCGCCGCCACCGAAGCGATCCTTCGCGGCGAAGCGGCCGTGTCCTGGAGTTAATTCGCCCTTTCGGGAAAAACCCTAAGGTTCAATTCCCAGCGGACCGCGGAAGTCTTCGTGCACAAGGCGTCCCCACTCAGAATGGCTTTTTATGTAGCCTGCGATGAAAGGGCAAAGCGGCTTGACCTTAAGTCCATGCTCAAGCGCGTAGCCCAAGGCCGCCTTGGCGAGGGCTGAGCCGACACCTTTGCCCTCGAAGGCCGGCGGCACCACGGTGTGGGGCAGCACCATGGCGTTTCGCTGCAAGGCATACTCGGCGAACGCGATTTCGTCGCCGAGCTGCACCTCGAAACGATGCGTCGTGGTGTTCATCACCACATTCGGCGGCTCGGCCATGCCTGTGCTCCTTGCGGCTCTTCTTGACCCATACGCGCAAGGGGACCAAGCTTGCGAAGCATAGACGCAAGGTCAATCGAAGGAGGATGTGATGACAAGGCCCATCGCCACAACCCTTCGTCGCGTCGCCGTGCGTGCCGCCTAACCAGGCCATCCTGTCGTCTGAAGTTGGGATTTTGCGGGCGACGCCTCTGAGGCTCGCACCCCAAAGGAAACCCTGACATTGAAGACCTTCGCGGGGCTTGGCCCCTATGGCTGGACCGACGCGCTTCAGCTCAACTTCAACACTTTGCCGGGGAAGAACCTCGTCCCGGCCCGTGTCATCGTCCAGCAGCGCGGCCTCTACCGGCTTGTCACGGACGCCGGTGAAATCGAGGGCCGCATCTCAGGACGCCTCGCTCATGGCGCCGCCGATGGCGCCTACCCCGTCACCGGGGACTGGGTGGCTGTGGAATTAAAGGCCGATGTCGCGGTGATCGCGAGCGTCCTGCCACGCGCCACGGCGTTCACGCGGATGGCGGCGGGAACAGCCAAGGACCGACAGGTGGTCGCAGCCAATGTCGACACCGCGCTTTTGGCTGCGTCGCTCAACGATGATCTCAATCTCAGGCGGCTGGAGCGCTACCTGGCGACGACCTACGAGAGCGGCGCCCAACCTGTGATCCTGCTCACCAAGGCCGACGCCTGTGAGAACCCCGGCGCCCTGATCGCCGAAGTCGAGACGATCGCCTTTGGCGCACCGGTGCTGGCGGTTTCGGTGCGCACCGGTCAGGGACTGGAGGCGCTTTGCGCGCTGCTGCAGCCGGCCAAGACCGCGGTGCTCTTGGGCTCCTCCGGGGTAGGCAAATCAACCTTAGTCAACAGGCTTGCTGGCGCTGACCTCATGGCCACGCAGTCGATCCGCGAAAACGATGCGCGCGGCCGTCACACCACCACGCATCGCGAACTCGTCTTGCTTCCTTCCGGCGCGCTTATCCTGGACACGCCCGGAATGCGGGAGCTCGCGCTTTGGGACGCTGAAGCTGGCGTCGCCGAGGCGTTCGCACAAACCACCGGCCAGGTCGATGCTTTGGCCAAAGACTGCCGGTTTCGCGACTGCGCCCACGACCGTGAGCCGGGCTGTGCTGTCCAAGCCGCGTTGACCCAAGGAACTCTTGACGCCGAGCGCTGGCGAAGCTTCCAGAAGCTAAGGCGGGAAGTCGCGTATACGGCGCGCAAGGAAGACCCTGCAGCCGCCTTGGCCACGCGCAAGAGATGGGCTCAGATCCACAAGCTTGGCCGCGCACGAATGAAGGCCAAGCGCGAAATCGACGGGTAACCCTGCGAGGCGCTTGGCGCTCGTCAGGCGTCTTCGACGACTTTGCGATAGAGATGCCACGTCGCATGCCCCAGGAGGGGCATGACGAAGATAAGACCAACCAGCGCCGGCGCTGAACCCAGCACCAAGCTTCCTGCGACGATCAATCCCCAAACAATCATTACGCCGAGGTTCTGGCTGACCGCCCGCAGCGACGTTGAGAGGGCTTGCGCCATGCCGACATCGCGATCGAGGAGGAGCGGAAATGAGATCACCCCGATCGCAAATGCCAGCACAGCGAATATGAAGCCCACGCCAAGACCGGCTGCGATAAGCGTCCATCCGCCGCCGGTCGTGAACACGCTGCGTTCAAAGCCTGCAATTGTCTGCGGCGGCGCTGAACCCAGCGTTGCAAGGTAGATCTCAAACGCGACCGCCAACCATAGGAAGAATAGCAAGAGCAGCACCGCTCCCAGGCCCAGGATGGATCCGATCGCCGGTGAGCGCAGAACCCCCCAGGTGGACGCCCAGGTCACACGCTCTCCGCGTTCGCGCCGCCGGCTGAGTTCGTAGAGGCCGACGGCTGCGAAGGGACCGATCAGGGCGAACCCGGAGGCCAACGGAAAAACCAGCGGCAAAAGGTCGTAACTGAACGCCAGTCGGGCCAGCAGCAGGCCCGCGAGGGGGTAAATTACGCCGATAAACAGGATATCGTCGCGCGTGGCGCCAACATCTGCAGCGCCCTTTTTCAGAGAATCCCAAAGGTCCGAGACTTTGATGCGCCGAATGACAGGGGTGGCCTGATCTGCGTGCCGCGCGGGGTCTAATCGGATTGCGCGACCTATGTCGCCCGCCGCCCAACTGAGTTTCTCTATGACATACTCAAAGGGATTTTCGATGTGATGCTCTGAGGCCATGCACGATCTCCCGAACTAAAAGTCTGGGTCATGGTCAGGCGACGGCGTCTCACGTGGGAGGCGCGACGCCAAACCACTTACCAGAACGACTACAGGAGCTACTGTAGCACGAGAGTTTGGCTAAGGTTCCAATTCACCGCTTCGTGAGCAGTTTAATCAACCTCGGGTCGCAACGCCCCAAAAGGGCTTTGGTCACCAACGAACCTTGGGCTTGCGCGCCTAGTTTCTGGATGTATCGACAAGCTTGTTCTTCGTGATCCAGGGCATCATCGCGCGAAGCCGAGCGCCGACGTCTTCGATCGGATGTTCGGCCCCGCGCCGACGCGTGGCCTTGAAGCTCGGTGCGCCAACCGCGTTCTCCTGCATGAAATCCCGCACGAACCGGCCAGATTGAATATCCTCCAAGACCCGTTTCATTTCGGCCTTGGTTTGCGGCGTCACAATGCGCGGGCCGGTCACGTATTCCCCATATTCCGCGGTATTTGAAATCGAATAGTTCATGTTCGCGATGCCGCCTTCATAGATCAGGTCGACGATCAGCTTCACTTCATGAAGGCACTCGAAGTAAGCCATCTCAGGGGCGTAGCCCGCCTCGACCAGCGTCTCGAAGCCCGCCCGGATCAGCTCTACAAGGCCGCCGCAGAGCACGGCTTGTTCGCCGAAGAGGTCGGTCTCACATTCTTCGCGGAAGGTGGTCTCGATCACCCCTGAGCGGCCACCCCCGATGGCCGAGGCGTAGGCCAAGCCGAAATCAAGGGCGTTGCCGGTCGGATTTTGATGGACGGCGATCAGGCAAGGCACTCCGCCGCCTTTTTGATACTCGCCCCGCACCGTATGGCCAGGCCCCTTGGGGGCGACCATCAAGACATCGATGCCAGGAGCCGGTTCGATCAGGTTGAAATGGATGTTGAGGCCGTGGGCGAAGAGCAATGCTGCGCCATCGCCGATGTTGGGCGCGATCTCTGACTTATAGATGTCACGCTGCAACTCGTCCGGCGCCAGAACCATAAGCGCATCGGCCCACTTGGCCGCATCGGCCACGTTCATGACCGTCAGGCCGTCGGCCTCGACCTTTTTGGCGCTCGCAGAACCCGACTTCAGCGCCACAGCGACAGATTTGACGCCCGAATCCTTTAGATTAAGCGCGTGCGCCCGGCCCTGAGACCCATAGCCTACGATGGCGATCTTCTTGTCCAGGATGCGGGAAAGGTCAGCGTCGCGGTCATAGTAGACGCGCATGATTGTTCTCCTGGACGGTCAAGAAGCTGGGGGTACGCGCAACGGCGTCGCAGCAAACCGCGCGCTTTCCAGCGGTTTTTTGCTCAAAGGTCAAGGGATTGGGTGCGACAGACAACAGCTCAAAGGCGCAGCCTGGCCATGGATAAGCTGTCAGCATAAGCCCCGTCGCGCCACGCGTATGCGCGCTGGAAACCTTCCCGCTCAAAACCAAACCGTTCGTAGAGCGCGATCGCGCGGCCGTTATCGGCGTAGACCCCAAGCTCCAGCCGCTTCAGATTGAGCCAGTTGTCGGCAAGCGTGATCACCGCGCCTAACAAGGCTGAGCCTACGCCACGACCTGCGTAGTCGTCATGGACGGCCATGCCGATGGAACCGACATGACTTCGTCTGTTCTGCTCCCGCCCCAGGAAGATCATGCCGATAGCCTTAGCATCCACGACGGCCACGAGATTTGTTTGGCTATCGGTTTTGGCGGCGAAGCGCCTTTGGCGCGCCTCGATGGACGTGAACGGCAGCTGGAGCGTTCCTGAATAGGCGCGCGGCTGGTTCCAGGCATCGGTCAAATCGGCCACATCAGCCGGTTCCATCGCGCGGATCAGGATGTCGCTTGGGGCCTTGGACATAGTCAGGGTCTCCACGGGTTGAACTGACAACCATGAAAAAGCCCCGTCCGGATCGGGCGGGGCTGGTTGCGGTCATCAGCGGCTTAGCGGCTCTTAGCGCTCGACGTCCTTCACCGGCCCGCCCGAAGCGGTGCGTGTGATAAGTACGAGGCTGAATAGCATCGTGCGCATCTGGCGATGATAACCACTTAGGCGGAACCTGGCAAAGCCACCCCCATGATACCCATCACCACCACCCTTGCGATCGAAGACGACGAGATCACGGAGAAATTCGTCCGCGCCTCTGGGCCGGGGGGTCAGCATGTCAATACATCAAGCTCGGCTGTTGAGCTGCGGTTTGACGCGCGCAACTCGCCATCGCTTCCAGATGCTGTGAAGCACCGCTTGGAACGGGTGGCTGGAAGCCGAATGAACCAGGAGGGAGTGATTGTGATCTTCGCCCAGTCCTATCGCAGCCAGGAAATGAACCGCCAGGACGCACGCGCGCGACTGGTCGACCTGATCGAACAGGCGACCCACCGGCCCAAGCCCCGCAAGAAGACGCGCCCCACGCTGGCGTCAAGGTTGCGGCGACTTGACGGTAAGTCGAAACGAGCAGGCGTGAAGGCCATGCGCGGGCGCCCGCCTCGTGAAGACTAACCGATCAAGCCAGGCGATAGCCCAAACGTCGTTGGAGGATGCGTGAGCGGAGAACTCGAGGCGGCTGCGGCAGATTCCATCGTTGAAATCGCGCGCCCAAAATCCCGCCACCCGCCCCCGCCAGGCACACACTGCCTTAACTGCGGGGCCCTTTTGCAAGGCCGATACTGTCATGTTTGCGGGCAGAACTGTGACACCCACAAGCGATCAATTCGTCACCTGGCCTGGGAAGCGATCGAGGGATTGTTTGAAATGGACGGGCGGTTCCTTCGAACCTTGCCTGCGCTCTTCCTTAGTCCTGGACGCTTGGCTCGCGACTACATTGAAGGCCGTCTGGCGCGCCACGTGCCGCCATTTCGAACCTTTCTGGTCGCCCTGGTGCTCTTCATCTTCGCCGCCGAGAACGCGACCCACCAACAAACTGCGGCCGAGCAACGCAAAAAGGCGGCTGAGACCGTTCTTCTGGCGACGCCGCAAGGTCGGGCGGCCGAGGCGGCGCGGCTCCGGACCGAGGCCAGCAAGACCCTGGGAGATGAACTCCGAGAAGCCGCCAAAGATCGTGCAGATGAGCTTAAGGACCGCGACGAGACCGCCGAGCAGGTGCGAGCGATCTATGAGCGCGAGACCGCCCAAGCCCGGGCGAAATACAGCAAGACCTTGGAGCGCGCAGAGCGCATTGCGCAAGGACTACCCGCCAATCCGCAAAATCCAGCCGCAGGGAATTCACCGCGTTACAGCAAGACCTGGTGGCAGCTGCGAGCCCATAGAGCCGTCTCCAATCCGGACTACTATTGGGCTTTGGTCTTCACCTGGGCCCACCGCCTTGCGGTGATCCTATTGCCCATCGTGGCTCTCAGTCTGGCGCTGGTCTATCGAAGGCGCAAAGACGTCTTTCTTTATGACCACCTGCTGGTTGCGATGAACCTGCTTTCCTTCGCCTTCTTGACCAATGCGTTGGGCTTTTTGACGCCAGTTCGGCTTATGCCCTACGTCTTCGGCGCCCTGGCGTTCTGGGCGCCGATCAACATGTTCCAGACCCTGCGCGGGGCCTATGGTTCGAGCATTTTCGGCGCGGTGCTCAAGACCCTGATCGTCTGGACTATCATCGGCTTTTCATTTCTAATCCTGGTGACCGGGCTCTTGACCCTTGCGGTCGCCCAGCTCTGAAATGGGCTGAGCGCGAAATTCTTGGGTTCAAACGACCAGGTCGCGATTTGGGGGTCTGGCGCGATTTCGCCTCATTGGACTATATGTTCGCCCATTATGGCTGACCGCGTTCAATTCCTCGCCGCCGCCGCCCTCTTGGGCTCGCTTTGCGCTTGCGCTCCGACATTGGGTCCTGCGCCGCCTGGCCGAGCCCCGGTGATTGCGCCGCCTGCAGATGCGACCTTCCGCGCAAGCGATTTCGCCTGGTCGCAGGTTCCGGGCCGCAACACGCTCTCTGGCGCCTTGGGTCACGCCGGACCGGTGCGCTACACCTGCAATGGAGCCACGGTCGTGCTGACCCCAGAAACGCCCTGGGCCGCGCGGCGCATGCAGGTGCTCTATAAATCCAATGACCGGGCGGCTTTGGCGGTCGACGACGTTCGCAGTCGCCAAAAGCTGGCGCCTCCTGGCGATTCAAACCCTTACGTAAAGCGCGCGACTTGCGATGCGGCGGACCATTTCAGCTTCACCAACCTGCCAGACGGCGCCTGGTATGTGGTGACGCTGGCTAAACCGCTTTCGGCCCCTAATGCGGTGCAGATTGCAATCATGCGCCGTGTGGTTACGCGGGGCGGTCGGGTGATCACTTTTGAGCTCTAGGAGCTTTGCGAACCTCCTGGGGGGATCTGCGTTGACCGTCGTTGGGCAAGCAACGAAGGATTATTCAAATGCGAAAGCTAGTGCTTGCAGGTCTGACGACAGCTCTTCTGGGCCTATCCAGCTTTAGTTCGGCGCAAGTCCCAGCGGAGCTTTAGGGACATTGGGATCGCTCATGGGGCGATGCGCCCCCGCCGCCGCAACATAAGTGGCGTCGCTGGCACGGCCATGAAAGCGAGTGGAACACCCACGTGCACAATTGCATGGTGCGCTTCCCAACCTATGACGCCCATCGTGATATGTATCGCGAGGGCCAACGCTGGGTCTCCTGCATCGACTGATCGGACGATCTTGCGATGGGGCCCCGAACTCAATCGGGGCCCATCTTATTCGGCATATTCGCGCGCCTTGGCTTATCAGTGCACCTTGGCGCGACCGATGTTGAGGCCGTCCTGCCCGGCCGTCACGTCGATCACCGCGCCGTCCTCCAGGTCGCCGGCCAAGAGCTGTCGGGCGATCGGATCGATCAACTCCTTTTGGATCACCCGCTTTAGGGGGCGAGCGCCATAGACCGGGTCATAGCCGCGATCAGCCAGCCAGTGCATCGCAGCCGCATTGAGGGCGATCGACATCTGGCGATCGGCCAGGAGCTTCTCCACACGACGCAGCTGGATCTTGACGATGCCGTCCATCTCGCTGCGTCCAAGGCGCTTAAAGAGAATGATCTCGTCGATTCGGTTCATGAATTCAGGTCGAAAGTGCTGGCGCACAACGTTCATCACCGACGGGCGGGCGGTTTCCACGTCTTCGCTTTCATCCAGCGTCGCCAGAAACTCCGAGCCCATGTTGGACGTCATGACGATCAAGGTGTTGCGGAAATCGACCGTGCGCCCCTGCCCGTCGGTCAGGCGGCCGTCGTCAAGCACCTGCAGCAGCACGTTGAACACGTCTGGGTGGGCCTTTTCGACTTCGTCGAATAGGAGAACCTGGTAGGGCCTGCGACGCACGCTTTCGGTCAGGGCCCCGCCTTCGTCGTAGCCGACATAGCCGGGAGGCGCGCCGATCATGCGGCTAACCGCATGCTTTTCCATGTATTCGCTCATATCCAGGCGCGTGATGGCGTGCTCGTCAGCAAACATGAATTCGGCCAGGGCCTTGGTGAGTTCAGTCTTGCCGACCCCGGTCGGGCCCAGGAACAGGAACGAACCGATCGGCCTGTTGGGATCTTGCAATCCGGCTCGCGCACGACGCACCGCGTCGGAGACCGCAAGGAGCGCTTCTTCCTGGCCCACCACGCGCTCACGCAAGGCGTCCTCCATGGAAAGCAGCTTCTCGCGCTCGCCTTCCAGCATTTTTTCCACCGGAACGCCCGTCCAGCGCGAGACGACGGCTGCGATTTGCTCGGCGTCCACGACTTCTGGCGAGACCGCATCCTTGTCGGCTTTGGATTCTTCCTCAGCCAGCCGCTTTTCGAGCATCGGGATCTCGCCATAGGCGATTTCCGACGCCCGTTGCAGCGCCCCGTTGCGTTGCGCCGTAATCAGTTCCGCGCGAAGCCGATCAAGCGCCTCGCGCGTCTGAGCTGCGGAAGAGACCTTTTCCTTCTCAGCGCGCCACTTTGTGGTCATGTCTTGCGATTGACCCTCAAGGTCGTCGAGCTCGTCCTCCAGCTTTTCCAACCGCGTCTTGGATGCTGGGTCCGTCTCCTTGGTCAGCGCTTCGCGCTCGATCTTCAGCTGCACAATGCGCCGATCGATCTCATCGAGGTCTTCGGGTTTGGAATCGACCGCCATGCGTACGCGACTTCCCGCCTCGTCCATCAGGTCGATGGCCTTGTCCGGCAAAAACCGGTCGGTGATGTAGCGATTGGATAGGGTCGCGGCGGCGACGATGGCGCTGTCAGTGATCCTTACGCCGTGATGCAGCTCATACTTCTCCTTCAGCCCACGCAGAATCGAGATGGTGTCGTCCACGCTGGGCTCACTGACGAACACGGGCTGGAACCGGCGCGCGAGAGCGGCGTCTTTCTCGACATTCTTGCGGTACTCATCCAGCGTCGTTGCACCGACGCAATGCAGCTCGCCTCGGGCGAGCGCAGGCTTCAAGAGATTGGAGGCGTCCATCGCCCCTTCGCTTTTCCCAGCGCCCACCAAGGTGTGCATTTCATCGATGAAGAGGATGACCGAGCCCTCCGCAGCGGTGACTTCGCCTAGCACCGCCTTCAGGCGCTCTTCGAACTCGCCACGATACTTAGCGCCCGCAATCAACGACCCCATGTCCAATGACAAAAGGCGCTTGTCTTTCAAACTCTCAGGGACGTCCCCGTTGACAATACGAAGTGCAAGGCCCTCCACGATCGCAGTCTTGCCAACCCCCGGCTCTCCGATCAGCACGGGGTTGTTCTTGGTGCGCCGCGAAAGCACCTGGATGGTGCGGCGAATTTCTTCGTCGCGGCCAATGACCGGGTCGAGCTTGCCGTCGCGTGCAGCCTGGGTCAGGTCGCGCGCAAAGCGTTTGAGTGCGTCATAGCCCTCCTCGGCAGAGGCGCTGTCAGCTGTCTTTCCCTTGCGAAGTTCGGCCGCAGCGACTTCCAGCGACTTTGTCGAGGCCCCGGCGTCCCGCAAGATCTTGGCCGCATCGCCGCCATCCTTCGAAATGGCGATCAACAGACGCTCGGTCGTGACGAACGCGTCGCCCGCGTCGCTCGCGCCAAGCTCTGCGCCAGCAAAGACGCGCGCCGTCTCAGGCATCATATAGAGCCGTCCAGATCCGCCTTCGACCTTGGGAAGCTTGCCAAGCGCAGCGTCCACCGCGCGGTCCGCCTCATCGGGCCTTCCGCCGGCGCTCTGGATCAGCGCACGCGATAACCCATCCTTCTCCTCAAGCAGCACTTTCAACAGGTGCTCGGGCGATAATTGCTGGTGGCTGCGAGCCAGAGCCAGGCTCTGGGCCGACTGGATCGCCTGCTTGGCGCGATCGGAATAGACGTCGATGTTCATCAGGTCCCCTTGAAAGGCGAAGTCGCTGGACCGTCTCATCAAGCCCGGTCCAGCTCTCCCGATGTAGTGTGGCTATTGCGCCACACAAGTCACCTCGCCAGTCAAGCTCGCGCCGCGACAAGGTTTGGCGCGCGCGCGCCCCCTAACCTGGGCTGTCGGCATAGAGTTTGACCACGCGATAGAGATATTCGCGGCCCTCGTAGAGGGAGCGGATGCGAATGCGCTCGTTGAGGCCATGAACGCCTCCGCCGTCGCTTTCGCCGAACATCCCCGAAAGCCCATAGGTCGGAACGCCGCCGGCTGTCAGGAAGCGACCGTCGGTGGCTCCGGTCGACATCGCCGGGATCAAGGGCACGCCCGGCCAAAGCTGATGGGCGACCGCCTCAGCCGGGCCTAGGATCTGCGGCGTCAGCGGCGGCGGCGGTGAGACCGGGCTCTTCTCGCCGGCCATGCTGATGTGGATCGAAGGGTCATCCATAACCTTGGCAAGCGTGGCCATCACCGCCTCAGGCGCCTCTCCTGGCAAGATCCGACAATTGACGTTGGCCCGGGCGCGTTGCGGCAGAGCATTCAATGCGTGGCCGGCGTTGACCATGGTCGCGACGCAGGTGGTTCGCATCATCGAGTTATAGCCGGGGTCGCGTGCAATGGCCGCGATGGCCCCAGGCGGCGTCGGTTGGGCCAGGGCCGCCTTCATATCGGCCCCCAGCTGCGCGCCCAAGATCGGGTTCATTTTCTCAAAATGCAGGCGGGTCGCTTCGTTGAGGCGGGCCGGAAAATCGTAGAGACCAATCTTCGAAAGCCCCCCAGCCAGATGATAGATCGCATTGTCGCGTATCGGGCGCGACGAGTGTCCGCCGGGGTTGGTCACTTCAAGCGTGTAATCCTGGTAGACTTTTTCACCGGCCTGAATTCCCAGGTAGACCCGCTTGTCTCCATCGAGCCGGCCGCCCGCGCCCTCGTTCAGAGCGAAGGCCGCGTCCATCTCAGCGCGGTGGGCGCTCATCAGCCAACGGGCGCCGTTGAAGGTGTCCGGCGTCTCCTCGCCGCATGTCAGGGCGAGCTTGATGTCACGCCGCGGTTTGAAGCCTTCCTTGCGGTAACGCACGAGCGCGTCAGCGAAGGAGGCGGCCATCGCTTTGTCATCGCTGGAGCCGCGGGCGTAGAAATAGCCGTCTTCTTCCACCAGCCTGAACGGATCGCGTTCCCAGTCCTCGCGGTTGGCCTCCACCACATCGATATGCGCCAGGAGCATGATCGCCTTGGCTTTGGAATCCCCGCCGTGGAGCACAGCCAGCAAGTTGCCGTCGTCGGGTCGACCGGGCGGGATGAGGATCTGCAGGTCGCCATCGGCAAAACCAACAGCCTTCAGGCGCGCCGCGATTTTTGTGGCGGCCAGGGTGCATGAACCTGACGAAGCCGTCGTGTTGGTCTCGATAAGTTCCTTGTAGAGCTCGTGGAACTCCTCCTGGCCGGCGAAATTGGGAAGAGGCTCGGCGACGGCGGCGCAAGCCCAAGTCACAGCCACCGCCAGCGCGCTCGTCAGTATTCGGATCATAAATACGCCTCTGAAGTTGGGCGCGACCCTATGGATGCTGCGGCGCGCTCGCAAGCGCCCACATGGGATCTAGTTCAGCTGCGACTTCTTGCGCGGTTCGGGCGGCAGGGGTGCGATCGGCACGCCATCTTCAACCAGCTCACGGACCTCGACGGCGCTAGCCTGGCCATAGATGCCGCGATCCTCGGCGCGCCCTTCGTGAATGGCGCGCGCCTCCGTGGCGAAGGCGTCACCCACGTCATCGAAGTTTTCCTCGACGTGCTGACGCAAGCGCCCCATGGCCTCCATCATCATCGCCTGGGTCTGGGTCGCAGACGGATCCTGATTGCGCCCCTTTGCGCCGGTTACGGCCGGAGCCATGATCGCTTTCCTGACAGCCTTCGAACCGCAGACCGGACACTCGATCAATCCGCGAAACTGTTGATCGTCGAAGTCATCCGAGGCTCCGAACCAGCCTTCGAAATCATGTTCGTGTTCGCAAAGCAGGGCGTAGCGGATCATGCGAAAGCCTGTGGTCCGCTAAAGGCGCGGGCGTTGGCGAGATTTGGAATGGCTGCGCGAGCCTTGCCCGACGCCGCCAAGTCGAGGTCGGCCATCAACACGCCAGGCTCGTCATGGTCAAGATGGGCGATAACCTCGCCCCAAGGCGCCACGACCAGGGAGTGACCAAATGTTCCGCGACCGTCCTCATGTTTTCCACCCTGGGCGGGGGCCAGGACGAAGGCGCCCGTCTCGATGGCCCGCGCGCGCATCAGCACGTCCCAATGAGCCGACCCCGTCGGGCGCGTGAAGGCCGCTGGGATCGTCATCACCTCGGCGCCGGCGAGCGCCAGAGCGCGGTAGAGCGCGGGGAACCGCAGATCATAGCAGACAGTCATGCCAAGCTTCAGATCCCCGGCCCTGGCGACCACAGCGCGATCCCCCGGCTCATACGTCGCCGATTCCCGCGCGCGCTCTCCGGTGGGCAGATCCACGTCAAACATATGCAGCTTGTCATACGTCGCCTCGATCGCCCCTGACGGCGAGATCAGGACCGATCGATTGGCCGCCTTGCCGTCGTCTCGCCTGACCAATGCAGATCCGATCAGAACCCAGACCGCATGTTCCTTGGCCGCCGAGCGCAGCCCCGCAACGACGATGTCTTCATCCAGCGTGCGCAACATCGGCAAGAGACGCTCACGATCCCTTTGCAGGAGGTTTGTGCCTTCCGGCGTTGCAATGAACTTGGCGCCCGCGAGAGCCGCTTGGCGGACCATAGGCGATACGTGCTGCAGCGCCGCCTCGTGCGTCGCGGGCGTTCGGGTCTGAATTAGAGCCACTTTCATCGGCACACCTTACAGCGCCGGAGCCGTAAATTCTAAGCCGCCGCCTGCAATAAAGGATCAAGCTCGCCTGAACGGTCGAGAGCGACCAACTCGTCACACCCGCCAATATGCTGGTCGCCGATAAAGATTTGCGGAAACGTCGCGCGGCCACCCGCGCGGCTGACCATTTCCTGACGCTTTTCAGGATCGAACGCGGCCACGATCTCGTTGAACGCCACACCCTTTTGCTCCAGGAGCGTGAGCGCTCGGACGCAGAAGGAGCAATAGGGTTTGGTGTAGATCGTAATATGGGACATGGCGCTCAAGTTTGTTACGCGTCGCATAAGCTTCATATGGGAAGTCTGGATATCTCTTTAATCGGCAGGCTCCGTGCGACATCGACCCGCACCATATTGGGCATATTTAAGATCGAGCCTGGCTTTGTTTCAATCGATTCGCGATGAGGCCGTCTTAGATCCCAATGCTTCCGCCACGCCTCTTTGATCGCACCTTGCATCGCAAGCGGCTGGATCGCGCCGCAAACCGATTTATCGACGCCGATTTCCTGCAACGGCGAGCCGCCCTCGATCTCGTCGAGCGCCTGGAAGTGATCGTGCGCGACTTCCCGCTGGCGGTCGATCTCTCAGCGCGCAGCGGCGCCTTTCGTGAGGCGCTTGGCGAAAGTCCGGCCGCCCGGCAGGTTGGCCTGTTGATCGAAACCGACCTGTCGCAGGCCATGCTTGCAAGGCGCGCCGGCCCAAAAGTCGTTCTCGATGAGGAACAGCTCCCCTTCACCGCCGCAAGCCTCGATCTGGTGGTTTCAACCCTTGGGCTTCACTGGGCGAATGACGTCGTGGGCGCCTTGATCCAGGTTCGCCAGGCGCTGAAGCCAGATGGTTTGTTTCTGGGGGCTCTGCTGGGCGGCGCAACGCTGACGGAGCTTCGCCAGGCGCTGACGGAGGCTGAAAGCGAAATCCTCGGCGGAGCAGGCTCGCGGGTATCGCCCTTCGCTGACAGCCGTGACGCCGCGGGCCTTCTGCAACGCGCCGGCTTCGCCTTGCCAGTCGCTGACGTCGACCGGGTGAGCGTGAGCTATGAACACCCCCTGAAGCTGCTGGCGGATCTGCGTCAGATGGGAGAAACCAACGTCCTGGCCGAACGCCATCCGCGCCCATTGACCCGCAGGCTGCTGGCGCGCGCCTTTGAGATCTATGCGCAACGGTTCACCGGGCCCGACGGGCGCATAAGCGCAACATTTGAGATCGTCACTCTGACCGGCTGGTCGCCACATTCCAGCCAGCCGCAGCCCCTGAAGCCCGGATCGGCGACTATGCGTCTCGCTGAGGCCTTGGGGGTCGTCGAACACCGCCTTCCCCGAGATGGCTAAGATCCGCTAAGCCCCAATAATAATTAGCTTTATCGTTGAACTGACAACCATTTCGGAGAACTGACGGCGAAGAAGGCTTTCCGCTGAGCCTGGGTGTGATGTAGGCCGTTGGCGAATTTCGATTTCTGAAGGACCCATGGCAGATGCGTGGTTTGTTCGTCCTTGCCCTCATGCTGGCTGGCTTGCCGGCCCTCGCCCATGGTGCGGAAAAATCGCCCTGCACCAGCGCTTCAGCGACATGCACGGAGTGGGTTTCATTGGGCGCCGGCCCGGCCAGGTCGCTGATCTATCGAAGCTACCCCTTGAGCGTTCGCAACACCGCGATCCGTCGCGCCCTGATCATGGTCCATGGAACGCTTCGCAACGCCGATCACTACTTCACAACTGCGACCGGTGCGGCGTTCCTCGCCGGCGCGCTGGGCGACACCATCGTCATCTCGCCTGCATTCCACTCATCAGATCGCGGGTGTCAGGATAAGCTCGAACTGAACGAAATCAGCTGGGGCTGCGGCGGCGACAGTTGGCGTTCGGGAGGCGCTGCAACCAGCAATCCCACTCTCAACTCCTTCGACCTCATAGACGAGATCCTCAAGAAGCTGGCCGACAAGCATGTCTTTCCCAATCTCCAGGCGATTGTGGTTGCAGGCCACTCTGCCGGCGGCCAGTTCGTGTCGCGCTATGAACTCGCCAACCGGATCCACGAAACCCTGGGCGTAAGGGTGTCCTACGTCGTGGCCAACCCATCGAGCTATGCTTGGCCGGACGCGACGCGCGCGCTGCCGGTCAATGACGCAGCGCCGGAAAACGCTGTCCTGGGCTGGAAGGAAGAAACGCCCCACACCCAATTCAGCTTCGGTCAATTCGATAGCGCCAAAACGCCAAACTACGACCACTGGCCCTATGGTCTTGAAAATCGCACTGGCGGTTACACGGCAAAAATGAGCGATGCGGAGCTGAAGGCCCAGCTGGCGTCGCGCCCGACAACCTATCTGTTGAGCCAGGTCGATACGCTGCCCTTGGGCGGCTTTGACGGGTCAGCTGTCGCAATGGCGCAAGGCGCGACGCGGCGGGCGCGTGGGGAGGCGTTTGTGAAGTACATCAACGACCACCTGGGCGCCAAAGCCAAGGTGATGATCGTCCCCGAATGCGGGCATAATGATCGCTGCGTCTATACGACCGATGCGGTGTTGCCGGTGATCTTCCCACCGACTTCACCTTAGCGCTGCGCAGGCGGGCCTTTGAGTTTCTCGCTTGGCGTCTTGGCGACGTCATCGATGAAGTTGGCGAAGAACGCGGCTGCGCGTTCAAGGCCGGGTATCGAGATCGTCGAGGGCGTGTCGCCGGACGAATGATAGTAGACCTCGCTTGAGATCAACTGGGCCGAAGGCAGGCCTGCGCGAATGTAGGCGCCGAGGTCACCGGGCGCGCTCGCAGCGGGCTCGTAGCTCGTCACCACGCCATAGCGTTTCGAAGCCTTGCCCATCAGCTCCCAAACATAGGGTGAGGCGTTGACCGCGCCGGCTTGCTTAGTGGTCTCTGTTGTATTGGCTGTCCAAACTCCACTTGCGTAGCCAGCGGTCGCCGGATCAAGGCGAGCGGCCTGGGTTACGGAAATCTGCGCCAGATGTTCCAGGTTCATCACCAGGACGGTCTTACTGATGATTTCCGGATGAGCCTTGATGAACGCAGCCGCTCCAACCGCGGTGTGGTGTCCCCCCGACACCATGAAGACCAGCGTCCTGTCAGGCTTTTGTTTGCGATGGGCGAAATAGTCGGCGAGCCCCAACATGACAGCCAACCCATCGGCGTTGTCGTCGGCGCCGTCGAACCAGGCGTCAGCATGGGCGTTCACAATCACCACTTCGCTGCTCTCGCCAGGGATGGTGGCGACCCCGTTCCAGGCCGTAAGACCTGCCCGCTCCTCACCTTTCAGCGCCAGACGCATGGTCACGGATTTTCCAGCCTTGGCCGCCTTGCCGATGATGCTTTCCAGAAAAGCGCCATCGTCGCCCCCGACCAGGAAACAGGGCGCCGCCTCACAGCCATAACGATTGTCGTAGTAGAGCAGATTGCCCGGGCTCTCGACGGCGTTGATCACGCCGATCGCGCCACGCTTTTCCAGCTCGTGCGCCACGCCCTTTTCGCGCGCCGCGAAAAGGCTGTCGTCCGGCACGACATTGACCACGGCGACCTTTCCCTTGACGTCGATGTTGGCCAGTTCGGCGGCGGAACCTCGCCCCACGAACACCAAGGGCCCCTCGGCCGCGGCGGGCTTGACCGTCGAATTGCGGATAGGGACAGCCGAGCGCAGAACGACGTCGCTGGTTCCCCCACCAAAGGCCTGATCACCGACCACGCGCAGCTCCCACGTCACCGGCAGCCAAAGCTTGGCGTCGAAATCATAGGGTTCGGCGCGCGCATCCTTCAGGCCCGACGCCTTCAACTTGGCGACCGCCCATTCCACGGTGCGCTGCTCACCTGGCAGCCCGCTAATTCGACCCCAGAGCGGGTCGCCGGCGGCCTTGCGCTCCAGTGAAAAGTCGACGATCCGCTGGACATCGGCCATCAGTCTGTCGCCCGCCAGCGCGCCTCGCGCATCGTCCTTCGGACGTACATGGGCCGGCGCCGGGCCATAGGCGTTTGGACCGCTATGGAAGGTTGGCCGATCGGGCGCGCTCACGGGTCCAGGCGTGGGAACCCCAAACCAGGCCTGGGCGGATGCGGTGGTGAAACTCAGCGCAAGCGCGGCTAGTCCAAGCACCGATCTCGTCAGAAGTCTCATAGGCCGCCCTCCGGTTTGTGGGCAGGCTAGCCTATCAAACGAAGTCGCGCAGCCATGCGACGAGCGGCGCATCGGCCGGAGGCATCGGATAGTCAGCCAATTTTGCCGGTTTCACCCAGGCGAGCGCCTGATGCTCCTTGGCCACGATCTGACCGGTCCATCGGCGGACCAGATAAAGCGGCATCAAAAGGTGGAAAGCCTCGTAAGCGTGGCTCGCAAAGACAAATGGCGCCAGGCAGGCTTCGATCACCCCTACCCCCAATTCCTCATCGAGCTCGCGGATCAGGCAAGCCTCAGGCGTCTCGCCAGCTTCCACCTTGCCGCCCGGAAACTCCCAAAGTCCCGCAAGCTGTTTGCCTGGGGGTCGCTGACAAATGAGCACGCGGCCGTCAGCGTCTATCAGGGCCGCGGCGGCGACAAGAAGCAGGTGGTTTTCGCGCATTAGGCTTCATTCCTGGCCTGAGCCATAAAGGCAACAGGCGCTTGTTCATCGCGCGCCTGAAGGGTTGACTTCGCAACTGCGAACGTCGATATGCAGCGCGCGTCGCAAAATTCGACGTGCTCAGCGTTCCAGCCGCGTGGGGTCTCAACTTGGGGCCCAGCCTGTCGAGCGCCGTAAGATCCATAGATCGCCCATCACGCGGGGCGCTTCCCTAAAGACCCGCGACCTACACGCCCTCGATGCAATCGAGCCGGCGTGTTCGGCGCATATGTGAGATAAGTTTTGACTGAATTCACCAATTTCGGCCTTGCAGCACCCTTGCTGAAAGCGTTGGCCGGAGAAGGCTACACCCAACCTACCCCGATCCAGGCCCAGGCCATTCCCGGCGTCATGGCCGGACGCGATCTGCAAGGCATCGCCCAGACCGGCACCGGTAAGACCGCGGCTTTCGCGCTGCCGATCCTGCATCGCCTGGCGGCTGAAAAGCGTCAGCCTGAGCGCAAGGGCGCGCGCGTCCTGGTTCTTTCCCCCACCCGCGAACTCGCCACCCAGATCGGCGAGAGTTTCCGCACCTATGGCCGGCATTTGGGGGTCAGCGTTGCGGTGATCTTCGGCGGCGTGAAGTACGGCGCTCAACACAAGGCCATGGCCAATGGCGTCGACGTGCTTGTCGCCACCCCTGGCCGCCTGCTCGATCACCTGCAGGAAAAGACCATCACGCTTCGCGGCGTCGAGATCTTCGTCCTGGACGAGGCCGACCAGATGCTCGATCTCGGTTTCGTCCTGCCGATCCGAAAGATTGTCGCGCACATGCCAAAGGCGCGTCAGAACCTGTTCTTTTCGGCCACCATGCCGACGGAGATCGGCAAACTGGCGGGCGAACTGCTGAACGATCCCCTGCGCGTTTCGGTGACGCCGGCCGCCACCACCGTCGAGAAAGTCAACCAGCGCATCCTCTTCGTTGAGCAATCACGCAAGCGCGCGCTGCTCAGCGAACTCTTCGACGATCCCGGCTTCAAGCGCGTGATCGTCTTCACCCGCACCAAGCGCGGCGCCGACCGCGTGGCGCGCTCCTTAGAGCAGGTCGGCGTGGACGCCGCTTCGATCCACGGCGATAAGAGCCAGGGACAACGCGAACGTGCGCTCGCCGACTTCAAGGCCGGCAAGGTTCGCGCCCTGGTCGCCACCGATATCGCAGCGCGCGGCATCGATATCGACGCGGTCACCCACGTTGTGCAGTTCGAGCTGCCCAATGTCCCGGAAAGCTATGTTCACCGGATCGGCCGCACGGCGCGTGCGGGCGCCGACGGCTCGGCCGTGGCGTTCTGCTCTGACGATGAACGCACGCTTTTGCGCGACATCCAGAAGGTCACCCGTCAGACCATCCCCGCGTTTGATCGGCGCAACGACAAACAACTGGGCGCAGCAACAGCGGCCATGCCAGAACCCGGCGGCAAGCCGGAACGCCCAGATACCCGCGGCCCATCAGGCCATCGCGGCGCCCATCAACCCAAGCGCAACCGCAATCACAGCAACGCCAAAGGCGGCGGCCACCGCCATGAGGGTGCTCCGGTGCGGGCGGGCGAGCATGGTGGCCCAGGAGGCGACAAGGCCGCTCCACGCCCGGCGTTCAAGGGTCCGCAGCGCCGCGGCGGCTCCAAGCCGTCCGCGGGTCACACCGGCGTCTGGTCAAACCGCTAAGTTTCGCCGTCCAGGTTTCAGTCAAAGGCTCCGCGAAAACGCGGGGCCTTTCGACATTCCAACAATCAGTTCGCCGGGTTGTGCTTCTGCACGAAAGCCACGACCGAGGTCAGCATGGCTTGACGCGTCGCTGCGTTGGAAAGCCAGTGGTCCTCACCGTCCATCAAGACGAACTCCACGGATTTTCCGGCGTTGGTCAGCGCTCTTTGCATGGCGCGGCTCTGTTCGATCGGCACGACGGTGTCGTTTTCGCCGTGCACCAGCAAGATGGGCGCATCGACCTTGGCCGCAGCTTTCAGGGGCGAAATCGCATCGGTGTCGCCTGGCTTGAACCCCGTAAGGGTGCGCCAGAAATTCTCGCCGCGCGTATCGCGCGGATCACCACGGGCATTATCCCAGATGATCATCCGACCCATGTCCGAAACGCCCGCGACAGAGACCGCGCAACGGTAGATCCCGTGCTGCAAACTCACGCCGGCCAAGGCCGCATAGCCCCCATAGCTTGCGCCGACGATGCATGCGCGCTTGGGATCAGCGATCCCCGCCGTCGCCAGGGCCGCCAGGCCGTCAGAAAGATCGGTTTGCATCTTTCGACCGTATTGCCCGTCGGCGGCGTGGCGGAAGGCCTCTCCGTAACCCAAGGTGCCTCTATAGTTCGGTTGAAAGACGGCGTAGCCGCGCGAGGCGAAGGCTTGGGCCCACCAATCAAATCCCACGCGATCGCCTGGAACGATCGGTCCTCCGTGCGGCATGATTACGATGGGTAGGTTCTTGGCCAATCTGCCGGGCGGAAGCGTGAGGACACCGTCCAACTGCAGGCCATCGGCGGCCTTGTAGGCGAACATGCTGGTGGGCCCGACCTCGGTGGGCGGCACGTCAGGGCGAATGTAACCCAACGGAACGGCGCTTCGTGCGACCGAATCGATCAGCCAATAGCGTCCAGGATCGGCTGGTCCCTCGGTCCGGAAGATTATTTTGTCGAGATTGTGGGAAAACGAAGTCAGGTGAGCCCGTTCGCCAGGAAACGCCGCGCGCGCGCCATCGAGCCGTTTTTGCAGGAGCGGGTCGATAAGCCGTTGCCCGGATAGATTGCTGATCCCGATAATCGTCTGGGTCTCGTCGTCTACGAGAAAGCCGCCGATATTCTCCTCAGAAATCAGAACCGAGCCCTCGCCGGTTCCGCTCAACGGGATTTCGCGCAGCACGACATGGCCTTGCGTGCGCTCCAGAACCGCAATTGTGCCGGGGGTTCGGCCTTGGCTCAGAAGCTCCAACGCCTCGTCGCCCGTTCGCTGAATGATCGGACGATCCAACGTGGCGCCGGCGTAGACCGTGCGGACGTGATGGTTGAGATCAAAGACGGAATTGGCGACGACCTGACCTTCAGCGTCGATCAGCCAGGTGCGGGAGCGTTGGGCCGATGAGGCCACCTTTTCCGGGCGTCCGGTATCGAGGTCGATGCGATAGAGGTCAGCGTAGGCTACCCCGCCCCCCGAATGCGGCGCCACAGCCTCCCACGTGAGTCCGCCGACGAACGCGTACCACTTGCCGCCGATCCGCCTGGCGCCGTGAAATCCCAAGACGGCGTCCACGAGTTGGGTGCTGTTGTGAAAAAACATGTAGCTGGCGCGGGACTTCAGGTTGAAATCGATCACGCCAAACAGCTCCGCCGTGCGAATTCCGGCAAGCGGCCGCGACACCGTCGCGCTTTCAGTGACAAGCAGATGATCGTCGCCGGCAAAGGCGATACTGCGGATCTTGGCTTGGCCAAACCCAAGTGCGCCCACCCCCTCGCCGTTTGATTTTCGAACAACGACCTTGCGGCCATCCTTATCCGAAATGACGAAAGCATAGCTTTCGCCAGATGGTGAGAGCGCAACATCCTCGATCGCCGGCAGCCGCCCATAAGCTTCCAGGGGCGGCGGGGCGGCGCTGGCCGGGGCGCTCAACGCCAGCAGGCCTACAAGCAATCCCAGCAGACGACGCAAAATTCCCACCCCTTCGCGCGATTAGCGTGGGCGAGATTAAGCTCGAATAGCTGGGCGGCTCAACCATCGCGCGTGAAGCAACGCAGCTCGCTTGTGAACCGGCCAGATCGCGCGCTTGAGCCGCGACCCCGGTCTAGCCGAAGCTGGAAACAGCCTCAGCTGCGATAGTCGCCATTGATCTCCACATAGCGCTTGGTGAGGTCGCACGTCCAGATGCTGGCGCTTGCGCGCCCCTTGCCGACCTCCACGGTGACCTCGAGCTCCTTCTTCTTCATGTAGGCGCTCATCTTCGCTTCGTTGTAAGTGGGCGAGACCAGGCCGTCGCAAGCGGCCGTCAATTTGCCGAAGCGAACGCTCATGGCGTCACGGTTCACCGGCTCATCGGCCCGTCCCACGGCCATCACGATCCTGCCCCAGTTGGCGTCCTCGCCCGCAAAGGCCGTCTTGACCAACGGGCTTTCTGCAATGGTGCGAGCGATCTTGCGGGCTGAAGCCTGGGTCTGGGCGCCGTTGACGGTGATCTTGATAAACTTGGTGGCGCCTTCGCCATCACGCACCAATTGGTGGGCGAGGCTGAGCAGGACCTGTGAGAGCTTGGCGCGGAAATCCTCCAACCGCTTGTCGCCGGCCCGACTGATCATCGGCGAACCCGACTTTCCGGTGGCGAAAAGCAGGAGCGTATCGTTGGTGGAGCGATCACCATCCACCGTCACGGCGTTGAAGGTGTCGGCTGTGTAGAGACTGGCCAGGGTCTGCAACGCGGCAGGCGAGATCGCCGCATCGGTCACCACAAAGGCCAACATGGTCGCCATGTCAGGCGCGATCATGCCCGAGCCTTTGCAAATTCCGCTGATCTTGACCTTCACCCCGTCAATCTCAGCGACAGCGTGAGCTCCCTTTGGGAACGTGTCGGTGGTCATGATCGCCTGAGCGGCGTTGGCCCACCCATCCTCAGCGAGCCTGTCTTCAATATCGGGCAGGCAACGAACAATCTTGGCGTCGTCGAGCAGCACCCCGATCACGCCTGTTGAGGCCACCATCACGTCGCGCTGCCGGCAATTGAGGTGCTGGCCTAGAGACAGACAAACCCGCCGAACCGCTTCAGCGCCAGGCCGACCGGTAAAGGAGTTGGCGCAGCCTGCGTTGACGATGAGCGCGCGGACACCTTGGCCTTTGGTGACCTTCAGGCGCTGCTTGCACCAGTCGACCGGCGCTGAGCCCACGCCATGGCGGGTGAAAACGCCGGCGCAGCTGGCGCCTTGCGGGAAGCTCATGACCAGGAGGTCATCGCGCTCGTACTTGTAAAAGCCTGCGCGCGCCGTGGCCATCTGGACCCCCGCAATCGGCGGCATCTTGGGAAACCGCACCGCCAAGGGAGATATGGCCTTGGCGTCTTGATGAGCGGGTTCGGATGGAGAAGCGGCAGGTGTCTGGATCATGGCTTCGCCCCCTTTGGCGGCGGTTGGGCGGGTGACGCCGGCGAAGGCGCTGTGACTGACGGCTTGGGCGCGTCAGCCGGGGGAACCGACTGGCTGGGCGTGTCTGTTTTGACCATCACCTCGACCTTGGAGCGAGCGCGCAACTTCTCCAAGAGATCGCGGATCTGATCATAGGTAAGGAAACGGACGATCTGCGGCCGAGCCGCTTCCAAGGTGATCGGCTGTTCAGCCCGACGGTCTTCAACTTTCACCAAGGCGAAACCGCCCTCGACGGGGAAGGGTCCCACGATCTGGCCAGACTTGGCGGACTTCAACGCCGCGTCATAGCTCTCCGGCATGACATCGATCGTGAAATAGCCCAGATCGCCGCCGTTGAACCGGGTCGCCGCATCGGTTGAGCGCTCCATGGCCAAGCCTTCGAACGATGCGCCTGAGGCTAGCAATTTTTTTACGGCCTCGGCTTCGGCGGCGCTGGCGACGACAATCTGCCGGGCGTGGATTTCCTCCGAACGCTTGGCCAGTTTGAGCTGTTCTTGGTAGAGGCCGCGAACGGCGTTGTCGTTCACAGCATCGGAGACCACGCTTTCCACCAGCATGTCGCCCAAGACCCGGTCGCGCGCCGCCGCCAAACGGCGTTGAGCGACGGGCTCTTTGTCGAGTTTGCGCTTGGCGGCTTCCGTGGCCAGCAGGCGCTGATCTACGACCTCATCTAGAACGCGACGGAAAAGGTCTGAGGAGGCCTCCAAAGGTTCCCCTTCGCCGATCAGCCCCTGCGCCACGGCCTCGCGCTTGACGTCAGATGACCAGATCGTCGCGCCATCGACCTTGGCCACGGCGCGGTCGCCGCGTTCCGGCGCATGCTCGGCGCCGCCGCTGCGACCACACCCCGCCAGGCTGAGCGCAACGCTCACCGTCAGCGCAACCACAAGCGTTCGGCCCGGACTGCGGCGATAGGGCCGGATGGGGGCCATGTGATCAGCCTTTGAGCGGATGGGAACTGGAGTGAACCGACACCGTCCGTCCCTAGCCATTTACGCCCCGGGATGCAAAGGTTGAGGCCGAGTGCGCCCGGCCGATGGGGCGCCGCCGTCAATGTTCGGAGGATCATTTCAAAATGCGCGAAGCTGTCATTGTCTCCTACGCTCGCACTGGTCTGGCGAAGTCCGTTCGCGGTGGGTTCAACATTACGCCGACGGTTTCGATCGCGGCCCATTCGGTGAAGCACGCCGTGGCCAAGGCGGGTGTCGATCCGGCCGCAGTCGAAGACGTCTTTATGGGCAACGTCGCCCACGGCGGGGGAAATGTGGCGCGTCAGGCAGGCCTCTTGGCGGGCCTGCCCATCACCACCTCGGGCGTAACCGTGAACCGGTTCTGCTCCTCGGGCCTGCAGACCATCGGGATGGCCGCCAACTACGTGCGCAACGATGGAGCCGATGTCGTCGTCGCCGGCGGCGTTGAGACCATTTCAATGCCGAACATGGGCGCCGGAAAAGACAACTTTGATCCGGAACTGACCAAGATGTATCCGGCCATCTTCATGCCGATGATCGACACCGCCGACATCGTGGCGGAGCGCTACAAGGTGAGCCGCGAGGCGCAGGACGAATATTCCCTGGAGAGCCAGCGACGCATGGCGGCGGCCCAGCAGGCCAACAAGTTCGCCGACGAAATCGTGCCCATGAAAACCAAGATGAAGGTGGTCAACAAGGAGACCAAGGAAGAGTCCATCGTCGACTATGTGGTCAACCGCGACGAGTGCAATCGTCCCGACACGAGCGCAGAGGGTTTGGCCAAGCTTGAGCCGGTGAAGGGTCCTGGCAAATACATCACCGCCGGCAACGCCTCCCAGCTTTCCGACGGTTCAGCCGCCGTGGTGATTATGGAGGCCAAGGAAGCCCAACGCCGAGGCCTCTCGCCCATGGGAATCTTCAAGGGTTGGGCGGTCGCAGGCTGCGAGCCGGACGAAATGGGCATCGGGCCGGTGTTTGCAATTCCGCGCTTGCTGGAGCGTCACGGCCTGAAGATCGACGACATCGACCTTTGGGAGCTGAACGAGGCCTTCGCCTCCCAGTGCCTCTATTCCCGCGACAAGCTCGGCATCGACCCTGAAAAATATAACGTCAACGGCGGTTCGATCGCCATTGGCCATCCGTTTGGCATGACCGGCGCACGCCTGGCTGGGCATGTGCTGCAGGAGGGAAAACGTCGTGGCGCGAAGAACGTCGTGGTTTCCATGTGCATCGGCGGCGGCATGGGCGCAGCCGGCCTTTTTGAAGTCCTCTAGATTTCTACGCCGGGAATTGGCCTTTCTGGCGTAAGCTCAGGCCCTCCGTGGCGGGAGGGCCTATTCTGTTGCGCGCCGGTATCGCTAAGGAGGTTGCGCCTTGCGGCCGCGTTGACACTGGGGGGTGCGCTGCTTAAGTCTCGCGCGCCCTGAAAAGAGCGAAATTTCCCGGCAGGTGAAGGGCTAAGGCCTGGCCCCGCCCCGCATCAACCGGACCTTCCCCTTGAGCATTTTTCAACAGTTTTTCGGCTCTTCCAACGACCGCAAGGTCAAGGCGATGCTTGCGCGCGTTCAGAAGATCAATGCGCTTGAGCCTCAGATGAAGTCGCTTTCCGACGAGGCTTTGCGCGCCAAAACCCAGGAATTCCGCGATCGCTTCGCCAAAGGCGCTACGCTTGACGACCTGATGGAAGAAGCCTTCGCCGTGGTTCGCGAGGGGGCCAGACGCACGCTCGGACAGCGGCACTACGATGTGCAGCTGGTCGGCGCCATGGTGCTGCACCAGGGCGGCATCGCTGAAATGCGCACGGGTGAAGGCAAGACCCTGGTCGGCACCGCGCCGGTCTATCTGAATGCAATCGCCGGCAAGGGCGTTCACGTCATCACCGTCAACGACTACCTGGCCCAACGCGACGCAGAGTGGATGGGGCAGGTCTATCGTTTCCTGGGCATGGACGTGGGGGTGATCGTGCACGGCCTCAGCCAGGGCCAGCGCCAAGCCGCCTACAACGCCGACATCACCTACGGCACCAACAACGAATTCGGCTTCGACTACCTACGTGACAACCTCGTCTACGAAGCCAGCGAGATGGTCCAGCGGGGCCACAATTTCGCGATCGTCGACGAAGTGGACTCCATTTTGATCGATGAGGCCCGCACGCCCTTGATCATTTCGGGGCCGACGGAGGACCGAAGCGAATTCTATCGGACGATCGATCTGCTGGTGAAAGAGCTGATCAAGGATCCCGCGACATTCGACTTCGATGAGAAGCAGCGCCAGGTGATCCTGACCGAGGAAGGATCCGAACGCATTGAGGAAATCCTCATGGAGGGCGGCCACCTGGCCGAGGACTCAGCAGGCCTCTATGATTCAGCCAACGTCTCGGCGGTTCACCACGTCAATCAGGCGCTGCGCGCAAACGTCATCTATCAGCTCGACAAGGACTACATCGTCCGCGCGGGCGAGATTATCCTGATCGACGAGTTCACCGGCCGCATGATGCATGGCCGGCGGCTGTCTGAAGGTCTCCACCAGGCCATCGAGGCCAAGGAAGGCCAGATCGTTCAGCCGGAGAACCAGACGCTCGCCTCCGTTACGATCCAGAACTACTTCCGGCTCTATTCGAAGCTGTCAGGCATGACCGGAACGGCTGCGACCGAGGCGCAGGAATTTCTGGATATCTACAAGATGGACGTCGCCGAGATACCGACCAATCGGCCGGTCGTGCGCATCGATGACGACGATGAGGTCTATCGCACCGAGGCTGAGAAACACGTCGCCATCATCGCATTGATCGAAGACTGCTACCGCCGTGGCCAGCCGATCCTGGTCGGCACTGTCTCGATCGAAAAATCGGAGCAACTGTCTGAGTTGCTGAAGGCGCATAGGTTTGAGGTCGACGGCAAGAAACAAAACGGCATTCCGCACAACGTGCTGAACGCGCGCTACCACGAACAGGAAGCCCTGATCGTCGCAGACGCAGGCGTGCCAGGTGCGGTCACCATCGCCACCAATATGGCCGGCCGCGGCACCGACATTCAGCTTGGCGGCAATGTCGACATGAAGGTCATGCAATGGCGCGATGAACAGCGCGGGCTGGGTATCGAAGTGACGCCCGAAATGGCGCTGGCTCATCGCGAAAAGGTTGAAGCCGAAACAGCCACGCTGAAGGAACAAGCGCTCGCAGCTGGCGGACTATTCGTTTTGGGCACCGAACGCCACGAGAGCCGGCGTATCGACAATCAGCTGCGCGGACGAACCGGTCGCCAGGGCGACCCGGGGCATTCGAAGTTCTTCCTGTCCTGCGAAGACGACCTCTTGCGCATTTTCGCCGGCGAGCGGCTGGACGCCATCATGCGTACGTTCGGCGTCCAGGAAGGCGAAGCGATCACCCACAAGTGGCTCAACTCCGCGATCGCCACGGCTCAAAAACGTGTCGAGCAGCGCAACTACGAGATCCGCAAGAACCTCTTGAAGTACGACGACGTCGTCAACGATCAGCGCAAAGCGGTCTTCGAACAGCGCGCTGAGTTCATGGCTTCGCCGGATATCTCCGACGTCGTCAACGAAATGCGTCGCGACACGATCGAGGACTTCGTTTTCCGCTTCCTGCCGCCCAAGGCCTATGCCGAACAATGGGACGTGGAGGGACTTCAAGATCACGTCCGAAACTTCCTGGGCCTGGACCTGCCGATCAAGGCTTGGGCGGGCGAAGACGGCATCGCCAACGAAGAGATCGAAGAACGCATCGTCAAGGCCGCCGACGCCCGCGTCGCCGAGCGCAGCGCCCAGGTCGGCGAGCATATGCGCACAGTGGAGAAGAGCTTCGTCCTGCAGATGATCGACGTGCAGTGGCGCGAGCATCTCATGCACCTGGATCATCTGCGAAATGTGATCGGCCTTCGCGGCTATGGCCAACGCGACCCGCTCAACGAGTACAAGACCGAAGCTTTCACGCTCTTCGAAACGCTGCTGACTGACCTTCGCCAAAACGTCACCCGCTGGCTGATGACGGTCGAGTTCCAGTTCGAAACCCCGCCGCCGCCAGCCTTTGGTCAGTTCCAGGAGATCCATCTTGATCCCCTGACCGGGGAGAACGCAGCGACGATGGGCTTGCTCCCCGATGGCCTCAACACCGAGCAACGCCAGGCCTTGCCGGTGACGGCGCTCCCGGAAGGGTGGGAAAACACTGGACGCAACGCCTCTTGCCCGTGCGGCTCGGGCAAGAAGTTCAAGCATTGCCACGGCGCACTGGTCTGATGACGATGTCGCCTGCGGCGAGACGTCCGAAGCGGCTTGCTGAAATTTAGCACAAGGCCGTCTGCGGTCGGTCCTGCTGCTTAGATCGCGACATTCTCGAGGCCCACCCAATTGCCGTGGAAACCGAACGGCACGCGGCGCGGCGCCTTGGCGACGCCGAGCGGCCCCTTGGCGAGGTCAAGAGCTTCAAAGATCAGAAGGTCGCTGCGGTCCTCGTCCGCGCGATAGACGACCGCGGTGATCCAACCATCGCCTTCAGCCGCATCCGACGATCGCGCTACGAAGACCGGTTCGGATGTTGCATCTGCACCATCAAGCTCGAACATCTGTCGCTCGCCGGTTTGCAGATCCAGATGGGCGATGGCGTTTAGCCGAACGGTCTTGGAGCCAGACGGGTCAGCCGCATACCAACCATGGCGATGCTTGCGGGTTTCGAAGCGCGGGTCGATGCGTGGGAATTCACCGTCCATATCATCAAGCGGTTCTTCGGCTATGGCGTCTGACATGCCCGCCAAATCGAAGGTCCAGCGAACCAGCCTGGCGGCGGATTTTTCGCCGGCAGATCCATCGGCGTTGGGAAACAGCGGCGCTGCGTCATAGCGCATGACATCGGCGAAGAGCTTGTCGCCTTCCTCCCAGGCGTTGAGCGGATGGAAGACGTAGCAAGGGCCGGTATTGAACCAACGCATCTGAGAGGTGTCGCCATCGCGTCGCATCACCCCCACATGAGCGCCTTTCTGGGGCTCCCAAGCGAAAGGCGGCAGACCGCCCAGCGCGCGCTCCAGGCTGGCGGTGAGCGGTAAAACCGGAAACAGCACATGGTTTTTGGTGACCATGAAGTCGTGAACCATGGAAGAAAACGGCGCCTGGAATTCGTCGCGTCGCCGAATGGTCCCGTCAGCTGCGGTGACCCCATAACTCATACCCGCCGAAAACGGCTCTGGCCCCACGCCATAGGCGAACCAGACCATCTCGCCGCTTTCGGGATCGATCTTCGGGTGGGCGGTGACCTTGCCCCTATAGGGGCGATCATAACCCACCGATGCGAGCGTGCGCGGAACCATTTCGAACGGATAGTGGGCTTCTTCGAGGGCCAGGAGCTTGCCGGCGTGGAAGACAATGTTGGTGTTGGCCGAGCCGCCTTCGTTTCCGATCGCCAAGGGATCTGTGGTCATCGGATCGCCCATTGAGCCAAAGAGAGCACGGCTGTGCCGATGCTCCAGCCGCCACTTCGGCGTTTTGACGTATCGGTTGCGATAGCGAACCTTGCCATCCTCGACATAGAAACCATGCACCATGCCGTCGCCGCCGAACCAGTGGTAGGCGTCTGGGTCGCGGGGCTCGAATTGTGGGTTCGGCCCGGTGCGAAAAAGCGCTCCCTGGAGACCTCGCGGGATCTCGCCCTCGACCGTCAGATCAAAGTCGTCCTCGCTTCGGATAGGGGCGAAGTTGCCTGTCAGATAGGGGTTGACGCGCACATCTGAGTTCACAATGCGTCTCCATTGACATTTACTCCGTAAATTTATGCAGTAAAATGTAGCTTTGCGCAAACTTTTTCGTGCAAGGTCGCCTCGCCCATGCCCCGCGTCCTTTCAGATTCCGACGTCGCCGATTTTCGTGATCGCCTTTGCGAGGCCGCCGAGCGGCTTTTCGCAGAGCAAGGTCCAAATGCGGTCACCATGCGGCAGCTGGCCGCTGAACTCGGTGTCTCGCCCATGACACCCTATCGCTACTTCGAAGATAAGGACGACATTCTGGCGGCTGTGCGGGCCAACGGCTTCAACCGTTTCGCCGAAGCGCTTGAGACTGCGCGCGGAGGCGCCTCCGGGGCGCGGGCAAGAGGCACGGCGGTCGGGGAAGCCTATGTCGCTTTCGCGCTCGAACACCCCCATTCCTATAAGCTGATGTTCGACTTCAATCAGCCTAATGTGGAGAAGTACCCCGAGCTGGTCGAGGCCGGAATGCGGGCTCAAAAGACCATGACGGGTTATATCGAAGACGCCCTAGCCGAAGGTCTGATGAGTGGCGACCCAGTGGAAATCGGCCTGATGAACTGGGCTGCGATACATGGCGCGGTGATTTTGGAGCTGTCGGGGATGCTGCCGCCGGGAGGCGCGCGGCAAATCTATCGCGGCTTCGACCATGTTCTGATGCGCGGCCTGCGTCCGCAGGACTGACCTGAGCCAAGGCCAAGCGCCGTCCTGGGTCACGCCCTTTTTGAAAGCAGCCGACGGCGCAGCGAGCTCGTCGGCGAACTTCGCCTAAACCGACCTGACCATTTTGGCTGAGCGCGTTTCGTCAAAGACGCCCCGCGACATCTGATCGGGCCCGTTCATCTCTGCGCCGCAACCCAGGATGCAGCCCTCCTACACCCCTCCGGCGCCCCTCAGCTCCTCCCAGCGCCGTGCACGCTTGACCGCGGCTGCGCCAACCCGGAAACCTGGCCGCGCTCAGGAGAATTGAAATGTCCGCGGTCAAGCCGTTTGAGGTAAATTGGAGCCAAGCTGCAATCGAAACCGTGCTTGGCCAGGTCCGCGCCTATCCGTGGCCTTCGACGCCGGACGTTCCCGACGGGTGGGCCTATGGCTGCGACGGAGCCTACCTAAGGGCGCTTTGCGCGCACTGGACAGACGCCTACGACTGGCGCGCCGCCCAAGATGATCTCAATCGCTTTCCCCAATTCACCACCCAGATCGAAGACTACGAGGTTCACTTCCTACACGTGGTCGGCGAAAGCGGTGGTCAGCGCCCCCTGATCATCACGCATGGCTGGCCAGGCTCCCACTATGAGTTCTGGCAGTCGATTGAGAAGTTGGCTTTTCCCAGCCGTTTCGGCGGCCAGGCGCGCGACGCTTTTGACCTCGTCATCCCATCATTGCCGGGATTTGGCTTTTCATCCAAACCCAAGCGGCCTGTGGGGCAGCGCACAACCGCGCGGCTTCTCAATACGCTGATGACCCAGCGCCTCGGCTATAAATCCTACCTGGCCCAGGGGGGCGATTGGGGCGCCATGGTGACGTCCTGGCTTGGGCGGGACCACAACCCCCATGTCCGGGCGATCCATCTCAATATGTTGGGATTTCGCCCGCACGGCGGGCCGCAGGGCGATGCAGAAGTCACCTGGGCTCAACGGCAGTCGGCCATGATGGATGTGATGGGCGCCTACTTTCGACTGCAGGTCTCAAAGCCCCAGTCGATCGCCTGGATGGGAGCTGGCAATTCCGTTGGCCAAGCCGCCTGGATCGTCGAACGGTTCCATGACTGGTCGGACCTTTCGACCAAGTCCTTCGATGACGCCTATGCGAAGGACCGGCTGCTGACCAACATCATGCTCTACGTCATGACCGACAGTTTCACGACCGGGGCTTGGTATTATCGCGGCCTGGTTGAGGAAGGCGGACTTGCGTTCCAGCCTGGCGAGCGTTGCGAAACCCCGACCGCGTTTGCGAACTTTCCAGGCGAGCCGCTCTATAAGGCCCCTCCCCGCTCCTTCGCCGAACGGGCCTACAATATCGTTCGTTGGACCGACATGCCTTGTGGCGGACACTTCGCTGCCATGGAGGAGCCGGACCTTTTCGTGGATGAAGTTCGAGACTGGGCTCGGGCCTGCTAGGACTAGCGCCACGCTGGGTTTCGGCTAACAAGCCAACATCGATCAGGATGGAGTTCGTCGATGCCCGCGACGCTTGAGGCTGTGCGCCCGATTTCGCTTCCGGAGATCTATGCAGCGCGTGAGCGAATTGCGGGAACCTGCGTGCGCACGCCGCTCATCCGTCTCGAACTCGGGGCCGAATTTCCCGACATCAGGCTCAAGCTGGAGAACCTGCAGCCGATCAACGCCTACAAACTGCGCGGCGCGGCCAACGCCGTGGCCATGCTTTCGGACGCCGAGCGGAAACTTGGGGTCTGGACCATCAGCGCCGGAAACGCCGGTCAAGGCGTCGCCTACGCCGCCAGACAGGCCAATGCGCCCTGTACGGTGGTGGCGATCGAGACTGCGCCAGCCTCGAAGCTCGAGCGGATGCGCGCGCTGGGCGCAAATCTGGTGCTCGTGCCCTACGAGGTCGCCTGGGAGGCCTTGGGTGAGCGCGCATACCCCGGCGTCGAAGGGACCTTTGTCCACCCCTTCGACGATCACAACTTCATCGCCGGCCACGCCACCATGGGCTTGGAGATCTTGGAGGACGCCCCCGACGTGGCCGCGGTGATATGCGGGGTCGGCGGAGGCGGTCTCATTACCGGCGTCGGCGCCGCCGTAAAGGCGCTTAACCCGAAGATCAGGCTGCTGAGTGCAGAGCCTGACACCGCCGCCCCGGCCGCGCGGTCGTTCGCAATGGGCTCGCCCCAGGGTTTTCCCGAGTGGGAGGCCTCTTTCGTCGATGGCGCTGGCGGCCACAGCGTCTTTCCTCGGATGTGGGAGCGAATGAAACCCTTGGTCGACGGCTCGATCGTCGTCACCCTCGAGCAGACCCGCCAGGCGATGCGCCTGATGGCCGAAAAGGCTCGGATCATCGCCGAGGGCGCCGGCGCCTTGCCGCTCGCAGCCGCACTGACCGGCCAGGCCGGCCGCGGTCCGATCGTCGCGGTGGTCTCAGGCGGAAACGTCGACCTCAAGACGTTTTGCGACATCATTCAATCCACCATGAACTGACCCCGCGAGCCGATGCCCCGATACGATTTCGTCTCCGACAACACCGCGCCTGCGACGCCTGAAGCCATGCAGGCGATTGTTGAAGCCAACACAGGCTGCACAGCCGGATATGGCGCCGATGACGTAACAGCACGGGCCGCCGACTACGTACGCGGCTTTCTGGACGCCGATGCGGAGGTGCGGTTCGTAGGCTCCGGCACCGCGGCCAACGCCATCGCTTTAGCCACCCTATGCCGGCCATTCGAGGCCGTGCTCGCCCACGAGCACGCCCATGTCGCCATAGACGAGACGGGCGCGCCCGGCTTCTTCGGCCACGGCCTGCGCGTCGCCCCGCTTCCGGGCGCCTCGGGCCTGATTGACGAGGCGGCCTTAAATTCTGCGTTGAACTTCGCAGACAGCCCGCATGTTCAATCGCCAGCGGTGCTTTCGCTGACCAACGCCACAGAATATGGCGCAGTCTATTCAAACGCGGCGCTGGAAGCCCTTGCCGGTCCAGCTAAGGCCAAAGGCCTCGGCGTCCACTTGGATGGCGCGCGCCTGGCCAACGCCGCCGCTGCGGGTTTCGACGTCAAGGCGATCAAGGACATAGGCGTTGATATCCTGATCATCGGCGGCGCCAAATCGGGCATGCCGCCTTCCGAAGCCATCGTAATTTTCAATCGCGCGATCACGCCGCGGTTCGATGCGCGACTGAAACAGTCAGGCCAATTGCCATCAAAGGGTCGCTTCTACGCCGCGCCCTTCATCGGCATGCTGCGCGACGGCGCCCAGCTTCGCCACGCGGCTCACGCCAACGCCATGGCCAGGCGCCTTGCAGAGCAGTTGGCCTTCCCACGCGTCCACCCGGTCCAGTCCAACGGCGTCTTCATCGCCCTCGATGAGCCTAGACGCCTGAAGCTCATCGAGGCCGGATGGCAGTCCAGCCGCTTCCTTGACGGGTCGGTCCGGTTCATGTGTTCGTGGGCCACCACGCCTGAGGCCGTGGATGAGCTGGCTGAGGCCCTAAGATCACTTGCCTGACGCTGCGCCGACCAGGTCCAGCCGCATAGAACAGCGCAGTCGCGAGGCCCGGCTTCAGGCGTTGGCCATTTGCCTGGCAGGCGACATTCGATCGAGGCGAAGGTGGATGATCTCCTCGGCTTCACGCACGATCCGGTGGATCAGTTCGGCGCACGTCGGAATATCGTGGATCAGACCCTGGATCTGGCCCGCCGACCAGATACCCGCATCATTGTCGCCCACTTCGTAGACGCTGCGCCCGCGGACGCCGGCCACCAGCTCGCGAACGTCCTCGAACGTGGCGCCCTGGCGCTCCAGAGCCACGACCTGGGTGCTGATCGCATTCTTCGCGACCCGCGATGTGTTGTGCATCGTGCGGAAAATCAACTCCGTAGACCGCTCGTCATTCTCCACGATCTGTCGCTTTATGTTCTCGTGGATCGGGCTTTCAACCGTGCACATGAAGCGCGTGCCCATATTAATTCCTTCGGCGCCCAGAGCCAGCGCCGCCACCAGTCCACGCGCATCGCCAAACCCGCCTGAGGCGATCATCGGGATCTTGATCTTGTCAGCTGCGGCCGGGATCAGGATCAATCCAGGGACATCGTCTTCACCCGGATGGCCCGCGCACTCGAAGCCGTCGATTGAGATCGCATCGACACCCATTCGTTCAGCTGAAAGGCCGTGACGCACCGAAGTGCATTTATGGATCACCTTGATTGCATGCTTTTTGAACGCCTCGACATGCTCGATGGGCTTGTTGCCCGCCGTTTCGACAATCTTGACGCCGGCTTCAATGATCGCCTGACGATATTCCGCATAGGGCGGCGGCTTGATGGCCGGCAGGATGGTCAGGTTGACGCCAAAGGGCTTGTCGGTCAGCGCGCGGCACCGCGCGATCTCTTCGGTGAGCTTTTCCGGCGTCGGTTGGGTAAGCGCGGTGATGAAGCCAAGTCCTCCGGCGTTCGCAACCGCGGCCACAAGCTCCGCACGGCCTACCCACTGCATGCCGCCCTGGACGATGGGATGTTCGATTCCGAAGAGCTCAGTGAACCGGGTTTTCAGCGCCATGACGTCTCTCCGAACAATTGTTTGGATGATACTCAACGCGTAGACGCAGCGTCAGGCAAGTCCGGCGTGGCTGGATCGTTGGACCCCCGATGCGGTAATCTGGCCCTATGACGCAGAGCAGCGGCGACTTCGACTACGACGCCCATGGGACCCGATACGCCCAGGTCCGCCGCCCAGACCCCCAGATTGAAGCGAGCGTGCATGCCGCGCTGGGCGAGGCGCGAACCGTCGTCAACGTCGGGGCCGGCGCTGGATCCTATGAGCCGTCTGATCGCTACATACTGGCCATTGAACCCTCGGCCGCAATGCGCAGCCAGCGCAACTCCGAGCGGCCTGCCATCGTAGGCTTCGCCGACCAACTTCCATTGGATGACGCCAGCATGGACGGCGGCATGGCGACGCTGACAGTTCATCAGTGGCCCGATCTTGCGCGTGGATTGGGCGAACTTCGTCGCGTCGTGCGCGGCCCTGTCGTCATCTTGACCTTTGACCGCGACGCCTTGGATGGCTGGTGGCTGAACGATTATGCGCCTGAACTCATCGCAGCCGAACGCAAGCGATACCCAGACATAGCTGTGATCGCTCAGGCGCTCGGCGCCCGCACCGAGGTGCGTAAGATCCCAATTCCGCTCAACTGCGCCGACGGCTTTTCTGAGGCCTTCTACGGGAGGCCGGAAAAGATGTTGGAGCCGTCCGTTCGGCGCGCTCAATCGGCCTGGGGTTTCGTCGAAGCGGGGGTTGAAGCCCGTTTTGAGGCGGCCCTTAGGGCGGACCTCGCCTCGGGCCTCTGGGACCAGCGCTACGGCGCCTTGCGCCGTCAGCCGAGCTTCGAGGGTTCACTGCGCCTGATCACCGGATGGCGCACCTAGCCGCCTACTGAATGCCTGCGCGGCCAATCGCATAGAAGCGCTCCGCGCGCTGTCGGCGGATTTCGGCCGCGCCTAGTCCCTCCAGGGCCTTCAATTCTTGCTCGACCGCGTCGCCGACCGCCTTAAGTGCGGCTTCCGGATCAGAATGAGCCCCGCCCGGAGGTTCCGGGATGATCCGATCGACAATCTTCATCCCCAGAAGATCTTGGGCGGTTATCTTAAGAGCGCGCGCGGCTTCGGCCGGCGTGCGCGCCCCGCGCCAAAGTATCGAATTGGCGCCTTCGGGTGGGATAACCGAGTAGACGGCATGCTCTAAGATCAGCACGCGCGAGCCGCAGGCGATGCCAAGCGCCCCGCCAGACCCCCCCTCGCCAGTGACCACGGCCACCATCGGCACACTCAACATCAGGCTTTTTTCGGTGGACCGTGCGATCGCTTCAGCGACGCCGCGCTCTTCCGAGGCGATTCCCGGGTAGGCGGCGGTCGTGTCGACAAAGCTGACGACCGGAAGGTTGAAGCGCTCGGCCATCTCCATCAGCCGAACGGCCTTTCGATAGCCTTCTGGGCGGGCATAGCCGAAGTTGTGCTTGACGCGCGTGACCGTGTCGCGGCCCTTTTCATTGCCCATGACCACCACGGGCCTGCCGCGGAAGCGTCCAAGACCGCCCATGATGGCCTGGTCGTCAGCGAACTTTCGATCACCCCGAAGTTCAACGAATTCATCAATGAGGCCCGCAGCATAGTCGACGAAGTGCGGCCGATCAGGGTGACGGGCGACCTGGGTCTTCTGCCAAGCATCGAGGTGAGAATAGGTTTCCCGCCGCATTTCCTGGGTGCGCGCCCGCAGCGCCTCGATTTCAGCGTCGAAGGCTCCAGGGTTAGCGGTCTCCGAAAGCTTCGACAGCTCCTCAATCTTGGCTTCGAGATCGGCGATGGGTCGCTCGAACTCGAGGTAATGTACAGCCATCCGAGGAACTCAGTCCTTCATGTCGAAGTGGGCGAGGAAATTAGGCGGGTTGGGTCCAGCTCACAAGGGCGCCGAATTTCACGCGGGGCCCTTGGCCATCCAACGCGCTCACCGTTTCCGCGCAAGCGGGTGTTTGGAAGCCATGATTTCAGCCAGCCGATCGCCAGCGACGTGGGTGTAGATCTGGGTCGTGCCGATGTCGGCATGCCCTAGCAAGGTCTGCACGACCCGAAGATCGGCTCCGCCCTCCAGCAAGTGTGTCGCAAAGGCATGTCGAAGCACGTGTGGACTGACGCGGGCCGGATCAATTTTGGCGGCGACGGCGGCTTCATCGAGGAGCTGAGCGAACCGACGGGGCGTAAGGCGGCCTTCTTTTCCGCGCGAGGCGAAGAGCCAGGGATTGGCCTTGCTGCGTTTGGGCAGAAAGCTTTGGCGCACCTCGAGATAGGCCTTAACCGCTTGGCGCGCGGCGTCATTGAGGGGCGCAAGCCGCTCCTTGTCGCCCTTGCCCTTGACGATCAGGTACGCCGGATCGCGCGCCAGAGCGGCCATCGTCAGACTGGTCAGCTCCGATATCCGAAGACCAGAGGCGTAGGCCAATTCAACCATGCACGCCAACCTGCGCCCCTGGGCGCCATCCTTCGCCGCAGCCGCAGCGATAAGCCGGTCGATCTCCAAGCGGCTCAAAACCTTGGGCAGCGAACGGCCCTTGCGCGGCGCCTCAACGCGTCGCGATGGATCATCAGCGCGCCAGCCTTCGCCCAACACAAACCGATAGAACTGCCGAACCGCCGCGCGCCGTCGCGAAGCCGTAGCTGGCGAGAGCCCTCTGGCGCCCAAGTCATGAAAATAGGCTTCCACGTCTTGCGCCGAAGCATCGGAAAGGTCGCGGGCCTGCGCAGACAGATATTCGCAGGCGTCCGCAAGGTCGCGAGCGTAGGCTGTGAGCGTGTTCTTCGCAGCGGCCCTTTCGACCGACATCATTTCCAAGAAGGCCTCAGCCCAGGCGTTCCCTTGGCCGCTCACTTGAGCCCCAGGAGACCTTCGAGGGCGAAATTGCGCGCGTCAGCTTCTAGCCCCACCCGATGCAGGGCGCGCACGATCCGCACGCGATCGCCGATCACGGGCCCTGCGGCGCCGGCGTCCGCGCAGGTCCAAAGCGAGAGGAGCGCGGCCTCGCCCATCAGTTTCTGTTCGCTCGCCTCCTCGAGCGCCAAGTCCCGGCCAAGCGGTGCGCGCCCCTCTGGCGTGCTCAGGGCCGCGACCAATGTGCCCAGTTCGGGCGTCAACTTGTCCGAAAGGGCGATGGCCAGCAGCACGCCGGCCTGGCCTTTGGCCCGCATCTTTGGATCTGATGATCCGGCCGTCTCGAAGAGGGCCTGCACCGCCGCGTCACTGACCGGTTGGCCCTTCATCAGTGGATCGATCAGGACGCCAAGATCGCCAGGCGCTGCGCCCGCGTCAAAGACCGGTTCAGCCGGCGCTGCGCTTGCAAGCGCAGCGGCGACCGCCGCAGAGGGTTTGGCCGCGCCAAGGTCCAGGCCAAGACTTCGCGATAGCGCAAGATCGAGGCCGTTGCGCAGCGAGGCTGGGCCAGGATTGCCGCCGCCAGCCAGTTTGGCGCTCATCAGCCTGCCGAAAATGACGTCCTTGGCCTGCGCCTGCGCCAAGTCGAATGTGAGCTGCGCCTGATCGGCCTGCCCAGCAATCGCCTGGCAATAGGTGCGAAGACGCAGCCAGTAGACCTCGTCGCGCCCAGCGCTAAGGCCGCCTGCGATCAGGCACGCGTGCGCGTCATCGCCCGCCAGCAAGGCGCTTTCGGCCGCCGCCCGCGCCAACTCCGGTGAGCGATCAATTCCAGGCGCATGGCTGAGTATCGTCGACGCCGCCTTGGCGTCGCCCTGCGCCATCAAGGCCGTCGCCCGCGCTGCGGCCAGATCAGCATCTGGACCGCCGCCTTGCGGGCCTTGCGCGCCGGTCGCCAGGAGACGTCTCGCCAGGGCGGAGGCCGCCGGCGTGACAGGCTTGGTCGCCAGAAGCGCCAGAACCGTGCGAGCCGTCATGGGCGAGGTTCCGCGCCAGAGCGTTGGGGGCAGACCCGTATCGCGCCCAGGCGTCGTGAAGGCGTCGGGGGCCGCCAAGGTGGTGATTTGAACGCCTTGCGCCGCAGCTAATCTCGCCGAACCGGCGAGAGCGAGGGCGAGAAACAAACATGGGAGACGCCGCATGAGCTGATCATAGCGGGCCCAGGAGGTTGGCGCGAGGCCGCCGGCTCGTGTAGACCTTAAGCGTTCATGGATCGCTATGCACCGTTGCGCCACCGCACCATCGCCCTTGTGGGGCTGATGGGTGTTGGCAAATCGAGCGTGGGCCGAAGGCTGGCCAACGCGCTGGAAATGCCGTTTCGCGATGCCGATTCCGAAGTCGAGGTCGCCGCAGGTCGCTCGGTGAACGACATTTTCGCCGACCTGGGCGAGGCGGCGTTCCGCGAAGGGGAGCGGCGGGTCATCGCGCGGCTCCTGGACCAGGAACCTCATGTGCTCGCCACGGGCGGGGGGGCGTTTATCGCCCCGGAAACCCGCACCTTGATCAAATCCAAGGCTGTCTCGGTGTGGCTGAAGGCCGATCTCGCAGTTTTGGCCCGACGGGTGTCGCGAAAGGATACACGCCCCCTTCTGGTCGGCAAAAACCCGCTCGAGGTGCTGCAGCGCCTGGCGCAGGCGCGCTACCCAGCTTACGCCGAAGCCGACGTTATTGTCGAAACAGGCGACGTCGCCCACCACGTTGCTGTCGCTCAGGTGATCCGCGGGCTCACCGATCATCTCGAGGCCCATCAATCATGAGCGTGAAAATTGTCGTAGGCCTTGAAGGACGGGCCTATGACGTCCTTGTTGGTCAGGGCCTCCTGCAGCGCGCCGGCGAGACCATCGCGCCCTTGCTCAAACACCGCCGCACCGCCGTCGTCAGCGACGAGACGGTATGGGGCCTGCACGGCGCGAGCCTTAGCGCTTCGCTGGAAGCTCATGGGATTAAGGTATCGCCGATCATCATCGCGCCCGGCGAACAGACCAAGAGCTTCGCAGGCCTGGAGCAGGTTATTGACCGGTTGTTGGACCTCGAGCTTGATCGGGGCGACCTGATTACGGCCTTTGGCGGCGGGGTGGTCGGCGACCTTTCAGGCTTCGCAGCAGCGATCTTCAAACGCGGCGTCGACTTCGTGCAGATCCCCACAACCTTGCTTGCCCAGGTTGACTCCTCTGTGGGCGGCAAGACCGCGATCGACACGCCCCGCGGCAAGAACCTTGTCGGGGCTTTTCACCAGCCCCGGCTCGTGCTCGCCGACCTCGACGTCCTGGCCACCCTGCCGGCCCGACAGATGCGAGCCGGCTACGCCGAGGTGATCAAATACGGCCTATTGGGTGATTTTGAGTTTTTCGAGTGGTTGGAGGTCAATGCGCTTGCGGTCATGGCGCGCGAGCCCGACGCCTTGGCCCATTGCGTCGCACGCTCCATCGCCAAGAAGGCCGAGATCGTGGCCCAAGACGAAACCGAGCAGGGTCGTCGCGCGCTGCTGAACCTGGGGCATACCTTCGCTCATGCGCTCGAGGCTGAGACCGGCTACGGCGAGGCGCTCCTGCATGGTGAGGCGGTCGCAGCTGGAATGGCGCTGGCCTTGCGGTTTTCGGCTTCATTGGGGTTCTGTACGAGCCAAGATGCTGAGCGGGCTGGCGCAGCGATCGCCGCTGCGGGCTTGCCGACCAGGCTGCAAGACATTCAAGCTCGACCTTTCAGCGCAGATGTTCTCGTGCGCCACATGATGCAGGACAAGAAAGCCGAGGGCGGCAAGCTTACCTTTATCCTAGCCCGCGGCCTGGGTCAGGCCTTCGTCGCCAAGGACGTGAACGCCGCGGCGGTCACGTCCTTCCTAAAATCGCAAGGAGCTGCTTGATGGCCGCAATCCTCGAGCTGGCGCCGCTCATTTTCGGGCTGATCGCGATTTCGGCGCTTTTCTCCGCCGGAGAGACCGCTCTCACGGGGGCAAGCCGCGCGCGAATGCACCAGCTCGAGCGAGAGGGCGATCGAGCCGCAGCCAGGGTCAATCGGCTGCTCGGCGATCGGGAAATGATGATCGGGGCCATACTTTTGGGCAACACCTTGATCAACATCCTGGCCTCGGCCTTAGCCACCCAGGTGATCACCGCCCAGATCAAAGGCCCTTGGGGCGTAGCTGCGGCCACCGGCGTGATGACCGCCTTGCTCCTGGTGTTCGCCGAGGTGTTGCCCAAGACCTTGGCGATCTTGCGTTCCGATGACGTAGCACGCTTCCTTTCAGGACCCGCGCTGCTGGTGGTCCGGGTCTTTGGACCGATCGTCTTCGCCATCCAATTCGTGGTTCGAAAAACCCTCGTCCTGTGCGGATTTCGCTTGAATATGCAGTTGGACGTCCTGGCCGCGCACGAGGAGATTCGCGGCGCCGTGGAATACCACCACGCCGAAGGCCTCGTGGAATCCGGCGACCGTTGGATGCTGGGCGGGGTCTTGGATCTGGCGGAAATGGACGTTGGCGAAGTGATGGTCCATCGCAAGGAGATCGCCACCATTGATGCAGACCTCAGCCCAAGAGACATCCTGTCCGAAGCGCTGGCCAGTGGTCACAGCCGTCTGCCGCTCTACCGCGAAGAACCCGAAAACATCGTCGGCGTATTGCACAACAAGGACTTCCTGCAAGCCATCGCCGATGCAGACGGCAAGATCGAGGCGGTCGATATGGCCGGCATTATTCGCGAGCCCTGGTTCGTGCCGGAGACCACCAGCCTAAAAGATCAGCTCGCAGAGTTCTTGAAACGCCGCGCTCACTTTGCTCTGGTGGTTGATGAGTACGGCGCATTGCAGGGTCTGCTGACGCTTGAGGACATCCTCGAAGAGATTGTTGGCGAGATCGAAGACGAGCATGATGTGGCCGTGCCTGGCGTAAGGGCGGCGGCTGATGGCTCAGTGACGGTGGACGGATCTGTGACCATTCGAGATCTAAACCGCGCTATGAACTGGGACCTCCCCGACGATGAAGCGGTCACAGTGGCCGGACTGCTGATCCATGAAGCCCGCCGAATTCCGGAAGCCGGCCAAACCTTCAGTTTCCACCGTCACCGCTTCAGCGTGCTGGAGCGCAAGGTGAACCGGATCACGAAACTGCAGATTTGGCCCACGCCGGAGCATGCAGAATGACCACCGACTTCAATTTCACCGGTCTTCGCATCTTGGTGGTGGAAGATGAGATGATGGTCTCGATGCTGATCGAGGACATGCTGGCCGACCTCGGCTGTCGCGTCGTAGGCCCGGCTGCGCGGCTCGATGACGCTCTCGAGCTGGCCAGGACCTCGGACATCGACTGCGCCATCCTCGATGTGAACCTTGGAGGTCAGCCGATCTTTCCCGTCGCCGACGTCCTGCGCGAAAGATCCTGCCCGTTCGCATTTGCGACAGGATATGGCGATGCGGGGCTGCGCGATGTCGACAGGGGCGCGCCGGTCCTGCAAAAGCCCTTCCGCGAGGGGGATTTGGCCCGCGTGATCGGCGCCATGCGCGCCAAGGTCGGTTAGGCCGCGCCTCTGGTCGCCAAGGCCGCCAAGAGCTTGTCAGGCGTGATCGGGTAATCGCGAACGCGAACGCCGCAGGCGTTATAGATGGCGTTGGCGACGGCGGCGCCGGCCCCGGAAATGCCAAGCTCGCCGACGCCCTTGATCCCCATCGGATTGGCCTTGTCGTCGACCTCATCAAGCATGATCGCCTCGATCTCCCCGATGTCGGCCTGAACCGGAACGAGATAGCCGGCGAGATCCTGGTTGATCAAAGAGCCATAGCGCGGGTCCACCGCATTGCCTTCGGTCAGCGCCGAGCCAACCCCCCAGATCATCCCGCCGGTGAGCTGGCTGCGAGCCGTTCGCCAGTTAAGAATTCGCCCCGCGGCGAAGACCCCCAGCATTCGCCGCGTGCGCACCTCGCCAGTGATCGTGTCGACGCCGACCTCGCAAAAATGGGCGCCATAGGTGTGCTGACTCCAGTTTCGCGCGTCCGCGGCTGGCCTGATCTCGCCACTCGCCGTCAGCCCTTCAGGTCGATTGCGGCTGATCAGCTCAGCCAAACGTTCAGAGCGATTGGCGATCGCGATGAACCCGTCTTGGAAGGTGATGTCGTGCGTGGGACCGCCGAAAAGCGGCGAAACCGGATCAGCCACCGCCAATTCGGCGATCGCCTTTCGCAGGTTCATTCCTGCATCGAGAGCCGCCGAGCCGGCCGTCGCAGCTCCAAACTGGCCGCCAGAACCTGGCGCAGGCGGCAATTCGCTATCGCCGATCTCGACGCGCACATCGCCCAGCGGAACTCCCAGCGTTTCGGCGGCGATTTGGGCCAAGACCGTATAGGTGCCGGTGCCGATGTCGGTCATCCCCTGGCGCACCGTGATCACCCCCATCGCATCGACGGTGAAGCTGGCCTTGGCCGGAAGCAGGAAATTGCCGCGGATGGCTGCAGACATTCCCAGCCCGATCAACCAACGCCCCTCGCGGCGCCGGCCAGGCCTTGGATCGCGCTTTTCCCAGCCGAACGTCTGAGCGCCTTGGCGCATGCAGCGCACCAGTTGCCGGATCGAGAACGGCTTGCCGGTCTCTGGGTCGACTTCGGGCTCGTTCAATATGCGCAGTTCAACCGGGTCCATTGCGAGCTTCTCGGCAAGCTCGTCCATGGCGCATTCCAGACTGAGCATGCCAGATGCTTCACCAGGCGCTCTCATCGGCCCGGCGCCCGGGAGATCGAGATAGACCAGCCGATGGCCTGTCAGGCGGTTGGGTGCGGCGTAAAGGCTGCGCGCAAAATTCGATGCGTGTTCGGTGAAGTTACCGTCCCGATGACAATGGGTCGTGGTCATGAGGGACATTGTCGTCAGCCGACCGTTGCGCTCGGCGCCCAGTCTCACGCGCATGACTGTTGCGGGCCGGTGGATGGTCCCGTGCATCATGTGCTGGCGCGAATAGGCCACTTTCACAGGCCTTCCCAGCGCTCGCGCGCCCAGTGCGGCCAGGGCCAGGTCGTCGTAAGACTGACCCTTTCCGCCAAAGCCGCCGCCGATGTACCGGGTCATCAGGTGGACCGCGTCACGGTCGATCATCAGGGTCTCAGCCAAGCCATGCTGGGCCGGCTTCACCATCTGAATTGAGGTGTGCACGATGCATTTGTCGCCCTCCCACCAGGCCAGGGTCGCGCAGGGCTCCATCTGGCAGTGATTTTGGATCGGCGTGGTCCAGGTTTCGTCCAGGCTCACCGGTGAATTGGCCAGGCCGGCTGCGACGTCGCCGAGTTGGGTGTCTTGTTCGTTTGGAGGGAAATCAGCCTCAGACATATGGGCTTGAAAATCGACCGACGCGGCTTCGGCTTCATAGGTCAGGCGCACCAGCCCGGCCGCCGCCTGCGCGTTTTCGAGCGTGTCAGCAACGATGAAGGCGACCGGCTGGCCGAAGAAGGCCACGCGGTCGTTCTCAAGCACGGGCCGCGCAGGCGCGGTGCTCCGCGGGTGCGCGCGTGCGCCTTTGACGCCCTGTTGGGGGACGTTCTTGTGCGTCCACACCAGATGGACGCCCGCCGCCGCCTCGGCCGCGGAGACCTCCGCTTCGACGATGCGACCGCGCGCGATGGCGGCCGGCAACATGACGCCATAGGCGGGCGGCGAAGGCGGCTCCACTTCATAGGCGTAGGGCGCAGCGCCCGTCACCTTCAGCGGACCCTCATAACGCTCCACACCTTTGCCGATCAGCCCGGCGCGGTTCTCCTTGACGGGATTTGTGACCTCCCAGTCACTGACCGAGCTCATTGAACACCCCTTTGCGCTTCGGCGAGCACTGCGGGGATGAGCCCTCGCAAGAGATCGATCTTGAAGGCGTTTTGGCCGTTCGCGCTGGCATGGGCGAGTTCTTTGTCGATCGCCTCTTCAGCTGTCGAACCCCGCGCCAGTGCGGATTCAGCGCGTTCAGCGCGCCAGGGCTTATGAGCGACCGCGCCGAGCGCGATTTGGCCGCCGACGACGGCCACGCTGACCAAGCCCGCTGAATAGGAGGCTCGGTCTCGCACTTTGCGATAGAGCTGTCCGCCGGCAGGGGGCGGCGGCAGTACGACGGCTGTGATCAATTCGCCGCGGGCGAGGTCAGTTTCAACATCCGGCGTCTCGCCCGGCGACCTATGGAGCTCAGCGAGGGGAAAAGCTCGCGCTTGGCCGCTGGGCGTCAAGGTCTCAACCGTTGCGTCAAGCGCCGCCATCGCGACGGCCATGTCTGACGGATGGGTCGCAACACAGGCCCGGCTTGCGCCAAAAATCGCAGAGTTGCGGTTGAGCCCTTCAAGAGCTGCGCAACCCGCCCCGGGCTGGCGCTTATTGCAGGGCTTGGTGGTGTCGTAGAAATAGGCGCAGCGTGTCCGCTGCATCAGGTTGCCGCCTGTTGTAGCCTTGTTGCGCAATTGGCCCGATCCCCCTGCAACAATTGCTTGGGTGAGCACTCTGTAGCGCGAGCGGACGCGCACGTCGGCTGCGACCTGGCTGTTCGTCGCCATGGCGCCGATGCGAAGGCCCCCGTCTGCGGTGTCTTCGAGCCTCGCCAGCGGCAACCGGCCAATATCGATGAGGTGCGGCGGATGTTCGATATCAAGCTTCATCAGATCGAGCAGATTGGTGCCGCCTGCAATGAACCTCGCGCCAGGTGTCGCGGCAGCTGAGCTCACTGCCCCGGCCGCGGTTGCAGCGCGCTCATACGTGAAGGGCCTCATGGCGCCGCCTCGACGACGGATCGGATAGCGGCCACAATCTGCGGATAGGCCGAACAGCGGCAAAGGTTCCCGCTCATTCTCTCGCGCAGCTCATTGTCGGTAAGGCGAATTGGACCTGTAAGGTCGACGGTCTCCTGACTGGGCCAATTTTCGGCCACCTCCTTTAGCATCCCCAAGGCCGAGCAGATCTGGCCGGGCGTGCAATAGCCGCACTGAAACGCGTCCTCGCGAAGAAAGGCCTTCTGTATCGGAGCCAGGTTGTCGAGCGCGCCGACCCCCTCAATCGTGGTGACTTCGTCACCGTCATGCATGGCGAGCAGCGACAGACAGGAATTAATCCGCACGCCGTTCACCAGCACCGTGCAGGCCCCGCACTGGCCGTGATCGCAGCCCTTCTTGGTTCCGGTCAGGCGCAACGTCTCACGCAGCGCATCCAGCAAAATGGTTCGCGGATCGGCGTCGAGCGTCCTGGCCTGCCCATTGACCGTAATCGTGGTCTTCAATCGAAGCCCTCCCGGTGTCATGCGGCCGCGCAAAGAGCGGCTCTTCAAACGTTTGTTTAGTCTATCGCCTAGCTTTCGCCAGGCGCCAGGGCCTTGAGCGACAACGCATGCAAAGGACCTGCGAGTTCTTCGGCGAGCGCGCGATAGACCATTCGCTGGCGGGCGACTTTGGGCGCGCCGGCGAAGGCTTGCGATTCGATCAGGACATTGAAATGGCTCTCGCCAGCCCGACTAGCCCCGGCATGCCCCGCGTGACGCGCCGAATCGTCTTCGATTTCCAGGCGCACCGGCTCGAAGGCAACGCTCAATTTTTGTTGGATGGCATCAAATATGGCGCCCATCGCTCTCATCTTCAATTCTTGAAAGGGATTATCTCGGCTCCATACTTGGGCCATGCCCGCTGCGTTTCAATATAGGCCCCGGTTCGTCGATATCCGCGTGCGTCCGCCTTCCAAGGACGATGACCGCGTGGAGGACGTGACTGCGCTGAAGCCCGGTGAGCGCGCCTGCGATCACCCCGGATGCCGGCTGGCCGCGACCGCGCGCGCGCCGAAATCCCGCGACATGCTGAACGAGCATTACTGGTTCTGCCAGGCCCACGCAGCCGAATACAATCGCAACTGGAACTTCTTCGCCGGCCTCAGCGAAGCCGAAATCCGCCGCCGCCAACAGGACGAGCTGTTCACAGGCGGGCGTCCAACCTGGGAGATGAAGGCCGGACGGATGTCGCGCGAGGCTGCGGCCTTCTCAAACAAATTCCGTAAGGGCGAAGGCTATCGTGACCCCTTCAATCTATTCGGCAAGAACGGCGGCAATCCGATACCGGAGGCCGATGCGAGACGCCTCGGCAAGATCGAGCGCAACGCTTTGGCCGACCTTGATCTGGACGCCAACGCTGACAGTCCCAAGATCCGCACCCGCTACACCGAGCTTGTCAGGCGGCTTCATCCCGACGCCAACGGGGGCGATCGGGCGGGCGAACATCGTCTGCAGCGGGTGATCAGAGCCTATCAAGCCTTGCGAAAGGCAGGGATGGTGTAGCCGGCGGCTCGCGCCAGCACCCCTTAGGGCGTGAGGCCGTCACCAGCGACCATAGTGATAGTCCCAAGGACCTGGCCGCCAGCCTGGACGCCAGTAGGCGTCGTGCGACCAATACCAGTAGCGATAGGGCCGATAGACCCAAACGCCGCCTTCGAAGAACCATGGATTGTACCAGCCCGGCGCATAGACGGCGGGTGGACCATAGAACGCCGGCGCACCGGCGCGCACAAAATAGCCTGGTGGACAATTGGCGGACTGAGAATTTGAGCCAATCGCTGCGCCGGCCGTCGCGCCCAGCAGTCCGCCGATGATCGATCCGCCGGTACGCGATCCGCGTCCCGAAACATTTGAACCCAGCACCGCGCCCAAGACGCCGCCGATCAGCGCCCCTGCGGCGGTGTGGTTATTGCGGCGATCGATGCAGTACTGGGCGGCCCACTGCGAATAGCGCTCAGAATAGTCGCGATCGTAGCGTTGAGCGCGATCGTCATAGACGGCGCCTGGTCGCTCAGCCCCAGGAGGGGGAGGCGCATACTGACCAGACGGCGGCGCGATTGGCGGCCCCTCGGTAGGTGGTGGCGGTGGCGGTGCAGGTTGGGCGATCGCGGCCGCAGCGTTCAATAAAAGGCCGAGCGCTGTTACGACGCTGATAAATTTCGCGCCGACCTGGGAGAGCCTGCTTTGCATCGCGAAATGATCTCCTTCTTAAGCTGCCAACTGCTCAATGGACCTGCAGTTAAGTTAGATTTGGGGCGGAGATATGGAATTCCAAGACGCCAAGATTGCAGCTCATGGCCAAGGGGTTAGCGCCTCGCGACGGCATACTTCGCCATAGGACGGCAAGGCGCCCATCCGCGCCAGGTACGCAGCCAACACCGGATCCGAATTGGCGGGCAAGGGCATGTTCCTGGACCATCGCATCAACATAGCCGCCATGAAATCGGCTACGCCTGGACGCTCGCCGAACAGGAAGGGCCCGCGGCCCAAAAGCTCGCGCTTCAGGCCCGGCCAGGCGCCCTCGATGCGCTTGCGGGCGAGGTCCCGGACGGCTTCAGCTCCCTTTGGTTCGCCGTCGGTGTCAGCGTAGAACCAGTCGCGCATGGCCGGAAGCACGGTATTGGCCAGAAAAATCATCGTCTGGAGCCATTTGGCGCGGTCGCGATCGCCAGGCCGCGGGGCCAGTCCAGCATCAGGATGGCGTTCCGCCAAGATCATCAGGAGCGCCGCAGATTCGCTATAGGCCTGACCCTCGATGACCAGACTGGGCACTCTGCCCGCTGGGTTTGTTTTCAAATAGTTCGGATCACGCTGATCACCGGCTGCGAAACCCACCAGGACGGTTTCAAAGTCGATCCCAAGCTCAATGAGCGCCCAATGGACCGCCATGCTGGCGGCGCCGGGCGAATAGTAGAGCGTGTATGCCATGTCGCGCCTATTAGATGGGGCGGGCGGCCAACGCCGGGGCCGTGCGCTTTGAAACGACGCATGCGCCGCGAATTAAGCCTCGGACTCCGACGCGGTCCGCTCAGTGTCGACGGCGGCTTGCATGGCCGCGGGGTAGCGAGAGCCGGTCACTGTGCGCTCGTTCACCAGCTCATCAATTCTGACCATCATCTCATCAGTCAGCGTGACCAGCGCCGCGCCGGCGTTTTCGCGCATATGCTTGGGCCGTGTGGTCCCGGGAATCGAGACGAGCGTCGGATCCTTCTTCATGAGCCACGCCAAGCAGAGCTGTGCGGTGGTGCAGCGCGCCTGCGTCGCCAACTCAGTAAACTGAGCAAGCAGGCGCATGTTCGCCAAGAACGCCTCGCCCTGAAAGCGGGGCATGGCGAGCCTCATATCGCCGGGCTGAAATTTGGCCGGTTCGCAAGCGCCGCCGGCCAGGAAGCCCCGTCCGACTGGCGAGAAGGCGACAAAGGTGATCCCAAGCTCATGGCACGCCTCGAGGACTGCGATCTCCGGATTGCGGGTCCATGGCGAATATTCGGTTTGCAGGGCGGCGATCGGATGGGTCGCATGGGCGCGGCGCAGCACCGGCGCAGAGACCTCCGAAAGCCCGATCGTGCGAATTTTTCCCGCGACCACCAGGTCAGCCAGGGCCCCGACGCTCTCCTCGATAGGAACCTGCTTATCCCAGCGGTGCAGGTAGTAGAGGTCGATGACGTCAGTTTTGAGCCGCTTAAGACTGCGCTCGCAGGTATCTTTTATGTTGGCCGCGCCGCCATCGATGCGTCGCTCGTCGCCAACCGTAATCCCGCACTTGGAGGCAAGAACGATCTTGTCGCGATGAGGCCCGAGAACCTCACCGACCAAGGTCTCGTTGTGGCCAAGTCCATAGACCGCCGCGGTGTCGAAGAACGTGTAACCGGCGTCAATCGCCCCTAGCAATACGCGTTCAGCCTGGTCACGCGGCGCGGGCGGTCCATAGCCGTGAGAAAGGCCCATGCACCCCAAGCCGATGGCTGAGACCTCGAACGGACCAAGGCTGCGTCTTTCCATTGAAACCTCTCTTAGAGCTTGGCGACAAACGGCCTGGAAGACGCCGCGCGTCAAGGGGTTCCAGCTCGCCTGGCCCCTTGACGCGCCGCGCCCATAAGCGGGCGCGAGCCGTCGGGCTGGCCATGCCCAAATTCGCCCTGCGCGAGACCCTTGCGGCGAAGACCTGCAGCGTTTGACCAATCAGCAGGCGAGGTCGCGCGCCCTAAACGGCCGGCAGCCTGGCCTCCAGCGCCGCGACGTCCTGCACGAACCAAACCGTCTGGCCGCGATTGGATTCGCGAATAAAAGCGGCGAGCGGCTGACTTGCTGATCGCGCCTGGGCGACATCACCTATCACCGCGACCTGAATGCGATAGTTGACCAGCTTTTGCAGGATAGCGCCGGCCACGCCGCTCGACAGATGCAGGAAATCTGGCCCCAGCCGGCTGATCGGTATGGCGACAAGCTTGGCGCGGCTGCTCAGGACATCACCGATCAGCCCTGAAAGGGCGAGGTCGTGGCTGAGGCAAGGCCCATCGTCGGGACAAACATAGACCCGATGATCTTTGAGCTTGCAAATCATCGCAGCAACGCAGTCGCCAAGAACTCATCGATCTGCGCGCCGTGGCCAATCAGGAAATGTCCCGCGCTTGGCAGCCAACGAAGGTCAAGGCGAGCGACGTGTGCGCCTAGGCGTTCACGGGTCTCGAATGAATTGAGCAACGCATCCTTCGCGCCGAGGATCGCCAGAACTGGCATCTCAAGGCGCTTCAATGCTCCATCGCTGAAACGCGGCAGGGCCTCGCGGCGCGCTATAAAATGGGTTTGAATCAGGTCAGTGAAAGCGGCGAACGCCTTGGCGGCCGGCGATGAGTTTGTCGCCGCCAACGCCCCTGCGCCCAGCCGCTGCATGACGCGCCGCCGACCCCAGGCTCCCAACAAAAGCAGCGGGGCCGCCCACAGCAATACGTTCTTTGTCGCCCCGACCCCGCCCGGGCATAGAAGCGCCATGGCGGAGACCTTGTCGCCACGGCGCGTGGCGTAGTCGAGCGCCAACCATCCGCCGAGGGATATTCCCACGAGCGCGACCCGTTCCACCCCAAGGCCCGCCAGGACTTCGTCGAGCCACTTGGCGTAGAGATCGCTCGCCAGCGGCGGACGCGAGGGCGCGCTCAGGCCCGGCTCACCGATCATGTCGAGTGCGAAGACGCGAAAGTGCTGGGAGAGCGCCAGGACATCCCCCATCCAGCTCGTTGTGTTGGCCATTGAACCGTGCAGCAGCAGGACAGCTGGAGCGTCTTCTGGGCCGCTTGCGATGACAAACGTCTCACCCTGTGAAGTCGACAGATGAAGGCGGGTGTTCGCCACGGGCCAAAAGTCCAGTATCTGCGCGTAGCGCGCCAAGACCGATTGTCGAGCCTCATTGGTCTTCCAGATCTCCATCGTCAGGTCTCCGTTAGGACCTCGACGATCTTCAACATGGCGGCGTTATCGGCGGGGGAGCCCACGATCAGGACCTTCAGATGTCGTCGGGCAGGGTCATAGACGACGTCGATGTTCATAGGATCTCTGAGGGTCTCGCGACCCATCCGCGCAGCTGGCAGCATGCGCGCCAGCCGTTGGGCGGCGTCTGGGGCGACGTCAGGGATATCGACAATGCTGGTGACGCGGGCTTTTGAGCGCGTTTCACCCCCCACGTTCATCGCCTGAAGTCCGAAGTCGAGGGCGCTGTAGGCTCCAACCGGCGCCTTGCCGGTCATCGCTTCCATCTCAGAGCGCAGAATTCGGTACGATTTTCCGACCTTAACGGCGCGCAGCCGCCCATCGCGTATGAACCGCAACACTGTTTTTGGGTGCAGCTTGAGCCGTTCTGCAAACTGCTCGACGGTGTAGACTTCTTCCGACATGGGAGTCGGGGCTCCAACAATAGTTCCTTATTATTCCCTATCATTATCTATTGCGGAGTCAATTATGGTTCTTCGTTCCCTATTTAGCGCCTTTGTGGTCTTCGCATGGGTCGGCGCGGCGGAGGCCGCTGAGCCCACGCGATACCTTTTGGAGCCTGCCGCAGTTTGGAGCGCGGGCGAGGCTGGAGCGCACCCAGGTTGGGTCGTGGCGATCGAAGGCGAGCGCATCGTGGGGGTGGGGCCAAGGAGTCAGGTCAAGGTCCCTGCCGGAGCGCTGGTCGTGCCTCTGCCCGGCCAAACCTTGATCCCGGGGCTCATTGAACTTCACTCCCATCTCTTGCTGCACGCCTATAACGAAGTTGTTTGGGACGATCAGGTCCTCAAAGAGCCTCCGGCCTATCGCGTCTTGCGCGCCGGACGCGATGCGACGCGCACGCTCATGAGCGGCTTTACGACCGAGCGCGACCTGGGCACGGAAGGCGCCGCTGACGCCGACGTCCAACTCAAGCGCGCGATCGATGAAGGGATCGTCGCAGGGCCTCGGCTCTTTGTCGCGACCCGAGCCATCGTGGCGACAGGCTCCTACGGCCCCAGGAAGGGATTTCGCGCGGATATCGAACTGCCTCAAGGGGCCCAGGAGGTGAGCGGCGAAGCTGAGATGATCAAGGCGGTTAGAGAACAGGCCGCCATGGGCGCCGACTGGATAAAGCTCTACGCCGACTATCGGACCGGGCCCGAGGGTTCGACGCGTCCGACACTCACCGAAAAGGAGATGGCCGCCGCCGTCGAGGTCGCGCACGGGTCTGGCCGGCCGGTGGCCGTCCACGCCGCCAGCGACGCCGGCATCCACAACGCCGTCGAGGCCGGCGTCGACACCATCGAGCACGGATATGGCGCCACGGAGGCGACGTTTCGACTGATGAAAGCCAAGGGCGTCGCTTATGTGCCGACGCTCACCGCGCCCGAGGCGACCTCAATCTACTTCCAGCACTATGCGCCCGGTCAATCTGCGCCGACCTTGGCGATGCAGGCCGCCGAGCGAGCCTTTCGCCTGGCGCTCAGCGTTGGGGTGACCATCGGAGCCGGCTCCGATGTAGGCGTCTTTCCGCACGGCGAAAGCTGGCGGGAATTAGCCTGGATGGTGAAGGACGGAATGAGCCCGCAGCAGGCCTTGACTGCGGCCACGGCGACCAACGCCAAGATCCTTGGTCGCGAAGACCAGCTTGGGCAGGTGAAGGCCGGCTATCTCGCCGATCTCGTCGCGGTCGTGGGCGACCCAACCCAACAGATACTCGCCCTGAAGGACGTTGGCTTCGTAATGAAGGGTGGAAGAATTTATCGTCAACCCTAACAGCGGCGAGTGCTGACCAAAGGCGATATCGGGGCCGCCGACGGGCGATGTGATGGTCATGCCGTCCTTCGCCAGGCGCCGGTCTGGGCCGCCAACCGCTGCGACGCCGGCGGCGAAGGCCTGCGAGCCTGGGCTCAGATCCCGACAGCTTTAGGGAAAGCCCCTTTGCGAGCTTGGGCCGCACCGGGCGAACCTAGCCATGGCCTTTGCCCCCACAGTGACGCTGCAGCCGTCACCAGCCCAAGGCTTGCCCGTCCTTACGGTGATCTGAGCCTGCGCGGTAAACCCGCATGGTCTTGCTGTCCGGATTTTGCACGAGGATCGACTGGAAGCCGCCCATCGCAGCACTATCCGGCGGACCCAGCTTGTGTCCCATGGCCGCGAGGTCCTTGCCGACCAGGGCGTTCAAAGGCGCCTCCAGGACCAGGCGATTGGGCACCTGGGTGTGACGGAACCGGGCCATATCGGTGGCCATCTGCAGATTGGCGCCGAGGTCGAAGATGTTCACCAGCGCCTGGCCGTGCCCCTGGGCTTGCATGTCTCCGCCCATCAGCAGAACCGACATCAGAGGCTTGTCACCGTTCATGACAAAGCCGGCAGCCAAGGTGTTGTAGGGCCGCTTATGGGGGGCGATCACGTTGGGGGATTTGGTGTCGAGGCTGAAAAGGCCGCCTCGGTTGTGCAGGATGAAACCGTACCCCGGCACCGTCAGCCCAGAGCCGAAGTTCGAGTAGTTGGAATTGACCCAGGCCACCATGTCGCCCTGATCATCGGCGGTGGAAAGGACGATCGTGTCGCCGGCCCCTGTCGCCTCGCCAGCCGGACCGGTCGATGCGGCGTGAGCCGGGTCGATGCGTCCGCACAAGGACTTGGCGTGAGCCTTTGAGACGAGATCGTCGAGCGGGATCTTCTCAAAATTCGGATCGGCGTTGAAGCGTATGAGATCGCTGTAGGCGAGCTTCTTGGCTTCGACCATCAGATGCCAGAAGATTGGGCTTCGCGGGCCGAGGCTCGCCAAGCTTTGACCCGGCGTCCAGACCGGCACGCAGGCCTCCAGCACATTGAGCATTTCAAGCGTCGCCCACGACTGGGAGGGAGGCGGCAACTCATAGATATCGTGGCCGTGATAGGTCGTATGGGCCAGATCAACCCATTCGCCCTTGTAGGCGGCCAGATCTTCCAGCGTCATCGTGCCGCCCAAGGCCGTCGACTTGGCGACCAGCGCCTTGGCGATCGCGCCGCGATAAAAGGCGTTGGCGCCTTGCGCCTCCAAAAGACGGAAGGTCTTGGCCAGATCGGGGTTGCGATAGACTTGCCCGGCCACAGGGGGCTTGCCATCCACATACCATGTCGCCACGGAGTCCGGATCAAGGCTCGTGCAGCAGGCTTTGAGCGGCAGAGCCTTGGGAAGACGCCAGTCAGAGGCGATCCGCTGGCTGACCGGGAAACCCTCGCGGGCATAGGCCTCAGCTGGGGCCAAGACCTGCTTGAAACCCATGGTCCCGAAGCGCTTGAGAACAGCCTCCCAACCCCAGACCGCGCCCGGAACGGTTACGGGCAGGATACCTTCAGAGGGCATGCCTGAACCTGGACCCCAGTTGGCGCGATCGGCTCCATAGCCAAGCGCCGCAAGGTGCTCCGGCGTCGCGCCGGAAGGCGCCATGCCGCTTGCATTCAACGCATAGAGCCTATGGTCCTTGGCGATATAAATGATCGCAAAAAGATCGCCGCCGACACCCACATTCATCGGCTCCACGACATTGAGCACGGCCGCTGTGGCCACCGCCGCATCAATAGCGTTTCCGCCACGCCTGAGGACCTGAAGACCTGCCTGGGCCGCCAGCGGTTGGCTCGTGGCGACCATGCCGTGCTGGGCGAACACCTCGGCGCGCGATTGCCCCGACCAACCCTCTGCCCGATCACCGCGGATCGCATCGCACGCCGGGACGCGACTTGTGGGGCCGCAGGTCGAAAGTTGCGGCGAAGTATCGGCGAAGACCGAGCCGACCAGCATAAACCCAAGGCTGAGCGCCAGCACCGGTGGACCACGGCGTCTCCAGGTTCGATCAGCGTTCATTGGCTCTTCCGAAAAGTGAAGCCGGACACTCGCCCAGACGCGCCATGTCCGCAATCGGCCAAGCTTAGACCGGCCCCGTTGCAATGCGTTTGGATCGCCGGACTCAGGCTACGAGGTTCAAATGTCCAACTCTTGATCGGAACGAAGCAGGATGACGACTGAACACATACCCGACGCGCGGATTGCGGCGCGGTCGAAAGCCGGACCTCATCTCACGCAGAACGAGCACATCGGGATCAACGGGCGCATTGCCATCCTGATCACCAACTCCGTTGGCACCATGTGGTGCGCCTACGTCTTTGCAATTATTGCATTGATCAGCCTTCCGGATGCGATCAAGTCCGGAACCGCAGCGCTGATCGCCTGGATCGCCCAGACCTTCCTGCAGTTGGTCTTGCTGTCGGTGATTATGGTTGGACAAAAGGTCGCCGCGGCCGCTTCGGACAAGCAAGCCCTCCAGACCTTCAGGGATGCCGAAGCTCTCCTGAAAATTCAGGACGACCTTCACCGGCTGCTCAAGATCAACAACGCGCTTACCGCTGAGATCCACGCGGCCACCTGTGCGGCTCCGCAAAGGAAGGCGCCGAGCACCAAGCGGCCCCCCCGCAAGACCTGAGGCGGCCTTAGACCGGGGTTTCCCCGGCCACTGTTGTTCGGTGCATTAGGCGCAGGTGCCCATCATACCCGCCCTCGGCGAAGTGCATGGTGCATCTGTTGTCCCACATCAGCAGCATCTGCTCGCGCCAACGATGTCGATAGATGAATTCGTCTTGCGTCAGATGGGCGAAGAGAAAACCGAGAATGGCCTTGGCTTCCTGCGGCGTCAGGTCCTCGACGCCCACGGTATAGACGGGAGAGACGTAGAGCGCCTTTCGGCCGGTGACGGGATGGCGGCGGACCAGGGGATGGGTCAGGGCCGCGTCAGCCTCCTCCGAGACAATAATCTGCATCGTGCGCTTCTCCGTCTCCTTGGAGAATACGCCCTTGGAACCATAGGATTGTCGGGCCGAATGGATCGCCCTCAGCGGCGCGAGCATGCGCTGCATCGCTGGCGAAAGCGCCTCATAGGCCCTGGCGGCGTCAACAAACAGCGTGTCGCCTCCCACCGGGGGAACAACCTTGGAATGGAGAAGCGTGGCGGCTGGCGGCTCCTCCTGGAAGCTCCAGTCAGAATGCCAACCCGCCCCGAAATTGACCGCCTTCTCGTCGGGCTCGCGGCGCAGTTCCAACACATTGGGACGCCCGGCCATCGGCTTGATGTAAGGATCGTGTCCGAACCCACCCATCTGCAGCGTGAAGGCCTCCAAGGCGTCAAGGCTCATCGGTTGATCAGGGAACGCCACGACACCGTGCCTGGCCCAGGCCGACCGGACTTCATCCAGCACAGCCTCAGCGACAGGCCGGGTTAAATCCAGGCCGGTGATCTGCGCGCCGAAACCTGTCGGCTGCGGGCTGACCTCGATCGATCGATACTCCAGTTGGGCGTCCATTGGCATGCCTGACCTCCGTTGCGGCTCTTGCAGGCGCGATCACATAAAAACACCTGTTTGCTTCCGTGTCGGCAAGCTTGTAATCGAACCCCCGCCATGACCGCATTCGATACTGAAGAAGACCAGCTTCTGACCCTGGTTCCCGACCGCGAAGTAAATGCGCGCGCGTTGTTCGGCGTGGACTTCGACGCCAAGGCTCCGGCCTTTGCGACCCGTGATCCGCATGTGCCGGACCTCGATGAAGCCTATCGGTTCGATCCGGAAACCACCCGGGCGCTGGTTGCAGGCTTCGCCCACAATCGCCGCGTCATGGTGCAGGGGTTTCATGGAACCGGTAAGTCGACCCATATCGAACAGGTCGCCGCACGCTTAAACTGGCCGCTGATCCGGGTGAACCTTGATAGTCACGTCTCCCGCATCGATCTCGTCGGCAAGGACGCGATCGTGCTGAAGGACGGCAAGCAGATAACGGAATTTCGTGAAGGCATGCTGCCTTGGGCGATTCAGCGGCCCATCGCGTTGGTCTTCGATGAATACGACGCCGGTCGACCCGACGTGATGTTCGTGATCCAACGCGTGCTTGAGGCGCACGGCAAGCTGACCCTGCTTGACCAAAACCGGGTGATCCGGCCGAACCCCTGGTTCCGTCTCTTCGCCACCACCAACACCATAGGTCTTGGCGACACCACGGGGCTCTATCATGGCACCCAGCAGATCAACCAAGGTCAAATGGACCGCTGGTCGATCGTCACGACCCTGAATTACCTGGCCCACGACGTCGAGGCCGAGATCGTGTTGGCCAAGGCTCCGACCTACAACACCGCCGAAGGAAAACGGACCATCAACGCCATGGTCCGGGTCGCAGACATGACCCGCAACGCCTTTATGAACGGCGATATCTCTACGGTCATGAGTCCTCGCACGGTGATCACCTGGGCGCAAAACGCCGAGATCTTCGACGGGGACATCGCGCTTGGGTTTCGGATGACCTTCCTAAACAAGTGCGACGAGCTTGAACGCGGCACCGTGGCTGAGTTCTTCCAACGCGCCTTCGGTCAGGACTTGCCCGAGAGCACCGCACGGGTTCGGGTCGTTTAAGCGGCCACGTTTCTTCCGCGAAATGGCTGGACCCAGTACGCCCTGCGCGCGATCCTATGGGCATGTCTGCCTAACAATAAGATCGGGGAACTGATGACCAGAACACTGCTGGCTGCGCTCGGGCTGAGCGCAGCCATGACGCTGAGCGGCTTGGCTGCGCACGCCCAGTCAGCGCTGCCGAAAAACGACTACGCCAATAAGGCCAACTGGCTGTGCTGGACCGGAAAGCCGGGAGATGCCTGCGCCATCGACCTGACCACCACGGTGGTCAAGGCCGACGGAGGCGAGAGCGTCGAGACCTTCAAGGCCAATCCCAAGGCGCCGATCGACTGCTTCTATGTCTATCCGACAGTCTCCAACGATCCTGGCGTGTTGTCGGATATGAATCCGGGCCCAGAAGAGCTCAACGTCGTGAAAGCCCAACTGGCGCGGTTTGGGTCGAAGTGCCGCATCTTCGCCCCGATGTACCGCCAGTTCACGTTGACGGCCTTGCGCGCGCGCATGTCAGGTAAGCCGATGCCGCCAGGACCACCCCCCGGCACGACCTCCTATGATGATGTTGTCGATGCTTGGAACTACTACCTTGCGCATGAGAATAACGGCCGCGGGGTCGTGCTGATTGGCCATTCCCAAGGGTCTGGCGTCTTGACCCAGCTGATCTCCAAGGAGATCGACGCCAAGCCTGTCCAATCGAAGATCGTCTCAGCGATCCTCATGGGCACCCGACTGCCGATCGACAAGGGCAAGGACACCGGCCTCTTCAAGTCGATCCCGCTTTGTAAATCACCCAGCCAGACAGGCTGCGTAATCGCCTATGCGAGCTTCCGCGACACGATCCCGCCACCGGCGAACAGCCTCTTTGGCAAGGCGCCGGGCGACAGTCAGATCGCAGCTTGCACCAATCCAGCCAATTTGGCCGGCGGCAGGGGCGAGCTTCACAGCTATCTGAGCAACAGCCCTCCAATTTCCGGCCAAGCCATGCCGAAGACCGTATGGGTTCAAGGAAAGGCCAATCCAACAACGCCGTTCATTTCCGTCCCCGGACTGATCAGCTCCCAGTGCGTTGAGAAGAATGGCTTCAGCTACCTGGAAATTCACGTCAACGCAGCGCCCAGCGGTCCGCGCACCGATACGATCGAGGGTGATGTTGTTCAGGAAGGCAAGATCAATGAGGCCTGGGGCCTTCACCTGATCGACGCGAACCTCGCCATGGGCAATCTCGTCGACATCGTAGGCGATGAGGCCAAGGCCTACCTTGCTAAGAAGAAATAGACCGAAATCAGGGGCTAAGCTCGCGCTTGGCCCCAGTCGGACCACCATGCTGAGCAGCCATAGGACGGACGCCAGATCCGTCCTAAGACTGCGGCGCGCGCACGGGCTAGTTTCCCGTAATCTTGCGACCGGCCATCAGACCCAACGCCAGGAAGATCACAAAGCCCAGCACAAAAAGCCCAAACAAAATCTTGGCCACGCCGGCCGCAGCGCCAGCGACACCGCCAAAGCCAAGTCCGCCCGCGATCAAGGCGATTATGGCGAAAATCAGAGCCCACTTGAGCATCCTGGCCACTCCTCGATTGCCCGCAAAAACGCAGGACCTAGCTCCCCAACGCCAGGTATGGCCCAGGTGTTCCACCGGCGCCGGGCGCGCGCGAGCCGATGAATTCCTTGTTTCTCACCATCGCCAGCCTGATCTAAGACGAACCTGATGGCCAAGAACCCTGAGAGTCCCCTGGAGCCCTTCAAGCGCGCGCTGGTCAACGCAACGCGCTCGCTGGCTGAGTCGGCCGATCTTGAAATCGTCTATTCCGGCGAGGGACCGCAGCTTTCGGGCAATCGCGCGGTCCTGCCGCATCCACCACGCGATCTGACGTCTATCGATGCGGCGCGAATTCGCGGTTTCGCCGACCAAATGGCGTTGCGTATCGCTCACCACGATCCGCTCGCTCATGCCAAGACGCGGCCCGCGACTGTGCAGGGCCAACCGATTTACGACGGCATCGAGCAGGCCAGGCTAGAAGCAATCGGGGCTAACGCCTTAGGTGGGGTGCGCGAAAACCTCAAAGCCGTCCATGAACAGGCCTGGGCCAAGCGCGCCTTCAATGAGATGGAGGCGCTCGCAAATCCACCCCTGGCCGACGTCGTCTCATTGATGGTCCGCGAGCGGTTGACCGGCGAAAAGCCGCCCACCATGGCCCAGCCGCTGGTCAATCTCTTCCGCGACGAAATCGAAGCCAAGGCTGGAGCGGACCTAAACCGGCTGACAGAAGCCGTCGCCGACCAGAAGGCTTTTGCCCGGATTGCCCGCGCGATCATTCGCGACCTGAAGATGGGGGACGATCTTTCTGACGCCCCAGACCAGCCCGACAATGATGAGGAAACGGGCGAAGACGGCGAACCCGAAGCCAGTGATGACAGCGATGATGGCGATGGCGAAGGCAAGTCGCCACAGCAAGCGTCGATGGACGAGAACGAGGCCAGCCATCGCGAAAGCGAGGACGCCGATTCTCAAATGATGCAGGCGCAGGACGATCCCAACGCTGAAGACAGCGACGAGCCGCCTGATATGGGTGAAGGCGAAGAGCCCGCACGGCCCGATCCTAAAGGCGAAGGCAAGATCGTCACCTATAAGGTCTTCACCACCGCCCACGACGAAATCGTGGCTGCTGAAGAGCTATGCGACGCAGAAGAACTCACCCGGCTTCGGGCTTATCTCGACCAGCAACTGGCGAGCCTTTCAAACGTGGTTTCACGTCTGGCCAACCGGCTGCAGCGCAAGCTCCTGGCCCAACAGAACCGCTCGTGGAGCTTCGATCTTGAAGAAGGGATCCTGGACGTCGCTCGTCTGACGCGCGTGATCGTCGACCCGACGGCGCCGCTGTCCTTTAAGGAAGAGCAGGATACGGAATTCCGCGACACTGTGGTTTCGATCCTAATCGACAATTCCGGCTCAATGCGCGGCCGACCGATCATGGTGGCGGCGGTATGCGCCGACATCCTGGCGCGGACGCTCGAACGGTGCGGCGTTAAGACTGAGATCTTGGGGTTCACCACCCGAGCCTGGAAGGGCGGCTCATCTCGGGAAGACTGGTTGAAGGCTGGAAAACCTGCGCAACCTGGACGGCTCAACGACCTGCGCCATATAATCTATAAGGCCGCAGACGCCCCGTGGCGCCGCGCCCGTCGCAATCTCGGCCTGATGATGCGCGAGGGCCTTCTGAAGGAGAACATCGACGGCGAGGCTCTTATGTGGGCCCACCAACGGCTGATCGGCCGGCCAGAGGCCAGGCGCATCCTCATGGTGATCTCCGACGGCGCGCCGGTCGATGATTCGACCCTCAGTGTGAACTCGGGCCACTACCTTGAGCGCCACTTGCGCGAGGTCATCGCCGAGATCGAGGGCAAGAGCCCCGTGCAGCTGATCGCCATCGGAATTGGCCATGATGTAACGCGCTATTACCGGCGCGCCGTAACGATCGTCGATGTCGAGCAATTGGCCGGGGCGATCACCGACCAGCTGGCCGAACTTTTCGAGGAAGAGCCTCGACGAATGACCCGGCGCAACGCCTCGCTCCTGCAGCCGCCGCCCAATACTCAAGGACCGAGCGGCGCGCCGCGGCGATCGACCTTTAAGGAAGTCCGCAGAGCCGTGGCTTGAAAATGCGCGCTGCTGGACCTCGACAACTTCGCAGGCCCGGTTGCGGACCAGGGTCAATCAGACCCTGTTGGGACGATCTGAAATTTCGACGAAAATTTTTTAAGCTTCCCGCGAAACCGCCCCGTTAGCGTTTGACAGGAAGCCGCCATCTGGAAGGTGATTTCATGAAATCCGATGTGACCATCTCAATGCCCGACGGCCAAGCTCGCGCTTTCGTGTTCACCCCTGACCTCGGCGCCGGCCCCTGGCCTGCCGCCATCCTGGTCATGGACGCTCCAGCGATCCGCCCGGCGATGTTCGAGATGGGCGAGCGCCTCGCCCAGGCGGGTTATTTTGTCCTGCTGCCAGATGTCTTTTGGCGCGCGGGCCCCTACCCGCCCCTGGACATTGTCAAAGCCCGCGCTGGGGACCCCGAGATGAGTGCGCTTTTCGCCAAGCTGCGCGGTTCGACCAACGCCAGCCTGCAGATGCAGGACACAGCCGTCTACCTGGACTGGATCGCCAAACAGCCGAGGGCCAAAGCGGGCAAAGTCGGGATCACCGGTTACTGCATGGGCGGAGGCATCGCGATCAGAGCGGCTGGAACGTTCCCGGAGCGCATTGCTGCGGCGGCTTCCTTTCATGGGGGGAATCTGGCGACTGAGGCCGAAGACAGTCCCCATCACCTTGCACCCAAGATGCAGGCGAAGATTTTGGTCGCTGGGGCCGACGAAGACCGCAGCTTCGACGCGGCGCAGTGCGCCCGTCTAGACGCCGCCTTCAGATCGGCCGGCCTCGATGCGGAGGTCTCAATTTGGGAGGGTGCAAAGCACGGCTGGGTGCCGACCGATATGCCGGTCTACAATCAAGAAGCCGCAGAGCGGCACTGGCGCGAACTTATCAAGCTTTTCGATGCGACCCTGAAAGAACGCCAACCCGCCTGAAATCGAGCGATCTGATGGGTCGTCAGGGCGCGCTCCATTGGCCTGTGGTCCGCTCAGGCGAGCTCGCCCTTACGCTTTGGCGAGCCTCGACGCCGCGGGGCCGTCTGGAGAGATATGTTCAGCCGAGCTGGGAGTAGGTCCTGGCGCGCTCAAGCCAAAGAAAAGGCCGCCTATCGCGGGCGGCCTTTCCGAACGACACTCTTATGAGCGCAATTAAGCTGCGGCTTGCTCGGCGAGTTTGGCCTTGACCTGGCGTTTGATCTTCAAGGCCTTGGGCGACAGCTCGTCATCACCAGCCTTCAAGAGGAACGCATCGAGGCCGCCGCGGAAATCCAACGTGCGCAGCGCCGCGTTGGTTACGCGAAGGCGATAGGATTGACCCAGGGCGTCTGACTGCAGGGTCGCCGGCGACAAAGCGGGCAAAAAACGGCGCTTGGTCTTGATGTTCGAGTGGCTCACATTGTGGCCGACCATCGGGCCGATACCGGTGAGTTCGCAACGACGCGACATGGGACGAAAACCTTCGCGAGAATAGGAACGCAGCGGACTGGGACCGCGCGAGAGCGGGCGATATAGAGGAAGGCCGGGCTCCACGTCAAGGTAAGGTCCAGCGAGTCAGCGAGCGAGCGCCTCTGCAGCAAAGTTTCCGAAAGCCATGCCTGGCCAGTCTCGCTCTTCTGATATGCGCTGGCTGGCCTAAGAAGCGCGCGGCGTCGACCGTAGCCCTGCAATCTGCAATTTCATCCGTCGATCGAAACGATGCGATCGCCCTAAGGACGCCGGCGCTCGCGGCTTTATCGCATCCATGAAGCTGATGACTTGTGTCTAAAGATCATTGAGATACAATATCTTGGGGTGAACAAAGGCTGAATCAAGCGGAGTCGCTGATTCGGTCCTGATTCGTTGCGGCGGCGTTCCGTCGATTAATCCTCTTCGATTCATCCCTGCGAACCGGCGCGGTTTCGCACGGCCCATCGGACTGGCGCTGCGCGCGCAGCGGCGAGCGTCGGTGGTGGTGTATCGGCGATCGCGAGACTGACTTAGAGGTGCGAGATGTTCGCGATCTTGTGCGCCACTGCTGAGGAGGTTGCAGCCTTGCGGGTGCGCCTCGATGTTGAAGTGGAGCCTGAATTGCATGGCCCCACGCGAGTATGGCGCGGGTGGTGCGCGCACGGCCCCCTGGTCCTGGCGCAATCTGGCATAGGTAAGGTCAACGCCGCCGCAGCCGCCACGCTGCTACTGAGCCTCTTCGACGCGACGTCCCTGATATTCTGCGGTGTCGCTGGGGGCCTGGACCCGGCATTGCCTGTCGGAGCCGTGCTACTCGCCGACCGTCTGGCGATACATGACTATGGCGTGGTGTCTCAAAAGCGGCTTACGGCGACGGCGTCTGGCCTCATTCCATTGGGTGCGCCGCAACTCAAGACGCTTACGCCAGTCTCCGAAACGGTGCGCGCCACACTTGAAGAACTGGCCCAAACCTTGCGCACCCAAGTCGATGCGCCAGTGGTCTTGGGCGGGATCGTCACCGCCGACTATTTTCTGAATTGCACAGAAACCCGCCGTGAACTCCACGAACGTTTCGGCGCTCAGGCGATCGACATGGAGTCCGGCTCGGTCCACCAGATCGCGCAAGCCTGGGGGGCGCCGCTCTACGTTGTTCGCACGCTTTCTGACCTGGCTGGCGAGGAAAGCCACCTCACCTATCCGCAGATGGCGCAGATGGCGGCGCACAACTCGGCCCTTTGCGTGTTGGACCTGCTCCGTATCCTTGGTCGTGTCTCGGTCTGACCTTCGTCGGCGTTGGCAAACATGCCGCCGCATTTGATCGACGCGAGGACCGGACCTTCGATAAGGCGCGGGCTTTACAAAAAAGCGAACACAAACAACCTGAACCGCCATGCGAGGAGGATGTAAAATGGCCGAGAGCCGCAGGGAAGATGAGGAGCGAGCCTTGGCCTTTGCAGCTCTCGCGCTGGTCAAGGCGGTGGTCAACGCCTTGGAGCAGAAGGGTCTTCTTGAGGGAAACGAAGTTCAAGGGATCTTCGATGGGGCGCTTACTTCCCTGGAGCTTCGGGTTCAGGACCCCGCCATCGGCCTTGCGCGCCGGATAGTTGAGGGGATTGCGATCACCCGCGAAACGCAGGGACCCAAGGATGATCCCGCGCCCCGAGATTCACACTGAGGCGCATCGCTGGACACTGGCGCGGAACCGACTGCAGCCCGGCGACAGCGCGCCTTACAAAACGCGCGTGGCATAATCGCCTAAGCGCGGTCTGGCTTAGGCGGCTTCCAACCATGTCGCACAGGGACGCTGGCCCTATCAACCGCATGGCGCGCGCCGTCATACAGCTGCGACGCTAAACTACGGATCGCTATTGAAGCTGGCGACACCCATGCAGCCGCGTCCGCCGCTCTCCGCTACACCATCGCCGAAATCGGCGCGCGACACTGACGAGACCGTGGTGGCGCGAGCTAAGCGCTGTTCGAAATTCGACTGAGGCACTACCCATCGTCGGGTCTGTGGACGCAGGCTCACGGGCTCCATAGAGTGTTCTGTCCTTGAGCTCATCGTGGGGCGCGCTCTGGCGAAATGGCTGACATCTCGAAAATCGCCGCCGAGTTGCGACGGCTCTTGTCGCGCGCTCATGCGCCCTATTCTGGCGTTCATGTCGCCGCCGCCGTAGAGGGGGCTGATGGTCGGCTGCATTTTGGCGTGAACGTCGAAAACGCCGCCTACCCGCAAGGCGTCTGCGCCGAGGCGAGCGCCATTGGCGCGGCCGTCACGCAAGGAACAACTGAACTTAAACGGGTCTTTATCGCCTCATCCTTACCGGGGTTGATTTGGCCCTGCGGCGGATGCCGGCAGAAGATATTTGAGCTCGCCCAAAGCGGTTGCGAGATCGTCACCTTCTCGTCTGAAGGCGAGATCGCACATCGGACGATAGAGGAGCTCCTCCCGCTGGGCTTCCATCTCAAGCCGGGCTGCGCGCGGCAGCCTTAGCCGCACTTGCCCGCTTCCCCCAGTCACCCCAAGTTCAGATCATGAGCGACCGCACCACAGGCTTGGCTCCCCCTAGGCTGGTGGCGGTGCTGGGTCCGACCAACACCGGCAAGACGCACCTGGCGGTCGAGAGAATGCTGGGTCACGCCTCGGGCATGATCGGCCTTCCCCTAAGGCTGCTGGCGCGCGAGATCTACGACCGGATCGTAAAACTGCGCGGGGCCCGAGCGGTAGCCCTGATCACCGGGGAAGAGAAGATCGTCCCGCCCCGACCGCATTATTTCGTCTGCACTGTGGAAGCCATGCCGCTGTCGCGCGACGTCGAATTCCTGGCCGTGGATGAAATCCAACTGTGCGCTGATCCGGAACGGGGTCATGTGTTCACCCACCGATTATTGCACGCGCGGGGCGCGGCCGAGACGATGCTGCTAGGCGCAGGGACCATGGCGCCCTTGGTGCGGCGGCTGCTTCCCCAGGCCGAAATCATCACCCGCGAGCGGTTTAGCGCCCTGACCTACGCCGGACCAAAGAAACTCACGCGCCTTCCACGTCGTTCAGCCATCGTGGCCTTTAGCGCCGATCAGGTCTATGCGATCGCCGAACTCATCCGCCGCCAACGCGGCGGCGCGGCTGTGGTGATGGGTTCACTCAGCCCGCGCACCCGCAACGCCCAGGTCGCGCTCTACCAGTCGGGGGAAGTGGACTTCCTGGTGGCCACCGATGCGATCGGCATGGGCCTCAACATGGACGTCGACCACGTCGCCTTCGCCGGACTTCGAAAGTTCGACGGCAAACGAACCCGCTGGCTTCTTCCCCAGGAAGTCGGCCAGATCGCTGGCCGTGCAGGTCGCTACCAGCGCGACGGCACCTTTGGCGTGACTGGCGAAGCCGACGCTATGGACGATGATCTGGTCCGCGCCGTGGAAGACCATCAATTCGAGCCCGCCACGGGCGCGGAGTGGCGTAATTCAAAGCTCGACTTTGACTCAATATCCAATCTTCTCGCATCGTTGACCGCGACGCCAAACCGGGAAGGGCTCAAGCTCGCCGCCGAGGCTTTGGACGAGGCGATTCTTCGACGCCTTGCAAAGGATCCCGAGGTCGTGGCGCGCGCCAAGGGCCGCGCCGCGATCGAGCGACTTTGGGAATGCTGCCAGACGCCGGACTTCCGAAAGGTCTCCGCCGAAGAGCACATGGGCCTGGCCAAGGAGGTCTTCCTTCACTTGACTGCGGCTCAGCTGCGCATCCCAGAAATCTGGATCGCCCAGCAATATGGCCAGCTCGACAGGACGGACGGCGAAATAGACACCCTGGCTGCGAGGCTCTCCAGCGTTCGCACCCTTGCCTATGTCGCCAACCGGCCTGACTGGCTGGCTGACCCTTTGGGCTGGCAAGTCCAAATGCGCGGTTTGGAAGATCGCCTTTCGGACACCTTGCACGAAAAACTGATGGCGAGGTTTGTCGACCGGCGAACCAGTGCGCTGATGCGCGGCCTTCGGGTGCGAGATGAAATCTTGGCGGGCGTGGGCGCCGATGGCGCGGTGACGGTGGAAGGCCACTTCGTGGGACGGCTGACCGGTGTGCGGTTCGAAGCAGCTCAAGGCGCCTCAGCGCTTGAGGAAAAGGCGCTTCGCGCCGCGGCGACCCACGCTGTTGGACCTGAAATCGCCCGACGGCTTGGCAAGCTTGCCGCCGAACCGTACGAGGCCTTCAAGCTTACGCCCGACGGCGTCGTCCTTTGGCGAGGTGAAGCCGCCGCGGTCCTGGTCGGGGGCGAGCCGCTGCGGCCGCGCCTGAGACTTCTAGGCGATATCGGTCATGAACCCGCACGCCAACGGGCCTTGCAGCGGCTGGAAGCCTTCGCCGCAAGCGAAGCGGGCCATCGGCTGGCGGCGCTGAAAAAACTTGAGGCTGCGGTCTCAGAGGGAAAGATTAAAGGGCTGGCCCGAGGTCTAGCATTCCAGCTGGTGGAGGCCGCGGGCGTGCTTGACCGCGCACAGGTTCGAGCCGAATCACGCGCCTTAAGCCAGGTCGAGCGGCGGATGTTGCGAGGCCTTGGTGTGAAACTAGGGGCTTTTTCGGTGTACCTGCCGGCGCTTCTTAGACCGGACGCCCGCGCGTTCACCCAGGCTTTGGCGTCGCGTGAGATCCCAGACTGGCGGCCCGATCCCGCCAAGCCTTCAAGGCTGGCGCCAGGGGCGTCATCCCCCCGTGGGCTCGCCGCCTTCGGGCTGCGCGCCGTCGGCGCCTTGGCGGTGCCGCTCGAACAGCTCGAGCAGCTGGACGAAATGCTCCGAAAGGGCGTCAAACAGGGCGGCGGCGTCATCCTAAGCCAAGAGGCGTTTGAAACACTCGGTTGGCGTCAAGATGAGGCGCGCGAAATCCTTAAGGGCCTGGGCTTTGTCGCAATCAAACGTTTGGACCAACCCATCGCATGGCGAAGACGCGCGCACCGCGAATTCGCCGTCGAACATCGACCGATTCAGGCGCCCAATTCCCCCTTTGCTGCTCTGGCCGCGCTGAAGGGCGAGCCAAAGCCATTGCGACGCCCCCGCCGACGGCGTCGTGCGGGAGCTGGGCGTCAATGAACCAGGACGGGTGCCGTGCTGACATCTGGCTTTGGCGTGCACGCTTCTTCAAGACACGAACTTTGGCGGCGGGCTTCATCGACGAGGGCCGAATTCGGCTGACGCGCGCGGGCCAGGAAAGTCGCCTCGACAAGCCCGCTAGGCCCGTCAAGGTCGGCGACGCCTTGGTCTTTGCGCTCAGTGGAAAACTCATCGCGGTGACCGTTGAGGCGCTCGGTGAACGCAGAGGCCCGGCGGCTGAAGCCAGAAGCCTCTATTCGCCCTTGGAGAATTCTTCGCAGCATTGAAGCGTTCGGCGGATTGACAAGCTCGCCTCGCCCCGCGAAAAACCGCGCCCTAGCTTGGGCAGCCCGGAGGCCGCACTCCCGCCATGACCTACATCGTGATGGATCCTTGCATCAAATGTAAGTTCATGGATTGCGTGGAAGTGTGCCCCGTTGATTGCTTCTACGAGGGTGAAAATTTCCTGGCGATCAATCCCGACGAGTGCATCGACTGCGGGGTCTGCGAACCGGAATGCCCTGTGGACGCCATCAAGCCCGACACGGAAGACGACCCGGACGGAAAATGGCTTCGAATCAATTCCGAATATTCGCGGGTCTGGCCGAATATAACAGTTAAGGGTGCGCCGCCTGCTGACGCCGAGGCGTTCGAGCGCGAGACCGGCAAATTGGAGAAGTACTTCTCCGAAAAGCCGGGCCGGGGCTCCTAGCCCCAACAGGGGCGGCGTCCATTCCCCTGACGGCGCACTTGCCGGGTCAACTCTTTCATTCCGCTTCACTTTATGATAGGGTTATGTCCGATGAGGCGCATGAGGCACTTGTGTCTCGCCCATCAATTTAGATGAAACGCCATTGCGGCGCGGTCCGAGAGGGATAGCTCCGGCGACTGGCGAAGGGTGTCTTAAGAAGGTTAATTCCGCCCCAACTGACGAAGCTGCCGCGACCCCTTCGCGGATGGCATGGTTTTGTCAGTTGGCGGATGCACGTTGAAGGTCGGTTCGCCGCACCAGGTTTTTTGAGAAGGGTGTTTCCATGAGCAAGAGCGGTCACGATTTCTCGGTTGGCGATCACGTCGTCTATCCGGCTCACGGCGTGGGCCAGGTTCAGGGGATCGAAACTCAGGAAGTCGCCGGCCTCCAGCTCGAAGTCTACGTGATCACTTTCGACCACGAAAAGATGACGCTACGGGTTCCCACCGCCAAGGCGCGCACAGCTGGCCTGCGTGCGCTTGCTGAAACCAAGGTGGTGACACAGGCCCTGACGACCCTGAAAGGACGCGCACGCGTGAAGCGCACCATGTGGAGCCGTCGTGCTCAGGAATACGAAGCCAAGATCAACTCCGGCGATCTGATTTCGATCGCCGAGGTCGTTCGCGATCTGCACCGCGCTGAAAATCAGCCTGAACAGTCCTATTCCGAACGCCAGCTTTATGAGTCGGCGCTCGACCGTATGGCGCGTGAAGTCGCCGCGATCGAGCGCATCGATCGCGATGCGGCGATCGGCATACTGAACAAGTCGCTGGTCAAGGCTGTCGCAGCCTAAGTCTGGGCGAATTTCGCCCCTGACGAGGCGTTCGGCGCAGCCGATCGGGCGTTTTTGGTTGCTTCGGGGTCTTGGCCGACCAAAGCTCCCCCTCAAGACCGCGCGCCTGCGACGCGGTCGGGAGGAAGACCATGGCCGACGACGCCAGTGCGATTGCGAGGGAGGCTCGCGAACGCGCCTACTCCACGCCGCTTGAGGATTTTCACGTTGCTGATGTGAACCTCTTCACCAGCGACACCCACTGGCCGTGGTTTGAGCGCCTGAGACGCGAGGACCCGGTGCACTACTGCGCCGACAGTGAATACGGCGCCTACTGGTCGGTGACCCGCTTCCAGGACATCGTCACGGTGGATTCCAACCACGCGGCGTTCTCCTCCTCGTCCGATCGAGGCGGCGTCATGATCGCCGATGCGTTTGAGCCGAGCGCCGACTCAAGCTTCATCGCGCTCGATCCGCCAGACCACGACGCCCAGCGACATGTCGTCACATCTCTATTCTCCACCACCGGCATCATCGCTCTGGAGCCGCTGATCCGGCAGCGCGCCGCAGCCATCCTCGACGAATTGCCCATGGGAGAAACCTTCGACTTTGTGGACAGGGTGTCGATCGAGCTCACGAGCCAGATGCTGGCGACACTCTTCGACTACCCCTTCGAGGAGCGCCGCAACCTGCCGCGCATATCCGACATGATCCTCACTCAGCCCAGGACCGGGGACGGCGTCCCTTCGCCAGAAGCCCAGCAGGCGGCGTTCATGCCGCTGATCATGCCTTTCATCGAGCTGTGGAATGCTCGCAAAGACGCCGCCCCAGCCGGGGATCTCATTTCGCTCCTGAGCCAGGATCGCGTCACGCGTAAGGACGACAACCCCGAGCGCTATTTAGGCAATATCATCCTGCTGACCGTCGCCGGAAGCGACACCACCCGCCATTCCATCACCGGCGCCCTGATGGCTTTCCAGCAGCACCCTGAGGCCTACGATCGTCTGCGCGCTGAGCCGGCTCTGCTTGAATCCGCCGTACCTGAGATCGTCCGCTGGCAGAGCCCAGTGGCCCATATGCGCCGAACAGCGGTTCAAGATTTCGAACTTGCGGGCAAAACCATCCGCAAGGGCGACCGTGTCGTCATGTGGTACGTCTCGGGCAATCGCGACGACACCGTGATAACCGATCCAAACCGGTTCGTTATTGACCGCGAACGACCACGCCAGCACGTGGGCTTCGGCTTTGGGATCCATCGCTGCGTTGGAAACCGTCTCGCCGAGATGCAGCTCAAAGTGGTTTGGGAGGAGATCCTCAAGCGCTTTCAGCGGATCGAAGTGGTGGGCGAACCGCGGCGCCTGCGGTCAAACTTCGTCAAGGGATATGAGGCTCTACCGGTGCGAATTTCGGCCTGAAAGGACGTCTCAGTCCGCCGCGACGGTCGCGAGCAGGCTGATCTCGTCGCCCGGTCCGCGGTCAAGTTCGGTCCTCAGCATTTCGCGATCGAGGTCGCCTTCCCACCGCGCGATGACCAGGGTCCCAACGCCGTTTCCAACAAAGTTCGTCAGCGCACGACAAGCGCTCATGAAACGATCCACGCCAACCAGGAGCGCAAGCGCTGCAATCGGTAGATCGGGGATCACAGCCAAAGTGGCGGCCAAGGTGATAAATCCCGCGCCGGCGACGCCGCTGGCCCCCTTCGAAGTCAGCATAGCCACGCCCAGCAAGGTCGCTTCTTGACCCAGGCTCAGCGGCGTATTTGTCGCCTGAGCGAGGAAGAGGGTCGCCAGCGTCATGTAGATGTTGGTGCCGTCCAGGTTGAAGGAATAGCCCGCCGGAATGACCAGCCCCACGGTGGTCTTTCCTGCACCCAGCTTCTGCAGTTTGGCCATGATTAGCGGCAAGGCCGCCTCAGACGATGACGCGCCTAGAACGATCAAAAGTTCGTCGCGGATATAGGCGAGGAACTTGAGGATCGAGAAGCCGCTGAGCCGTGCGACCGAGCCCAACACAATCAACACAAAGAGCACGCTCGTCAGATAGAAGGTCCCTACCAGGGCGCCCAGATTGAGCAGTGAGGCCAAGCCGAATTTGCCAATCGTAAAGGCCATCGCTCCGAAGGCCCCAAGCGGCGCCAGTCGCACAATGACACTGATTATGCCGAAGAAGAGCTTGGCGATCGCTTCAAGAACGCTCGCGGCCTTCTCGCCAAACTCACCAAGTCCCGTGCACGCGATGCCGGTCAGAATCGCAATCACCAGCACTTGCAGCAAATCTCCACCGGCGAATGCGCCGGTGAAGGTGTCTGGGATAAGGTTCATGAGCTGCTCGACAGGGCTCGCGCCATGTGCAGCCTTGAGCGCGTAACCGGTTCCGATTGATGGATCGAGAGTGGCCAGATTGATATTGAAGCCAGCGCCTGGATGCAGAAGCACTCCCACAATCAGTCCGATCGCCAGGGCAAGGGTCGAGATCACCTCAAAGTAGACCAACGTGCGCAGGCCAAGCCGCCCGAACGCCCTTAAGTCGCGCATGTGAGCAATGCCCGCCGCGACCGTGCAGAATATGACCGGCGCGATCGCCATCTTAACCAGCTTGATAAAAGCGTCGCCGAGCGGTTTCAGAGAGGCGCCGAAGTGCGGCCAAAGCCAACCTACCAATGCGCCGAGGGCTGTAGCGACCAGCACCTGCACCCATAGTTGGCGAAAATACCGCATGAGCCCCATCCACCCCGTCCCCGAAATTCCGAAGTTTGCACGTCTTGGCTAGGCTATCACGCGCTCCCCAAGGGGGAGTAGGTCGGCCGGACCAAGTCGCGGGTTTCCGATGATCTATCTCCCTGCGCCAAGCCGGCCGCTGGGACCGGCCAGTCGCGCCCCGGTGTTATGGGGTCGGCCGCCGCCTAGACGCCGTTTGGCGCTGCGTCCCCATAGGGCTTTCCGTCCCGCGACAGCAACACCGCCAAAGGCCTGGTGCTGGCGAACTCCGCCAAGATGGCCATGGCCATCACCGCCAATGGCGTGGACAGGAACGCGCCGACCACCCCCCAAAGGGCGCCCCAGAAGGCTAGAGAAAGCAGCACGACAATGGGGTCCACATTCAGGCTTCGACCTTGCATCCGCGGCTGAACGACGTGGCTTACAACGAAATGGATCGCCTCAAGGCCCGCCACCAGACCGATCGCCGGCCAGATACTTGCAAACTCCACCAGGCCGAAAGCTGCTGGGAACAATACCCCGATCGCAGCTCCAATCGCCGGCACATAGTTGGCAAGGAAGATGATCGCGCACCAGAAAGGGATGTGGGTGAGGCCGGTGACGAACATCAAAGCCGCCGACGCCGCGGTGATCATGACGCCAATGACGGTTTGGACCCAGATATAGCTCTCGACGCCGCGACGGACGCGTTCGAAGATTCGGTCGCTCTCCGCCCTGTCCGACGCCGTAGCGAAAAACTCCTGGGCCTTGGCGCCGAAGCCCTGACGAGAGGCCAATAAGAACCCCAGGTAGATGAGCACGAAAATAGCCGCCTCGGCGAAATGGCTGAGGTCGCGGGCGAGAGCGCTTACGTAACGCACGGGGTTCAGCTGATGGATCAGGCTGGAGGCCGTTGGCGTCGCGGCAAGTCCGAGCCTCTGAGCGCCGCTCATCAGCAAGGCGTTGATCCTCGCCGTATAGCCGCCAGACTGTGCAGCGAAGTCGCTGGCGTTGTTGATAGCCAGCCAAATCGCCAAGCCGAAGATCGTCACGATCGCGATGATCGCCGCCGGGAGAGCCGCAGGCTTTGGAAACCACGGGACCTTGGTCCTCATCGCGCGCGCGAGGCCATCGATCATGATCAGCAAGAACAGAGCCAGGACGAAAGGCTCAAAGATTCGCCGCAGGAGCCACAAGGCGATCCCCACCAAAATTACGGCGATGATAATATTGCTAATCTGCAGAGCGCGGAGCGAGAGGGCGGGCTTAGGCATCATATCCAGAGGCTGAGAACTGGCTACGGAGCTACTGTCGCCGCCCGTTACACAAATCTCCAGGCCCGCCAAGTCGCTGTCTGGAAGTCGTAGGACATCGGGCGCGAGCTCTAGGTTTGTCGCGCCCTAACTTGGGCGCGAGCGGGCTGCGTGCCTAGATGTGAGCTCTCAATAGGTTGTCCATCCGACCCTGACCGGGGAAGCTGCGGTTGCGAAACTCCAGAGTCTCAGGAAGGGGTCGGATGAACGTCCATAAGAATGCCCGTTTGACGGTGCACAGTCGAGGCGAGTTGGTGCGGCGGGTGCTGGGCGAGGGTCAGACGCCGAAGGCCGTGGCCACGGCCTTCGGCGTGGATGCCAAGACCGTCGGCAAATGGGTCAAGCGCTTCGCGGCGGAAGGCGCGGCCGGGCTGGCCGATCGCTCGTCGCGGCCGCACAAGCTTCACCGCCCAACCGCTCCGGAGACCGTGGAGCAGGTCATCGCGTTGCGCCGCCAGCGCTTCGCAGGCCAGCAGATCGCCAAGGAGACGGCGGTCTCGCCGGCCACGGTCAGCCGCATCCTGCGGGCTGCGGGCATCAGCCGGGCCCGGGACCTGGAGCCGGT